>Ga0265293_10004035_pt1 | contig 26434 bp, 19 predicted proteins | sample Munlanlewell138R_FD_192505 | JGI IMG/M metagenome (GOLD analysis project Ga0265293, IMG submission 192505) | Leachate microbial communities from a municipal landfill in Southern Ontario, Canada - Leachate well 138R | ecosystem: Engineered > Solid waste > Landfill > Unclassified | place: Canada...
CTTTTGCCCCGGTGCCGGGAATTACCGAAGAGATACCACTGGCCGGAGTACCCAATACTGCAGGTTAGATTAATTTTTACAGGATGAAACGAATTCAGTTTTTTGCTTTGATTTTTTTTCTATCATACGGATGGAAAGGATCAGCACAGGAGTTGGTTGCCTCCTTCGGGAAATTATTACAATGGCAGAGTGTGCTGGATGAAAAAAATGTTGTTGGAGAACCTCTGCGGTGGATGCAGGTAAACACAGAACCCGTTACCTGGAGGGTGGAAAAGGATGTGTTGGTCTGTACCGGATTACCCATTGGAGTTATCCGCAGCGAAAAGGAATACGAGAATTTTATGATGCACATCGAATGGCGACACATGGAAGCTGGAGGGAATTCAGGAACATTCGTCTGGAGTACAGCCGAACCAGGGCAAAACAGGCTCCCTGACGGCGTGGAGGTACAAATGCTGGAACTTGACTGGGTAAATCAAAATATACGGAATGGAGAAAAACCTCCTGTCGCTTATGTTCATGGTGAATTGTTTGGCGTTGGAGGAGTGGAGATCGTTCCGGATCATCCACGAGGGGAACGCAGCAAATCAATAGAAAACCGATGTAAAGGGAAAGGGGAATGGAATACATACGATGTGGTGTGCGTTGACGGAACCATCAAACTTGCCGTAAACGGGAAATTTGTTAATGGTATAAGCCAGGCTTCCCAAAAAAAGGGATATATCTGTCTGGAAGCAGAAGGAGCAGAAATCCATTTCAGAAATATCAAAATGGTTGAGTTGCCCTGACCCGGATTAGCGTTGAGCATAGTCTGAGCTGCTAGAACAAGCAATCATAAACTGACATAGAAGAGTCGTAGAGGAAACACTCCGGTGATCATTGTTCATACAATCGGTTCGGCATGTACTGTTGAAACAATACCAAATTTACTCATCATGATATTTTCTACCCTGGAGCAAATGTCATGCACCTCGTTCAAGGGCATGTCAGGGGGGAGTTTTATATGACAGCTTAGTTCTGTATGTCTGCCATAGTTGTGAATATGAATGTGATGAAGATGTAAGGGCCGGTTGAATTCCTCCTGCATCGTGTTGTAAATGGATGTTACCAGCTCTTTGGAAGGACTTTCACCCAGTAGTGAATTTATTTCTGTAGCGAGAATTTGATAACTGGCCCAACCGATCATCAGCGCTACAATGAAACTTAATACAGCATCGGTCCACCAGAAGGAATTACCCAAAGCAATACCTGCCAGTATCACAATTGATGAAAGGGCATCGCTACGATGGTGCCAGCCGTCGGCTTTCAGAACAGATGATTTAGCTTTTTTTGCTGCCCAAAAAGCATACTGGGCCATAACCTCTTTTGCCAGGATGGAAAGGATGGTAACTACCCAGGCAATTGTGCCAAAGTTAGTCTGCTCATGTGTACTGAATTTCTTAACCGCACCTACAATAAAGTCGAAAGCAACAATAGCAAGCATTACACCTATAATGACCGATGCTATGTGCTCTGCCCTTCCGTGCCCGAATGGATGGTCTTCATCGGCAGGTTTCCCTGAAATTTTTCCTCCGACAAGAACAATGACTGATGAAAAAGAATCGGAAAGAGTATGCCATGCATCCGCAATAAGAGCCAGCGAACCGGTAACAATACCAGCCCAGTACTTGAACCCGAACAGGACAATATTCCCTGCTATCGAGATCCACCCTTCCCGGATAATATATTTATTGCTCTTTTTCATGTAACAAAATTAAAAATAATTGGGTTCCATCGGGAAAACAGAGGGAGATATAGTTCCTGTACATGCCATATTCGGATTAAATAATTGAGTACGTATCAATCTGGTCAATTTTTTAGGGGTGAGAACGACAGAAGAAACAGGAATAAAACAGGGAGAGAGGTTTAGGTTAAAAGATCCTGGTTGGATTCAATTTTTCTGAGAGCTTCGTGGGAAGCATTTTGCTGGGCTTCTTTTTTTGAGGTACCATTTCCTCGTCCCATTTCTTTGTTCTCGATCCAGATCACCGAAATAAACCTGGGTTTATAGTTTTTATCCTTGGAGGGCTCTTCTATGGTTTCGAACCGAATTTCTTTTTTGTTTTTCTGGCTCCATTCAATAAGCTGACTTTTGAAGTTGGAATCTTTGTTCTCTATTTCATTCAAATTAACATATTTCGACAAGATTTTTTTTGTCACAAAATACTTGGCTTTTTGGTAATCCTGGTCCAGGTATATAGCTCCAATGAGGGCTTCTAGAGCATCCCCGTAAATATGACTTTTGTCGACGTTTTTGGTTGTGTTTGAATCGATGAATACATCCAGCCCCATATCCAGGGTCAGCCGGGTTAAGAAAGAGCGGTTGACGAGTTTCGACCGGGTTTTTGTCAGAAATCCTTCATCCTGCTGCGGAAATCGGTTGTATAAGAAATCAGCAATAACAGCTCCCAGAATGGCATCTCCTAGAAACTCGAGGCGTTCATTGTTTACCATGTTCCCCTGGGAATCCTGCACTGAGGCCGATTTATGAATGAAAGCCAGGTCATATAGCTTCAGGTTCGAGGGGTAAAAGCCGAGAAGATCCTTTAAAACCAAATAAAACTCTTTTCGAGGAGATGAAAAGAGTTTTATTCGTTGTGTGATTTTTCGTAACACAGAGTTTTATAATTTTTTAAAAACAAGGGTGCCATTGTGTCCACCAAAACCAAAAGTATTACTCATGGCAATATTTATTACTTTCTGTTTTGCCTTGTTGAATGTAAAATCAAGGTTACTGTCAATTTCCGGATCATCGGTAAAATGGTTGGTTGTTGGGGGAACTATACTGTCCCGGATAGCCAGAATACAGGCTACTCCTTCAACAGCTCCGGCAGCACCAAGCAGATGTCCTGTCATGGATTTGGTTGAACTGATGCTTAGTTTATAGGCATGGTCACCAAAAATTTTTTGAATGGCTTTAGGTTCAGCAATATCACCCAGTGGGGTAGAAGTGCCGTGAACATTAATGTAGTCAATTTCTTCCGGTTGTAATCCGGCATCTTCAAGTGCCCATTTCATGACCAGACTTGCTCCGCAGCCATCAGGATCGGGTGCGGTCATATGGTATGCATCGGCTGACATGCCTCCTCCGACAATTTCAGCATAGATTTTAGCACCTCTGTTGACGGCACTTTCATACTCCTCAAGAATCATGGTAGCAGCCCCTTCCCCTAATACAAAACCATCACGGTCTTTGTCGAAAGGCCTGGAGGCTGTTTGGGGATCATCATTGCGGGTGGAGATGGCACGCATGGAGTTAAATCCGGCAATACCTGCTTCATTGATCGCAGCTTCCGAACCACCTGTAATCATGACTTTTGCCTTGCCAAGCCTTATCATAGTGAAAGCTTCAATGATGGCATGCGTCGATGATGCACAGGCTGTTACTGTTGTGAAGTTTGGACCACGGAACTTGTATCTTATGGATATTAAACCCCCTGCAATATTTGCAATCATCTTGGGAATAAAGAAAGGCGAGAATCGCGGATTGTCTTCCCGGTAATTTCTGGTTTCTTCAAAAAACGTCTGAAGACCTCCTATCCCCGCACCCCAGATCACTCCTGCCCGGTCATGGTCAAGTAAGTCCATGTTAAGCCCCGAATCAGCCATAGCCTGAGATGCTGTAATTAAAGCATACTGAGTATATAAGTCATACTTTCTGGCTTCCTTCCGTTCGATGTAATCCTCAACATTTAAATCCTTTACCTGACAGGCAAACCGGGTTTTTTGTTTCGAAGCATCGAAACTGGTAATAGGAGAGGCACCGCTAACCCCTGACGTGAGGTTGCTCCAAAACTCATCAACCGAATTTCCCAGCGGATTGACGGTGCCTACTCCGGTAATAACTACCCGTTTAAATTCCATAAAAATTACGGATTACTTGATAGCTTCTTCAATGTGCGAAATGGCTTCGCCAACAGTTGATATCTTTTCTGCCTGATCATCAGGAATAGCCAGGTCAAATTCTTTTTCAAACTCCATGATTAATTCAACTGTGTCAAGTGAATCTGCTCCTAAATCATTGGTGAATGATGCTTCGTTGGTCACTTCACTTTCGTCAACACCTAATTTATCAACGATAATTGCTTTTACTTTTGTTGCAACATCAGACATAATTCTAAAATTTTAGTTAATACTATTTGTGTTTTTAAATAAATCGGTGCAAAGTAATACATTTACACGTTATATTTCAAAGAAAATGGGTAAAAAAGATGAACATGACCAGGTATTTTAATTTTGTAATATTCTAAATTTGAACAAATTATTCAAATATTCAAACACCTAAAACCAATATGAAATGAATGTTATGAAGATTGCTATCTTTGCTTCGGGATCGGGTACGAATGCTCAAAAAATAATGGAGTATTTTCTTGAAAATGAAGAAATTAAAGTAGATTCTCTTTGGAGTAATAACCCCAGGGCGTATGCCCTAAACAGAGCATCTTTGCTGGAAATTGAAACCTTCGTTTTTGACCGTCGACACTTTTATGAAACCGAAGATGTACTGCGAAAACTAAAAGAAAGAGATATATGCCTTATCGTTTTGGCTGGTTTTCTCTGGCTTATTCCCGAAAATCTGATCCAGAATTTCCCTATCCTAAATATTCATCCGGCTTTGCTCCCACAATATGGAGGGAAAGGTATGTATGGAATGAAAGTTCATCAAGCTGTTGTGGATAACCGGGAAAAGAAATCGGGAATCACGATCCATCTGGTAAATCAGAAGTACGATGAGGGAGAAATTATTTTTCAGGCTGAATGCCCGGTTTTAACGGCCGACACCCCTGAATTGGTGGCCGGGAAAGTCCATGAGCTTGAATATAAGTATTATCCCATGGTGATCGAACAGTACCTGCTGGGTAAAATCAAGTGATTGATTTAATCTTGTTTATATGCTTTCAACAGGAATGGATAGTTAAAAGTTTAGATGTCGACCGGTGATCTGTATGGAAAAAGATCAGGGTTTGATCGGTTATGGTTCATGTACTGGTTAAAAAGAATTACTTTTTGAGTCATGCCGTTAAATATTGTTAAAAGGAATTTTATTCATTTTTTATTCAAATTATCTTTGTTGCATGAGCAGAAAGATGTTGTTGACATTGATCGTTTTAATGGCACTGGTTCTTTCAGGGTTGATCCTAATCCAGACTAACCTCATTAAAACTGCATCAGATATCCGGGAGGAGCAGTTTGATCAGATGGTGAAAAGTGCTCTCAAAAGGGTAGTTGACCATATGGAAGAGCTGGAACGAAGAGATGCACGAGAAAGTGCAAGAATCGGCCGATTGCCGGGAATGGCCAATTCTCCGGGAAATATGGATGTTTTTCCCCGGCAAAGTACCGGACAAATTTCCGGACAATTCCGGTTCCAGTATTCAGAAAGAAGTGTGTTTGGAAACTACAGGGAAGAATTTCAGATCACTTTTACCGATACTACCCATTCAGGAAAAGACGGATTGGATCCCTGGTTCTCAGATGAAGCAAGTTCATTCGACCAGTTGCATGAGTTGAACCTCGACCAGGAGCGAAGAAGAGAACAATGGTTGAAAGACCTGAACTGGAGTAATTATAAAATATTGCTGGAAGATAGACCCTTGCAGGAACGTGTTGATTCTACCCTGCTCGCTGGGGCAATTGCTGATGTATTTAAAGAGTCAGGGATCGATCTTGATTATAAATATGCCGTGAGAAGTACTAACCTCGGACAGGATCGTTTTATCATGGGAAATAAAGACTATGACCCGGTTCGAAAAAAGGAATATACCAGCTTATTGTTCCCATACGATTTTGCCGGACAACAACCCAACTATCTTTATGTATATTTCCCGAAACGGTCGGGATTCCTCCTCCGGGCTACCGGCTTTACCATTATCCCTACAATAATTCTGACCGGATTGCTCATCGCTATTTTTGCCTATGCCATACTGGTTATTTTCCGGCAGAAAAAACTTTCACAGATCAAGAATGATTTTATCAATAATATGACCCATGAACTGAAAACACCTATTTCTACCATCTCTCTGGCCAGTCAAATGCTGGAAGACGGAAGTGTTACCAATACCCCAAAAACCATTGAACATATCTCAAGGATTATAAATCAGGAAAGTAAACGGCTCAGCTTTCAGGTTGAAAAAGTGTTGCAAATGGCTGTATTTAATGAAGGCCGACTGAAATTGAAGTTCAAAGAGTTTGATATGAATAAAACCTTGTCGAACGTGTTGAATAATTTTGAGTTGCGTGTGAAAAGCAAAAACGGAATTCTTCACGCAGATATTAGCCCCGGAATAGTCCTGGTTAGAGGCGATGAAGTCCATCTGACCAATGTGATCTTTAACCTGCTCGACAATGCCGTGAAATATAGCGGGGAAACACCTGAGATTTCCGTATCAACTGAAGATAAAAATGCACATTTCATCGTTTCTGTCAGCGATAACGGAATAGGTATTCCAAAGGAACATCTTGATCAGATATTCGATCGCTTTTATCGCGTGCCAACCGGAAATGTGCATAACGTAAAAGGATTCGGACTTGGCCTTAGTTATGTGAAAAAGATCGTGGAATTACATAATGGAAAAATTAAAGTAGATAGTGTGGTGAATAAAGGTACAAAGTTTAGTATATTTCTGCCTAAAATAAAAAAATAATCATGGATCAAAAAACGAAACTGTTGTTAGCAGAGGATGACGAAAATCTGGGCCTGTTACTTAAAGAATACCTGGTTGCCAAAGGATACGAGACCTCCTTGTACCCCGATGGAGATGCCGCTTTTAAAGGCTTTATGAGAGAGCATTATGATATCTGTATCCTGGATATCATGATGCCCAAGAAAGATGGTTTTTCACTGGCTAAAGATATTCGTATGGTAAATGCCGAGATACCAATTATTTTCCTTACAGCAAAAAATTTGAAAGATGATGTGATTGAGGGATTTAAGATAGGAGCTGATGATTATATTACCAAACCTTTCAGTATGGAAGAGCTGATCTTCAGAATTGAAGCGATCTTAAGGAGAACCTCACAGGAATTATTAGCTGCTTCAGAATTGGTGTTTTCACTGGGTAAGTATACTTTTGATACCCGGAAACAGATACTTGCCGATGCCGAAAAAACAGTGAAACTTACCACGAAAGAGTCCGACCTGCTGCAATTGCTTTGCCAAAATGCCAATAAGGTTTTGGAACGTAATTATGCACTGAAATCGATATGGATTGACGATAATTATTTCAATGCCCGCAGTATGGACGTATACATTACTAAGCTGCGCAAACATTTAAAGGATGAGCCTTCAGTAGAGATTATCAATGTTCATGGGAAGGGGTATAAATTGATTGTATGATCCTTTAGATATGGCTTTCAAAGCCATATCTGCTAATCCAATTTCAATACTGCAAGAAATGCTTTTTGCGGCACTTCTACATTACCGATCTGTTTCATTCGTTTTTTCCCCTTTTTCTGCTTTTCCAACAGTTTTCTTTTTCGGGTGATGTCGCCACCATAACACTTGGCTGTTACATCTTTTCTCATAGCTTTTACTGTTTCACGAGCAATGATCTTCGCGCCAATGGCAGCCTGAATGGCAATATCGAACTGCTGGCGGGGAATCAGTTCCTTCAGTTTTTCACACATCCGACGGCCAAAATTGTAGGCATTGTCAAAATGGATCAGCGTCGACAGGGCATCCACCATTTCTCCGTTTAGCAGAATATCAAGGCGAACAAGCCTGGCTGGTTTATGACCGGTCATGTGATAATCAAAAGAGGCATAACCACGTGAAATACTTTTTAGCTTGTCGTAAAAATCAAATACTATTTCGCCCAATGGCAAATTGAAAACCAATTCTGCTCTTTCAGCAGTTAAATAGCTTTGACTAATCAAAGTCCCCCTTTTATCCAGGCAGAGATTCATGACAGCACCAATGAATTCTGACGAAGTAATGATGCTTGCGCGGATATAGGGCTCTTCAATAGTGTCGATTATCGTTGGATTGGGCATTCCCGAAGGATTATATACTTTTTCTGTTGTCCCGTTGGTCAAATGGACAAGATAGGAAACGTTTGGTACCGTGGTGATTACGTTCATGTCGTACTCGCGTTCCAACCGTTCCTGGATAATTTCCATGTGGAGGAGACCCAGAAAACCACAACGGAAGCCAAAACCCAGAGCAGCCGATGATTCTGGTTCATATGTCAAAGATGCATCGTTGAGCTGCAGCTTGTCCATGGCGTTTCGCAAGTCTTCATAATCATCAGCATCAATAGGGTAAACTCCGGCAAATACCATAGGCTTAACCTCTTCAAATCCCGAAATAGCCTTTTCACATGGCCGGTTAACATGCGTAATAGTGTCTCCAACTTTCACTTCCTTGGCCATTTTTATCCCTGAGATAATGTAGCCCACATCACCGGCTGACAAGGTGTCGCGGGGAACTAATCCGAGCTTTAGTACCCCAATTTCATCTGCATTGTACTCTTTCTCTGTGGCAACAAACTTGACCAGGTCTTTGGTTCTGATCTTCCCGTTTACAATTTTAAAGTAGGCGATCACCCCACGAAAGGAATTGAATACAGAATCAAAAATAAGTGCCTGTAACGGTGCTTTAGGATCACCGGAAGGTGGTGGAATTTTTTCAATGATCTGCTCTAAGATTAATTCAACACCCATTCCGGTTTTACCACTGGCATGAATAATTTCTTCCCGTTTGCAACCAATCAAATCGATAATCTGATCCTCCACCACTTCAGGCAAGGCATTGGGAAGGTCCATCTTATTCAGGATCGGTATGATCTCCAAATCGTGTTCCAGTGCCAGATAAAGGTTGGATATGGTCTGGGCCTGTATACCCTGGGTTGCATCAATAATAAGAAGTGCCCCTTCACATGCTGCAATGGATCTGGATACTTCATAGGAAAAATCTACATGTCCCGGTGTGTCAATCAGGTTCAATTTGTATGTCTGCCCGCTTTGCTCATAATCCATTTGAATGGCATGACTTTTGATCGTAATGCCCCTTTCCTGCTCCAGTTCCATGTTGTCAAGTACCTGGTTGCGCATTTCCCTGTCTCCAATGGTCTTGGTATGTACCAACATGCGGTCGGCAAGTGTGCTCTTCCCGTGATCAATATGGGCAATGATGCAAAAATTGCGTATGTTATTCATAAAATACTGCTATTCTTTTGTTAAAACCCTCCGCCTCCGGAATTTCCCGGCAAAGATATTTATTTTTTGGGATTGATAATTGCCCTGATTATTCATGCTATCATTTGTTAAGAAAATGATTTTTTTTTGGCACACAATTTGATAATAATTAGATAGCCATGAAAACAATTAAATAATAAAAAAAGCATTTAAACGTTTTAATTACGATAAGCAATTTGCTGTTTTTTCATAAGTTTGGTTTAGTTAGGTTTAGTTTTGATCCCGGGGCAGAGGCTCCGGGATTTTTTTTTCTCAAGACCTGACTACAAAAAAAATCCGGTTAGTAAAACCGGATTTTTTAAGTTGTTATACATCGTCTGGTACAACATAAGGTTTTCTATAATTTCTGGCAAGCATCATGTCTGCTTCAGCATCATTGGCAAATTTCTCATAACTTCCCCTGAAGGTTAGTTCTCTTTTGAGTTTGTAAGAAATATTTGCAAGTATGGGCAATGAAGAAGAATAATGTCCTTCACGTATATTACAGCTCAGATTATAGCTATTGCCCGACCGGATAGCATCGATAAAGTTGGCATAATGTTCTGTTCCTCCGGGAGGTGCCAGGAAAGTCGGATCTTTGGGAACTTCTGATTTTTCTTTTGCCGACCTGGCGAACGGTTCTTTTTCTCTTTGCCGGAATGCTTTCCAGGTACTTCCGTTCAGTTCAAGGTAACCTTCTGTTCCATAAAACATGTTCCCGATTTTTATATCCAGGCTTGACTCGCCATGGGTGTATCTTCCTCGGGTTTCAAATTCAAGCACTTTGCCATCATCGTATGTAAACAGGGAGGTTTGGGTGTTGGGTGTTTCCTGTGAACACTCTTTGGGATCGATGCCATATAAGCCTCCGGTGCTGTATATTTTCAGGGGATGTTCATTCTTGTTCAGTCCCCATCGGGCAATATCAAACTGGTGTGGTCCCTGGTTTCCTGTGTCTCCGTTTCCGGTATCCCAGTGCCAGTGCCAGTTGTAATGGCCTTTCTTTTCATTGTAAGGCCTGTAAGAGGCGGGCCCGAGCCACATGTCGTAATGTAGCGACGCAGGGGGCATACTGTCGGGAGCAATCCCGAATGAGTCACGCGGTTTATAACAAAGCCCCTTAGCCATATATACTTCGCCAATACCTCCTTCATGCAGAAAATTCATAGCCTCCATCACACTGGCAAAGGAACGGTTCTGGAATCCAACCTGAACCAGTACATTGTATTTGTTGGCCGCTTCAACCATTTTACGTCCCTCAAAAACATTGTGACAGGCGGGTTTCTCAACATATACATGTTTCCCGGCCTGACAGGCCCAAATCGTCCCAAGTGCATGCCAGTGGTTCGGAGTAGCAAATGAAACAGCATCAATATCCTGGTCTTCAAATACCCGACGCATGTCCCACTCAGTAACCGGTTTCGTCCCCATCGATTGTTCCACAAATTTTGCCCGCTCGCCATAAAATGCTTCGTCAACATCGCATAGTGTCTTTAAAAAAACATTCCGATTTTCCTTTAAGGAGCACCAATTCCTGATATGGGTGAAACCCTGTCCGTGTATGCCAATAACGGCTAAATTTATTCGCTCATTCGCTCCCATGATGGAACCGTATGACTTAGCGCTGAAACCCAGACCTCCCATGGCAATACCTGCTGTTCCAACCAAACTTTTTTTGATAAAATCTCTTCGTTGTGTCATGATTTATTGATTTTTTTTATTTTAAACAATTGGTGCACAATTTAGTCAATTGTATTTTATTCCGGAAAAGAAATGCGGTTTTGTTTTGAAAAATCTATTTCCCCCAAATAATATTTCTTTCGGTAATGGCTTTAGTGGCAATATTATACAATCTATTTTCTTCTGTGCTATTCGACTCAAATGCAATCGCATGTACCTGAAGTGTTAGTTTATCTCCTGATACTACAGTTGAATACCACCCCCTGGTACCTCCGGTTATTAAAAACTCTGTCGAAGTGGGTGAAAGAATATCACTTTGAAATGCTATTTCCCCCTTATTATTGAATAGCTTAATTTCGATTCCATCTGCCTTTTCATTTGCAGGGCAATGAACTTTAAGTGTATTGCCAATTGAAAAATAAACAGTCGAGGTGATTACAGGAATATCAAGTTCAACTTTCTCTAGGTAATCCATTTGCTGAATGACCATATCGTCTTTTGTGACCACTTCAAACTGCCATTCGTTCTCATAGGGCTGGAAGGTTTTGAAATCTTCATCTTCAGGGTCCTTGAAAAAGAAGTAGTAAGAGATTGTATCTGCATTCAGCTCAAACGGTTCTTCAAGTCCTGTGACAGGAGTAACCGTTACTGACTTTAAGCTGGTATTTGCAATGGCATGATAGGCGGTAGCCCATTTTTCTTGTCCATCAATTTTTTTTTTGATTACAAATGCATCGGTAAGCACTTTTACATCCGACTCAATATCCTGTTTCTCACAGGCAAAGAGAAGCGCGGGAAAGATGAAAAGAAGTACTTTTTTTGGTGAGATCCAGATCATTGGCTTCATTACAAGGTCTTTAAAATAATTTTCATGGTCAACAAAAGTAATAAATTCGGGGAAAATAAATCAGATAGAGACTGAAACAAACCTTATTGCATCATATTTGTTCCCAGCCTTGCCTGTAGGTATGTCTGATCCACTCTTCGACTGTAGCGCTTGCCGGTAGGTTTAGGTATTCATTTTGAACTCTCGGGTTACTGTTTACCAGCTCAAATTGACTTTTTGTTAAGATCCGTAACAAATCGGTAGAGCTTATGTTTGTAAAACGCATGTTGGGCCCGTCCCACAACAATTTTCGCTGAAGGCTTTGCAGTCTGACTGCCAGTCCTCCAAGAGCAACAATTTCGGATAACAGACCCGCATACTCAAAATTGGCATTGGCTTCCAGCCGGTTGTTTCGTGATTCTTTGCAAGCTCTGGCCCATTCCTGTTCATGCCCTCCTTCCGATGGATTAAATATTCTTCTGATGGATTTTTCGGGTTCCTCGAAATGTTCCATTTCGCTGACAGGGATTAAGGTGGGGTTTTGTGCATAAGCACCGCACATGATTTTCCCTCGTGTTCCGTGAAAAATACAACCTCCAATTTCATCGCCCATGGCTTCTCCATCTTTCAGTTCGGCAGGCCGGGGTGGCATCCAGCCTCCGTCGTACCACCTGACAATCACCTCGGGCATGGCCACCTTGGGGAGGTTATCACGCCGCGGAAATTCATATTGTATAAATTCGGAGTTGGGAGGTGAATCAACATTGAAACTGGATGAACTTGCTTCTACCGAAGTGGGGTATTGAAGCATCAATGCTTTATAAACAGGATCCAGCAAATGAGTTCCCATATCACCCAGAGCCCCGGTGCCAAAGTTCCACCATCCTCGCCACGTCCAGGGATGATATGCCGGATTATATTCCCGCCAGGAAGCTGGTCCAACGAATAAATCCCAGTCCAGGTCGCGTGGAATACGTCTCCCCCGGTCGGGAAGCTGACTGTTTTGCTTCCATATAGGTCTGTTGGTCCAAACATCGGCCTGCACAACCTCCCCAATCGTTCCTGCCCAAATCCATTCACAAATCCGCCGAATACCTTCCCCCGAATTTCCCTGGTTCCCCATCTGAGTGGCAACACCATACGTTTTTGCTGCTTCACTTAAAACCCGGGATTCGTAAATCGAATGACCAAGAGGCTGCTGAAGGAAAACATGCTTCCCTTCACGAATAGCCAGCATAGCCGGCAAAGCATGCGTATGATCAGGTGTGGCAATCACAACAGCATCTATATCTTTTTGCTTTTCGAAAAGCAAACGATAATCTTTATACTGCTTTGCATTGTACCATCGTTTAAATGAGTTTGCTGAATAATCCCAGTCAACATCACACAAGGCAACTATGTTTTCTGTCTCCAGGTTCCGCAGATTATTATATCCCTGGCCTCCAACCCCGATGCCGGCAATGTTCAGTTTATCACTGGGAAGCTTGTGCCCTAATCCCGCAACGACATGCGAGGGGATTACAGATAAACCTATTGCACTTTTTGTGACGCAGTCAAGAAAGGTACGACGGGAAACTGTATTGTGGTCTTTACTCATTCTTTAAAACTTTATTACCGGAAACTGATCCATGCAAATTAGAAAAAAAATACTGATCCATCCTACAACTTTCTATGAATACATCGCAAATTAACAGTTTTTATGATGCAATTAATTACCTGCAGACTGAGGTTGGCCCTGTTTCTTTGGATTTTTCTGGAAATGATAGGTTAATCTTTGAAATCGGGATTGTTAGGCACTAATCCCAGGCTTCCCAATACATCCATGCAGGCTGCCCGGATATTGTATGTACTGCCGGGAAGCTTGCGCACTTCCTTTACCGTTTCAATAAAAGGTTCTCTCTTTTCGGTATAAAGAAGAGAATAAACTGCCATCAGTGCGATATCGGGATTGTTATCAGTACAGAATTTTTTTAATTTAATTTCTGCCTCCTTATACCCAAAATGGTTGTATCCAATGGAGGAAGCTATTACTGCAACCGGAGGATAATCATCTTCCATTGCTTGAACAACTGCTTCTGCATAAGGTTGCAGATCATTCTGGCTCTGACTTCGTAATCCTAAAATGGCCCAATACCGGATGATTTCATCAGGTGATGATAACAGTTTTATTTGTTTTTTTATGGTCTCGCTTCCTCTGAATCCCGCTAACGTCGCTGCGTCATAAATTTTCTCCAGCTGATAGGCATCTTTACTTGTTCTAAACTCATAGGCTGTAGTGGTGTCGGAAATTAATCCGATTTCATATTCGGGTAGAAACATCACATCGCGGGATTGAAGAACTTCCTGTTTAAGCAGGGTTCTCATTTTGTCCAGGACGGATTGGTAACGTGAGTTTTCAGCCAGATTTTTTGTTTCCCATAAATCGTTTTCAATATCAAACAGATATTCTGGAGGCCGCTCTTCAAAAAGGCTTTTCTGCAGTGAGTTGAGTTTGTTTTCGGCCAGATCTTTTCGCATTTGTTGCTTGATCTCTCCAATTTCCATATAGCGAATGTAGCGTACTTCATTGATATAGGGCATAAAATTCCGGGAGTAAACAAACCTGCCATCGGTTACTGTGCGAATCATATCGATACCATTATCGGATCTATCGGAAGAGAGGATAAGCTGTTCCACAGGATCCCTGCGTTTTTCACCTAAAAATGGCCTGCCTTTCAGGTGCCCGGGAATATCTCCTCCTGCCAGGCTGATCAAAGTGGGTGCCAGGTCGGTGAAGTCAACCAGCTCATGGGTAATTACTCCTCCTGATCCCCAGGGTGATAAATGTTCGTACATTTCTGGAAACCAAACAACAAATGGTACCCTGTATCCGTAATTAATTCCATTGGTCTTTCCTCTGGGCATGCCTTCACCGTGGTCGGCAAAAAAGAAAATGATGGTACTGTCCTTTAAATTATCCTTTTCAAGCCGGGTAAGTAGCTGGCCTATCTTTTTGTCGGTCAGATGAATGGAATTGTAAACCCGGGCCATCTGTTTACGCATTTCCTTACTGTCGTTATAAAAAGGCGGCATGTCAAATTCTTCTTCTCCAATGCGTTCCTCCGGAGAAAGGTGATTGAGAATATTTTTTATGTACCAATCGTAGGTTTCAGTCATGGTACGCGATTGGTGTGATTCAATAAAGTTAAATACAGCAAAGAATGGTTGCCCCGGTTGCCTGTTCCACCATCCTGCCTTGCCTGAACTTTCATCCCATGCTTCATCAATGAAATTTTTCTCCCGGGCAACATTATAATCGGTTTTTGCATTATTGGTAGTGTAATAACCCTCTTGCTGTAAGTAGTAAGGAAATCCTTTGATAAAATCAGGTACCGGATACTTACTCCGGTGGTTTCCGGTTCCTGTTTGATAGGTTTTTACTCCCGTAATTATGGCTGTCCGACTTGGTGAGCAAACCGTTCCTGTTGAAAAGGCATTGGTGAACCGGACTCCTTCTTCTGCCAGTTGATCGATGACCGGAGTACGCGCTGCTTTATTTCCATAACATCCAATAAACTGAGGCGATGTGTCTTCAATGGTGATCCAAAGAATATGAGGCTTCTGAAGCATATCGCCCTGTGTTGGCTGACTGCATTGCATACCTAAAATTGTTGCTGCCAGCAGAATGAAAAATTGTTTAATTCTCATGGTCAGAATAATTTTTATATTTCTAAAGTGATCTTTTCCGGATTTTTATCTATTTGAGAAGGTTGATTCGTCACAGCTTTTTTATTTTTCCCTTCTCCAATAATTATTGTATAAGTTCCTGCTTCATGCAATTTGGGTTGCATAACTGTTCCTTTTATTCTGCATATTTGCTCTAATTCATTAGATTGTTCATTCCAGATTTGCAGGAGTTGATTGGGCTTGTTGACTGTTATTTCGGGTAGCATGTGTTGGGCAGTTGTCCCCAGGTTGTCGGATTGTGAAATTTTCAATGGCCAGCCCGGAAACTGATCTCTCACGGGGTTAGGGTTTTCAACATCAGCCTTGAATCGCCAGGCGTCCATATTTATGGTTCGTTCTGCCGGATCAAAGGTCACTATCCCGAATCCGGAGGAGCGTATAAGGGCCTGATTATAACGACTTTCATTGTCGGTTGTTATTCTTCCCGGATTTCCGATGGCATATACAAAATTTTTATTGCCAAAAGCATCGGTATATTTTCCCGTGTTTGGATATCCGTGATCCGGCCTGTCAATCACAGGGATTCCCAACTCATCGGGTAAGAACCACCGCTGATAACCTACAGTAATGGCAGGAGTACAGAAGCTCCAGCCGGCATCACGGTGTTCTGTAACCCATACTGGCTGAGGGAAGGAACATGCTGGTCACCATTGATATGGAATACTGCTGCTTTACGCATCAGTTTGATAATTTTATCCCGGCCTGATTTGGGCCATCCTCCCGAATCCAGATCGCCATACAGGTAACCTTCCCTGTTCCCGTGGTGAGTTGCTATATTAGCAAAAACGGTTTGGGAGAGCAACACTTTCATGTCGGCATCTTCCCAGTCGCGGATCCACTCATGAAGAAAATGCATTTGACGATCGCCAATCATTTCTACACCGGATTGATCGAGGAATGATAAATCTTCACGGGGTTCCTTCATGTGATCCTTTCGTCCTCCCCAATCAGAAACAACTTCAGGACCGGTTTTAAAGATTCTGTCACTGATGATGGCAAAGCTTACCCTGCCGTAGGTCAGACTGGTATACCAAACACTCATCCCCTGTTTGATTGGGGTAGGATCGTAGGGATCGGGAAGTTGCCCGCAATTGGTCTGGTTGACCACATTTACCATTTTCACTGACTGCGAAAATCCCTGGGTATCATCATTCACAACTCCTTCTGGTTTAGATGTGCCACCATCTCCCCATAGATTTCCGTGAAATACATCGTGGTCGTCGGGAGTACAAATCGTTGGCCGGTCACGCATCAGATCACGGAAAGCCCAGCCAAACATATAATATTTTCCCAGATAATTTATGATGGAAACATCGGCAGGTTCCCGCTTCACCGGATAGCCTCCGTTGGCTTCATAAATTTGATCCCCTGAAAAATAGAGCATATCCGGATTCAGGGCATTCAGGTTTTTTACCAGCGGCGTATAGGGGAATCCATAATGAAACTGACAAGTGAGACCACCAAGGGTTAAGGGGCGGTCTACCGGTTCCTGCCGGATGGTTCCTTCAAAGTATTCCGGCATCCTGGTTCCGTTTTTTCCTGTCTCGATATATTCTACACGGTAATCAACAGTGCTGGAATGATCCCAGTCACTGAGTCTGAACACGGCCGTTCTGGAGTCGGGATCAATTTCTTCTGTGGCAACTGTTTCCCAGGTGTTGTCCTTTTTTAGCTGCAGATGAACAGCTTGATTGTCATCATTCCCGACTGGTGGCAGTAACACCATCAGTTTAACAGTTCCCTCATTCAGGGTATACATCGTCCAGAGTATGGGGCCAAAGGAGTTGTCAGGTTGATGAACTACCTTGGAACCACTCAGTTTGAAGTCGTCGAAACAAAAAGTGGAATTACCGGGCTTTTGATTCCTTCCTAAATTGAAATTGTTGACCATAGCAATGATCCCCTGAATACCGTCGGCATCGCAGGTGAGTTCATCGGGGCTTTTTCCTGATTTGTCGACAACCTTCATCTTCAGGCCTTTATCGTTCCCTGTAATGGTCAGGGTAACGTCATGGAAGTCAAATCCGGCAGGAAGCTCAACCCTCTGATCACGCAGAAATGCAAAGCCCTGAAGACTGATCCCTGCTTGTATCCCTTTGCCGAAATAGCAGGCTGCCCGAACATCCGGATCTTCCTTATCATGGACACCAATCCATAATCCGGCTGAACCGGGAATAGTTCCTTCATTTGTTAGCCCGATTTTTGATGTTACAACAAATCCCCCGCTTCCTGGAGCTAATACATGCGTTAGCAGATTTACCCGTGAATTGGGTACCGTCCCGATGCAATGCAGTTCACCATTTTTAACCTTCCAGTCTTCCAGAGGTATCGACCAGTAATTTTTCCCTACCCAGTGACGGTCGTTGATGTTGTTGAAAGATTCAGACACCCGGGTTTCTGTTGTACATGAAATGGTGGTTAAAATGCTGAACAAAATGAGAAAAAATGGAAATGCCTTCATGATTCTGCTGTTTGTTTATTTAATTAGTTATAAAAATAATGCCGGGTTCATCAGTTAACGATCAGTTTGATGATTGATCTACTTTTAATGATTCATGGGTTTCAAATCGGACAGAAAGAAAAAATCCATTATGGAATACATGATGGCCTTTCCGTATATGCTGGAGTTATCTTTTGTTACCATAGATCCTGAAATATTAGCATAAGGGTATTCAATGGTAGTCGCTAGTGAGATTCCATCCAGTTCACTTGCCCAGCCAGCAAAACTGATTCCCTGGGAATAGTTGGATCCGGTATTCCACGAGGTGCCAAAGGAAAGGAAATTATGGTGAAACGATTTTATCTCTCCCAGCGAATTCTTCTCCAGTAATTGGGAAAAGATAACCTGATTTTTTTCAATTTGTTTGTTGGATGACCCCACTAAATAGATATCTTCATTGTTTTCTCCTTTGATCCAGGGGCAGTGAAGATCCAGAGCCAGTTTCAGTTTCTTTTCACTCCAGGTAGGTACAAATTTTTTCAATGCAGCAGTAGAGAGGTGAACTGAATTTTCATCGTAATCCCGGTTGTGATCCCGGGGAATGCGGTTCTTCCCCTGCTCTCCATTCTCAACGCCGTCTTTGTCCATAAACGGAACAATCACAAATTCGATATTTTCCCTGAGGGTTTCTAAATTTTTATCGTTTAAAAGAGATGTGATCATACCTTCCAGTACATAACCAACCATCATCTCACAGGCATGGTGGCGGGCTGTGATCAAAACCTTCAGCTGTGGATCAGGTTTTAACGCGGGGATGGTAATCTTTTCAACGGTACGATTTCCCGGGGAGAAACACAAGGTGTCTATCATTAATGCTTCCTTGTTTCTCAGGTTTCCCAGGAAGGTATAGAGATTTTTTTCAGTATAGGGAAAGGCAACACTGAAATAGGCAACGGTGTCCTGTGGTGAAAAAGTATAGGTGAAACTGTTATTCTCCACCCTGTTTTCTCCATACCATTTCCAGGTCTCGTCATTATTGATACTATAGGCAGGACCGTATTTTGCAAATAAATTATTTTCATTAAACTGAAACCTGACGGTTTTCCCGGAAATTCCAGAGACTTTAAAATACCAGTAAAACCATTTCCCCTGTGTGAAGGAAAGATTTGGTTCCAGCCATACTGTATCCCCTTCTATGCGGGAAACAACGATATTCCCACCAGGGAAATCGGATGTTACTTTGATTTGATTTTGCCCGGTGGCAAAAAATGAAGTAAAAATTAAAACGGATAACAGAATGTGATTGTATCTCATGGTTTTAGAATTTTGTTTTATTATGTTAGTACCCTGCCAATCTCTTTTTATGCTTAGAGCTGGGGGGGGAGATGGTCAATGGAATCCCGTGTGGCTTTATTTTTACCTTTTTAATTCCAGGATTATGCTCATAATCTCATTTATGTTGTTGATCATTCTGAAAAGTCTATTGTGTTTGTTGATTGGTATGAAACGGGAATACTTCCGAATTTGTTCGGGCTGCATCCATTAAAATTTTTAGTTCCTCCACTATTTCTGGGTGGGTTCCGGCAAGATCATTGTTTTCACCAGGATCATCTGCGATATTGTATAGCTCCACCTTTGTTTTGTCGGAATTTCGTACATGAAGACGGATCAGTTTCCAGTTTTCTTTACAAAGAGCTTGTTTCCCCCCCTGTTCATGGAATTCCCAATATAAATACTCATGTTTTTTTTGTCTGTTTTCTCCCAGCAGGGTGGGCAGGAATGAAATTCCGTCGATAGCTTCCGGCACCTCAGCTCCTGCAACTTCTGCCAGGGTTGGAAACACATCCCAGAAAGCCGAAGAGTGTTCTGATACCGTTCCCGGGGTAATTTTCCCTTTCCATACTGCGATCATGGGGACACGTATGCCTCCCTCATAGAGGTCTCGTTTATACCCCCGGTAAATCCCGTTGGAGTTGAAAAAGTCGGGATCGGCTCCAGCTTCCAGATGCGGACCATTATCGGAAGAAAACAGGATCAGAGTATTTTCATATATTCCAAGTTCCTTAAGTTTTTCCACAATTTCTCCCACCTGATTGTCGAGTACGTTGATCATGGCTGCAAAAGCTGCATGTGCCTCGGGTTGTGAACCGTATGGGCCTTTCCGGAATCGTTCCCCCTCGTCATAGCCCTTAAAACTTTTTTCCGGAAGAAGTTTCCCCCGGTATTTTTTCATATATTCCTCCGGAGCAAAAAGCTCAGCGTGGGGAATGACTGATGGATAATACATGAAGAAAGGCTTGTCCTTATTTTTTTCAAGAAATTGAATCGCTTGCTCGTGAATTACCTCTGGCGCATATTGTCCTGTTTGGGTTCCTGTATTACCTTCGAGCATAATTTTTTCCTGGTTATGCCACAGGTAATAAGGGTAGTAATTGTGAGCCAGTGCCTGGCAGTTATACCCAAAAAATTCATCGAATCCTTGTTTGTTTGGATCACCTTCAGTACCCACGAAACCTAGTCCCCACTTTCCAAATGCTCCTGTAACATAACCGGCTTCCTGCAATCGTTCGGCAACTGTAACTGCTTTTGCTTCCAGCGGATACTGACCTTCAGGTTCCCATGGTTTATTCCCGCGAATGAAAGTGTTTCCTGTGTGCAAACCTGTCATTAATGAACACCTCGATGGGGCGCAAACCGTGGTTCCTGAGTAGTGCCGGGTGAATTTCATTCCGGATGCTGCCAGTTTGTCGATGTGAGGCGTGACAAACCTGGTTTGTCCAAAACAGCTTAAATCTCCATATCCCAGATCGTCGGCCAATATATATATGATGTTGGGCTTCAGAGGTTCTGGTTGTTTTTTTTGAGTATGCTGACAACTTGTAAGCAGGAGAAAGATAACTGAAAAAAGAATGATTGATTGTTTCATTTGATTCATTTTTTTCATGCAAAGATGCAAAGACGTAAAGGAAAAGATACAATAATCAATTTCCGGTGTGTCATCGTACTTTGTCATGGATGTTTCTATTTTTAAAGTTCTGGTTTATTGTGTTGATAGTATATCACTTTTTACTGAAAAAGTTCAGGTTCCAACGGTCCATCCATTTTAATAACGGTATTCCGTTTTCGTCAAACTGTACGGGCAGCCACACATAACGCCCGTCGATAGCATTTTTCGGGTTCCAGCGGTCGGCCAAAAAAATGAACGCGTCTTTTTTGCCCTGCACAGGTAAAACAAATGTGCTTTGCGAGTGGAAGGTCAGTTCAGCATCCGTGCCGATGCACGGATTTCCCAGCTCTTCCCATGGTCCGAAAATGTCAGGTGCCCGGGCCAGTCGTGCGGCATTGGGGTCCCAACCGGTGCAATCCGAAGCGATCAGAAAATAGTTCCCCTGGTATTTAAAAATAGCTGGTGCCTCCATATAACGACCGGGGAAAACCCGGATATATTTCCCCGATTCGGAAAGGTAATCTTCTGTAAGCAATGATATATGCAGGGTGCTGTTTTCTTCCGATGAATAGATGTGGTATGCTTTTCCATCATCATCAACAAAAAGGTTCTGGTCGCGTGCCATCTGTCCACCCTGAAAATCGCGACCCAACAGGTTTACTGTATCGGGATGGCCAGGGAGACAGCCTTTTCCTCCACAATACTTGTCTTTCACCTGATCCCCAACGGGTTGTTGGTGGATATCTTTCACGTTTAACGGCCAGTGTCCGGCATTGGGCCTGAAGCTTTTCATGAATGTGTAGGGCCCAGTAATCCGATCGCTCGTGGCAACTCCCGACCGGGCAGCATCGTAACCCCGGTCTTTCAGCTCGAGGTGAAACCACATCACAAATTTTTTGGTTTTGCGGTTGTATATCACTTTAGGACGCTCCAGTATACACCCCTCGGTGATGGCATGGCCCGGATCACCCGTAATCACTTCCAGAGCGATGCCTTCATCTTTCCAGTTGGTTAGATTTTTGGAAGAGTAACAGTGAACGCCCACCCATGCCTGGTTCCCTTTTTCTCCTTCTACCTTGTGTTCACCAAACCAGTAATACTTTCCTTTGTGAAAAAGTATTCCTCCTCCATGAGCGTTTATGTGTACTCCTTTATTGTCAGGCCATATTGCACCGGGAATGATGTCTTTGGATACCCTTCCCCCGGAAATCATGACCAGGGCGAGAGCTGTGATGATTAGAAAAAACTGTTTCATCTGGTAATTTTTATAACACAAAAGTAATAAATGTAAATTTTCCTATTCCTATTTCAGTTCCAGCTGTTCAATTTCCTGGAAGTCTATTCCCCTTATTTTTTCAAAGGTTTCAATCATTTCCTTTAATTTTTCCGGTTCTGTTTCAGCCAGGTTGTCTTGTTGGTTGATATCTTTATCGAGGTTGAATAAAAGGTATTTTTCTGAATTTCCCAATTCGATATTTACATTATTATTGATAGCGGGGCCTTTGTAGGGTGGTATCAGTGCCCAGTTTTCTTTTCGGAGGGCGGTACGGGAAGTTGCTTCGATGATAAGTTCTTTTCGTCCCTCCTGGCTTTTCCCAAGAAATACTTCCAGCAGATCCTGGCTGTCGGGTGCTTTCCTTTCGCTTCCTGTCAATGCTGCCAGGGAAGCATAAAGATCTATTTGGGACACCATGACATCCGAAACAGAAGGCTCGATTTTTCCCTTCCAGTAAGTAATAAACGGAATGCGTGTTCCTGCTTCAAACAGACTGTATTTTCCTCCACGCAGTGGTCCCCATGGTTTATGTTCTCCCAGTTTTTCCACAGCTTCATCGTAATAGCCATCATTGACAACAGGTCCGTTATCACTGGAGAGAATAACCAGAGTGTTCTCGAGTAATCCTTCCTGTTCGAGGGTTTCCATCAATTCTCCCACACACCAGTCGGCTTCGATGATTGCATCTCCTCTTGGTCCAAGGCCTGAAGATCCGGCAAACCGCGGGTGAGGGGTTCTGGGTACATGGGGTTGTTGTAATGCGTAATAGAGGAAGAAGGGTTGATCTTTGTGTTTTTTGATGTATTGTTGTGCTTTACCAAGAAATGTATCGGACATTTCTTCATCGATCCACAGAGCAGATTTTCCGCCCCGTTGAAAGCCAATCCGGGGGATGTCGTTGTGGATGGAGTTGTTGTGTCCGTGGTGCCACATCATTTTGCATAATTCCGGATTTTCGAGTCCTGTTGGTTCGTCTTCAAAATTTTTCTCATAGTTCACTTCCAGGGGATCCTCCGGAGTTAGCCCTACAACATTCCCGTTTTCGAGATAAACAGTAGGGGTGCGATCTTGGGTGGCTGCCATAATAAAAGCATAATCAAATCCAACTTCATTGGGGCCGGGTGAAACTCTTCTATTCCAGCCTACATTGCCTACACCAAGTCCCAGGTGCCATTTGCCAGTTATACCAGTATGGTATCCCTGCTCCTTCAGCATTTTGGGAAGGGTTACTTTTAGTGTGTCGATAATAAGAGGAGCTGAACCCGGTAGAATTTTTGCACTTTTATTCCGCCATGGGTATTCCCCGGTTAACAAGGCATACCTGCTGGGTGTACAGGTAGCTGATGAGGCATATCCGGAAGTAAAGCGGATGCCGTTTTGGGCTAATTTGTCCAGATTTGGTGTTTTTAAGGCAGTGGCACCATAAATACCTACGTCGCCATACCCCAGATCATCGAAGTAGATGAGCACAATATTGGGTTTCTTCGATTGTTGGCTGTTAACCGATGATTGCCGGTTATTGGTGCAACTGAGAAGAATGGTTGCTGTAACTGCTGTTAAAATGATTTTTTTCATCTCAATCTAATTGTCAATCTTATTTGCGTTCAATGGAACTCGTTTCATAATGATCTATTTTTATGGCAAAATTTTGCCATGCTCGTTTCATTTGAATCAAAATTATTCGATTTTTTCATTCTTATTTTGGCTTGTGCAATAACAAGAACAATCCGTTATGTGGCTCAATTTTTTTTGAGAAAGATTTTCCCACTATTCCTATCTCTTCATCTGAGAAAATTTCCCGTACTATTGCCTTTTCAGAGAATTCCAGTTCTTTTGGTGAGATTTTTATTTTTATGGTTTTTTTATCTCCCCGGTTTAAGAGCAATAAGGCCAGGTCACCATTTGTCAGTTTTTTAGCCCAAATTTCTTTTGCTCCTACTTTTTTTATTCTTCCTCCCTGTTCATCCGGATCCTGGTTGATGGCAATAGCCCATTTGTTTGTGATAAGATTTTTTTCTTCCGGAGTCATATTCCGGGGATCATTTCCCAGAATAAGGGGAGCAGACATGATGCACCAGAGGGCGAAATGCACTTTTTGTTCCGCTATGGTTAATCCCTGGTCTCCTATAGCCAGAAAATCCGGGTCATTCCAGTATCCGTTTCCTGCATATTCTGCCCATCGGCTGTTTTCTTCAGCTATACGCATCACGCTGCGATGAGGGATATGGTCGAAAACAGCACCTCCCGATACTTTGGCTTTGATATCATCTGTTGTGCGTGCCATTTGTCCGATTTCCGGAAACCATTCCTGCCATTCATTATCGGGATGTCGGGCACTGATGCTGAGCAGGATATTTCTTTTTTCGTTCCGAATCAACCTGTGCCATTTGTAATAGGTCTGTTTAAATGTGGCATCATCCCATCCGTTTTCATGATTACACTTATCCAGCTTGATAAAATCGATGCCCCATTCGATGAATTGCTGGAACTGTATTTCTTCATGCCCGAAACCTCCCACGGCATCCCCGCCGCAATCGTGTGTTCCCGGCACTGTATGAAGCCCGAATTTCAGGCCTCTGGCATGAGCATAGTCGGCCAGTGCTTTTATCCCGTTGGGAAATTTTTTTGGGTGTGGTATGAGTTCTCCATTGGGACTAAGTTTTTTGTCACGCCATCCTCCGTCTATCACAAAATATTTATATCCGGCATCGAGCAGGCCTTCTTCTACGATAGCATCCATGCACTGTTTCATCTTTTCCTCATTGACTCCGTTTTTACCAAACCAGTTCCAGCTGTTCCAGCCCATGGGAGGAGTTTTCGCCAGCAGATTCTTTTCCTGTGCGGAAATTTGCAGGCACATCCATGGGAAAAAAAGAAACACGAAAAGAGATACTCCAAACCTTGTTGTGGTGAAATCTGAGTGTTGCCTAAAGATGTCTTTTTGATGCATAGGGTACTATTTTATTTGCTATTCCAAATATTCCGGATTTAATGCGTAAGATACCGGAGCATGGGTCTCTTTTCGCCAATTCTCCAAAATCTTCAGCAATTCATTTCGTTTTTTCTGATTTGTGGTTGCCAGATTGTTTTTTTCACTGAGATCTTCTTTCAGGTTATAGAGTTCCAGATCGTTGTTTTCAAAGTATTGAATGAGTTTCCAGTCTCCCAGTCTTACGGCTGATCCCGGTCGTGTGCGAAACAGGGGGTCTTGAGTAGGATCTCCCTCTTTCAGATAGGCTTGCAAGTATATGGGGAAGTGCCAGAATAGTGGCCTTTGTTCAAATGTTCCTTCTCCGGTCAGAATGGGCAGTATGCTTTTCCCGTCCAGCTTTTTCCCGTCGGGTACATCGATGCCGGCGACCTCCAGCAAGGTGGGATAAAAATCGATGTTCATGACTGGGACATCCGATTGGGTACCTGCCTTGATTTTCCCTTGCCAGTATACAAACATGGGTTCGCGTATGCCGCCCTCATAATATGACCCTTTTCCGGAACGGAGGGGAAGCTGCTTGGTGATCGCATAATGACCTCCGTTATCTGATGTGAAAAGAATAAACGTATTTTTTATTTTCCCTGATTTCTTCAGTTCATCTGTCAACCGGCCGATTTGGATGTCGAGGTTTTCCACCATGGTAGCATAGTTCGGATTGTGCTGTCCGTTCCATTCCGGTTTATTCCGGTATTTAGGCAACAATTCGTGAACAGGCTGAAGGGGAGTGTGTACCGCGTAGGGTGCATAGTATAAAAAGAATGGTTTATCTTGAACCGATTGAAGGAACTCCAGGGTTTTATCCATGATTAGTTGGGTCAGGTAATAATTTTCAGAAGGTGCTTCAAGCGGGACATTTTTGTATGGTGAGTAGTAGCTGGATGGATGGCCTGCATGTGTGCCTCCGATGCTCAGATCGAATCCCTGTGTTAACGGATCTTTGCCCAGATGCCATTTGCCGGCCTGGCAGGTTTCGTAGCCAGCATCTTGCAGGGCTTCAGCCAGGGTATACTGACTGTCGGGTAGAACGGTGTTGGTGCTTATAGGAATGAGTTTCCGGTTTTTACTGTCTCCGCGGTCTGAATTTCCTACTGTATATATCCCGTGGCGGGGTGTCCACTGGCCACTTATCAGACATGCTCTGCTGGGAGCACAATTTGAGGCGGCAGCATAGGCATTGGTGAAAATCATCCCTTCAGCCGCCAGTGCATCCAGGTTCGGAGTTTCGTAATATTCCGATCCCATAAATCCGACATCCCGCCAACCCATGTCGTCAATATTGATAAGCAGAATATTTGGGCTCTGAGAATTGCTTTGTGCAAAGTTAAGAGTGCATT
>Ga0265293_10004037_pt1 | contig 26414 bp, 20 predicted proteins | sample Munlanlewell138R_FD_192505 | JGI IMG/M metagenome (GOLD analysis project Ga0265293, IMG submission 192505) | Leachate microbial communities from a municipal landfill in Southern Ontario, Canada - Leachate well 138R | ecosystem: Engineered > Solid waste > Landfill > Unclassified | place: Canada...
GAGCCCGGCGATGGGCACCCTGGCGTCGTTCGCGACGTTCGGCGTGGCCTTCTTCGCCCGCCCGGTCGGATCGATCCTGTTCGGCCACTTCGGCGACATCATCGGCCGCAAGCGCACCCTGGTGTGGACGCTGCTGATCATGGGCCTCTCGACGGTGTTCATCGGCTTCTTGCCCGGCTACGACTCCGGCGCCTTCGGTCTCTTCGAGAACGGGATCGGGTTCTGGGGTCCGGTATTGCTCGTGGCGATGCGCTTCCTGCAGGGCTTGGCGTTGGGCGGTGAATGGGCCGGCGCAACCCTGTTGACGGCCGAGTACGCCCCACCCAAACAACGCGGCCGCATGGCGGTGTACCCGCAGTTGGGGCCGGCGTGTGCGTTCTTCCTCGCCAGCGGCACGTTCTTCGTCGTGGCTCTCACCGTCGGCGACACCAGCGACACGTTCATCAACTACGGCTGGCGGTTCCCGTTCATCGCCTCGCTGCTGCTGGTGATCATCGGCCTCTGGATTCGGTTGTCGGTGCAGGAAACTCCGGTGTTCAAGGAGCATCAGCGCACCCGGAGCACGACCAGTGCACGCGAAAAACTGCCGTTCGCCGCGGCGATCCGCAGCCAATGGCGCCAGATCCTGATCGCGGGCCTGGCCATGTCGACGGTGTTCACGATGTTCTACACCGGGTCGGCGTTCATGACGAGCTACGGCAGCACGACGCTCGGCTTCAGCCGGACCATGATCCTCGGGTGCGGCATGATCGCCGCGGTGGTACTCGGCTTCGTCACCGCCGCCGCGGCCATCTACTCCGACCGGGTGGGCCGCAAGAAGGTCATCGCCGCGGCCTACGCGGGCACCGTGGTGTGGTCGTTGATCCTCTATCCCTTGGTGGACACCGGCTCTCCGATCGCCTTCCTGATCGCGGTCGTCGTCACCCTGTCGGTGTACGGCGTGGCCAACGGCCCGGCCGGTGCACTGCTGCCGGAGATGTTCGAATCCCGATTCCGCTACACGGGTGCGGGATTGAGCTACAACCTCGGCGGCATCTTCGGCGGCGCCATCCCACCGCTGATCGCGGCGAGCATCATCGCCAATCACGGCAGCATCTGGGTCGGGGTGTTGCTCTCCGGGATCTCGGCGATCAGCCTGCTGTGCGTGCTGGCGCTGCCGGAGACCAAGGACAACGATCTGAACAAGGCCACCGAGAAGGCCGGCCATCGGTAACCGACACCACCTTCACAGCACCGGCAGGGGATGGGAATCCCTTGCCGGTGCTGTCGTTTGCACCCGCCGCCCGCGGGAAAATTCACAGAATTTGCAATTCACACGTTCAACGCTGTCAATACTTCGCCGAGTTACTCCCTTGCCGGTCAGGGCGGGTATTGGGAGCCTCGAAGCATGACCGGAGAACCCAGTGCTTCGCTGAATCGCGTGGCGATCGTCAACCGCGGTGAGTCGGCCATGCGGTTCCTGAATGCCGCCCGCGAGTACGGCATCGAGCGCGGCACACCGCTCGAGACCGTGGCGCTCTACACCGAGGCCGACGCCGCGTCCTGGTTCGTCCGGGCCGCCGACCACGCGATCAATCTGGGCCCCACCATGGTCACCGATCCGGAGACCGGTGCGCGTCGGCACACCTACCTCGACACCGGCATCGTCGAATCCGCGCTGGTGCTCAGCGGCGCCGACGCCGTCTGGCCCGGTTGGGGTTTCGTCGCCGAGAACCCCGACTTCGTGCGGATGTGCGATCGGCTCGGCGTGCAGTTCATCGGCCCCACCGCGGCCTCGATGGACATGCTCGGGGACAAGATCGCGGCCAAGCGGATCGCCGAATCCGTTGACGTACCGGTGGTCCCGTGGAGCGGCGGGCCGGTGGACACCGTCGAGGAGGCCGTCGAGCACGCCAAGCGCATCGGATTCCCGGTGGTGCTCAAGGCGGCCGCCGGCGGCGGCGGTCGCGGCATCCGGCTGGTCCGCAACGAGATCGAGCTGCCCGCGGCGTTCAACAGCGCGCGCGCCGAGGCCGATTCGGCCTTCGGTGACGCGACGCTGTTCGTCGAGGCGCAGATCACCGGCGGCCGGCATCTCGAGGTCCAGGTGGCCGCCGACAATTCCGGGAACGTGTGGACCCTCGGCCTGCGCGACTGCAGCGTGCAGCGCCGCCGGCAGAAGGTCCTCGAGGAATCGGCACCGGTCGACATCGACGACGCCCTGCAACAAGCGATCCGCGAGGCCGCCCGCCGCATGTGCCAGGCCGTCGACTACACCAACGTCGGCACCGTGGAGTTCCTGTTCCAGCCGAGCACCGGCAGTTTCTACTTCCTCGAGGTCAACACCCGGCTGCAGGTGGAGCACACCGTCACCGAGGCGGTCACCGGCGTCGACCTGGTCAAGCTGCAACTCGACATCGCCCAGGGCGCACACTTGGCGCCGGACTCCCCCGAGGTGCGCGGTCACGCGATCGAGGTCCGGCTCAACGCCGAGGATCCCAAGCGCGGCTTCACCCCCGCCCCCGGCCGCGTCGTCGAACTCCGGGTCCCGCAGGGCCCCTGGATCCGCACCGACGCCGGAGTGGCCGAGGGCGACACCATCGCCTCCGAGTTCGACTCGATGATCGCCAAGGTCATCGCGTGGGGCCGCGACCGGCCCGAGGCGCTGGCCCGGCTGCGCCGCGCGCTCGGCCGCTCGCAGGCCGTCATCGAAGGCGGCACCACCAACCGGCGTTTCCTGATGGCACTGCTCGACAACCCCGAGATCCAGCAGGGCAACATCGACACCACGTGGCTGGACCGCGCCCTGGAAGAGGGGATCCTGCTGGACTCCCCCGATGCCCCGCTGGCCATGGTGTGCGCCGCGGTCGAGGCCTACCGCACCGACCACGCCGACGCGCTGGACCAGTTCGCCGGCAGCGCCGTGCACGGCCGCCTGCACCCGTTGAGCGACGAGACCGCCGCCATCGACCTCGAGTACGAGGGCGAACGCCGGTCGTTCCGCGTTCAGCAGCGCAGCCCCAACAAGTTCGACGTCGAGATCGACGGGTCGCGCATCGCGGCCCGGGTCGAGGAACTCGGCCAGTTCGAGCGCCGCATCAGCGTGGCCGGCCGGGAACTGTCGCTGGTCGTGGTGCCCAGCGGGCCGCTGATCACCGTCGAACTCGACCACAGCGTGTACCGCATCGTCCGCGGCCACGGCGGGTTGATCCGCGCCGAATCGCAGTGCGTCATCGCCAAGGTCGCCGTCGAGGTGGGCGACGAGGTCAACCCCGGCGACGTGCTGCTGATCACCGAGGCCATGAAGATGGAATCGCCGCTGATGGCGCCGTTCGGCGGCCGGGTCAGCGAAATCGTCGCCGGCGCAGGCACTCTGGTCGGCGCGGGCGATCCGATCATCCGCATCGAGGCCGTCGACGACGAGGGCCCCGCCGACACCACCCAGATGTCGTTCGCGGCCCTGGCCTACAACCCCGCGCAGCTCAACCAGCACGACGAGGACCGCGACGTGCTGACCCGGCTGGTGCTGGGTCAGGACCTGTCCGGCAGCGCGGTCGGCGACGCGCTGACCCGCGTCGGCGAGCTGTCCTTCACCGCCGGACTGCACGTGCTCGGCATCGTCGCCGACCGCATGGCGCTGTTCGCCGGCGACCCCGAACTCGACAACGGGGCCGGGCGCCGCCCGATGCGCACCGATCTGCTGCTGGTGGCGCTGCGCGCCCCCGACCGGATCGCCGAGGTCGCGCCCGCGGACTTCGTCGCGCGGTTGCGGCAGATGCTCGCGCACTACGACGTCACCGAGATCAGTCAGAGCACCGAACTCACCGATGCGCTGTTCAACATCTGGCGCGCCGAGTCCCGGCTCGGCCGGATCGCCCGGATGAGCGCCGGGGTGCTCGAGACCTGGCTGGAGTCCGACGACCACGACCCGGCCCGCTCGGCCGAGCTGGTCGACGTGCTCGACCGGCTGATCAGCGCCTCGGAGGCCGCCTATCCGACGGTGACCGACCTCGCCCGCGCGGTGCGCCACCGCCTGGTGGAGGCGCCTGCCATCGAGGCGCTGCGCGCCGCCGACGAGAAGGTCGCCGAGGGGCTGCTCGCCGACGCGGAGGCCGGCGCGCGGGAGGCCGCGTTCGCCGGGCTGCGTCGCCTGCCCGAGCCCATCGACCACTACTTGGCCGCGCAGACCGCCGACCCGGCCCGGGCCCCGGTCGCGCTGCGGGCCCTGGTCCGCCGGACCCACCGGCACCGCACCCTCGAGGACTTCGAACCCCTGCCTACGCCCGAGACCATCGTCGGCGTCCGGACCGGGCGCCGCGACGGGATCGGGCGCGTGCAGATGCTGGCCTTCGCCGGCCCGTCCGCGCGGCTGGCCGATCTCGTGGCCGCTGCGGCCGAGTACCTCACCGCCGCGCGCACCGATGCGCTGGAGATCGAACTCATCCTGCGCGACAGCGAAACTCGAACAGACGTGGTCGCCGCCGTCGAGGCCGCGTTGCCCGCGCTGCCGCCGGAGTGCCCCGAGATCAGCGTGGTCGTCACCTGGTGGCAGGGCAACCGCGACGACGAGCGCGGGTCGCGCCGGCACTGCGTGTTCGCCGGGGCCGACGGCCGGTTCACCCGGGTCGACGGGACCGCGGGCATCCATCCGGCCACCGCCGACCGCGTCGAACTGTGGCGGTTCAACCAGTTCGACATCAGCGCGGTGGACGCCCCCGACGGTATCCACCTGATCAAGGCCGTCGCCAAGGAGAACCCCCAGGACGAGCGGCTGCTGGCGGTGCTGGAGGTCTTCGATCTCGACGGCGACGCGCACGTCACCAACCAGCTTGCCCAGGCGGCGATCGCGATTCGGCGGGCCCGGGCGTTGCTGCCGGATCCATCGGTCTCGCTGAGCAACCGCATCATCTTCTACGTCGAGCCGCGCTGGACGCTGACCGACGCACAGTTGCAGTCGCTGATCGTCGACCTGCTGCCGCTGACCCGCGGACTGGGCCTGGAGAAGGTCATCGGCCGGGTGCGGGTCGGTGACGCCGGCGCCGGCGATCTGGTCGACGAGGTCATCCACGTCACCACCCCGCCCACGGTGGGCGTCATGGTCGGCCGGACCAAGCCGTCGCCGACCCCGCTGCGGCCGATGTCGGAGTACCGCCGCCGGGTGGTCGCCATGCAGCGCCGCGGCCTGGTGTACCCGTACGAGATCGTCGAACTGCTGGTCGGCACCGGCGCCACCCACACCGAACTGCCCACCGGAGAGTTCACCGAATACGACTTCGTCGGTGAGCACTTCGAGGTGGTGGATCGCCCGCGCGGCTACAACACCGCGCGCGTGGTCACCGGGGTGATCGACAGTCACGCCGCCTCCGGCGCAACGTTCCGCCGGGTGCTCATCCTCAACGACCCCAGCCGCGACCTGGGATCGTTGGCCGAACCCGAGTGCCGTCGCATTGTCGCGGCGCTGGATCTGGCGACCGAACTCGGTGTGCCGGTGGAGTGGTACGCGGTGTCCTCGGGCGCCCGCATCGCGATGGACAGCGGCACCGAGAACCTGGACTGGACCGCGGCGGTCCTGCGCCGGATCATCGAGTTCACCCAGGGCGGCGGCGAGATCAACGTGATGGTCGTCGGCGTGAACGTCGGCGCCCAGTCCTACTTCGACGCCGAGTCGACAATGCTGATGCACACCTCCGGCGTGCTGATCATGGTCGGCAACAGCGCCATGGTGCTCACCGGCAAGCAGGCGCTGGAATTCTCCGGCGGCGTTGCGGCCGAGGACAATGCGGGCATCGGCGGGTACGCCCGGATCGCCGGCCCCAACGGGCAGGCGCAGTTCTGGGTGGCCGACGTCGAGTCCGGGTGCGCGTTGTTGTTCGCCCACTACGAGTCCTGGCAGTCCAAGGGGGCGCGGTTCGACACCGCCGATCCCGCCGACCGGGACATCAGCGGGTTCCCGCACCGCAACGAGGCCGGCGGCACCTCCTTCGACTGCGTCGGCGACATCTTCTCCGCGCAGCACAACCCGGACCGCAAGCGGCCGTTCGACATTCGTTCGGTGATGTCGGCGGTGATGGACCAGGACGCCCCGGTGCTGGAACGCTGGCCGGGCTGGGAGGACGCCCAGAACGTCGTGGCCTGGGACACCCGCCTGGGCGGGTTCGCGGTCTCGCTGATCGGGATCGAGTCCCGCAACCTGCGCCGGCCGCTGCCCCGTCCCGCCGACGGCCCCGACACCTGGACCTCGGGCACCCTGTTCCCGCAGTCGTCGAAGAAGCTGGCCCGGGTCATCAACGGCGCCAGCGGCAAGCGACCGCTGGTGATCCTGGCGAACCTGTCCGGTTTCGACGGCTCCCCTGAGTCCATGGCCAAGCTGCAACTCGAGTACGGCGCCGAGATCGGCCGCGCCATCGTGAACTTCCGCGGCCCCATCGTGTTCAGCGTGATCTCGCGCTACCACGGCGGCGCCTACGTGGTGTTCTCGAAGTCGCTGAACGCCAACATGGAAGTCTCGGCGGTCACGGGCTCGCGGGCATCGGTCATCGGCGGCGCCCCGGCCGCGGCGGTGGTGTTCACCCGCGAGGTCCGCGAGCGGGTGCGCCGCCATCCCGAGGTCGTCGAACTCGAACGGCAGATCGCCGCGGAGAGCGCCGACGAGCAGCCCATGCTCCAGCACCGGTTGCACCAGTTGACCGCACAGGTCACCACCGAGATCCAGGCGGTCGTGGCCCGTGAGTTCGACGACATCCACACCGTCGAACGCGCGCTGCAGGTCGGCTCCATCGACCACATCGTGGCGCCGCCGGACCTGCGTCCCTACCTCATCTCGGCCGTGCAACGCGGACTCGACAAGAGCATGAGCGAAACCGTTCTCACAGAAGGAAACTGACATGCAGAAAGTCGTCATCACCGGGCGGGGCATCGTGTCTTCGCTGGGCAACTCGGTCAAGGAATACCTCGACGGGCTGCGCAACAATTCCACGGGCATCCGCCCCATCCAGTGGCCGAACGAACCCGATCCGGCCTGGTTCGGCGCGGTCCACGACTTCGATCCCACGCCGTGGATCAACGAAAAGGTCATCGACGGCACCGACATCTTCGCGCAGTTCGCGCTGGCGGCCGGCGAGCAGGCCCGGATCGACTCCGGGATCGAGGAGTTCGACGAGGACCGCACCGGCGTCGTCGTCGGCACCAGCATGGGCGGCACGCGTTCGCTCAGCGAGGCGCAGCGCGACTATGAGGAGCAGGGCGCGCAGGGCATCAGCCGCAAGATGATGCTGCGCATCCTGACCAACATGGCGGGATCGCAGCTGGCCATGCGGTATTCGCTGCACGGGCCGCTGCTCACGGTCGCGACCGCGTGCGCATCCTCGATCGACGCGATCGGCAACGCCACCCGGTTGATCCGGCTCGGCGAGGCCGACGTGGTGCTGACCGGCGGCAGCGAGGCCGTGTCGCGCGGCCAGGGCGACTTCGCGCCGGCGTACTTCATCGGCCAGGCCCGCTACGGGATGCTTTCGGGCAGTAAGGATCCCAAGCGCACGCTGACCCCGTTCGACAAGGATCGCACCGGCATCGTGATCGGCGACGGCAGCGCCATGTTCGTCATCGAGAGCGAGGAGCACGCCCGCGCCCGCGGCGCCCGGATCCTCGCCGAGATCGTCGGCTACGCCGCGCTGGCCGACGGACCGCACCCGTCGGCCCCCGACCCCAGCGGCAAGTGGGAGGCCAAGGTCATGCGCAAGGCGCTGGCCAACGCCGGCATCGAACCGACCGACATCGGCGCGCTGTACGCCCACGCCACCGGCACGCCGAAGGGTGACGAGGCCGAGATCCGTGCCATCAACGCCGTGCACGGCGGTCGGGATCTGCCGGTGACGGGCATCAAGGGCCACACCGGACACACCGGCGCGGCCTCGGGCGCCATGAGCATCATCGCCGCCCTCGAGACGTTCGAGAGCGGCCTGCTGCCCAACGCCGCGGGCACCGACACCGTCGACCCCGAGGTCGACTTCCGGGTCATCACGCACGAACCGGCCGAGGTCGCGGCCGATCACATCCAGATCAACGCGTTCGGTTTCGGCGGTCAGAACGCGTCGATGATCCTGCGCCGGCCCTCGGCCTGACCGCGCACACTCTGCAGTTCTCACGAAAGGGATAACGATGGGCAATCTGAGCTACGACTTCTCCGAGAAATCGGTCATCATCACCGGCGCCGCCCGCGGCATCGGGCTGGAACTGGGCACGTTCTTCGCCGACGCCGGCGCGCGCACCTACCTGGTGGACGTCGACGGCGATGAACTCGAGATCGCCGCCAAGCAGGCCGGCGGCACGGCCGTGGTGGCCGACGTGGGCAAGTCCGCCGACGTGAAGGCCGCCGTGGACCGCGTGGTCGAGGAGACCGGCCGGGTCGACATTGTGGTCAACAACGCCGGCGTGCTGCGCGACAAGGTCGTGTGGAAGATCAGCGACGAGGACTGGGAAGAGGTCCTGAATGTCCATGCGGGCGGCGCTTTCCGCTTCACCCGCGAATGCGTCCCGCACTTCCGAGAGCGCTCCTTCGGCCGGATCATCAACGTGACCTCCTACACCGGGTTGCGCGGCAACACCGGTCAGTCCAACTACGGCGCGGCCAAGGCCGGCATCATCGGCTTCACCAAGACCGTCGCCAAGGAACTCGCCCGCTTCGGCGTCACCGTCAACGCGATCTCCCCGAACGCGGAGACCCGCATGGTGGCCTCCATCCCGGCGGACAAGAAGGCCGAGTTGGCGGCCAGCATCCCGCTGGGCCGCTTCGCCCAGCCCAGCGAGATGTGCCCGGCCGTGGGCTTTTTGGCTTCCGAAGAGGCCGGCTACATCACCGGGGTGGTTCTCCCGGTCGACGGCGGGTTCTCGATGTGAGTGCTCTGACCTTCGATTCCCTGGTCGAGCAGACCGATCTGGACCTCGGTACCGGTCGGTGGATGACCATCGACCAGAAACGCATCAACGCGTTCGCCGACATCACCGAGGACCCGCAGTGGATCCACGTGGACACCGAGCGCGCGGCGGCCGGTCCGTTCGGCAGCACCATCGCCCACGGCTACCTGACCATGTCGCTGATCGCGCCCGTGCTCAACGACCTGTTCGTGGTCGAGGGGGCCAAGGCGTCGATCAACTACGGCGCCAACAAGGTCCGTTTTCCCGCGGCCGTGCCCTCGGGGTCCCGGCTGCGCGGGCACCTGAAACTGACCAAGGCCGAACGGGTGGCCGGCGGGGTGCAGGCCTTCCTGCAGGTGACGATGGAGATCGAGGGCGGCGACAAGCCCGCCTGCGTCGCCGACATCCTGATCCGGCTCAGCGACCAAGGATGACTGCACCGATGACATATGAAGCGGGTGACGCGTGATGAAGGCTTTCCGGATCCACTCCTACGACGGACCACAGTCGTTGGTGCTCGATGATGTACCCGAACCCGAACGCACCGACGACGTCGCGGTGGTACGGGTCATGGCGATCGGGGTCAACTTCCCGGACCTGCTGGCCACCAAGGGTCAGTACCAGGTCAAGCCCGAACCCCCGTACACCCCGGGCTGCGAGGTGGCCGGCGTCGTGGAATGGGCGCCCGAGGGCTCCGGTTGGAGCCCCGGTGACCGGGTCATGGCGTTCATCTGGCAGGGCGCCTACGCCGAGTACGTCGGGATCCCGCAGAACCATCTGGTGGCGATCCCCGACGCGATGGGCTTCGACACCGCGGCCGGTCTGGTGGTGAACCACCACACGGTGCACTACGCGCTGGCCCGCCGCGGTCAGGTGGCCCCCGGCGAATCGGTGCTGGTGTTGGGCGCGGCCGGCGGCATCGGCACCGCCGCGGTCCAGGTCGCCAAGGGCCTGCGGGCCCGCGTCATCGCCGGCGTGGCGAGCGAGGCCGACATCCCCGTCGCCGAACAGGCCGGCGCCGACGACGTCATCCTGCTCGAAGAGGGCTACGCCCAACAAGTCAACGACCTCACCGACGGCAACGGGGCCGACGTCATCCTCGACCCGCTCGGCGACTGGCTGTTCAACGAGGGCATCCGCGCCCTGGCCTGGGAGGGCCGGATCCTGGTGGTGGGCTTCGCCGCCGGGGACATCGCGACGCTGCGCACCAATCGTCTGCTGCTGCGCAATGTTTCGGCGGTCGGCGTGGCCTGGGGAGCGACCCTGGAAAAGGATCCCACGCTGCTGTCCTGGGGTGCGGAAAGCCTGCACCGGATGTATGCCGAGGGCAGCGTCAATCCGCAGATCGGGCACCGGTTCTCCTTCGGCGATCTGCCGCTGGCGCTGCAGAAGCTCGACGCCCACGAGATCCGCGGCAAGGCGATCATCGATCTCACCGGATCGGCGGGAGTCGCTTCGTGACGGACCCCGTGACCGCCACCGAGGCGCTGACCGCCGAACAGTTGGCCGGCGTCGAGGCGCTGCTGCGCGGCATCGACCCCGACCTGGTGCCCGACAAGCTGAGTGCCTCGCTGCTCTCGGGTGGCCGGTCGAATCTGACCTTCCGACTCGACACCGGCGCCGCGCCGCTGATCCTGCGGCGGCCGCCGCTGGGGCATGTCCTCGAGACCGCGCACGACATGGGCCGCGAGTACCGGGTGATGTCCGCGCTGCACCCGACCGGATATCCGGTGCCGAAGACGGTGTGCCACATCGAGGACAGCGACCTGCTCGGGGCGCCGTTCTACGTGATGAACCTCGTCGAGGGCACGGTGTTCCGCGACGATGACGACCTGGCACGGTTGAATCCCGCCGATGCCGAGGCGCTGTCGTTCGGGTTCATCGACGCGCTGGCCGACCTGCACCTGATCGACTACGACGCGGTCGGGTTGTCGACCTACGGCCGCCCGGCCAACTACCTGGAACGCCAGTTGAGCCGCTGGACACGGCAATTGGCGGCCTCGAAGTCCCGGGAGGTCGCGGGCTTCGAGGAGCTCGGGACCCGGCTGTCCGCGCGCATCCCGAGCACGGCGCGGTCGACGATCGTGCACGGTGACTTCCGGCTCGATAACGCGATCATCGACGAGGCCCGGCCGGGCACGGTGCGCGCCATCCTGGACTGGGAGCTGTCCACCCTCGGTGATCCGCTCACCGATCTGGGCCTGTTCTACCTGTACTGGCAGGGTTGGAGCGGGCTGGACAACCCGATCGCCGGCACCCCCGCCGACATCGCAGGCTACCCGTCCTGGGAGACGCTCGTGGAGCGGTACTCGGAGCGCACCGGCACACGCCTGCAACACTTTTCGTGGTACCGGGCGTTCGCCATCTTCAAGTTCACGGTGATCTGCGAGGGCATCCACTACCGCTTCTCGCAGGGCGCCACCGTGGGCCCCGGGTTCGAGCGAATCGGGCAGCTGGTCCCGCCGCTGGTTGCGCGCGGCCTGGAAATTCTCGACAACGACAGCTAGGAGCAGGTCATGGATTTCTCGTTGGACAGCCGCACCGAAGAACTGCGCGCGGACCTGCTCGACTTCATGGACACCCACGTCTATCCGGCCGAGGCGGCGTTCGCCGAGGCCGAGGCGGGTGACAGTTGGGAGCGCCCGGCCGTGATGGCCGACCTCAAGCGCGAGGCCCGCCGGCGCGGCCTGTGGAACCTGTTCCTGCCGCACTCCCCGTTGGGCGCCGGCCTGAGCAACGTGCAGTACGCGCCGCTGGCCGAGATCACCGGGCGCAGCCCGAACATCGCGCCGGAGGCCCTCAACTGCGCCGCCCCGGACACCGGGAACATGGAACTGCTGAGCATGTTCGCCACGCCCGAGCAGAAGACCCGCTGGCTGGACCCGCTGCTGGCCGGCGACATCCGCTCCGCGTACTGCATGACCGAACCCGACGTCGCGTCGTCGGACGCGTCCAACGTCACGATGCGCATCGAAGCCACCCCGACCGGCTACCGGCTCAACGGCCGCAAGTGGTGGAGCACCGGCGTGCTGAGCAGCGACTGCAAGCTACTCGTGGTGCTCGGTCTCAGCGACCCGGACGCCGACCGGCACTCGCGGCACAGCGTCGTGCTGGTGCCCAGCGACACCCCGGGCATCAAGATCCTGCGCGGCCTGCCGTCGTTCGGGATCTTCGACCGGGTGCACGGCGGCCACGGCGAGGTCGTCTTCGACAACGTCGAAGTGGGACCGGAGGCGCTGCTCGGCGAGCGCGGCAAGGGCTTCGCGCTCGGGCAGGCGCGCCTGGGCCCGGGCCGCATCCACCACTGCATGCGCCTGGTCGGCATGGCCGAGCGCGCGCTGGACCTGATGTGTCAGCGCGCGGTCTCCCGGGTCGCGTTCGGCGCTCCGCTGTCGCAGAACGCCGACGTGCAACGGGTCATCGCCAACGCGCGGGTCAACATCGATCTGGTCCGCACGCTGGTCCTGCGCACCGCCTGGCTGATCGACACCGTCGGCGCCAAGGGCGCGGCCACCGAGATCTCGGCCATCAAGATCGCCGCACCGCGGATGGCGCAGGACGTCCTCGACGACGCCATCCAGCTGCACGGGGCCGGCGGCCTCACCGACGACTATCCGCTGGCGGCGCTGTTCACGACCGCGCGCGGGATGCGGTTCGCCGACGGGCCCGAGGAAGTGCACCGCATGGTGCTGGCCCGTCGGGAACTCAAACGCCACGCGGCCGGGTAGACCAACCTGTGAATTTTGCAAATTTGCCCCCTCGCATCCGTACTACTCTGGACGAGTGGACAAGATGTTCGCCGGGGTCCGGCTGCGTAGGCTCCGGGAGGAGCGCGGCCTGACCCAGGTGGAACTGGCCCGGATCCTGACCATCTCGCCGAGCTACCTGAACCAGATCGAGCACGACACCCGGCCGTTGACCGTGACGGTGCTGGTGCGGCTGTCCGAGGTCTTCGGCATCGACCCGTCGTTCTTCAGCACCCGCGACACCGCGCGCCAGCTGGCCGAACTGCGCGAGGCACTGCCGGAGGCCGCGCCCGGCATCCCGCTGGCCGCTGCCGACCTGCGCCAGCTGGCGACCTCGATGCCGGAGGTCACCGACGCCGTGATCGCGCTCTACCGGCGCTATCGCGATGCGATGGTGCACCTGGAGGCGCTGACCGACAGCCGCACCGAGGCCCCCGCGCTGATGCCCCACGACCACGTCCGGGACTTCTTCTACCGACACCAGAACTACATCGACGTGCTCGACCGGCAGGCCGAGAAACTCGCCGGCCGCCTCGCCGACGACGGCGGCCGGGACACCCGGGGACGGCTGCGGGACCACCTCGAGACCCGGCACGACATCCGCGTCGTCACCGCGGCGCGCCAGGGCGACAGCGAGATGTACAACTTCGACGCCGACAAGGGCCTGCTGACCCTGGCCGCCGACCTGCACGCCGGCCAACAGGCGTTCCGGATGGCGACGCTCATCGCCCTACTGGAGGCCTCGGACAGCATCGACGGGGTGCTCGACGCCGAGGTCTGGCCGGACGACACCACCCGTGAGCTGGCCCGCCTCGGGCTGGCGCACCACTTCGCCAGCGCCCTGATCCTGCCCTACACCGCGTTCTACACCGCCGCCGAACAGAGCCGCTACGACGTCGAGGTGCTCGCCGAGCAGTTCGACGTCGGCTACGAGACCATCGCCCACCGGCTGAGCACGCTGCAGCGCACCGGCATGCGCGGCGTCCCGTTCATCTTCGTGCGGGTCGACAAGGCGGGCAATATCTCGAAACGTCAGTCCGCCACCAGCTTTCATTTCTCTCACACCGGCGGGACCTGCCCGTTGTGGAACGTCTACGACGCATTCGCGACGCCGGGCAAGGTCGACGTCCAGGTGGCCGAGATGCCCGACGGGCAGCGCTATCTGTGGGTGGCGCGCACGGTGATCCGTCGCCTCGGCGGGCACGGCACGGTGGCCAAGACCTTCGTCGTCGGGCTGGGCTGCGAGCTGCGCCAGGCCAGCCGGCTGGTGTACAGCCGGGGGTTGGACCTGACCAATCCCGAGGTCACGCCGATCGGGCCGGGATGCCGCACGTGTGACCGGCTGCGGTGCCCGCAGCGGTCGTCGCCGCGGGTGGGCCGGCCGCTGCTGGTCGACGCCTCCCGCGGGCGTTTCGTGCCCTATCCGACGAAGACGCCCGCCGTCCCCGGCGAGGCCTGAGGCCGCCGCGGCGCGGGTCTGCCCTACCGTAGGGCGACCGTGCAGATCGGAGGACGCCACCCATGACCGACACCGCACCGGCGACCGAGGTCCAGTTCGTCGGCGCCGGCCCCGGTGCCGCCGATCTGCTCACGCTGCGGGCGGCCCGGCTGCTGGCCGCGGCCGACGTGGTCCTCTACCCCGGCACCTACCTCGACCCGGGGGTGCTCGAGAACTGCTCGCCGGCAGCCGAACTCGTCGACACCCAGGATCTGGACCTCGACGTCATCGTGGCGCGGATCGTCACGGCCGCGCGCGCCGGACGCCGCGTCGTGCGCCTGGTCTCCGGCGACCCGACGATCTACAGCGCGGTGTTCGAGCAGACCCGTCGGCTGGATGCGGCCGGGGTGCCGTGGGCGCTGACGCCGGGGGTGCCGGCGTATGCCGCGGCGGCCGCCCGGGTGGGCCACGAACTCACCGTGCCACTGGTCGCCCAGTCGGTGGTGCTGACCCGGACCCAGCAGCGCTCCACGGCGATGCCCGCCTCGGAGTCGCTGGCCGCGTTCGCCGCCACCCGGGCGACGCTGGTGCTGCACCTGGCCATCACCCGCACCCGGGCGCTGATGGACGAACTCGCGCCGGCCTACGGCCCGGACTGCCCGGTGGTGGTGGTGTATCGCGCCTCCCAGCCCGAGGAACTCGTCCTGCGCGGCACCGTCGCCGACATCGCCGAGCGCGTCGAGGCCGCCGGACTGCGGCAGGCGGCGGTGATCCTCGTCGGTGACGCGCTGGCACCGCGCGCCGATCCGCGCGCCGGGGAGAGCTTCCTGTACGACCCCACCCGGGACCGCACCCGCCGAACCGATAGCGAGCCGCGATGAACCTCTACGACATCATTCACCGACGCCGCGATACCCGCCGCGAATTCACCGGCGCCCCAATCGCTCCCGAGCAGTTGCAGCGGGTGCTGGCCGCCGCGCACGCGGCGCCGTCGGTGGGGATGTCCCAGCCCTGGGACTTCGTACTCGTGCGGTCCCCGCAGACGCTGAGCGAATTCCGCGATCACGTAGCCGGGGAGCGGGAGGTCTTCGCGGCCGGCCTGACCGGCGAGCGCGCCGAGACGTTCGCGCGGATCAAGATCGAGGGGATCTGCGAGTCGGGGCTGGGCGTCGTCGTGGGCTACGACCCGACCCGCGGCGGGCCGCAGATCCTGGGCCGGCACGCCATCGACGACGCCGGTCTCTACTCGGTGATCTGCGCGATCCAGAACCTGTGGCTGGCCGCGACGGCCGAAGGCCTTGGGGTGGGCTGGGTTTCGTTCTACCGCGAGGAGTTCCTGCGCGAGTTGGTCGGCTTCCCGGAGCAGGTTCGCCCGGTGGCCTGGCTGTGCGTGGGTCACATCGCCGAGCGGCCCGAGGTGCCCGACCTGGAACGCTACGGTTGGCGCGACCGCAGCCCGCTGGAGTCGGTGGTGCACGAGGAGCGTTACGGCGCTCCGGGTTTGGTATAGGCCCACTGGGTGACCGCTCGGGCCGGCGCCCACCCGGTGAAGGAGCCCACCGGTGCCGCACGCTCGACGTGGATGCGGGTCAGTTCTCCGCCGTGCTCGGCGTAACAGCGCCCGAGCAGCGCCTCGGTCTCGACGGTCACGCCGTGTACTACCAGCCGGCCCGCCGGGGCCAGCGCGTCGAGGCAGGCCTGCAGGACTCCGTCTGTGGTGGCGCCGCCGCCGACGAAAACCGCGTCCGGCGTGGGGAGTTCGGTCAGCGCCTCCGGCGCCCGGCCGTGCACCACCTCCAGGGCCGGTACGCCCAGCGCGCGGGCGTTGCGGCCGACCCGTTCGGCGCGGGTCGCGTCGGCTTCCACGGCCACCGCCCGGCAACTCGCGTGGGCCCGCATCCATTCGATGCCCACCGAGCCGGCGCCGGCCCCGACGTCCCAGAGCAGCTGGCCGGGGATGGGCAGCAGTCGGGCCAGGGCCGCGGCCCGCAGGTCGCGTTTGGTCAGCTGCCCGTCGTGTTCGAAGAGCTCGTCGGGAAGCCCCGGCGCCCAACCGCTCTCGACGGGACCGACAAGGTCGACGGCGACGATGTTGAGTCGGGGCGCGGGCCCGTCGAACTCGGCGGCCGTGGTCTTCCGCACGGTTTCGGCGCTGCCGCCGAGGTCCCCCAACACCACCAGCCGAGTCGCTCCGTAACCGCGCGCGACCAGCAGCCCGGCCAGCTGCGCCGGGGTGTTCTCGTCAGAGGACAGCACCAACACCCGTCGGCCCGGGGCCAGCTCCCGCAGGATGGCGTGCGGGTCCCGCCCGACGACGCTGACCACGGCCGTCTGTTCCGCGGACCAGCCGAGCCGGGCGCGGGCCAGCGCCACCGACGAAACGTGCGGCAGCACCGTCACCCGGTCGGCGCCCAGCAGGGTGACCAGCGTGGTGCCCACCCCGCTGACCATCGGGTCCCCGGAAGCCAGCGCGACCATCCGGGCGGCGCCGTGCGACTCGAGGAAGCTCGGCAGCGCGGCCCGCAGCGGGGACGGCCACGGGGCGCGGCGCTGCCCGTCGATCGCGGGCAGCAGGTCCAGATGCCGCGGAGCGCCCAGCACCACATCGGCGGCATGGACTGCGGCGCGGGAAGTTTCCGAGAGGCCCGGCCAGCCGTCCGCCCCGATGCCGATCACGGTGAGATGCAGATCGTCGACCGCCACGGCGGCGATGCTAGCGTGACCGCGTGCCACAGGGACAGCCGTCGGTGGTTCCCGACGACAGCCTCACCACCCGGCAGCGCCGCAACCGGCCGCTGCTGATGGTGCACACCGGCGACGGCAAGGGGAAGTCGACCGCGGCCTTCGGGCTGGCGCTGCGCGGCTGGAACCAGGGCTTTCGCATCGGGGTGTTCCAGTTCGTGAAGTCCGCGAAGTGGCGCATCGGTGAGCAGACCGTCCTCGAGCGGCTCGGCGCGCTGCACGCCGAGACCGGCGAGGGCGGCCCGGTCGAGTGGCACAAGATGGGCTCGGGCTGGTCGTGGAGCCGCAAGGCGGGCTCGGAGGCCGATCACGCCGCCGCGGCCGCCGAGGGCTGGGCCGAGATCAAGCGCCGGCTCGCCGACGAGGCCCACGGCCTCTACATCCTCGACGAGTTCACCTACCCGATCAATTGGGGCTGGATCGACATCGACGACGTGGTGCAGACCCTGGCCCAGCGGCCCGGCCACCAGCATGTGGTGATCACCGGCCGGCGCGCCGACCCGAAGCTGGTCGAGATCGCCGATCTGGTTACCGAGATGCAGAAGGTCAAACATCCGATGGACGCCGGCCAGAAGGGGCAACGCGGGATCGAGTGGTAGGGCGGCGCGGAGCGGCCCCGGCGCGTCCCCCTGGCGCAGGGCCCCTGCGTCTCCGGCGACCTTCGATTGCATCCCGTCATCGTTCGGTGACGGTTGTCCACAGGAACCAGGCAAAGTTCCGGCCACCGGCCCCGCCCCTGTGGATGGCTGTCAGCACCTGATGACGCGTTCCCATCGAGAGCCCGAGCAGACAGGCGGAGCTCAGCTCCTAAAGCCTGAGAACGCGGCCCGCCACCACCAGGTGCACCTCGTCACAGACCGCGGCCACCCGCTGGTTGACCGTCCCGAGCAGATCGCGAAACAGCCTGCCCGACCGGTGTTCTGGCACCACCCCGAAGCCCACCTCGTTGGTCACCAGAACCACCCAGGGCGCCTCGGCCAGCGCCGCACACAACGCCTCGAGCCGCGCCGCGACGGCGGCGTCGATGTCCTCGCCGGAGGCCTCCCACAGGCCGCCGTCGTCGAGCACCGCGGTCAGCCAGGTGCCCAGGCAATCGACGAGGACCGGACCGCGAGCATCGCGCAGCGCCTCCTCGACGGCGCCGGTCTCCACCGTCGACCAGCCCGCAGCACGCCGCGACCGGTGCAGCGCGACGCGCGCATCCCAGTCCGGGTCGCTGCCGTCGGCCCGGCGGCCCGGGGCCACGTAGGTGACGTCGGCGTCCTCGCCCAGCAACCCCTCGGCATGCCTCGACTTGCCCGACCGCACACCGCCGGTGACCAGGATCCGCACCCGGTCATCGTAGGCGGCGCTGCTCCTCCAGCCAGGCCAGCGCCGCCTCCACGTCGGACACCACGGGGACCTCGACCGGCACGCGGGGCCGGGCGACGATCACCACGGGCACGCCCAATTGTTCGGCGGCCAGCATCTTGGGCCAGGTGTATTCGCCGCCGGAGTCCTTGGTGACCAGCACATCGGCCCGATGTTCGCGCAGCAGCGCCAGTTCACCGGTCAGGTCGTAGGGGCCGCGACTGCGCAGCAGCCGCCAGCGCGGCGGCAGCGCGAAGTCCGGTTGGTCCACGACGCGCGCCAGCACGGCCATCTCGCGCAGCGACGGCACGAACCGGGCCAGTTGCTGGCGGCCGATCGTCAGCAACGGCCGCTCCCCCAACCGCGCCGCCTCGGCCGCGGCGGCATCGTGGGTGTCCACCCAGTGCCACGACGGCCGCGCCCGCTCGGCCCAGCCCGGCCGCTGCAGGCGCAGCAGCGGCCGTCGCACCGGGCCCGTGGTGCACGCGGCGACGGCGTGCGCCGACATGGTGACGGCGAACGGGTGGGTGGCGTCGATGACCACGTCGTAGTCGGCCAGCGCCGCGCGCAGACCGGCGATCCCGCCGAACCCGCCGACCCGCACGGGGCCGACGGGCATCCTGGGGTCGGCGACCCGGCCGGCCAGTGAGCTGGTGACCTCGACGTCGGCGGCCACCAGCCGCGCCGCCAGTGCGCGGGCCTCCGAGGTGCCGCCGAGCAGCAGGACGCGCGGGGACATCACGGCGCTCCCGGGGGTAGGAACGGCAGCGCCCCGACGCCGCCGGCGACGAGTTCCAGCAGCGCGTCCACGTCGAGGTGTTCTTCGACGAGATCGCCCAGCAGGTCCAGGCGGCGCTCGCGGGCGGCCGGGAAGCTGACCCCCGACGGGGCCAGCCCGAGGGTCTCCCGAAGGAACGCCGCACGCAGCTCGTCGCCTTCGAGCGAGCCGTGCCACATGGTGCCGAACACGTTGGCCGAGCGCGCCCCGCCGAGGAACGGCTCCGCGCCCGCGCCGCGCTCGATGCGGCCGTGGTGGATCTCGTAGCCGGCCGCCGGTACCCCGAACTCGCTATCCTGCGGCAGCCGAAGGACTTTCGATGCGCCGAAGGCCGTCTCGACGTCGAGCAGGCCCAGCCCGGGCACTTCGCCGACGGCGCCCTCGACGCCCGCGGGGTCGCGGATCACCTTGCCCAGCATCTGGAATCCGCCGCAGATGCCGAGCAGTGGCTTTCCGGCCGCGGCGTGCGCGGTCACCGCGCGGTCCAACCCGCGCGAGCGCAGCCAGTCCAGGTCGGCGAGGGTCGCGCGGGTGCCGGGGAGCACCACCAGGTCGGCGTCGTCGAGGGCGCGGGGGTCCGCGGCGAACACCACGTCCAGGTCCGGTTCCAGGCCCAGCGCGTCGAGGTCGGTGAAGTTGCTGATCCGCGGCAACCGCACGACCGCCACCCGGCGCGCGCCGGCGTCGGCCGACCGGCGCGACTGCAGGTCGAGCGCGTCCTCGGAATCCAGCCAGACGTCCGGGCTCCACGGCAGCGTGCCGTAGACGCGGCGGCCGGTGAGCCGCTCGAGGTCGCGCAATCCGGGCGCCAGCAGCGCGGGATCGCCCCGGAACTTGTTGACGATGTAGCCCGCCACCAGCGCCTGATCTTCGGCCGACAGCAGCGCGACGGTGCCCAGGAACGCCGCGAACACCCCGCCGCGGTCGATGTCGCCCACCACCACCGTCGGCAGGCCGGCGTGCCGGGCCAGGCCCATGTTGACGTAATCGCCTGCGCGCAAGTTGATCTCGGTGGGGCTGCCCGCGCCCTCGGCGACCACCACGTCGAAGCGCGCCGCCAGGTCGTCGAAGGCCGCGTGCGCCGCGTCGGCCAGCGCGCGCCGCCCATCCAGCCAGTCCGCCGACGACACGGCGCCCCAGGGCTGCCCCATCAGCACGACGTGGCTGCGACGGTCGCTGCCCGGCTTGAGCAGCACCGGGTTCATCGCGGCCTCAGGTTCGGCGCGCGCCGCGCGGGCCTGGACCCACTGGGCGCGGCCGATCTCGGCGCCGTGTCCGTCGGCGCCGACGCAGACCATCGAGTTGTTGGACATGTTCTGCGCCTTGTACGGCGCCACCTTCAGGCCGCGGCGCACCAGCGCCCGGCACAACCCGGTGGTCACCACGGTCTTTCCGGCGTCGCTGGTGGTGCCCGCGACCAGGATCCCGGCCATCAGTTCTTCCGCACCAGGAACAGGTCCATCACCCAGCCGGCCTCGGCCTTGGCGGCCGCACGCGCCTGCTCGACGGCGCCGCGCACCTCGCCCAGGCGCCCGGTGACCAGTCGCTCGCCGGTGGCCCCGAGGTTGGCGCCCCACCACAGCGCCCAGTCGTCGAGCCCGGTCAGGTCGAGGCGCTCCGGCGGCGGATTCAGCATCGCGACAATGTTGTCCAGCCCGGCGGCGACCGCCTCCTGCAGCCGACGCCCGGTGGTGATGTGCACGGGACGGCCCACCTCGTGCAGCACGATGCGGTGTTTGGCGGCCAGCAGTTGCGGGGCGCTGATACCGGGCAGCACCTCGAACTCCAACGCCACCCCGAGGTCGCGGACCCGTTCGACGATGCGAATGGTCGAGTCGTACAGCGACGGATCCCCCCACACCAAAAACGCGGCGGTACCACCACGTTCGCGCAGCACCTCGGCGTAGCGCCGCGCGCGGGCCTGATGCCAGTCGGCGACCGCACCCTCGTATCCCGTGGCGGTCAGGCCGGTTTCGCGGTTGCGCGGCGGGTCGGGCACCGTGACGATCTCGACGGGACCGTCGGGGCCGGCGTGCGCGGCGAGGATGTCGCGCCGCAACCGCAGCAGGCCGTCGTCGCCGCCGTCGGCGCCCTTGTCGGCGGCCAGCACGTAGTCGACGTCGCGCAGCGCCGCGGCCACCTCGGGGGTGACATGCTGCGGGCCCATCCCGACGCCGAGGATCCGGACCATGACCGGCTCAGTCATGCCAGGGTCCTCTCGGTCGGCGGCGGGAACGCCTATGAGTATGGCCCGATTGCGCTCAACCGTTGGCGGCGGCCACCCGGGCTCGTTCCCGCATCGAGGCGATGACGCCGCCGTCGTTGAGGATGTCGGTCCCGGTGAGGTACCCGGCCTTGTCGCTGACGCAGAACGCGAACAGTTCGGCCATCTCCTCGGCGGTGCCCCATCGGGGGACCGCGGCGTCGGCCACCATGGCTCCGGCGCCGGCCCGCTCCTCGAGTCGGCCCATCTCGGTATCGATGGAACCCGGTGACACCGATACGATGCGCAGTCCGCGCCCATTGAACCGCTCGGCCTGCGCACTGGTGTACCACCGGACGAAGGTCTTGCTCAGCGCGTAGGAGATGCCGGGCTGCATCTCCTCGGGGACCACACCGCAGGCCGCGAGCATGTCGGTCATGAAGCCGTCCTGATCCTGCAGCGCTGCCGGGAAGTTGTCGGCGGGGCCCATTTCCTCGGGCAGCATGTGGGAGGCCATCGACGCCACGTTGACAATCGCCGCCCCCTCGGCCGCCGCCGCGAAGAACGCCTCGTTGACGTTGACGGTGCCCAGCGCATTGGTGCGCATCACGTAATCGGCGGTGCCCATGCTGGGGCTGACGCCGGCGGTGTGCACCACCGACGCGAGGGTCCCGAGGTCGGCGGCGGTCTCGAAGACGCGGTCGACGGCCTGTCGATCGGTGACATCGCAGTTCAGGGCCGTCGGGGCGATACCGAGGCCTTTCAACGTGGTCACCGCCGCGTCGAGGCGGTCCTGCCGGACATCGCAGAGCACCAGGGCGTGCTCGCGGCTGAGGATCTTCGCCGTGGCCACACCCATGCCGCCCGCGCCGCCCGTGATCACCGAAACTCGATTCATGGCGGTGACGGTAACGCATTCCGGTTGGCAGCTTCGGGCGCCGTGCACTACCCCACGGATTCCAGCGGTATGGGCGGGCTGATGAGCCGGAAGTGCGAGTTGGAGCGCTCCATGAACCGGCGTTCGAAGGTGCCTTCGATCTGCCTGCCGTCCAGCTCACCCGTCAGCACCAGTCGGTCGTCGTCGGGCTGGGTCACCCGCAGGACGGTCGGGAGTGAATCTGATTGGAGCTCACGCAGTTCCAGCCGATCACCGTCGACCTCGAGGTGCCATTTGGTGGTGTAGCCCGACGGCTCCTGGCTGACGAGCTTGACGTGGGGGAAGCCGGGCACCGAGCTGCGGTCGGTGATCGCCACGTTGGCCCACGGCGACGGACTCGTCTGGTTCAGCGTTGATTCGCGGCCATCGACGGTGAATGACGTTGCGCGCCAGACTCCGTCGAGAGTCGAACTGGGAGTGTGGTAGGCGATGTACGCCATGACACCGAACGGTGCGGTGATCGCCAACATCATGGCCGGGACGCCGAACTTGGCAACCACTCCGGTCCGCCGTAGCCAACGCCTGTCAGCCCCGAGCGGCGTCCACAGCTGCACCGGGCGGGTCCCACCGCGATTGAACACCACGCGCGCAAGGTTCGACCAGTACGGCGCCGTGATAGCGACTGCCATCAAGAACAATTGGGCGGACACCAGCTTGACCGGTACGTCGAAGGTCATATTCAGCAGGAACACCTGCACCGTGGATATCACCGCGCAGACCGCCCCGAGCAGCCAAGTTCTGTTCCACAGCAGTAACACTCCGGACATGAACTCGACCAGCCCGATAGCAACCGAGTAGGGCTCAGAGGCAGCGACGAAGCCCCACAAGGTGGCGAACAGGCTGGTATCGCCCACCAGCTGCAGTTGCTGATGCGGCAGCGCCATGTACCCCATCTGAATGGGGACCACCTTGCCCGCGCCGTAGTAGATCAGCACCAACGCCAACCCGAAGCGCGCGAACACCAGAAGCGACGCGGCCAGACTCCGGTAATTGGGGCGCCGCCGGTCCAGGACAGTCCACACGGCAGTGATCAGCAGCGCCACCACTATCCAACCGAGGCAGAAACACCACGTCCACAACATGTCGGAGCCGGCGGACTTGGTGATCTCGACGCCGCGCCCCAGAGCCACATAGCTGCCGATCTGCGCCAGCAGCCAGATCGCCGGTTCCAAGGGGTACTGGCCGACACCTGCGTGCACCACGCTGGCGGATACGGTGACCAGCAGCGTCACACCACCGGTGACGACCACCATCCCGCCACCGATGGTGAAGAGCAGTCGGAAACCCAGTTTCTGAAGCCATGTCCACTCCGGAACGGATTTGGGAGCATCGGGCGTATCCGAGGTCTCGAGCGGCGAGTGTGTAGTGCTGGTCACGGCACCTCAGATCCGACGACGCCTGACCGCGAATAGGAATTCCACAGCAACGGCCGGCCCGGCGAGCATGCTCTGCGGAACGCCTGGAATTGGCGGCGCATTTCTAATGCGTTCGGCTCGAGTTCATCGATATCCAACGGGACCTCTGACACAGCTGCACCTCCGTTCGGCGTGCTGACTCTTGCCGCGGAACATTAGCGGACTTATTGGCGGCACGCCCGCCGAACCTGTTTCGAAGGAAAATATCCGACGGTTCTCTATGTGCCCAGATTCCTTCTCTAACAAACAGATTGGCGGCACATAGGGGCAAAACGTCCCGGGGTGTCCACGTCGGCCGCGGTTAAGAAGATGCGGCCGCCACGGGCCGCAATTGGTAGCTGAATACCGCCCTGCAATTCATCAGCGCGCCAATAACCGGGCCGCTACCCCGAGGAATCCAACGAATTGGCCCCTCTGCAACAATTCGTACAGTTGCCAGTTTTCGTGAGTTCGGACAAATTCGACCGGCACATTGCCAGCTACCGCGCACAATGGTGCGCTGATGTCGGGCGGGATGGATGGGAGGGCGGCGCTCAGCAGGCGTCGCCGTCACCAAGCGATTCGGCACGCTCCCGTCGGGTCTTCCGCAGGTAGGCGAAGTACGCCTTGACTGCGGGAATGCCGAGGTTCGGGTTCACGATGTGCGCGAGGATGCTGATGTTGCGACTGACGCCCATCAAACCGGTGAAGACCACCTGGCGCGCTTTCCGGGCCACCCCGGTGTGCTGCCCGTGTTCGCGGTAGTAGGTGGTTTCGTCGCCGCTGAAGTCGCTGGTGGGGGCGGCCGTGTAATAGAACAGCGCCACGGATCGCCGCCAGCGCCCCTCGGCGATCGGCACGGTGTAGCCGTGCACCGACTGGTCGTCGGTGCGGAAGACGACGGCCGTGCCCCACTCGGGGACCACGGTCTGCACGGCCTCGCCGCTCTGGTCGTAGAACGACAGACAACCGCCGTCGTCCAACGACCAGTCCTCGTTGAGGTACACGATGATGTTGATCCGCCGGTAGAGGTTCAATGCGCGGTGGTAGTGGAAATCGGTGTGCGGGGTGAGGATGCCGCCGGGGCCGCTGAGGTGCAGGCCGCCCCCGAACAGGTAGGGATCGGGAAGGAGTTTGTCGATCCCGGTGATCTCCTCGAGCACCCGCAGGAACGGCGGTTCGTTGAGTTCCCTGATGAAGGTCGTGAACGGCTCCGGGATTCGGTCGATGTCGAAGCAGAAGCGCTTGTTCCGGATATAGCCGTCGTCCACCTCATTCCACGACGGCCAGGAACTGTCGGGAAAGACATCGGCGGACGAGGGCGCCAGCCGAAGGAAGTCGTCGAGCACCAAGTGCGAAAACGGTTCCGCTGTCTGGAATTTGCGACGCAGGTCCGGCGCGTTTCGCTTGAGCTTCTCGACGTTCAACAGATTGCGTGCCACTGCTACCCCCGTTCGATGCGTGATGGGTAAGTCCCCTGGGGTGGTGGGGTTTCGGAGCTGAGGACGACCCGGGCCCGGGTGTGTCGGTGAAGGCTTTCGGGCGGGCCATCGCGTAGTGGTCAGTGAGTTACCTACCAAGTGACTCAAGCAAAGGACGCACCACGCGATGACCCAGGACCATTCTGCCTTGCTCGCCCAGCTCGATGCACTCAAGTCCGCTGATGCTGGGGCGGTGTTCGCCGAGCTGATCCGCGCCGGGCTGCAGGCGTTGATCGAGGCCGAGGCCACCGAGACCATCGGGGCCGGACGCTACCAACGCAGCGGCGAACGCAGCACGCACCGCAACGGGCATCGGCCCAAGACGGTATCGACGACCTCCGGCGATATCGAGGTCAAGATCCCCAAACTGCGGGCCGGCTCCTTCTTCCCCTCGCTGCTGGAACGGCGCCGTCGCATCGACAAGGCCCTGCATGCGGTGATCATGGAGGCCTACGTCCATGGCGTGTCGACCCGCAGCGTCGATGACCTGGTCGCCGCACTCGGGGTTGGATCCGGGGTCTCCAAATCGGAGGTCTCGCGCGTCTGCGCCGGCCTCGACCGCGAGATCGAGGCTTTCCGTACCCGCAGCCTGACCCACACCACGTTCCCGTACGTCTTCTGCGACGCCACCTTCTGCAAAGTCCGCGTCGGCGCCCACGTGGTCTCTCACGCGTTGGTGGTGGCCACCGGAGTCTCGATCGACGGGACCCGTGAGGTGCTGGGCACCGCGGTCGGTGACAGCGAGTCTTTCGAGTTCTGGCGGGAGTTTCTGGCCTCGCTCAAGGCCCGCGGCCTTTCCGGGGTGCACCTGGTGATCTCTGATGCCCACGCCGGGTTGAAAGCCGCCGTGGCCCAGCAGTTCACCGGGTCGTCCTGGCAGCGCTGCCGGGTCCATTTCATGCGCAACCTGCATGGCGCGGTGGCCGCCAAACACGCCCCGGCGGTCACCGCGGCGGTCAAGACGATCTTCGCCCACACCGACCCCGCTGATGTGGCTGCGCAGTGGGATCAGGTCGCTGACACGCTCTCGGGCAGTTTTCCGAAGGTGGCCGCGATGATGGATGAGGCGAAAGCCGACGTGCTGGCCTTTACCGCGTTCCCGCGCACCCACTGGCAGAAGATCTGGTCGAACAATCCCATCGAGCGGCTCAACAAGGAGATCAAACGCCGTGCCGATGTCGTGGAGATCTTCCCCAACCCCGCCGCGTTCCTACGGCTGGCCACCGCGGTGGTCATCGAGGCCCACGACGAATGGCAGGTCACCCGCCGCTACCTGTCCGAGGTGTCCATGGCTGAGCTGCGCAAAGTCATCGACGCAAAACACGCCGCCGCCCACCCAGTGACCGAACCGGTTTCCTCACAACGCCAAATCGCCTAGCATTCACCACGACTCGTTGATCACCACGCGTGAACCCACGCCGATCCGAAGTCCACCACCCCAAGGGGCACTATC
>Ga0265293_10004038_pt1 | contig 26408 bp, 24 predicted proteins | sample Munlanlewell138R_FD_192505 | JGI IMG/M metagenome (GOLD analysis project Ga0265293, IMG submission 192505) | Leachate microbial communities from a municipal landfill in Southern Ontario, Canada - Leachate well 138R | ecosystem: Engineered > Solid waste > Landfill > Unclassified | place: Canada...
CCGACGGGCTGACCGAGGCAGACTGGGCCGGGTAGCCGCTACGCACCGCCGCCGGACTCCTCGGCGTCACGCGAGAAAGAGCGCGTCCACGATCGCCGACACCGCGAACAGCACCACGAGGAGAGCACCTCCGACGAGGCCCGCCGCCCCGGCGGTCCAGCGCCGCTCGACATCGGACCGGCCGAGGGCGAACGGGATGCCGAGGCCGATCGCGCCCGTGACCACCGCCTCCGCGAGGTAGGAGAACTCCGCGAGGAGGTAGAGCGCCTCCGCGATGAAGAGTCCCGCGAGCAGCGCGACCGCCACCACTCGCACGACCGCCGGCCCTCGACGGTAGGCGAAGCCGGCGACGCCGAAGACCGGCCCCGCGACGAGGGCGACACCGGACCAGATCGCGGGGCCGCGCAGGGCAGTGACGTCCTGGACGCCGGTCAACATCGCAGAGCCGTAGTAGCCGACCACCGCACCGATGAGCACCAGGACCCCGAGGATCGCACCCTCCTTCGGGTGCCTGGCACGCCACGCGGTGAACGCAAAGGCGCCGGCGACCCAGACCGCCCCCGAGTTTGCCAGGTGGTTCCACGCACCGGGGAGCAGCTTCTGGAAGAGCAACGTCGCGGCGCCGATCGCGAGGCCAGCCGCTACGGCAAGGGCAAGCGTCGCGCTGCCCAACCTCGGACGCGGGGTGACATCGCGGCGCGGTGGGTAGGCCGTCCTCACGCGCCGCTACTCGCCGGTGGCGGCCCGACGGACCGAGGCGATGCGGGCGGCGTTCACGGCGGCGCGGACGCGCTCCACGTCCACGCGGCCCTGCGCCACGATCTCGCCGTCGATCTCCACCACGGGGACCTCGAGGGCGAAGCGCTTCGCGAGCTCGTCGTCACCATCGATGTTCACGGTGCGGATGTTGAACGGGATCGTGCGCTGCACCGCGACGAGGAGCGAGCGCGCCACCGAGCAGAGGTGGCAGTCCGTGGTGACGTAGAGGATCGCCTCCGGCACGTTGCTGCCCGGGCGCGCGACGCCTCGTTCGCCGGAGCCGCCCACCCCCTCCGAGGTGTTCGCCACGGCGCTACGCCTGCTTCACGCGGACGCGGCCCGGCGGCAGCGGCTCGGCGGGATCCTCGACGGGGCCGCGACGCAGGATGTAGACGACCGGCGGGATGCAGAGCGCGATCACGATGAGCGACACGAGCTGCGGGACGGTGACGCCGAGGAAGAACGTATCCGCGGAGTCGAGTCGCAGCATCGAGACGAAGTACCGCATTACGGAGTACGAGATCAGGAAGAAGAAGAACGTGAGGCCCGGCCAGCGGCGCAGCGGCCCGAGCACGAGGTAGATCGCGATGCCCATGATCACGAAGTCGCCGAGCATCTCGTAGGTCGTCGCAGGGTGGTGCGCGCCGACCGCGATCGAGTGCGCGAAGGCCGGCGAGTCCGGGTGCGTGTAGATCACGCCCCACGGCAGATCCGTCGCCTTCGACAGGTGCTCGCCGTTGATCAGGTCGCCGATGCGGCCGATGCCCATGCCGGCGATGAGGCCCACCGAGGCGCAGTCGAGGCCCTTCCAGATGTCCCACCCGCGCCAGATCGCGAACGCCAGCGGCCCGGCGACCCCGCCGAGGACCGCACCCCAGATCGAGATGCCGCCCTCGGTCAGCGCGAGGATGTCCACCAGGTTCTGGCCGTAGTAGTCCCAGTGCTCGACCACGAACAGCAGGCGTGCCCCGATGATGCCGCTGGGGATACCGATCAACGCGAGGGTGTACGCGTCGTCCTCGTTGAAGTTGGTGTTGCGCGCGATCCACAGCGCGAGCTGCACCCCCACGAGGATCCCGACCGCCGTGAACAGCCCGTGCCAGGTGAGGAGGAACCCACCGATCTCCGTGATGTTCGGGTCGAACGGCAGCTCAATCGCGAGCACGCTGGCGAGTGCGGACAACGAGACCTCCGACCGGGCGAGTGGTGCTCGTTCACGATACCCGCTCGCGGCCTCGGCGGCGCGAACAGAGACCCCACCGCTCCCGGCCCCCTCCGCCTCCGACCCCCTCTCCCGGTTTCGGGAGAGGGTTGGGGTGAGGGCCGTTCCGGATCTGCTCCACGCGTATCCGTGGTGGTCACTCGATCGTCGCCGCCAGGGAGGGCCCCTCACCCCCCCCTCTCCCGAAACCGGGAGAGGGGGTCGGAACTCGGAGCGCCCGAGTCGGAGTCGGGTGGCGTGAGGTACTCCTCCGCCTCCTCCGGCCCCCTCCGTCCGACGCAGCGCTACGGCCGGTCGCGGTCGTCGAGGGTGCGCTGCATGAGGATCAGGTCCAGCCAGCGGCCGAACTTGTGGCCCACCTGCGGCATCCTCGCCACCTCCACGAAGCCGAGAGCGGCGTGGAAGCGCACGGAGTCGTCGTTCTCGCCGTCGACGGCGCCGATCATGACGTGGAACCCGGCCGCCCGAGCGCGCTCCACGAGGCCCTCGATCAGCGCGCGGCCGACGCCGCGACCCCAGTAGTCCTCGCGGATGTGGATGGTGTGTTCGACGGTGGTCGAGTAACCCGGCCACTTCCCCTCGCCCCGGAAGTGGCCGTACGACGTGAACCCGACCACCTCGCCGCGTTCCTCGCCTCCGATGTCGGCGACGAGGATCGGGAAGCCCTGGGCGCGCTGGCGCTCGAACCAGCGCGTGCGCTCCTCGATCGTCTGGAGCGCCTCCGTCCATGCGATCGTGCGCGTGGGGATCCACGCGTTGTACAGCGCCGTGATCGCAGGGATGTCCTGATGGAGGGCGTCGCGGATACGCACGTCCTCGAGGGGCACGGTCAGGCCTCCGCTGGCTCCTGCAGCCGCTGGTAGAGCGAGCGCACCGAGTCCGGATCCTGCCCCTCGCCGAGAAACCCGTCGTCGACGCGCACCTCCCAGTGGAGGTGCAGCTGCGTGCCCGGGGCCGTGACGGACTCGGGCGTCCCGGACTCGCCGATGCCGCCGAGCATCTGTCCCTGCGAAACCCGGAGGCCGGGCGCGATCTCGGCGGAGATCGAGTTGAGGTGGCAGTAGCGGGTGATCACGCCGTTGCCGTGGTCGATCCAGACCTGCCGGCCCCGGTACTTGTCCATCGTCTCGTCGTCGGCGGCGCCATCCTTCTCGATCTGCGCTTCGAGCGCCGCGAACTGTTCGAGCAACAGCTCCTGGAACTGATGGTCCGCCCGCAACACGACGCCGTCGTACGCCGCGATCACCGGCGTGCCGCGCTCGATCACGACGCAGGAGTCGCCGAAGTAGAAGTCGACGCCCTCGCTGACGCCGTTGCGGTAGTCGCGCGCGGAGTTCGGCATCAGCGTGTCCTGCGACGGCAGGCACGCGCCGTCGATCGGCAGGACGAAGCCGTGGAGGTCCTCCGGGTCGAGCTGGGAGGGTGGCGGGGTGGGCGTGAACTGCACCACGTTCGGCGCGCCGGTCTTCGCGTCCGTGGCGACCGCGATCGTCTCCGCCGGCGCGGGCGATCCGCCGTTCACCGTGACCACGGTCTCGCGCCCGCTCGCGCCGAGGCAGGCCGCACCCGCGACCGCAACCGGCGCCGACAAAATGAGCCCGAGAAACCCTCGTCGGGTACGCCGCATCAGACGTCCGTCCCGACCCCCGTCCGCCGGAGCATACCGGCGGACGAGGATGCGGGGAATGACTGCAGCGCGGTCGGCCTCGGTGGCTGCTTCGAGCTAGCCGATCTGCTCCCAGAGGATGCGGTCGTCACCGCCCTCGATCGTCGTCGTCACCTGGCGCACGCGCTCCTCGTCCTCCAGCAGACGGAGGTGCGAGAGCGTCTCGCCGAGAGCGGAGCGCTTCATGAAGATGTTGAAGTCGTCGAACGGCCCGGTGTTCCACTTCACGGTCTGCGAGATCGTCCGCGCGGACACCTGCCCGGCACCGATCGCGTCGCGCACCTCGTCGAGGCGCTCGTCGTGGTGGTGGAGCAGCACGTCGCAGCGCCCCTTGAGGTCCGCGAGCGTGAACTCGTGCGCCGGGAGGGCGCGGGCGACATCGAACGACGCGACCTTACGGAGGCTGTCGCGGAACTCGGACAGCGGGCTGGAGCCCTCCTGGTCCGCGTGGAGCGAGACGTTCGGGCTGATGTACGGCAGGACGTGGTCGCCCGTGAACATCAAGCGGTGGTTGGTCTCGTAGATGCACATGTGGCCCGGGGTATGCCCCGGCGTCCACACCGCCTGCAGCCGCCACCCATCGAACTCGACGACGTCCCCGTCCTGTAGCAGGACCGGCGTCCCGAAGTCGAACATCTTCCCGTTGCCGCCACCGGGTCGGCTCCCGTTCGCCGACGCGCCGTTCGAGGACGGTGCAGCGGCCTTCTCGCCGGCCTTCACCGCGGGCGAGGTCGGCGACAGCGCACCCGCCTCGTGCGCCGCGTCGATCTCCTCCTGCGGGACGCCGTGCTTCACGAGCCAGCCGTCCGAGAGCCGCGTCCACGCTTCGCCATCGATCCAGCGGTCCTGGATCCACTGCCACTCCCGCTCGAGCATGATGATCTGCACGTCGGGCGACTGCTCTTTGATCCACCCCGCCATCCCGATGTGGTCCGGGTGCGCGTGCGTGATGAACAGCCGCTTGATGTCCTTCGGCTCCCGCCCGAGGCGCGCAAGCTGCTCCGTCATCGCCTCGGTGGCTGCGGGCGTCCCAAACCCCGCGTCGACCAGGCTGACGCTGTCAGGTCCGAGGAGCGCGTACGGCATGATGTAGGGGAGTGCCGGTCCGGGGAACGGCGTCTTGAGCTGGTGCAGTCCAGGGACGATCTCCACGCGGGGCCTCTCTACTGCCGCTTCGGCGCGCGATGGGGCGCTGCCGGTGCGGGAACCTCAGACCGCGCGGAAGCATACCGCGTCCCGCGTGGTGATTCCTTGCGGGCGCTCTCACCTGCCCCGACTCCGCTTCTGACCTCTGGCCCCCTCTCCCGGTTTCGGGAGAGGGCGGGGGTGAGGGGCCCTCCGGCGGGCGAATGAGTGACCACCGAGGATACTCGTGGACCTGATCCGGAACGGCCCTCACCCCAACCCTCTCCCGAAACCGGGAGAGGGGGCCAGAACCGGAGAGGGCGAGCGGCAAGTCAGATGAGACAATCACTCTCGTGCCCACCCCACCTCGCTCCACACACGCCCCCGGCGCCTCGATCCGGCAGCGCGCCGCGCTGCTCGCGGGGCGGGTGGCGCGCGACGCTACGAGGCGACTCGGGCGGGGCGGGGGGACGGCGCTGCCGGGGCTCGTGGCGGGCACGCTCGCGCCCGACCTGATCGAGGCGGCCGGAAGGCTGCCGGGGCTCGGCGCCGTGACCGTGACCGGCACCAACGGCAAGACGACCACCACCCACCTCCTCGCTGCGATCGCGCGCGAGGCGGGCTGGGAGCCACTGACGAACCGCTCCGGCTCGAACCTCGCCCGAGGGCTGGTGACGGCGCTGGTCGACTCCGCGGGCGCGACCGGCGAGGTGGAGCGCCGCGCGGGACGCCTCGGCATCTACGAGGTGGACGAGGCGGTGCTGCCGACGGTGTTCGGGCGGCTGCGTCCGCGCGTGGCGGTGTTCCTCAACCTGTTCCGTGACCAGCTCGACCGGTACGGGGAGATCGACTCCGTCGCCGAGGGCTGGGCGGCGATGCTCCCCTCCGAGGCGGAGGCGACCCGCGAGGAGTGGGCGCCAACCCTCGTGCTGAACGCGGACGACCCGTCGGTCGCCCTCCTCGCGGAGGACGCGCCGGGACGCGTCGTCTGGTTCGGCATCGACGACGAGGGCGTCGCGCTGCCCGGCGGCGAGCACGCCTCCGACGCGCGGTTCTGCCGCTGTGGGTCGCGCCTCCACCATGAGCGGCAGTTCATGGGGCACGTCGGCCACTGGTCCTGCCCGGCCTGCGGACGCCACCGCGCGAGGCCGGACATCGCCGCCTCGGCGGTCCGGCTCGACGCGGAGGGCAGCGACGTGGAGGTCCGCATCGGCGACGCGTGCCTCTCGCTCCGCGTGCCGACCGCGGGCCTGTACTCGGTGACGAACGCCCTCGCGGCGCTCGCGGCAGCGCACGCGCTGGGCGCGCCGGCGGACGTGGCCCTGCGGGCGATCGCGGCGGCAGGCCCCGCGTTCGGCCGGCAAGAGCGCTTCGAGGTGGACGGGCGCCACATCCGGATCTGGCTGGCGAAGAACCCCGCCGGACTCAATGAGATCGTGCGCGCGTTGATCGCCTCGGACGGTCCGAAGCACCTGCTCGCGATGCTCAACGACGGCATCCAGGACGGAAAGGACGTGTCCTGGATCTACGACGCTGACCTCGAACGACTGGCTCCGCAGATCGGCTCGCTCGTCTGCGCCGGCGACCGCGCCGATGACATGGCCCTCCGCTTCGCCATCGGCGGCATGACCGCTGCCGCGGTGATCGCAGAGACCGAGGACGCCCTCGACGCCGCACTGGATCGCACACCCTCGGGCGGCACGCTCGACGTGATCGCGACCTACACCGCGATGATCGACGTGCGCGAGGCCGTCGCGCGCCGCGCCGGGGTCGGCTCGTACTGGGAGGACCCGTCGTGACCTCGGACGCTCCGAACGCCGGACCGATCCGCGTCCTGTCGCTCTATGACGACGTGATGAACGTGTACGCGGACCGCGGCAACGTACTCGCGGTGCAGCACCGCGCCGCCCTCCGCAACCTCAACATCGAGGTCATCGCCGCCAGCCTGGGCGACGCCCTCCCGGAGTCCGCCGACCTCGTGCTGATCGGGGGCGGCCAGGACCGCGAGCAACGGCGCATCGCGGAAGAGCTCGCCGCCCACGGCCCCGCGTTGCGAGCCTGGGCCGAGGAGGGCGTCGCGATGCTCGCAGTGTGCGGCGGTTTCCAGCTCTTTGGGCGCTGGTACCGCGACACGTCTGGCGAGCAGCTCCCGGGCGCCGAGGTCTTCGACGTCACCACGGTCGCACCCGGGCCCGGCCAGGAGCGCTGCATCGGCGACATCCTCGTCACCTCCACCCTGCCCGAGGTCGGCGCCGTCGTCGGCTTCGAGAACCACGGCGGCCGCACCTACCTCGGCCCGACCGCGACGCCGTTCGCGCGCGTCGAGTACGGCCACGGCAACAACGGCGCGGACGGCACGGAGGGCGTCGTGCACGGATCCGCGATCGGCACGTACCTCCACGGTTCCGTGCTGCCGAAGAACCCGCGCCTGCTGGACTGGCTGCTCGCGCGCGCGGTGCAACATCGGACGGGTGTGATGCCCTCGTTCGCCCCGCTCGAGGACGTCCTCGAGTCGCGTGCGCACCGCGCCGCGGCGGAGGTCGCCCGCCGGCGCTCGCCACGCTTCGCCTGAGGACAAGCGGGAGACACCCTCCGCCTCTGACCCCCTCGCCCGCGAAGCGGGAGAGGGTTGGGGTGAGGGTCTGTTCCGAATCTGCTTCGGTCAGTTCGGGCGTGGGTGTCGGAAGGGACCCTCACCCCCCGCCCTCTCCCGAAACCGGGAGAGGGGGTCAGAGGCGGAACGTGGAAGGAGCGCAGGCACGCGAAACGGGCGCCCCATGGCGCCCGCCGCGATGTCAGGCTGGTACTGGAACTAGGTGTTAGAGGGCGGCGAGGAAGTCGTCTCGTCCTTCGGCTTCTGCTGATCGGCGGACTCTTCGTCCTCGGACCCGCGCGCCTCACTGCGGAACTCGCGGATACCGCGGCCCAGCGCACCACCCAGGTCAGCCACTCGCGACGCTCCGAAGAGCAGGGCGAGGATGACCAGGATGATCAGGAGCTCCTGCCAACCCAGGCTACCGATCATGACCGTGTCCCCTCTCGGCGCCGCCGTGGATCTCAGACCCGGCGGGCGGCCGTCTGACCACCTCAACCTCGGGAGCGGACGAGGCCGTGCGTACAGAGTACGCCCCGTACTACTTCCGCGGATGCCCGAAACCTCGCAGGAACCTCGGACAGCCGAGAATCGATGAGTGTGCGGGCAACCCGAAGGACGGACGTTAGCCCCCGGCGGAGACTCGTTCCACAAAGACGTGCATCACGCCGCCGCAGATCTTGTCTTCGCCCTCAACCGGTTCCGTCAGGTCCACGACGACCACGCGGGGCTTCCCGTCCCGCATCGTCTCCATGGCTTCCTGCCAGACCTCGGCTTCGCCACAGCCGCCGCCGATGGTGCCGCTGAACGTGCCATCCGGGCGCAGGAGCATGGAGGCCCCCGCCTTCCTCGGCGTGGATCCGCGCGTGGAGGACACCGTCGCCAGCACGCGGGACTCGCCGCTCTGCATGGCTTCCCGGATCTCGCGATAGACGTCGAGCGACACGTGGGTACCCTCCGGCGCTGATCATAACGCTGGCGGGAAGGCGGCACGCGGGGCTGGGAGCCGAAGATTGTCAGAATCTCGGGCGATCCGAGAGATCCAGATCGAGGTCCCGTGCGTATCCCTCTATGAGCAGAAAAGCACGGAGGCCGATTGCTCGGCCTCCGTGCCCCAGAGGGAACCTGGCTGCGGCGGTGATGAAGCCTCAAACCCCGGTAGATCGAGGCCCGTCCCAAAACCGCTGCCGAGCCGGAGCATAGCACAGCCGATTTCCCCCTTGCGTGGAGGCTGTGTTTTCTTTGTGTCCAATTCTGGCATCCCTGACGCCCACAGCGCACCGTGCGCTCATCCTGGCGGCGGTTCGCTCCCGGTACCTCGCGCAGGCTCCTGTGCCGCTCACCCGTCCGAAGGCATCGACTCCGCCTCGCCATCCACCTCGAGCGCGGCGATCGAGCGGCGCCCCGCGCGCATGCGCTCCCCGCTCCCGCCCCGCTGCAGCATGATCACCTCCGCGAGGATCGAGATCGCGATCTCCTCGGGCGTCTCCGCGCCAATGTCGAGGCCGATCGGCGTCGACACCGCTTCCAGGGCGTCCCGGTCGAGGCCTTCCTCGAGCAGGTGCCGGAGCACCGTGCCGGTGCGGCGGCGGCTCCCGATCATCCCCACGTACGCGGCACCGCGCCCGACCGAGTGGCGGAGCGCCTCCTCGTCCACGCGATGCCCGCGGGAGACGAGCACGACGTAGGTGTTCGGGTCGAACTCGAGCCCATCGAGGGCGTCCTCCACCTCCGCGCAGATCACGTGCTCCGCCATCGGGAAGCGGTCGCGGTTCGCGAACTCCTCGCGGTCATCGATCACGGTGACGGCGAACCCGGCGATCTCCCCGATCGTCGCGAGGGCATGGCCGACGTGCCCGCCCCCCACCACGACCAGCCGCGAGGGCGACTCGAACAGTTGGAGCATCACCTCGGCGTCGTCGACGCCGGCCTGCGAACGTCGCTCCGACAGCCCGCCATCCGGCGAGACGTAGATCGTCTGCATCGTGACGCGGGGCACCGTGGTCAGCATCTCTCGCGCCAGGTTCGCGATCCCCTCGTCGAGGGCATCCCCACCCAGCGTCCCGAGCGTGCGCTCGTCCGCCGAGAGCAGCAGCTTCGCGCCGGGCGCGAGGGTGCCCGCCCCGGCATCGACCACCGTCGCGACGACGACACGAGTCCCCCCCGCGAGGGCCTCTTCGATCGCCTGCATGATCGCGACTCGGTCGTCCGGCATCGGATGAGCCTCCGCGGGGAATCATACGTCCGGTGCGTTCCGCTTCCGACTCCCCTCTCCCGGTTTCGGGAGAGAGGCCGGGGGTGAGGGCCCTCCCGCGCGACCCTCGCGAACAGCTGGCGAACCAGATCCGGCAGGCCCTCACCCCAGCCCTCTCCCGGAACCGGGAGAGGGGGCCAGAACCGGAATGAGAAGCGAGGGGAGCGGGCGGCTCGGCGCTACACGTTGAACAGGATGTTCATCACGTCGCCGTCCTGGACGACGTAGGTCTTGCCCTCGGTGCGGAGTTTGCCCGCCTTCTTGAGTTCAGCCATCGAGCCCTTCGCGTCCACCATGTCGCGCCAGGACGCGACCTCCGCGCGGATGAAGCCGCGTTCGAGGTCGCTGTGGATGCGGCCGGCGGCCTCGGGGGCGGTGGCGCCCTTCGCGACGGTCCAGGCGCGGACCTCGTCCTCGCCGGCGGTGAGGAAAGAGTGGACGCCGAGGAGTTCGTAGGCGGCGACGATGGCGCGGTCGCGGGGGGAGTCCTCCGGCAGACCGAGGTCTTCGCGGAAGGCGGCCGCCTCCTCCGTGTCCATCTGCGCGAGTTCCGCTTCGATCTTGGCGCAGAGCGCAGCGACGGCGACGCCGTCCGCACCGTAGCGCGCCACGAACTCCGCCTCGATCTCCCCGGCCCGCCCGAGGTCATCCTCGCCGATGTTCACGACGAGGAGGACGGGGAGCATGGTGATGAACTGGTAGGCGCGCAGCTCCTTGTCCTCGGCGTCGGTCAGGGACATCGAGCGGAGGCCTTCGCCCGACTCGAGGTGCGCCTGCAACCGTCCGAGGAGTTCGCGGTGGGCCTCGACGCCCGCGCGGTCCGCCGCCTTCATCGACTTCATCTCCTGGTCGATGCGGGCCAGCCGCCGCTCGATCAGGCCGAGGTCGACGAAGGTGAGTTCGAGGTTCAGCGCGTCGATGTCGCGATGCGCGTCGACGGAGCCCTCTGGGTGCGGAACGGAGTCATCCTCGAATGCCCGCACCACGTGGACCAGGGCGTCCGCCTTCGCCAGCTCCGTCACGAACTGGCGGCCGGGCCCCTCGGTTCCGAAGCCATCGATCGGGTAGTCCACCCACCGGATCTCGGCGTAGGTCGTCTTCTTCGGCGTGAACACCCCGACGAGAGCCTCGACGCGCTCGTCCGGCACTTTCACCACGCCGACGTTGGGCTCGTTCCCCGCGGAGTACGCGCCCACCTGCGCCGTCCCGCGCGTCACCGCGTTGAAGACGGACGTCTTCCCGCTCCGCGCCTTGCCGATGATGCCGAGGTCCATGAGGGCTCCCTGAACGCGCGATCCGCGCGCCGACCAGTCTGTAGTGCCAGCGCCAGAGCAGCAAACGCGGGGGCTGGCACCTCGCCCGATCCTCGGGGCTCCCTCGCCCGCGGAGCGGGAGAGGGCGGGGGGTGAGGGTCTGTTCTGGCACACCCACATCTGACAGTCCACGCGACGCAGTCTCGGAGCAGACACTCACCCCAACCCTCTCCCGCTCCGCGGGCGAGGGGGTCAGAAGCCGAACCCACGGCGATTGCGCTGGACTACGCGCCTCGGCTGTCCGTCAGGCAGCGGAGCGCCTCGGCCGGCGGGAGCGGGCGGCCGTAGAGGTAGCCCTGGTAGCAGTCCACGCCCGCCTCGCGGAGGTAGTCTGCTTCCGCCTCGGACTCCACGCCTTCCGCGACGGTCTGGTAGCCGAGCCGGCGGGCGAGCTCGAGCGCCGTCTCGATGATGGCGCGGTTGCCGTGCGACCCGGAGCCGCGGACGAACTCCTGCGCGATCTTCACCACGGTCACGGGCAGCCTCGCGAGGTAGGTGAGGCTGGAGTAGCCGGTCCCGAAGTCGTCCACGGCGAGGCCGAAACCGTGCGCGCGGAGGTCGTCGAGGAGCCCCTCGGCGGACTCGAGCGTCTCGACGAGGGCGCCCTCCGTGATCTCCAGCACCACGTACCGCGGGTCGAGGCCTGCCTCCTGCGTTTCCGAGATGAGGCGGCTGATCGAGCCGCGACGGAAGTGGTACGGGGAGACGTTGACCTCGATCAGCACGTCGGTGAACCCGGCGGCGTGGCACTCTCGCAGCCAGCGGTAGGCCTCCAGGCGCACGAACCGCCCGAGGTTGTCGACGAGGCCGGCGCGCTCCGCGAGGGGGATGAAGACGGTGGGCGAGACCGTCCCCCGCGTCGGGCTGTGCCACCGCGCGAGGGCCTCGAAGGCGACGATGCGCCCATCCTTCGCGGACACGATCGGCTGGTACGCCACCGACAGCTCGCCGCGCTCGAGGGCGAGCCGCAGCTCGTTGGCAAGCGCGAGCCGCTCGCCGGAGGCCTGCGCCATGCTTCGGTGGAAGATCTCGTACTGCGAGTCCGGTCCTGCCTTCGCCGCGTTCAGCGCCGTGTCCGCGGAGCGCAGGAGCAGCTCCGGCGAGTCGCCGTGGTCCGGGAAGAGCGCGATACCGATGGAGGCGGTGAGGTAGATCTGCTGTCCGGCCGCCCGCATCGGCAAGCGGAAGGCCCGCAGGATGTCACCGGCGAACAGCCGAGGGTCGTGCGCGCCCTCCGGCAGCCGTCGCACGAACGCGAACTCGTCGCCCCCCAGCCGCGCGAGGGCATCCTCCGGCCCGGCGAGCGCGCGAAGGCGGTCCGCGACCGCGCGGAGCACCTCGTCGCCGACCTCGTACCCCAGCGAATCGTTGATGTCCTTGAAGTTGTCGACGTTCAGCAGGTAGACGGCCGCGCCATGACGCTCCCGTCGAGCGACGGCGACCGCCTCGCCCAGTCGCGCCTCCACCAGCGCGCGGTTCGGCAGGCCGGTGAGCTGGTCGTAGTTCACGAGGAAGGAGATGTGGCTCTCGGCCTGCTCGCGTTCGCGCTCCAGGTCGTTGAGACGGCTGGTGTCCCGCCCGACCCCGACCACGCCCGTGATCTCGCCGGAGGCGTCATGCAGCGGGGCGACCGCGATGCGCATGGAGGTGACATCCGAGCGCACGGGGAAGGACATCGGCGCCGCGTCGGCGAACCAGTCCAGGTAGATCGTCTCGCCCGCCAGCACGCGCTCACCCACCTGCATGTACGCGCGTCCCACGTCCGGCCCGAACAGCTCCAGCGCCGTCCGCCCCAGCATCCGGTCGCGGTCCTCGGGCGTGGCGGCCGGTCCGAGGAGCTCCGTGAACCGCATCTCCCGGTCCGTGACGAAGACGACGTCGTCCATGGACGACACCAGCGCGCGGAACTGCGCCTCGTTCCGCTCCGCGCGCTCCCTCGCGGCGTCCGCGGAAGCCACCACGCGCGAGACGCCGACGTACAGGAGCGCGGTCGTGACGACGACGAACCCGCCGCCCTTCAGCGAGTTGAGGAGGTCCTGGGTCGCCGCAGACACCGAAAGCGACCGGATCAGAAGGTCGGTGAAGAACACCCACGGCAACGCGACCGCGAAATAGAGGAGAGCGATGCGAAGGGCGGGATTCTGAATCCAACGAGACACTTCGCATACCCCCTTTCGCCGACTCGACGGTCAGGGATCAACGAGGCCGGCGCAAGTGTGTGAAGCGTCACACCAGACTATTGCGATGATTCTCACATACTGCGCAGTTCGCAGATCGCGAGCGTCAGCCGCGCTGCACCTCGGCGCGGCCGAACGCACAACGGCGCAGCAGCGGGCAGCCCTCGCATCGGGGACGCGACTTCGTGCAGGTCTGCTGCCCGTGCCGCACGAGGAGCGCGTGCCACTCGTTGAGGACCGTCACGTCAGGACCGAGGCGCCCCAGGAAGAACTCCCGGTAGACGTCGTACTTCCGCGCACCGGGAGGGCATCCGAGGCGCTCGAAGATGCGGTAGGCGTACGCGTCCACGACGAACGTCGACTTCCGCGCCGCGTAGAGCGTCATCGCATCCGCCGTCTCCGGCCCGATCCCCCAGATCGCAAGCAGGCGCTCGCGTACCTCGTCGGGCTCGCCCTCCAGGAGGGTGTCGACGGAGCCGGCCCCGTCGAAGACAACCGTCTCGCAGAAGGCGTGGAGCTTGCGCGCCTTCACGTTGAAGTGCCCGGACGGCCGCACCAGCTCGCCGAGGACATCGAGCGGCGTCTCGAGGATCGAGGCAGCGTCGAGCAATCCCGCCGCGCGCAGGTTGGCGAGGGCGCTCGCGGCGCCGCGCCAGGAGGTGTTCTGGGTGAGGATCGCCCCGAGGCAGATCTCGAACCGTTGCTCCTCGGGGTCCTCGGACGCGGTCGGCCACCACTGCTGGTGGCCGTAGACCTCCAGCAGCGCCGCGTAGATTGCGTCGAGCTGGCGCTTCGTGGGCGGCTTCCGCGCGGGGCCCTCCAGCCTCCCGCCCGTCGCCTGCTCCTCCAGCCCCGTCCGCCCGGCCTGCAACCGCCCGCCAGAGGACCGCGGGATCCCGAGTCCGCGCGAGACGCGGCCCATCAGCCGCCCGCCCACTTCGGGATCTTCGCCTTCGGCACGGAGTCGTAGTGCGCGATGTAGGGCTTCACGTCGATCACCGGCGTCCCGTCCACCAGGTCGAGTCCGCGCACCACGAGGGTCGCGCCCTCCACCTTGCGGAGCTCGCACACCGTCACACTCACCGGGTTCGGCCGCCCGCCTCGCAGCGCCAGGACCCCCTGCAGCGGCAGTCGCTCATCCCCCGCCGGGTACGCCCTCGCCCGTTCGAGGTACTCGGACGGGAACTGGTCCATCCACCCCACCACGATCACATGCGAGTAGTCCGCCAACCCCAGCAGTCGATCCTCGAACTCCGCGCCCAGCTCCACGCGCGACTCGACGCGCGACCAGTCCCACAGGGCGACATCGTGCTCCCCGTTCCGCACGACACCGATCGGACGCAGGGTGATCTCGGGTGGTTCGCTCATGCACAGCAGGGTAGCGAGAGAACCCTCCGAGGGCGGATCCAGGGTCATTGCACAACCGTGCGACCACCCTCCGGGAGGAGCTGGATCACACCCGTGATCGCCTGAAAACACGCGGGATTCTGGGGCAGATCGTGGTACAATTTCATAGGACTGGAACGGGCTCCACCGACTCCCCGGGGACGTTCCAGCAATGCTCGATCTCGCGCTCCTGCCAGCCTCCTCGCGGCGGATGCGGCGCGGCCATCGAGGACACCACAACGGACGGATCGCGAGCCCTCGCCGGGCGCGAAACGCCGCGAGTGAACGGGACTACATGACGACGACAGCCTCGAAGGCCAGCAAGGCGGCGGCATCCACGTATACCGCCGACAACATCCAGGTACTGGAGGGTCTCGAGGCAGTCCGACGCCGGCCCGGCATGTACATCGGGTCGACCGACCAGCGCGGCCTCCATCACCTCATCTACGAGATCGTCGACAACGCCGTCGACGAGGCGATGGCCGGGTACTGCGACAAGGTCATCGTCACGATCCGGCCGGACTCCTCCGTGGAGGTCATCGACAACGGTCGAGGCATCCCCGTGGGCAAGGTCGCGAAGACCGGCCTCTCCGCGGTGGAGACGGTCCTCACCGTCCTGCACGCCGGCGGGAAGTTCGGCGGCGGCGGGTACAAGGTCTCGGGTGGCCTCCACGGCGTGGGCGCCTCCGTGGTGAACGCGCTCTCGGAGTCCATGCACGTCGAGGTGAAGCAGGACGGCGCGCTGTGGTCGCAGGACTACTCGCGAGGCGTCCCGCAGAACGAGCTGCGGAAGACCGGCAAGGTCGATCGGAACGACACCGGCACCACGATCTCGTGGATGCCGGACTCGGAGATGTTCGAGACGCTGGACTACGACTTCGACGTGCTGGCCCAGCGCTTCCGCGAGATGGCCTACCTGACCAAGGGCCTGATGATCCAGTTCATCGACCTGCGCGATGACGGCCGCGAGCGCTCGTTCTACTTCGACTCCGGCATCCAAGCGTTCGTCCGGCAGCTCAACCGCACCCGCACGGCCCTGCACCCGGATCCGATCTACGTCGCGTACGAGACGGAGGAGGCGGCCGTGGAGGTCGCGCTCCAGTACAACGACTCCTTCGGCGAGGTGGTCCACTCCTTCGCGAACGTCATCAAGACGATCGACGGCGGCTCCCACGTCACCGGCTTCCGCACGGCGCTCACCCGCGTGCTCAACGACTACGCACGCAAGGCGAAGATCCTGAAGGACAACGACGCCAACCTCAGCGGCGACGACGTGCGCGAGGGCCTGGCGGCCGTGATCTCCGTGAAGATCGGCGAGCCCCAGTTCGAGGGCCAGACGAAGACCCGCCTGGGCAACCCGGAGGTGAAGGGCATCGTGGAGGGCGCCGTCGGCAACGCGCTCTCGCAGACGCTGGAGGAGAACCCCGGCATCGCCCGCAGGATCATCGAGAAGTCCCTCACCGCGGCGCGCGCCCGCGAGGCTGCCCGCAAGGCCCGCGACCTGGTGCAGCGGAAGGGCGTCCTCGAGGGGTCCAACCTGCCCGGCAAGCTCGCGGACTGCTCCGAGACCGACCCCGAGAAGTGCGAGCTCTACATCGTGGAGGGCGACTCGGCCGGCGGCTCGGCCAAGGCGGCGCGCGACCGGCGCAACCAGGCGGTGCTCCCGCTGCGAGGCAAGATCCTCAACGTGGAGAAGGCCCGCCTGGACAAGATGCTCGAGAACGAGCAGATCCGGAACATCATCACTGCGCTGGGCACCGGCTTCGGCGAGGAATACAACGCCGCGAAGCTCCGCTACCACAAGATCATCATCATGACGGACGCGGACGTGGACGGCGCCCACATCCGGACGCTGCTCCTTACGTTCTTCTACCGCTTCATGCCGGAGGTGATCGCGGACAGCCACCTGTTCATCGCCCAGCCGCCGCTGTACTCCGTGACGCGCGGCCGTAACACCACCTGGCTGTTCGACGACCGCGCCCGCGAGGAGTACTTCAAGGAGCACTCCGACAAGGGCGTCAGCATGCAGCGCTACAAGGGCCTGGGCGAGATGAACGCCGAGCAGCTGTGGGACACCACGATGAACCCGGCGAACCGCCAGCTCCTCCGCGTGGAGGTCACCGACGCGGAGCTCGCGGACGAGCTGTTCAACACCCTGATGGGTGACGACGTCGCCCCCCGCAAGAAGTTCATCACCACCCACGCCCTCGAGGCCAACCTCGACATCTAGCGTGGGACTTAGCAGAACTCCGGAAGCCCCCTCCCCCGGCAAGGGAAGGGGGCCGGGGGGATGGGCGCCCCTCACCCACATCGAGGGCCACCGCCGATGACCACCGAGAAGAGCTGGCCCAACCGCTTCTTCGTCGAGTTCGACCTCGACGAGGCGTGCCCGCTCGACTTCTCGGACGACCCGGCGATCGTGTTGTTCTTCATCTCCTGGGCGTACAGCGCCGAGATGGGCGGCAGCCACGAACTGGCGCAGGCCGCGTCTCACCTCCGACGCCAGCTCAAGGTGGACCTGCGCCCGATCTACAAGTACGCCGACCGCAACGTGGAGACGCCGCAGGACCGCATGGAGCTCGAACAGTCCTGGCAGCCCGCGTCAGCCCTCGCCGAGTGCGTGCGCGCGATCGCGGATCACTGGGAGCACCCGGACGCCGCCCTCACCCCGATCGTCGTGGGGTACGAGCACCTCGCCCCGCGCCTCCGCGAGCTGGCCGCGATGTGCGACTGGGCCGTCACCTCCGCCGGTCCAGAGGCGCGCGTCCGCATGTCCTTCGACCTCGAGAACACCGAGCAGCACAGCCCTCGCCCGCCGGGGTACTGAGCCCCCAAGCTACGGCTCGCGGACCTCGATTTCCGGAAGAGGTGCACCATCCCAGCGGCCAAGTTCGGCCGGGATGCCTCTGCAGGCGATCTGCACGCCCACGATGGCGCCATCCTCGGAGACCGCGAGGCGAGAGCCGGGCCGTGTGAACTCACCCGGACCGGGTGGTGACTCGAACACCAGCCAGTACGCACCGGCGAAGAACGCGGGATCGAGCCGGACGTCCCCGATCGGCTGGAGACCTTCGTGGACGGAGAGCAGCGAGGGCGCCCGTGACAGGAACGTGGAGACGATCTCCCGCGGGTCGCGTACGAAGCTCGCGATGCACTCGTCGACGATCGGGAACGCGACCACCAGGGCGTCTTCGTCCTGATTGGCGGCGATACGGCAGTCAGGCCAGTCCAGCCAGTTCAAGTCTTCGTCACGGCAGGAGATCCTCGGGAGCTGCTCCATGCCACGAGCAGCCCGAGCGACCAGCGCCGCATGATCGCCGGTCCAGACGTCCCGAAGGACATCATCGACGGGAGCTATCCCGGTCGCGGGAGACGACCCATCCGGCTCGGGCTCCGCTTCGTGCCACGGCCCCGCAGTCACCGTCAGGCCCCGCTCAGCCTCGAGCAATTCATCGAGAGGTCCGACGCACGCGGCCCCCGTGCCGATGATCCGGCCCTCGCGCACCTCGAGGAACACCGCGTGGTCTTCCGCCCCGTGGCTCAGCACGGCGACGTTGTGGAACACCAGCAAGGTGTCACCACTCACCCACGGCCGACCGGCGCGGTAGTCATCCGGCGTATCGAGGGCGGCCCAGAACCCATCGGTGCCCTGCGCGAACCGGACGACCTCCTCGGTGGCGTTCCGGACGAGACTGCCTTCGCAAGCGCCTCGCGGGAATCCGGGCACCACGGTCCCCTCGCGCTCGCCCTCCTCGCACCGGGGATGCCACGACATCTCCGGCTCGGCGAGGCATTCGATCTCTACGTACTCGACCAACCCATCGAGCGCCTCCACATCCCGGCGCTCGACCGCCGCGATGATCGCATCGAGGGAGGCATCACCCGTCCGCCGCGGACCGGCTGGAGAGGTGGAGGTCACCTCGGGAGTGGGAGAGCCGATAGCCGATGCCGTCGAGGTTGGCGTCAGTTCGGCCGTAGCGGTCGCCGTGACGGTCGCTGAGGACGTCACGTCAGCGTCGTCGGTGCATGCGACGAGCAACAGGACGGAGCACAGCGCGGTGAGGGCGAGCGGGCGGCGCACGGGGCTACTCCTGGGTGACCTCGATCTCGGGGAGGGGTTGGCCCTCGTACTGTAGTAGTTCCTCGAGCGGTGGGGCGCAGCCGTACCAGATCGCGGTCAGGTCGCCCTCGGCGGTGACGTGGAGGCGGACACCCTCACCGGTGCCGTCCGGGAGCCCCGGCAGCTCGTACACGAGCCAGTAGGCGCCGTGCGGGTACAGCTCCGACGGCGAGGGCTCCGAGGGCGCTTCGGCGACTGCGTGCAGCACGGGCGCGCCGTTGAGGAAGCCGCGGATCGGGTCCATCGGATCGCGCTCCAGCACGCCCTCACAGTGCGCGATCGGGAAGACAGAGACGGGGTCGCCGGCGACCTCGCCGTTCTTCGGGTCGCACTCGACGCCGCCCGGTCCCTGCAGCGGCGGCTCCTCGCACTCGGCGGGCGGGAGGTCCCCCATCGCTCGCAGCGCAGACTCGCGGAGGGCGACGGCGTCGTAGCGCGCGACGGCAGCGAGGATGCTGTCCACGGCCTCGGCGCCCGTCGAGGGTGGAGGCGCGGTTGGTGCGTCGATCGGTTCGTCCCAGGGACCGGCGATCACGTTCGCTCCGTCCGTCATTCCAGCTTCGAGCAACTCGGACAACGGGTCTGCTGGCGCGCAATTGATCCAGAGGCCAACGATCCGGCCGTCCGCCACGTGGAGCCGGATGCCCGGCGTCACCGTGTCGTCGACGTGGAACACGAGGAGCGTGTCCGCCACGGGCCACTCCCCGCCGAGACTTGAGTCGCCCAGCGGTTCGGCGGCGGCGTAGAGACCGCGCGTGTCCTGCACGAACGAACCGAGGACCTGCGTCGCCGTCCGCGTCCACGTCCCCTCGCACGAGGCGACGGGGAACATCCGCATCTCGTCGCCCTCGGTCATGCCAGGCTCGCACTTCGGTGGACCACCGAGGCCCTGGGCGAAGGTGCAGCCGATCTGCTGGTACTCCACCAGCCCGTCGAGGGCGGCGACATCGCGCGCCTCAACGGCCTCGATGATGGCGTCCAGCTGAGGGTCACCGGTGCGGCGGTCGCCCTCGGCGGCGACCGGGGTCTCGCTTGCCTCGGACGACGCGGTCAGCGTCAGGGAGGCGGTGGGGACGATGGGTGAGGGTGTACCGCCCTCGGCGTCTCCATCGCAGGCCACGAGGGCGAGCGGGAGCGCGGCGACGGCGCAGAGTGCGAGCAGCGAGCGCAGCATGAGCCAACCCTCCTGCGTCCCATAACGCCGGAGGTTGGGCGTCGGTTCCGAGCGCAACAAGGGAAAAGGCGGAGGGGACCCTCACCCCAACCCTCTCCCGCTTCGCGGGCGAGGGGGCCCGAATCGGAGGAGAGGAACCGGCCTACGGCCTCGCGCTGTACCCCTCAGGCGGACGGCCGACGAGGATCGACGAACGGGGGATCGGGGGGAGGAGGAAGGGGCGGAGGTCGGCGTCGCGGACGAACTCGAAGCCGGCGTCCGTGGCGAGGCGCTTCAGGGTGCGCTGCGAGCGGAGGCGGGGTTGCTTCACGCCGGTCGCGACCACTCGGGCGTTCCAGGCATCGAGGCGGCGGTCGCCGGTGGGGCCGAACTCCCAGATGACGCCGAGGCCTCCCGGCGAGAGCACGCGGCGGATCTCCGTGAACAGCCCGAGCGTGTCGACGTCGTCGAAGTGCTTCACGAGGTGGCCGCACAGCACGAGGTTGAATGAGCCGTCCTGGAACGGCAGCGCGGTCGCGGAGCCCTGGACGAAGCCGGCGTAGCGGCGCGGATTGCCCTCGTCGCGCTGGGCCTGCTCCAGCATCGCGCGCGAGACATCGAGGCCGACCGGCGGTACGTCGCTGCCGAGCTGGTCGTCCAGCGTCCGGAGAACGTTGCCGCGCCCGCAGCCGATGTCGAGGAGTCGCGTCGAGGCATCGAGCTTGAGGTTCTTCGGCAGGCGGTAGAGCGGGAGGTTCACGGCCCACTGTCCGGGCCCCATCATCCAGCGGAAGCCGAACGCGGAGAGGCTGGATCCGCGCAGCCAGCGCTCGTACTCCTCGGCGCGCTGCGGGACCGTGCTGGAGGACCTCGATGCGGTGTTCACGCTCCCATCGTCCCATCCGAGCGAGGTGGGATCGAGGGCGCGGCGTTACTCCCGTGGCTCCCGGTAGAGCCCGAGATCATCGATCACCTGGCGGACCGCAGGCGGTACGAGGTCTTCGGTCGACTCGTCCGAGGCGATGCGACGGCGGATCTCGGTCGCCGAGATGTCCATGGGTGGCATCTTCACCACGTCCAGGCGCTCCTCGATGCCCGGCAGGGCGGCTTGCACCTCGGGCGGGGGGAGTTCGTCGGGCGAGTCCGGGCGGCGCGCCACAGCGAGACGGGAGAGCGCCAGGATGCGCTGCGGGTCACGCCAGTGCGGCATGTCCGCGAGCGCGTCCGCCCCGAGGATGAACCACCACTGTTCGCCCGGGCGGATCAGCGCTTCGAGCGTCTCGTGGGTGTAGGAGGGGCCGTCGTGGTCGACCTCGTGTGCGGACACCTCCGCCCATGCGAGGTCAGCGACGAGGGCGCGCACCAGCTCCAGCCGGAGCAGCGCCGGGGTGACCTGCTGGTCGCGCTTCCGCCAGGGGTCGCCCGCCGGCACGAACACGACACGGTCGAGGTCGAGTGAGCGGCGGGCCGCCTCGGCGAGCGCGAGGTGCGCCCGGTGGGGTGGGTCGAAGGTGCCGCCGTACATGCCGACCCGAGGCGCGCGTGAACCCTCGACGCCTCCGGGGACCTCGGTCATTCCTCCCACCGCAGCTCCACCTCGCCGACGCGGACCATGTCGCCATCGCTGACACCGAGGCGGCGCAGGGCCCGGTGGACGCCCATGCGCTTCAGGCGGCCGAAGAACTCCTCGCGCGGCGCACGGTCGTGGAGGTCGAGGGTGAGCGCGAGCCAGTTGGGCGTCGGACCGTCGACGACGGCCATCCCCTCGTCGTCAAGGTAGGTCTCGTAGCGGCCGGTGCGCTGGGGTGTCGGGGTGAGGACGGGGATCTCGCGGGCGGCTGCCTCGACCTCCGCGTCCTGGGCCTGGCGGAGGAGCCAGAACGCCTGCTGCGCCAGTTCGCGCGTGCCCTCACCGGTGGCGGCGGAGATCGGGAACCAGCGCACCGGCTCGCCCGCATACTCGAGGGACTTGAGGTCGTCCTCGATCAGCTCGATGTGAGCCTGCGCGTCGGGGTCATCGATCTTGTTCAGCGCGAGGATCTGCGGCTTCTCCGCGAGGCCGTGCCCGAAGTCCGCGAGCTCCTGGTTGATGAGCCGCCAGTCCGCGAGTGGATCGTCCGCGGTCATGTCCAGCACATGCACGAGGACACGCGTCCGCTCGATGTGGCGGAGGAACTCGTGCCCGAGGCCGACGCCGGTGCTGGCGCCCTCGATGAGGCCCGGCATGTCCGCCGCCACGAACGCGTCGTCGCCAACGTAGACGACGCCCAGTTCCGGCTCCAGCGTGGTGAACGGGTACGACGCGATCTTCGGGCGCGCCCGGCTCCACGAGGTCAGCAGCGTGGACTTCCCGGCGTTCGGCAGCCCCACGAGGCCGACGTCCGCGAGGAGCTTGAGGTCCAGCCGCAGCCGTTTCCGGTCGCCCGGCGAACCGCGCTGCGCGAACTTCGGCGCCTGGCGGGTGCTGTTCGCGAAGCGCTTGTTGCCCCAGCCACCGCGGCCGCCGCGCGCCACCACCAGCGTCGCGCCGTCCTCGGCGAGGTCGCCGAGCTCCTCGCCGGTCGCGGCGTCGTACACCACCGTGCCGACCGGCACCGGGAGCGTCAGCGCCACACCCGAGGCGCCTCGGCGCTGGTTGGGGCCACCCTTCACGCCCGAGTCCGCGCGGCGCACTCCCCCGTCCGAGTATCGGTCCAGCGTCGACATGCGGCGTTGTGCCTCGAGGATGACGTTCCCACCTCGACCGCCGTCGCCGCCGTCCGGCCCGCCGCGCGGCGCGAACTTCTCCCGGCGGAAGGAGACGATACCGTCCCCGCCGTCACCGGCCGCAACTTCGAGTTCGATCTGGTCGATCATGAGCGTTCATGCCCGCTGTCTGTAGGGGGTCGGGGTCAGATGGGTGTGGATGTTGAATCTAGGATTCCACACATCGAGGGGAGGCACCCCTCATCAGATCGTCGTCATCGTAGTGGTGTGGATCGTGTGGACGGCCGCACGATCTCCTTGCTGCGCATGGTCAAGCGTACTCGGGAGGGCGTGTGTAGCCCTCGTACGATGCGTGCGTGGTGTGCGGATGAGTCCCCATCTTCGGCGGACGGTCGTTGCGCGTCGAACTGTTGCGATCGGAAGAAGCGCACAGTCTCCACAGCTATCCACGGATCAGCGGCCCTTTGTCCACAGAAGCACGAAAACAATCGTTGAGCTGAATGGGCAGTTTCGTGGTAGCCACAGCGACCGGAATCAGTGGATAAGGGGCGTCCGAGGTCCTCGGACGGATGTCGGGGCGCGCTACGCGATGCGGCGCGACTGCTCGATCATCTCGCGGAGGCTCGCGATGTCGCGCCGCGTCTCCGGGTCGATCCCGAGCGACTTCTCCATCTTTCGCCAACCGTGGTGCACGGTGGAGTGGTCCCGCCCGCCGAGGGCCTGACCAATCTCGACGAGCGAGCGGTGGGCCAACTCACGCATGAGGTACATCGAGATCTGCCGCGGGTAGGCGACGCGTTTCTCACGGCTCACGGAGAGCAGCCCCTCGCGGTCGATGTCGAAGTAGCGGCAGACGATGTCCATGATCAGGTCAGGCGAGGGCGGGAGCTTCGGCTCGTTGGTCTCCAGCGACGCCAGGGCGGACGCCACGACGTCCGGCGAGAGCGGTTCGCCCGTGAGGCGGGAGTACGCGACCACGCGCGTCAGGGAGCCCTCCAGCTCACGGATGTTGTTCTTGAACCGCGCGGCGATCGCGTGCAGGACGTCGTCCCGGACGCGGATGTTCTGCTCCGCGGCCTTGTGCCGCAGGATCGCGACGCGCGTCTCCATGTCCGGCGCCTGCAGATCCGCGATCATGCCCCACTCGAAGCGGGTGCGGAGGCGGTCCTCCAGCTGCGCGATGTGCGCCGGGCTCTTGTCGGAGGTGATGACGATCTGGCGGCCGGCCTCGTAGAGCTCGTTGAAGGTGTAGAAGAACTCCTCCTGCGTCTGTTCCTTGCCGGCGATGAACTGGATGTCGTCGATCAGGAGCGCGTCCGCGGAGCGGTAGCGCCCACGGAAGTCGTCCATCTTGCGTCCCTGGATCGCGGTGATCAGGGCATTGGTGAACGCCTCCGCGCTCAGGTAGACGACGTGCTGGCCCTTCTCGATGAGCGAGTGGCCGATGGCGTGCAGCAGGTGAGTCTTGCCGAGGCCGGCGGCGCCGTAAATGAACAGCGGGTTGTAGAGGCGGCCTGGCTCTCGCGCGGTGCCCTCCGCGGCCGCGAACGCGAGGCGGTTGCCCGGGCCCACGATGTAGTTCGCGAAGGTGTAGCGCTCCCGCAGGCGGGGACGCTGCTGCGCCGCCCGAGGTGCCTCGCCAGCGGGGGAGTGCAGCGCGGCCACGGCGCCCTCCTCCGGGCGCAGGGGCTCGAAGCGGATGTCCAGCTCGGTGCCGTTGATCTCGGCGAGGGTGCGGAGGATGGCGGGGCGCAGGCGCTTGTGCAGCCACTCGGTCACGAACTCGGACCGTGTGCCGACGATGAGCACTTCGTCACCGTCCAGGCGGACGCCCACCGTGCCGTCCAGCCAGGTGTCGTAGTTCGCGCGGGAAACCTGCGTGGAGAGAACCTTCAGCGCCGCTTGCCAGAGGGCAGAGGGTTCGTCGTGCACGCCGTTCGCCCCCTACCTGATCTCGCGACTGCGAACGGGCGCACGTCTCCCGGACCCGACGTCCCAGTGAACATCGGGATGGACATCGGACGTTCCGCAGATGAACGAGTCTCTGAGGACGTACCGCCGGGGGCCTGGGCCTGAGCAGTCTGTGGGTCTGTTCTTCGTTGATGTCCGGTTGGGCCACCGTCTTGCCGCAACGAGCAGGCCTCGGAACCGAACGACCCGGACAATAGCACCGCGTGATCAGGCCGATCAAGGCTCTTATGTGATGTCCGCAGTGCTTTTCATTACAACCAGCGAAACTCCTCACAACATCCGCATCCCGCGCCGACACTGGTGATGAGGCCCGCTATACTGCCGCCCTGCGCGACTCCCAACGCCGACCTGCGGGCGGTGTATGGAGGGATCCCACCCCATGGCCGACCCGACTCAGCAACGCGATCCCCTGTCCCGATCCGAGCAGGACGGCTACCTCCTCGCCATCGACATCGGCAACACCAGTGTCGCGATCGGTGTGTTCGACGGTAGCGAAGAGGTCGCGGCGTTCCGCGTCGCGAGCGACCAGGAGAACTTCCCGGACGAGTACGCGATGCTCCTGCTGGGACTGCTCCATACGAAGAACATCGAGCCCACGCACGTCTCCTCGGCGGTGATGTCCAGTACGGTGCCGCCGCTGGTGACCACGTTCCAGCAGGTGTGCCGCAAGCACTTCAATGTCGAACCGCTGGTGGTGGGCCCCGGCGTGCGCACGGGCGTCCGCGTGCTGTACGACAACCCGCGCGAGGTCGGCCCGGACCGCATCCTCCACGCCGTCGCGGCCCTCGAGTCCTACGACCCGCCGATGATCATCGTGGACCTGGGGACCGCCTGTGTGTTCGACGCGGTCTCACGGGATGGCGACTACCTCGGCGGGGCGATCGCGCCGGGGATCGGACTCGCGTCGCAGGCGCTGTTCACGCGCGCCGCGATGCTGCACCGCGTGGGCCTCGAGCAGCCCTCGAGCCCGATCGGGCGGAACACCGTGCACTCGATGCAGTCCGGGATCTTCTTCGGCTACGTCGAGATGGTCCGCGGCATGGTGCGCCGCTTCAAGGCGGAAGTCGGCGACGAGGCCCTCGTGATCGGCACCGGCGGGTACGTGAGCGTCCTCGCCGAGGAAGCCGGCTGCTTCGACGTGATCGAACCCGATCTGAACCTCACGGGCCTGCGGATCGTGTGGGAGCAAAACCAGTGAGCACTCCCACCTTCGAGGTAGTCCCGGAGCTTCCGGGCCGCGCTGGTGACCCGCTCCGCGGGGCGCACGTCGTTCTCGGCGTGACCGGGTCGATCTCCTGCTACAAGGCCGTGGAGGTCGCCAGCCGCTTCGTGCAGGCCGGCGCAGTGGTGGACGTGGCCCTCACCTCCCACGCCGCCGAGTTCGTCACCCCGCTCACCTTCCGCTCGATCACCGCGCGGGAGCCCTACGGCGACATGTGGCGTCCCCACGGCGAGTTCGGCGAGGCGCACGTCGAACTGGCGCGGCGCGCCTCCGTCCTCGTGATCGCGCCCGCGACGGCCTCCTGCCTCGCGAGGTTGGCGCACGGCCTGGCGGACGACATGGTCTCGCTCACCGCGATCGCGACGACCGCGCCGGTGGTGATCGCGCCGGCGATGGACGCGCAGATGTGGGAGCACCCCGCCACGCAGGCAAACGTGCAGCTCCTCCGCGAGCGTGGCGTGCAGTTCGTCGGGCCCGTCTCGGGCCGTCTCGCCTCCGGCCGCATCGGTGCTGGCCGCCTCGTCGAGCCCGCCGAGATCGTGGACCAGGTGCGCGCGCGACTGGCCCGCGAGGACGGTGACTACCTCGGGCGGAAGGTGGTGATCAGCGCCGGCGGGACGCATGAGTACGTGGATCCCGTGCGCTACCTCACCAACAAGTCCTCGGGGAAGATGGGGTATGCCCTCGCCGAGGCCGCCCGCGACCGTGGCGCGGAGGTCGTCATCGTCTCCACCGTGCCCA
>Ga0265293_10004039_pt1 | contig 26401 bp, 23 predicted proteins | sample Munlanlewell138R_FD_192505 | JGI IMG/M metagenome (GOLD analysis project Ga0265293, IMG submission 192505) | Leachate microbial communities from a municipal landfill in Southern Ontario, Canada - Leachate well 138R | ecosystem: Engineered > Solid waste > Landfill > Unclassified | place: Canada...
GGCATACCACCTCTCCTACCTCCAAATGTCTGTTGCTGAGTCACAAAACTTCTTGCACCTGTTAATAGAGAGGCTTTGGGAGAGATAGCATCTGCTATCTCTTGTTGAGATCTCTCGCGGCTCAAAGGGTCTACCAATGCTATTTGAAAACGAGCTCTATTACCTCCACCCATTCCAACTATTTGCATCCCTCTCTCTTTTTCTGGAACATCTTCTTCTATAAGGGCAAACATCTGGTCTGAGTATTTAAGCATATAATCGAAGGTAGCTCCCTCTTGTGCTGTACTAGAGATAGAGATCATAGATCTATCTTCTAAAGGTGCCATTTCAGATGGGATTGCAAACCATAAGTAAATTATACCTACTAACGAAAGAAGCAGAAAGAGAATAGCTAACCATCTGCGTCTCATAAAAGCTTTAAGCGAACGGCTATATAATCTATTTAAACCTATAAAAAATGGCTCTGTAAACTTATAGAACCCTCCTTCATTTGTTCTCTGTTTAAGAAGCTTACTAGAGATCATAGGTGTTAGAGTAAGTGCAACAAAACTAGAGATCATAACTGCACCAGCTATAACAATAGAGAACTCCCTAAATAGGCGCCCAGTTACACCTTGCAAAAAGACTATGGGAAAGAATACTGCTACAAGTGTAATAGTGGTTGCAATAACTGCAAAGAATATCTCTTTAGACCCCTCTATTGCAGCCTCTTTGGGGTTCATCCCTCGCTCAATTTTGGTATAGATGTTTTCCATTACCACAATAGCATCGTCTACAACAAGCCCTATTGCGAGTACCAATGCCAATAGAGTAAGAATGTTTATAGAGAAACCTGCTAAATACATTACAAAAAAAGACCCCACTAAAGAGATAGGTATTGCTATAATGGGAATTAGGGTTGTTCTCCAGTTTCTTAGGAAAAGAAATATAATTAAAACCACTAAGAAGAATGCTTGGTAAATAGTGCTCTTAACCTCTTTTATAGAGTCTCTTATAAATATTGTATTGTCGAATCCTACTCCCACAACAATATCTTCTGGCAGGTTGCGCTCTAACTCCTCTATAGCCTTTTTTGCATCATCTACAATTTCTATATAGTTGGCTCCTGGCTGGGGTATAAGAACTAATGCCACCATTGGAATCCCATCTTTCTTTAAAATAGAGCGTGTGTTCTCTGCATCTACCTCGGCAACTCCAATATCTGAAAATCTTACAACCCTCTCTCCACTTCTATAGATTATAAGATTATTAAAATCTTCAATAGTTCTTAACCTGCCCAATGTTCTTACAGTGAGCTCCATTGTAGAGCCCTCTATTTTGCCTGAAGGGAGCTCTACATTCTCTCTAGAGACTGCTTGTCTAACATCTAATGGGGTTATTTTGTAAGCTGCAAGTAAAAGCGGGTCCATTCTCATTCGCACAGAATACCTTTTGGAGCCCCATATAGATACATTGCTAATTCCACTTATAGTTTGAAGCCTCTCCTTAAAATTAACCTCGGCAAATTCACTTAAATCTATTATATCTCTAGTAGCACTAGATAGCGTAACTGAAAAAATTGGTTGAGCATCGGCATCAGATTTAGAGACAACAGGAGGGTCTACATCTTGAGGTAACCTTCTTTGAGCTCCAGAGACCTTATCTCTAACATCGTTGGCAGCCGTCTCCATATCTACCTCTAAGTTGAACTCAATATTAATATAACTGGTGCCATCTCTACTAGTACTAGAGATAGCTCGTATTCCTGGAATTCCGTTTACTGCAGCCTCTAAAGGTTCGGTTATTTGCGTCTCAATAACATCTGCATTAGCGCCAGGGAATGAACACCTTACAGATATTACAGGGTTATCTACGCTGGGGTAATCTCTTACTCCAAGAGAGGTGTAACCTATTGCTCCAAAGATAACAATGAGCAGGTTCATTACAGTTGCTAGAACAGGTCTATTTATAGTTGTTGAAGATAAACTCATATAAGGTTGTTTATAAATTTGAAGCAGAAACCGAAATCCCCTCTCTTAACTGCATAAGACCAGTTGTAATAATAGTATCTCCTTTCTCTACTCCAGATAAAATCTCTAGCATATCTGCAGTTCTATTACCAGTTTGAACTGGAACAAACTTTGCTTTTCCACTCCTATAGACCCATACACTCCTACCATTCACATCTGGTACTACTGCTTGGTTTGGGACATATACGTTTATATCTCCAGAGCCTGTATTAAGCATCACTTTTGCAGACATACCTGGCCTCAATAAGTTTCTACTATTGTTATACTTTGCCCTAACCATTATAGTTCTTGTATTTATATCTACTTGTGGGTCTACGGCATATATTACTGCAGAGAAATTATCTATCATTCCCTCTACAGTAAAATTAATAGTTGCTCCGTAAAGTTTATCTAGTACATATTTTTCTGGAATAGCAACCTCTACAATGAGATTAGCAACATCTACCAAAGAGGTGATTTTTGAATTTGGCTGAAGAAAAGCGCCTAAACTTACATCTCTAAAACCTACAACTCCGCTAAAAGGTGCAACTATATGCATCTTTTCTATACTTATTTTTAGTTGCTCAATATCTTGCTTAAGAACGTTGAATTCGGTAAGTACTTTGTCGTAATCTTCACGGCTTACTGCGTCTTTTTCAAGCAGTATACGCTGTCTCTCTAACCTCTCTTCTAACAATGTATATTGATACTGGGCCTTTTTAAGCTGTACCTGTAGCTCACTATCGTTAAGTTTTATTAGAAGCGTCCCTTTTTTGACAAATTGCCCCTCTTTAAAGTTTATTGAGACTACTCTACCAGATTGCTCGCTAACAATATCTACCTTTTCATTTGCAATAAGATTACCTATTCTCAAAAAACCATCTTCTCTTGCCATAAGCTCTGCTATATGAACAGATACAGGCAAAACCCTCCCCTGCCTCTTTGAAGAAGGGGTAGCTTCATTGTTTTTAGCTTCTGCTAAAATAACCTCTTTCTCTTTAAAAAAAGAGTTATACAAGAAAAATGCAAGAGCAAAAAATAGTGGAATGCTCAAATAAAGGAGATACTTCTGAGTTTTTTTCATTTATAATAAGATTAACTATCTTTTGACTACGTTAAAGCTAAAAAGTTTAACAAGTAGTTCTACTTTTTGTTATTTTTTTATTCTATATCTTTGCAAAGATACCAAATCATACAAAAGAAGTGTTTCGAAAACTAAAAAATAGCGAGCTAAAAAGAGCAACAATAGAAGAGTTTAAAAACAGCACTAAACTTCCAATTGCAATTGTTTTAGATAATGTAAGAAGCCAACACAATATAGGTTCAACATTTCGTACCTCAGATGCATTTGCTATTGAAAAGGTTGTATTATGTGGTATTTGCGCCACTCCTCCCTCTGCAGAGATAAGAAAAGCTGCGCTGGGAGCAGAAGAGAGTATGAGCTGGGAGTACTATATGCATACAACAGAAGCAATCCAAAAACTCAAAGAAGAGGGGTACACTATAATTGCAGTTGAACAAACCGAAAACTCTCAAATGCTAGATAACTTTACTCCTACAGCTGGCCAAAAATATGCATTTATCTTTGGTAACGAGGTGAAAGGTGTTGCTCAAAATGTTATAGACCTGAGCGATTCAACCATAGAGATTCCTCAATATGGTACAAAACACTCTCTTAATATCTCTGTCTCTGTGGGAGTAGTTCTATGGGAGGTAACAAAAAAGAGAGCATCTAAAATATAGACACTCTCTTTTTATTATGGTAGATATTATGGTAGATATTCAGTTATCTATTTATATGTAACAGGTGCTTCTAAAACTTTTTCTATATATCCAATAAGATAATTGTTGTGTGCAGATGTTACAAAATCTGAATGTCTGGTCTTTTTAAGCATATTCAAGACTTGATTTAATTGGTAATATGCAACTGCAGTACACTCTGTTATATCTTTAGGGTTTGCAGTTGGTTTTGCCCCTCTCATTCCTTGAGCAGCCGCACCTGAGTAGAGGTCTCCTAAGGTAGTTACATATGTCTTTTGCAAAACTCTATTATAGGCATCTACAGAGCGCCCCTTATTACTCCACACAGATTTATCTAATCTGTTAAAAAGATCTTCTACAGTGAAAGTCTGGTCTCCAAGATTGGTTTGTGCAGTAACTAAATTCATAATAACACGCCTGCTTAATAGACTTGAAATTGCCTTAGAATATGCTCGTTCTAGATAACTTTCTGCTCTGCTTGGAAACTTATTAAGATAGTTGTACGGTACTAACCACTCTGGAGCATTTTGGAAAAGATGTCTGTCTAAAAAGTCCATTGCCTCTACTTGCTTTGCTTTCTCTACAATAGTAAATACATCGCCCTCCATTTCAATAGTTTTAGGCTCCTCATAAACTCCACCAACCCACTTAGCAACATGGCCAATATAACGAGTAAACTGTTTGTTCACCTCTGAGTGCATAGTTCTAAGATTAGAATAATCTTCATTTGGAGTTGCTGTCCACGCGGCAAGGTTATCCATAATAAACTTCAAGTTCTTAATTCCTAGCTCATTTGCCTCCATATGGTTGTCTGAAAGGTCTTCAGACTGAAGGCGAGGGTCGCTTGCGCTACTCTCTTTTCCAAACCAATATCTTCTATCTTTAGTTTTTTCTATTATCCAGTTATTAACTTTAGTCAACTCTTTGTTAGGATCGTCTATCTCTGGAAATCTGCGATAGCCCCACTCAATAGCCCAAGTATCGTAATGATTAATTCTTGGGAAAAGGAGCTCTCTTGGAATATTGTCGCCTGGTTGCGCTACAAAATTAAATCTAGAATAGTCCATAATTGAAGTAGTATGGCCATTCTCTTTAAGAAACTCCGGATCTCTAAGTTGATCTGTGGTATAAGTAGCTGTTCCAGCAAAATTATGCCTCAACCCAAGTGTATGACCTACCTCATGTGAAGAGACAAATCTAATTAGTTGCCCCATAAGCTCTGTATCAAAAGTCATCTTTCTAGCTCCAGGGTCTACAGGTGAGCACTGAACAAAATACCAGTTTCTCACTAGAGACATTACATTATGATACCAGTTTACATGGCTCTCAATAATTTCGCCAGAGCGTGGGTCATTAACGTTAGGGCCACTTGCATTTGGTGTTTCAGAGGGTTTGTAAACAATTGCAGAGTGTCTTGCATCTTCTAAAGACCACTCTGGGTTTTCTTCTGGAGTTGGAGCTTCTAACGCATAGATCGCATTTTTAAAACCCGCTGCCTCAAATGAAGCTTGCCAATCATTAACACCTTGAATAAGATATGGAACCCACTCTTTTGGAGTAGTAGGGTCTATATAAAAAACAATTGGCTTGGCTGGCTCAACTAATTCGCCCCTTTTGTATTTTTCTACATCTTCTGGCTTAGGTTCTAAACGCCATCTAGTTATCATTCTTATTTTTTTAACACCTTGTGGGTCAATGTCGTAATCTGTATAACCTGTAGTAAAATAGCCTACTCTATCGTCTGAATAACGGGGAGTCATAGGAACTTTTGGTAGTAGAACAAAAGAGTTGTTCAAAACATATGTAGCATTTTCGCCACCAACAGTGCGTGAAAATGTTTTCACACTCTTTACTTCTGTATTTATAGGGTATGTCGAAATATCTTCTATATAGCTACTCTCTTTTTTAATCCCTCCTAACTTAAACATGCTTTTATACCTTTTGGTAAAAAAGAGAGGATCTAAATCTGAATTAAAAAAAGAGGTGACATCAATAATATTATCTGATTTATCTTCTGATTGAGCCTCTATATCAAATGTAGTTATTATAGCTTCTAAATTTGAGCGCTGTACCGCAGCATACATAGATTGTGTACTATCTTTTGAACGCTCTTTATTTTTTACTTGTCTAAGAAAAATATTGTTATCTGGGCCTTTTTCAAACCTAAATACACCTGAATTTATTTGGTCTCCAGAGTATCCTTCAAAAGTTGTACGAATCCCTTCGGCTGCTTTAGAGATTCTGGTAACCATAATAAAATCTCTTCCCAGAATAGAGTCGTTAATGTTTATGAAAAACTTACCATCTTGTTTGTATACAGTGGTAACACCAACCATTGGCTTAACAGATGGTTTAATAAATTTTTCAATTGTAACAGGTCCTTTCGCTTTAACTTTTTTAGTTGAATCGTCTGACTTGTTCTTTTCTGTCTTTTCTTGAGAAGCCTTTCTAGAGACTGGACCTCTTTGCGCATTAAGCTGAGGAGTCATTATGAGTAGAGCAGCTGCAAGAATAATAAATTGTTTAAGCTTGAACATATAGATTTATTTTTTGTAAAAGGCAAAGATATAAAATTTACCTATCTTTGACATAACAGATAGTGCATAGTTGCACTATAACCATTAAGGTTTTTAACCTTATACTTACTAATTCATTTTAAATCAAAACAATTCAAAAATGAAAATTATTAAAGTTATTTCTGTATTTGTACTCTTTTTTCTATTTGACGGTGCCCTCGCGCAATCTAACAACAATTACACACAACAGGCCGATAGTATTTGCAATGTAGTTTTCTCTAAATGGAACCTACCTGGAATGGCTGTTGTTATAATCAAAGATGGCAAAGAGATGCTACTTAAAGGGTATGGTAAAAGCGATTATTCTACTAATGGGAAAGAGATTACTCCAGAGACCCAATTTGTGATAGCATCTACCACAAAAGCTATGACCGCAGCTCTGCTTGCTACAGTTATAGATAATGGTAAAGTCAATTGGAACGACACTGTTATTAATCACCTTCCAGACTTTAAGCTTTACGACCCATGGGTTACACAAAATTTTCTTATTAAAGATATAATGGTCCATAGAACAGGGTTTACAGCATATGCTGGAGACGATCTTCCACACTTTGGATATAATAGAGATCAACTCTACACTCTCTTAAGGCACATTAGGCCAACATATAGTTTTCGTACCAAATATGCCTACAACAATGCAATGTACACTGTTGCAGCTAAATTAATAGAAAAACATTATAATGTAAGCTGGGATCAAGCAATTGAAACATATCTATTCAAACCTCTAGAGATGAATTCAAGTACAACAGGGAAAAACGCCTATTTTAATAACGAAAGACTTGCAAAAGGCCATAGGCACTACAAAGAGGGAGACTCAATTAAATTTAAACTAAGAGAAGATACTCTTAGAGGCTATGCGTGGCTCTCTGCAATAGCTCCAGCAGGCTTTGTAGTAACTACGGCTAAAGATATGGGCAACTGGCTTAAAATGAATATAAATAATGGAGTGTTTAATGGAAATAGAGTAATCTCTAAAGAGAGCCATAGTTTTTTAACAACTCCTCAAACAATCACTAGCAGCGACTCGGTTACAATTAATAACTATGCTCAAGGTTGGACTGTTGAGCAAGGCCCTTCTGGCAGGCTTATTCGCCACACTGGCTTAGCTTATGGCTATACTGCTCTTGTTGCTCAAATGCCAGAACTAAATATGGGAATAGCAATCTTAACCAATGCAGGTAACACAACTACACCTCATATGGCAATAGCAAGAGAGATAGTAGAGTTAGTTAGCAATACAGATAATAGAGATTGGGTAGAACACTATTTAAATAGATTTATGAAACCATCTACTAAAAAACCAACAAAAGAGCAGCAAGATACTACTACTCACAAAAGACTTGAACTCTATACTGGAAATTATTTTAAGCCAGACTTTGGAGAGGTTATAATCTCCCTTAAAGAAGATAAACTCTTTTTTAGTCTAAATAAGATTAAGAGTGAATTAAAACACAAGACTGGAAATACTTTTACTATGGTTGTACCTGGTGTTGGTAAAGTAGAGGTTAACTTCTTTGCAGGAACAAATGTTCCCATAGAATCACTCACATTCAATATTGGAGATCCAATAGGTAAATTTTATAAAGAGCCCTTCTAAAAAACCTTAGGGATTCATTAGATCTGTGTTCCTGTAACTGAGAATTTCATAAATATACTCAATTGCATGAGCAGCAGGTCCAGATGGGTCTAAAAACTTAGCTTTGTTAAGTGCATTAATAGCCTCGCCCCAATTTTGCTCTCTTCTTAAAATGCCTCCCATAAGATACCAAGCCTCGGCATTATTAGGCTCTTTTTCTAGAAATTTATCTAGCTCTTCATGAGCTTTTTGCACACTCTCCTTACGAAGAACCTGCTCTATTTCCATTAAGGTCATTGTCATTGTTGGAGAATTTTTAGTTTATATTATTTAGACTAAACCAGCAAATCCCATAAATGAAAGTGCTAATATGCCAGCTGTAATAAGGGCTATAGGCATCCCTTTAAAAGCTTTTGGAACGTTTGCTAAATCTAGTTGTTCTCTAAGTCCCGCAAAAAGTATCATGGCAAGACCAAAACCTATAGCGTTTGCAATAGCAAATACAACAGATTGTGCCATATTAAGCATTGCAGGTTCACCTCCAAAAGTAAACTCCTTTGAAACTACAAGAATAGCTACTCCTAGTACTGCACAATTGGTGGTGATTAATGGAAGAAATATACCCAATGCTTGGTAAAGAGATGGGCTAATCTTTTTCATAATTATCTCTACCATCTGCACCAAAGATGCTATTACAACAATAAAGGTAACGGTTTGCATAAACTCTATTCCCAATGGAACCAAGACATAATATTGAAGTATATAAGTTACAAGAGTTGCTACTGCCATTACAAAAGTTACTGCGCCAGACATCCCTGCGGCAGTACTTACTTTATTAGATACTCCCAAAAAAGGGCAAACACCCAAAAATTGAGATAAAACAATATTGTTTACAAAGACTGCCGAGATTATTATTAATATATATTCCATAGTATAAACAATTTAACTTATACGAGCTTTAAGTTTGTTAAATAAAACAAGTAGGTATCCTAGTGCAATAAAGGCTCCAGGAGCAAGCACAAATGCCAACATACCATCGCCATCCATAAATTTGAAGCCGAACAGAGAGGCACTTCCTAATACTTCACGAACAGCGCCCAGCACCGTTAAGCTCAAAGTAAACCCTAATCCGATACCTACTCCGTCCATTGCAGAATCGCTAACGCTATTCTTAGAAGCAAACGCCTCGGCACGCCCTAGAACAATACAGTTAACCACAATCAATGGAATAAAAATACCTAATGTTTCATATAGGCCAGGCGTATAGGCCTGCATAACAAACTGTAAAACTGTTACAAATGCAGCAATTACAACAATAAAAGCAGGAATTCTAACTTTACCCGGGATTATTCCAGAGATGGACGCTATTGCCATATTTGACAAAATTAGTACAAACATGGTGGCAACGCCCATTCCCAAACCATTTATTGCCGAGGTAGTTGTACCTAAAGTTGGGCACATACCTAGTAGAAGAACAAAGGTAGGGTTCTCTTTTATTATACCTCTTGTTAATAAATTAAACTTACTCATGATTCACCTCCGACTCTTTGTTTTGAACGTCACATTTTTTAAAAACCTCCCAAGCAGTAGTTACTGCATCGCAATATGCTCTTGAAGTTATAGTAGAAGCAGTAATAGCATCTACATCGCCTCCATCCTTTTTGACTAACAGTTTGAAAGTACTGGGGTCTTTCCCTTGGAACTGAACGCTAAAATCACTTTTAGAAGGGTTAATTTTATCACCTAACCCCGGAGTTTCTGAATGAGAAAGTACAGAAATACCCTTAATTTGACCTTCTCTATCGAAACCTACCATAAGTAATAGTCTACCACCAAACCCAGAAGCATAAGTTTCTACAGCATACCCTACTATAGCATCACCCTCTTTGGCTGGATAAACTTTATAACTCTTCCCAGATAACTCTATGGTAAACTGCTCTGCCGAGGGGTCATTATTGAATGAAGGAGAAACGCTTGCTATAGCACTATTAGTCTTGGCAGTCATTGCCTGATCTATTGGGCCCTTAGTTATAACGTATGCACCTCCCATTAATGCCGATGCAATAAAAGTAACAGTGGCTAGAGTTAATAGCATGTTTTTTAATGTAGATTCTTTAGCCATTTTTAACCTCCTTTCCAAATTTAGCTGGTTTAAAGTAATTATTCAATAATGGCACTGTTGCATTCATAATTAAAATTGCAAAAGAGATTCCCTCTGGATATGCGCCAAAGTTTCTTATAAGAACAGTTATTACACCTATTCCTATACCATATATTATCATCCCTCGGCTACTCATTGGAGATGTTACATAATCTGTTGCCATAAAGATAGCTCCTAAAAGAATACCTCCAGTAAGCAAATTGAATAGCGGGTCTGGGTAATGAGATGGATCTAAAACCCAAAAGATACCAGAGAAAACAACTACTGTTGCAATAATTGTAACTGGTATATGTGGCCTTATAACCTTTCTTATTAAAAGATAGGCTAGCCCTAATAGAAGTGCTAGAATTGAGACCTCTCCAACAGACCCACCAATTTTGCTAAATAGCATCTCTAAGTATGAGAAGTTATTCTCTGCAAAAATTTGATCCATAGTTAGACCATTAGAAAGCCCCTCTTTAACAATAGCTAAAGGGGTTGCTCCAGTAGTAGCATCGGCCCCAGCTCTAAACCAAGAAGAGGGGATACTCCAGTCTGTCATAATCACTGGAAAAGAGACTAAAAGGAAAACCCTCCCTACTAAAGCGGGGTTAAATACATTCTGCCCAAGCCCTCCAAAGCTCATTTTAGCCACTCCAATTGCTACTATAGAACCTATAAGCATAATCCACCAGGGTGAACTTGGCGGGAGATTAAGTGCTAAAAGCAATCCTGTAAGAGCTGCCGAATAGTCATTTACACAAACCTTAGACTTGGTTATATATTTTTGAATTACATATTCTACAAGAACACAAGTAATTACACCTACAAATGCCAACTTTATGGCAGAAAACCCAAAGAAATAGATAGATACTAACAGAGAGGGAGATAAGGCAATAATTACATCTCTCATAAGCCCTCGAGTACTCTCTTTCCCGTGTAAATGTGGTGCAGGTGATACTAATAATTTTTTCATATTCAGATAACTATTACTTTTTTGGTCTACTTCTGATTATCTTAATAACCTGAGCTTTAGAAAACCTTATAGTGTCTACTAATGGAATATTAGCAGGGCAACTATACATACAACAGCCACACTCAATACAGTCGTGTACCATGTTTTCTTCTAACTCTTCTAAACGCCCAGCACGTGAAAGCCTATTCAATAAATATGGCTCAAGCCCCATAGGACATGCATCTACACACTTTGCGCAACGAATACAGCTACCCTCCTCTCCACGTTTTGTCTCTTCTTGGGTTAATAAAAGAAAAGCCGATGTGCTTTTCACAGAAGCAGCATCCATTCTAGAGACCGCTTTACCCATCATAGGGCCACCACTTATTAACTTAACGGCATCTTTAGGGAAACCACCTATAGCAAACATTACTCTCTCTAAATTGGTGCCCACCCTTAAGCGGAAGTTTCTCTGCTCACTCATACACTCTCCTGTAACGGTAACAATACCTTCAAAAAGAGGTTTGTTCTTTTGAACAGCTTCATAAACAGCAAGAGCAGTTCCAACATTTTGAACAACAACTCCAGTATCTATAGGGAGACCCATAGAAGGAACTCGTCTTTTAAGTATAGCATCTATAAGCTGTTTTTCTCCACCTTGAGGATATCTCTTTTTAAGGGAGACAATCTTTATTTCTGGATAGGAGGCCGAGGCCAACCTACTCATAATTTTAATAGCCTCTGGCTTATTCTCTTCTATACCAAAAAAAGAAGCTTCAACACCAAGAGCCTTCATCATAATTTTAACTCCTATCAAAATCTGCTCTGGCTCTTCTAACATTATTCTATAATCAGAAGTTAAATATGGTTCACACTCAGAGCCATTTACAAGCAAATATTCAGCCTTTTTATTTGGTGGTGGAGTAAGTTTTATATGAGTTGGGAAAGCTGCTCCGCCAAGACCTACAACCCCATGCTGCGCAATTCTCTCTATTATCTCTTTTGGAGAGAGTTTTATTTCACGAACTATCTGGGCTGTTCTATCTATAGACTCCTCCCACTCATCTCCCTCTACTTTTATAACTATATGTTTTACCAAATGTCCAAAAATATCTGGAAGCATCTCTATAGATGTAACGGTTCCCGAAACCGACGAATGAATATTGGCAGAGATAAAACCTGTAGACTTAGCAACTAATTGCCCTGTCTTTACTTTATCTCCCTTGGCAACAACCGGCTCTGCAGGAGCACCTAGGTGCTGAGAAACCGAAATATATGCCATATCCATAATGGGAAAATCTTCTATAGCCGCATTTATAGATATCTTATGATCATGAGGGTGTATACCACCAATAGAAAATGTTTTGCTCATATTATAATGTGATATTACTGTTCATTTTTTTCACTTTCTGTTTTCCTTGGAACCCTAACAGGGAAGTTCACCTCCCAAATAGCATGAGTAGGGCACTCTGTAACGCACTTACGGCACAACTTACATTTATTATAATCTATATAAGCAAGATTGTCTGTAATTGTGATTGCATCGAAAGGACAGGCTTTTACGCATTTATAACATCCAATACAAGCAACATCACAAGCCTTCTTAGCTACTCCACCCTTATCTTTATTAACACAAGAGACAAAAATACGTCTATTTTTTGGCCCCATGTTCCTCAACTCAATTATAGATTTTGGACATGCCTTAACACACGCACCACAAGCTGTACACTTATCTTCATCTACCTCTGGCAGCCCTGTTCTAGGGTCCATCTTTATAGCATCAAAATTACAGACTGTAACACAATCGCCCTGGCCTAAACACCCATATTTACAACCAGTATCTCCAGCATATAAACTAGCCATTACTGCGCAAGAGCTATACCCATCGTAATGGTTTACTTTTTCTCTTACATCGCAATTGCCATTACACCTAATAACTGCAACTTGCTTAGCTTTCTCTGCAACGGTCATCCCTAAACAGCCAGCAACACTCTTCATAGTATCGTTCCCACCTACAGGACAGAAAAGAGTATCTAAATCTTCTGCTTTTACACATGCTTCAGCAAAAGCTCTACAACCGGCAAACCCACAACCACCACAGTTAGCTCCAGGAAGTACCTCCTCTACATTGTCTATACGAGGGTCTTCTTGCACTTTGAATTTTTGTGCTACTAAATAAAGAATCCAGGCCAATATTAGACCCAGAAGAGTTAGACTTAAAATTGTAAAAATTATTGTACTTATCATTATTTGTTAAAGTTTCTCAACAACAAAAATAAATTCTCTTTTGAATCTATCTCTTAATAACCAAATTATAAGATAGTAAAGAGAAATAGACCCAATTATAGAAAGACCTATAATTGGCTCCGATACCCCAATGGCATGCAAAGATAGTAATAAAACCATTAAAATGATAAGAGGAATTAGATAAGAAAGCCACAAAGCTTTATACCCTAAGGTCTTTTTTAGTTTAACATTTACAATCTCTCCCACTTCAAAAAAATCTGTTCCACTATTTTCTACCTCTACAATTTTGGCTTTTACATCTCCCATGCTACAAAACCCCTGTGCGTGACAAGAACTACAAGCCGATTTATTAAGAATTTCAACCGAAATAAAATGGGCATTAGCCTCTATTACTTTTCCTTGATGGTCTATATAATCTACTTCTTTCATTTTATTTAATCTTACTTTTTAATGGAAACTTAAGATTCTCAAAACTATAGAGCCTCCCTGTTACACTACCCACCTTAATAGGTGTTTCAAAATAGAGAGGCACTTTGTTCTCATCGTCTGTTACCCATAAAACTATTTCGTCTTTGCCAGAGAAAACCTCTCCAGCAACAACCTTTGCAGCAAATTTAAGAGTATTAAATGTACCTAAGCCATATATCTTCTTAACCTCTCTCCCCTCATATCTGTAGTAAACATTAAAGATTTCGTTATCTATTGCAAACGAGAGTGGTTGGTTAACCCCCACGGGCGTCTCAGAAAAATCTAGATTCCTAGCAAAATAAAAGAGAGAAACAAGGTCAAACGTACACTCTCTCCCTTGTAAAAGAGTATCTATAACAGGGTCACTTTTTCTCTGAACATTAGCTTGAATTGAATAATCTTTATTAAAGAAAAAAGTATTTTTCATTGTATATTTTCCTTCTAAAATATCTCTATGAAAATAGTATGGCCTACCGTTATAAGTATTGAATTTAGACTCGAAAAGGTCTCTTACTTTAAATAAGAGATCGTAAAACCTATAGGTTTTCCCTCTAACTACCGCATGGTAATAATCTCCAAACTTAGAGTCATTATGCCTAGTCACTTGTGTTGTTGCCTCCCCTACATCTGATTTTATCATCCCCCAAATATAGCGTATTTTATAAGCTAGAATCTCTCCATCTCTATATGACCTAGCCTCTTCAGACACCTCTTTTATGGGCATGCATGGTTGGGCCTTGTCTGTCTCTTTTTGAGCGCTCACACAATTGTAAAAGAGAGAAAAGAGTAGAGTAAAATAGAGTAATCTCATATACTAAAAATCAGACTCAAATTCTGCATTGGAGCGAAACTCTTCTCTATTCATTTTAGATGGATAGGTTTCAATTGCCCCTCCTCCAAACTCATCTAACGCAATATCTATATCATTGGTGTCTACAAATCTAACCTCAGAACTTCTAAAGCGCAACTGCACATCACATACAGCTCCATTTCTATGCTTTGCAATAATAATATCTGTCATACCTGTTAGTGCTGGATTGTCGTCTCCGGTACCATAATAATCTTGTCTATGTATAAAGAGTACCAGATCTGCATCTTGCTCAATAGCACCAGATTCTCTAAGGTCACTAAGTTGAGGCCTTTTTGAACCACCTCTAGTCTCAACTGCTCTGCTCAATTGAGATAGAGCTATTATGGGTATATTTAGCTCTTTAGCAATCGCTTTTAGTGAACGAGATATTGCAGAGACCTCTTGCTCTCTCATTCCTCTTAACTCTGGAGGCCCGGTCATTAATTGCAAATAGTCTATAACAATCATTTTTACCCCATGAATAGAGACTAATTTTCTTGCTTTTGAACGTAATTCATTAATTGAAAGAGAGGGAGTGTCATCTATATAGAGTGGAGCTTTTACCAAATCTTTAAGTCTAGTGTGAAGCTGCTCCCACTCATAATCTTTTAACTTAGAACCACCTTTAATTTTCTTTGCATCTAACCCCGTTTCGCTAATCATTAGACGTTTCACAAGTTGCACACTAGACATCTCTAATGAGAAAAATGCAACTGGAATATTTCTAGTAACTGCCATATTACGAGCCATTGTAAGAACAAATGCAGTTTTACCCATTGAGGGGCGTGCTGCAATAATTGCAAGATCTGAAGGTTGCCACCCTAATGTAACATTATCTATAGCTCTGTAACAAGATGGAAGGCCACTAAGCCCATCTTCTCTAAGCTGATTAGTTTCTAAATCATTAATAGCCTCGTTAATTACATACTGAATAACCTGCGAATCTTTACGCATATTTCTGTCTGCCAGAGTAAAAATCTTCTGCTGCGTAGTATCTAATAGTTCATCTACAGATACAGCATCGTCAAACGCCTCTTTTTGCACTCCGTAAGAGATTGTAATTAACTCTCTTTGAATAAATTTTTGCAACAGAAGCTTAGCATGATAGTCTATATGAGCAGCAGCTCCTATCTTCATGCTTAACTGACTTAAAAATGAGACTCCTCCTATTGCTTCTAAATCGCCAGTAGACTTTAACTCTTCCGAAACAGTAAAAAGGTCTACTGGTGCATGCTTAGAAGCTAAAGTAGAAATTGCAGAGAATATCTTTCTGTTAGACTCTTTATAGAAACATTCAGGGCTAATAATGTCTAACACATCTGTTACAGCAGATGGCTCTAACATAAGTGCTCCTAAAACTGCCTCTTCTATATCAATAGCCTGAGGTGGCTTTTTCCCCATTTCCAACCCAAGTGATTCAAAGTTTGTTTCGTTTTTAGCTTTTCTTCCTGTACTCTTTGCCATATCAACACCATTTCTTAGCTCCTAGAACTTCTACAAATATAGTACTCTTTTTATAAATATTATAACTCAAATTGTGCTTTAATAAAAACCCCTCTACCCTTTGAAATTACAATCCAAAAGTAGAGGGGTATATGAACTATGTTATTCGTTTATTCTGGCTTAGTTTCAAAGTCTGTGTTTACTAAAATCCTACCACAAAATTCACATACAATAATTTTTTTACTAGAGGCAATATCTATTCGCCTTTGAGGTGGAATTTTATTAAAACATCCAGAACAAGCATCTCTATCTACAGTTACCACAGCAAGCCCATTTCTAGCATTTGTTCTAACTTTTTTATAGGCTGCTAGCAAACGAGCGTCTATTTGACTTTCTATCTCTTGTGAGTATTTGTTAAGTTCTTCTTCTTCTCTAGCAGTCTCTGCTATAATTGAATCTAACTCTTTCTTCTTATTTTCTAGATCTAGCTTTCTATCTTCAAGATCTTTTAAAGTATCTGCCAAAAGAAGCTTTTTCTCTGCTAAAATTAGAGTGTTCTCTTTTATTCTTTTTTCGGAAAGTTGTACTTCTAAACCCTGAAACTCTATCTCCTTAGAGAGAGAATCATACTCTCTGTTGTTTTTTACATTATTCTGCTGGCCAGTATACTTCTCTATAAGGTCTTTAGAAGTTTCAAGATCTATCTTCTTTTGAGATATTACTTTTTCAATCTCTTTAATATCTGATTGAAACTTTTCTGTTCTAGTAGTAAGCCCCAAAATATCATCTTCTAGGTCTTGCACCTCTAAAGGTAACTCCCCTCTTAGTAAATGAATCTTATCTATTTGAGAATCGGTCTGTTGAAGCTGATAGAGCAAATAGAGCTTAGACTCCATAGTGAGGTCTCCCTCTCCCGAACCCTTCTGTAACGATATAAATGTTCCTCCGTCAATTGGAGTCTCCTTAACTGTTTTTGATTTAGCTGCTGACATAATCTATTAATGATAATATATTGGATTACTATTTATTTCACTTTTTTGAACTGCAAAGTTAGGTATTTTTTTCAAAATAATATTCATCATTAAATCTAGTACCTCTATCTCACTCTCATAGTGACCAATATCCATAATCATAAACTCTTTTTCACAAAAAAAGTTGTGATATGAAATGTCGCCAGAGATATAAACTTGAGCACCAGACTTAATTGCAGAAGAGATTAGAGAAGAACCACTACCGCCACAAAGTGCAACCTTTGTTATAGGCTGCTTTATAGGAGTAGAGGTTTTAAGAGTTACAAGTGAAAACTCTTTCTTTACCAGCTTAATAAACTCATTTGCAAAGAGAGGTTTTTTAAGATCTCCTACTATTCCTAATCCTATATTCTCTTCTACATCACTCTCTAATATCTCCTGATTAATAAGGCCTATCCTAGCTGCCATAAGCCCACTAACACCTTTAGGAACTTTATCTATATTGGTATGCATAGAGTAAGCCAAAATATCATTTCTTATAAGCTTAGTTATAACTCTCTCTATATAAGTTTCTGTTCCTATTTTCTTTACACCTTTAAAGATTAATGGATGGTGGGTTACAATCATATTTGCACCACACTCTATAGCCTCTTCTACTAACTCTTCTGTAAAATCAAGACCTAGAAGAACTTTATTAACCTTCATTGAAATATCGCCCACCATTAATCCAGAGTTATCCCAACTCTCCTGAATATTGGCAGGGGCAAACTCTTCAAACAAGGCAATTATCTCTTTTGCTTTCATACTCATTATAACGAATTTGAGACTTCGGTAAGGCGCTCTTTTATACCAGTGAGAATATTAATCACATCTACCCTCCTATCTACACCACTTTTGTTGTCCCTTAATCTTTTTGCTGCTCCCTCTAAAGTCATCCCTACATCTTTTACAAGATAATGAATAATTTTAAAGTTAGATACATCTTTTGCTGTAAAAAGCCTGTTCCCTTTTTTATTTCTAGCAGGTTTTATATACTCCGGAAATGATTGAGCCCAAAACCTTACTAAAGAAGTGTTTTCACCAAGAATATCTGCTACTTCTCCTATTGTATAGTATAGCTTTTCTACTTTGAACTCCTTATACGGCATAATAGTAAAATTTTAATTTGTATTTTAATAACCAATTAGTCTAGAGATTGGCCACTATTTAGAGCTGTTAAAAGTACCTCTCTATAATCGCTTGGAGAAAGATTGGCAAAAAAGTAATTTACAGGATCTACAATCTGGCCTTTTAAACTCACTTCATAATGTAGATGAGGTGCAAAAGAGAGGCCACTATTTCCAACTCGGGCAATTACATGCCCTCTAGTTACCTTTTGCCCTCTTCTTACTAAGATATCTCCTAGGTGTGCATAATAAGTTTGATATATTCCGTGATCTATCTTTACTTGATTGCCACGCCCTCTACTAGAACGTTCAACTTCAATAACCACGCCATGGGCAGTTGCAAGAACCTCTGTCCCTAACCCCGCAAGGAGGTCAACCCCAGTATGCTCGCTTTTTGTTTTATAGAAAGGGTGAATCTTCTCTCCAATACCTGCACCTATCTGAGATACACTCATCCCTTTTACAGGAAGAATAACTGGAATAGAGCTTAACTCTATGCTATCTTTTAACGTCTCATATATAAGCTCAATACTCTTAATCTGCTCTTGGGCAAGAAAACTGGCTGCTCTAATTTTTTCTGTAGTGAAGTGAACCAAAGCAACATCAGAAGAGGTATCTAATTGTTCATATAAGCTAGGGTTATACTCGTTTAACATATCGGGAGGGGTAGATTTAAAAACATTTTTATAAATCTCTCTATCTTTCAGCTTAAGATCTAAGATTACATTGTCTAAAATATCTAACTTTTCAATCGACCGCATATACTCGGCATTGAGCATCTCATTTTCTCTTTGAATTCTCTCCTCTTCTTTGGTGTTAAAAAACAATGCAAATACCACATAGTAAATAAAAGCTAAAAATAGAGATACCACAAAGTATTTGAAAACTACTTTTAACTTACCAAACAGCCCCAATTTATCTTCTACAAATTCGAGCTGCTCCTTATTAAATTCATATTTACTCATTGCTAACCTGCAGAATTAATAAGAGCAAGAAAGCCCTCTTCGTCTACATCTCTATTGTAATAATTTAAAGGATTTACAGGTCTATCTTTGTAGATAACTTCATAATGTAAATGAGCTCCTTTCGAACGCCCTGTATTTCCCATATAACCTATTTTGTCTCCTCTATTTACAATTTTTCCTATAGTTACATTTGCTTTTTGAAGGTGGGCATACCGGGTTTTATATCCAAACCCATGGTCTATCATAACATAGTTGCCATATCCAAAGAAATCATGGCCTACCTTAATAACTTTTCCATTACCAGTTGCATAAATTATCTCTCCCAAAGGTCCAGAGATATCAACTCCGCTATGCATTCTATAATCTCCCTTAAAAGGGTCTTTGCGATATCCAAAACTACTAGCAAAACGAATCTTGCTACTAGCAATATTTACAGGAGGAATTGCAGGCACACATAAAGACATCTCATCTGCTTTATGAGCTAATTGCAAAAGATCGTCAAAAGAGCGTGATTGTACGTACGCTTTTTTGTAGAGCACATCTATGTTAAATGCTGTTTTGCTTAATATTCCAGATTTCTCAAAGTTTTTAAGATATGAATAACGCTCACTACCGCCGAAACCAGCATTTCTAACATCTTTGGGAATCTCTTCCATTCCAAAAACTGGTCTGTAAACATAATTGTCTCTCATCTCAAGAGAGTGAAGAGATTTTGTAAGACTCTCAAATCTTCTATTAATGAGATCTAGACGGTTTACAAGCTGGGCATTCTCACTTTTTAAAGATAATAACTTTGGAGTTTCTAATTTAAAATATTCTGTATAAATGAAATAATAGCCAACAGAAATAGAGATGCTTATTACAAAAAACAATAAAACCCTTGACCACCTGTGCTTTGCAGGAGTCATATGAACTTCGTAGGCCAACGTTTCACTGTTAAATTTATATCTTTTATTTTTGGACATTATAAAAATAGACTCTTTATTCTATGCAAATTTATATAATTTTAAATAAAAACCTATTTTTGTGCATATTTAACTATTCAATATACCTTTAATTTTCGAATGATTATGACATCAAAAGATATAAGAGACAAATTTTTACGGTTTTTTGAAGAGAAAGGGCACATGGTTATACCCTCGGCTCCCATGGTGGTTAAAGACGACCCTTCCCTCATGTTCGTAAACGCAGGAATGAATCAATTCAAAGATTGGTTTTTAGGGAACTCCACTCCTAAATATAAAAGAGTTACTAATAGTCAAAAATGTCTTAGAGTAAGTGGAAAGCATAACGATTTAGATGAGGTGGGGCACGATACTTACCACCACACTATGTTTGAAATGCTTGGAAATTGGAGTTTTGGAGACTATTTTAAAAAAGAGACAATAGCTTGGACTTGGGAACTCCTTACAGAGGTTTACAAACTAGATAGTGGTAGACTATATGCAACAATATTTGAAGGGAGCGAAGAAGACGGATTGTTGGTAGATAAAGAGGCTCGTGATGAGTGGTTAAAATATCTACCTCAAGAGAGAGTATTGAATGGCAGTAAAAAAGATAACTTTTGGGAGATGGGAGAGACTGGGCCGTGTGGGCCGTGTAGCGAGGTACATATAGACTTAAGAAGTGATGCCAAAAGAGCAGAGGTAGATGGTGCATCACTAGTAAATCAAGACGATCATTTAGTTATAGAGATTTGGAATCTTGTGTTTATGCAGTATAACCGTAAAGCAAACGGTGAATTAGTTGCTCTACCTCAAAAACATGTAGATACAGGAATGGGTCTAGAGCGTATATGCATGGCAATACAGGGTAAGCAGAGCAATTACGATACAGATATTTTTTCTGGTATGATAGCACAAATCTCTTCTTTAACAGGGAAAAAATACCAAGAATCTAAACAAACAGAAATAGCTATAAGAGTAATTGCAGACCATATTCGTGCTATAAGCTTCTCCATTGCAGATGGGCAACTCCCTTCAAATGTAAAAGCTGGTTATGTTATAAGAAGAATTTTAAGACGTGCTGTGCGTTATGCATATACGTTTTTAAACTCTAGCGAGCCTCTGTTATATAAACTGGTAGATAAACTAGTAGAAGAGATGGGAGAGGCTTTCCCAGAGCTTGTTTCTCAGCAAAACCTTATAGAGAAGGTTATTAAAGAAGAAGAGGAGTCATTTTTAAGAACATTAGATAAAGGCATAAAGCTCTTAGATAACCTAATGGCTAAAAACCTAAATAACCATAAGATTTCTGGGAAAGATGCTTTTACACTTTACGATACATTTGGGTTTCCTATAGACCTAAGTGAACTAATTGCTAAAGAGAAAGGGTTCTCTATAGATCACAAAGAGTTTGAGAAGGAGCTAGAGAAACAGAAAGAGAGGAGTAGAAAGGCTACAACTTCTCAAGAGGGAGATTGGGTTGAGGTAAGACCATTCAAAGAGAGCGAGTTTACAGGATACCACAGCACCCAAGAGCAAGTTCAAATTTTACGTTATAGAAACATAAAGAGCAAATCAAAAAACCTCTATCAAATTGTTTTAGATAAAAGCCCTTTTTATGCCGAAAGCGGTGGGCAGGTTGGAGACACTGGGGTGCTTAAGTCAGAGAAAGGAGAAGTTATTCCTGTTATTAACACCATAAAAGAGAATAACCTTTCAATTCATATTTGTGAAAAACTACCTAAAGAGATAGAAGCTCAATTTACAGCAACTGTCAATAGAGAGAAGAGAGAGAGCATAGCCAACAATCACTCGGCCACCCACCTTCTCCATAAAGCTCTTAGAGAAGTTTTAGGCACACATATAGAGCAGAAAGGATCCCTTGTAAACGCTACTCGCTTTAGGTTCGACTTTTCTCACTTTGAAAAAATCTCAGACAAAGATTTAAGAAAAGTAGAGAATCTAGTAAACTCATATATACGCTCAAATATTGCACAAGAAGAGATTGTAGATATCTCAATCGAAGAGGCTAAAGAGATGGGAGCCATAGCTCTTTTTGGAGAAAAATATGACCAAACAGTACGAGTTATTAAGTTTGGGGAATCAATTGAACTATGTGGAGGCACTCACACCAAGGCAACAGGTAACATTGGTCTATTTAAAATTATCTCTGAAGGCGCAATTGCTGCTGGAGTAAGAAGAATAGAGGCGGCTACAGGTGTTTATGCCGAAAGAATTGTTGAAGAGCTAGAAGATGTTATAAAAAACACCCAGATGCTTCTTAAAAACAGCCCTAACATGGTAGGAGCAATAAAAAAGCTTGTTAATGAAAATGAGGTTTTCCGCAAAAAAATAGACGATGCAATGAGAGATCGTGCTATACAACTAAAAGAAAAAGTCATTTCTAACAAACAAACTATAAACGGCCTAGATATATATATATTAAAAGGAACTCACCTCTCTGAGGTTGTAAAAAACGTAGCTTTTTTACTTAAAAAAGAGCTCACAGAGGCTGCATTTATTGCAGCTTATACAGAGAATGAAAGACCTTTTCTTACACTTATGTACACAGACAATCTTGTAAGTCATGGATACAATGCATCTAAAGACATTTCACAAGCAGCCAAGCTTATTAACGGAGGTGGAGGGGGGCAAGCATTCTTTGCCACTGCTGGTGGGAAAGATGTTAAAGGCATAGATTATGCAATGGAGAAGTTAATAGAGATTGCCTCTAAACAAGCATAGAGATAAAACAATTACTCTTGAAAAAACTAGATAAGTTTATAGTTACATCGTTCCTAGGGCCCTTTGCCCTAACATTTTTCATTGTGGTTTTCGCATTGATGCTACAGTTTCTATGGTTATATATAGATGAGCTGGTAGGAAAAGGGCTGAGTGCACTGGTTATTCTAGAGTTTCTTGCATGGGGCTCTGCTACATTAATTCCACTGGCTCTACCAATAGCTACTCTATTAGCCTCTATAATGACCCTAGGTGGAATGGGAGAAAATAGTGAGCTACTAGCAATGAAAGCTGCAGGAATTTCACTCCAAAGAATTTTAAGACCTCTAATTATAGTCTCTTTCTTTTTAAGCATAGGAGCCTTCTTTGCATCAAATAACTTAATTCCAGTCTCTTATAACAAAATATACTCGTTAAGAGACGATATTAGCAACACAAAAGAAGAGATAAGAATTCCCACAGGTATTTTTTATGATGGTATAGATGGCTACAATATAAGGATTGGGAGCAGAGACGAAAAGAGTGGCTCTATTTACAATGTTATGGTTTACACCCATAAAGAAGAGGGCAAAGGAAATACCAGCCTTACTTTAGCCGATTCTGGAATGATTAAATTTACTGCAGATAAGCAGAACCTTCTTTTCACACTATACCATGGCTATTCATATGAAGAGGAACCTCGCAACTTTGGAGCTACAGACACTCTGTTTACTTTCCAGCGCATAGGATTCTCTAAACAAGAGATTATTATATCGCTCTCTAATTATGCATTTAAAAGAAGCGAAGAAGGGCGATTTAACGACCAAGTGATGGCACAAAATTTAAGCCAACTTAAAAATGCACAAGACTCTCTAGACTCTTCTTACATAAAGGTAAAAGCAAGTCAATATCGCAGTTTAATAAGTGGTGGAGGTCTCTCTTTTAGTAAAGAGCTAGACACGGCCTATGCCAAAAACTACACAAACACTATTGAATATGACTCTCTTTTTCAATGGAAGTACCTAGAAGACAAAAAAGGAGATCTTAATATGGTTTTGGGGCAGATACAGAATGCAATAACTCTAATAGACAACTACCAAATAGAAGAGTACCAATTTGTATATCCTCTAAGAAAAATTAAAATTGAGACCTTCAGAAAATTCACCCTCTCTATTGCCTGCTTTATATTCTTCTTTATTGGAGCTCCACTAGGGGCTATTATTAGAAAGGGAGGTTTAGGAACACCTGTAATAGTCTCTATGTTATTCTTTGTAGTTTATTGGGTTATAGACATTAGTGGCAAAAAACTTGCTACAGATGGAGTTATTACCCCTGCAATGGGAACATTAATTTCATCTATGGTACTCTTTCCAATAGGAGTATATCTCACATGGAAAGCTACAAGAGACTCCTCTCTCTTTAACACCGATACATATACCAAGTTTTTCAACAAAATTAGTAAACGCATTAACAAATACAGAGGTGAAAAATAGCAAAATTGTCTATATGGGCACTCCCGAGTTTGCAGTTGCTCCGCTAAAATCTTTATTAGAAAAGGGGTTTAACATCTGTGCAGTTATTACTACTCCAGATAAACAGGTAGGCCGAGGTCAGAAAATTACCCAAAGCCCTGTTAAAATATTCGCTCTCGAACATAAACTAACAGTTCTCCAACCAACATCTCTTAAAGACCCTGAATTTATAGATCAATTAAAGGCACTAGAGGCCCATCTGTTTATTGTTGTGGCTTTTCGAATGTTACCTAAAGAGGTATGGTCAATACCCAAGCTAGGCACCTTTAACCTGCACTCATCACTACTACCTATGTACAGAGGAGCAGCACCTATCAACTGGGCAATAATTAATGGAGAAGAAAAAAGTGGAGTTACAACATTTCTTATAGACGAAAATATAGATACTGGTAAAATTTTATACCAACAGGAGTGTGAAATAGAGAAGAGTGCAAATGCAGGTGACTTACACGACAAGCTTATGCATATGGGAGCCCAACTTGTTGTTAAAACAGCAATTGACCTAATTAACAATAATGTTTGTGCAGTTGCACAGCCAAATAATCATGAAGGAAAAGAGCTTAAAGCCGCACCAAAACTAAACAAAGAGACTGGAGCAATTAATTGGAATCTTCACTGTATAGAGGTAAACAACCTAATAAGAGGCCTTAGCCCCTACCCTGCTGCTCACTCAATACTTAGCAGCAACAGCAAAAAAATAGCAGTAAAAATCTTTGAAGCCGAACCTTTTGTTGACCAAGAATCTACTCTTTTACCAGGAGAGATTAAGACAGATGGCAAAAGTTATCTTAGAGTAGGTTGTGCAAACGGCTCCTTAAACATAAAATTGTTGCAGGCAGCTGGAAGGAAAAGACTTGCTATAAGAGAGTTTTTAGCAGGGCTAAGAGATGCCAAAAGCTACTCTTTTATTTCTAAACCAAACAGCAACGAAAAATAAGATGAGTAAAAATTTAGGAGCAATAGTTATTCTTGCAAATGGAGAGTTCCCTTTCCATAAAACTCCTTTAGCCAAACTCAAAAATGCCAAAAAAATTATTTGCTGCGACGGTGCTGCAGAAAAACTTATTGAAGCTGGAATAAAGCCTACTGCCATTGTAGGAGATATGGACTCTCTCTCATATACAATCCAACAAGAGTACAGAGATATAATTTTTAAACATGATTGCCAAGAGAGTAACGATCTTACCAAAGCTTTCAATTACGCATTAAAGTTAAAACCCACCTCTATAACAATATTAGGTGCAACTGGAATGAGAGAAGACCACTCATTAGGAAATATCTCTTTACTTGCCAAATACTCGGCACAAACAAAGATTCCAATAGAGATGCCAACCAATTACGGTGTGTTTAAAGTGATTTTTAACAGTGGGGAGTTCCCATGTGAGCCTGGTAAACAAATATCTCTATTCCCTTTAAATAAAGGAGTAAAAATAGAGTCAAAAGGGCTAAAATATCCCCTAGATAGCATAGTTTTTGACAGCTGGTGGAAAGCAACCCTAAATGAGAGCGAAGGATATTCTTACCAACTAAAGCTCTCTGAGCCAAGCCCAATAATTATATTTACAGCATATTAAAACTAAAGTTTCCCACCTGTGCTAATCTCCAAAACTACTGGTGCGAGCAAAGTATTTGCATGTTTTTCTACTGTTCATTATTGTGTTCTTTAAGGGCCTTTAATGTTTACTATTTTATACACTCCCTCTTTTGGAGTGTTCGCTATCTTAGCCATTGCAGTTCACTATACGCTGCAAAGCAGCTAACTAGCGTCGCAGACACCTTTGTTTTTTCTATTGCGTCGCAGTTGTTTTGTTTCTTCTATTGCGTCGCAGGCACTAAAAGGTGCCTATCGGCAGTTTTTACCGCTTTGCGGAGTTTTCAAATTCTACGCTTTTCGGTAATAGCCTGTATGTTAGCAGTATCACTTTCGTAAATACGCCCTTTTTGAGTAACCATCTGAATAACAAGTGGTTATATCAATACCTGCCCGTGCTGGTTCGGGCTCTTGTTTGCCAAGCAAACTAACAGGGCAAAGTAAACTAACAAGGCTGAGCAAATATTGCCAGGAGATGATTATGCGTAAATGTCTAGTAACTGAAAT
>Ga0265293_10004040_pt1 | contig 26398 bp, 20 predicted proteins | sample Munlanlewell138R_FD_192505 | JGI IMG/M metagenome (GOLD analysis project Ga0265293, IMG submission 192505) | Leachate microbial communities from a municipal landfill in Southern Ontario, Canada - Leachate well 138R | ecosystem: Engineered > Solid waste > Landfill > Unclassified | place: Canada...
AGTCTCCTCCTTCGCTACCTTGTGAGAAGGTGGAGCGCACTTTGAAATCGTGGCGAGGTAGCTCAGTCGGTAGAGCAGGGGACTGAAAATCCCTGTGTCGGCGGTTCAATTCCGTCCCTCGCCACAATCAACTAATACCCTGTAAATATTGGTTATACCTTGCCTCTTTTACCCCTAAAATATGACCTTCAGCGGCCTCCATATCTGCACTGATTTGGTCTGATTTGGTACCATTTTTGCGTATCATTTGCGTATCAATTTTGACTTTGTTTTCCAAAGTTACCGAGATTGCTCGAAAGTCCTTCTTCAAAATGTCTACGTAATGCTTTTCTGTAGTAGTTACGGATGAATGATTGAGGAATTTTGACACCCTATAAATGTCTACTCCCGACTCTATCAATAAATACCCCGCAGTTTTCCGTAGAGAATGAATATTAGCATTTAAAATACCTGCCTCTTTAAAATAATGCCTTACAATCTGCCGATATACCTGGTAATAATTATATGGAAAGGGATATTGCAAAGAACGCCGGCGTTCTAAAATCAGACGCATTGTCGCATTGATAGGAATATGATGAATTTTCTTTCGTTTCCCTACTATCACAATTTCATCTTCTTTAACATTTTCCCAGGTGAATCGCGGTGGAAGAATTTCTGTCGTCCGTACTCCAGTTAATAAATAAAAATTTACCAAATCCCAGATATCCTGATCATTTGAATCAGAGATCACAGTAAACAATGAATTCAGTTCCGAATGCGATAAGATTCGTACTTGTTTTTCAGCACTTCCAATTTTAATACCAATGAACGGGGATTTTTGTATGTATTCAATTGCAACGCACCAGTTGAAAAATACCTTCAATTGCCTTAGATCGATATTCACGCCAGATTGAGTACATTTTTGTATACGCATATCGCGAAAAGTCTCAATTTCCCGCCTATTGATTTCACTTAACAAGACATCTTTCTTTAAAAATGATTTAAAGACACGGTAAGTTTTATTATAACGATCGATTGTCGCCTGCGGGTATTTACAACTCGATAAATGAGTTATATACAGTTGAATTGCTTGATGAAAAGAAATTGTTTTTTCCGGGGCAGGTTTTAATCCCTGACGTATTTGATCAGTTTCAACGACAATTTTCTGCAGAGCTTTTTCGGAATCTTTTCTTGATCCGTGGAATACCTTCGTTTTCATAATTCCCTGATGATTTTTCCAGCGTAACAGCCACGTATCCGGAAGGGGCTTGGTAGACCGAATTCTTTTACCCGAATTATCTGGATCGTTTATTAATGGAAAATAGGGTTTTACTGTAGACATATTACCTCCATAAAAAATCAAATAATCGTTACTTTGACATCAAATTGGCTCAAAACGGTTAATTAGTTTGGATATCTCGCTCTCCGGAATTCTCACTGACTTGCCGATTTTGACATATCCGACTTGCCTTTTTCTGATTCTGGCTCTGAAAAATTCCGGACTTAGATCGAGCATTTCTGCCGCTCGCTCGACTGAAAAATATCGCTCCAGGCGATTACCACAATATGGGCAATATTTCTCAGGTTTCTTATCCAATATACATTTACTTTTTTATGCCATTATTTTTCATGGATCAGTGCATTTTTAATTATTTTCAAGTCCTCTTTTATCTCGTTATACCCATGATTATCGTTTTTAGGTAACAATGAAAAATCAAATTTCGATAATAATTCATGTTTTCTGTTTTCACTCAATTTGCCATAACTACGGTACGTGGTCTGGAGGTTTTCATGGCCAAGATTCTGGGATAGCGCAATATATTCTTCAATACCAACGCAATATCTCTCTGCATATGTCATATGTAGTCGTCTATAACTATGTGGTGAAAAATATTCAAGCCCAGCTGCTTTACAGTGTTTTTTTAATATATCACGAACTGAATTCGTCCCTTTCCAAAATTCTTTACTTAATGTGTTAGCTTCAAAACAATTTCTGTTGTTTTCTATTTTTGAAACGACCTTAGTTGCTGGGAAAAGCGGATTATTTAAATCATATTTTTTTTCATTCACTAAAAAATCAACATACGCGTCAAATTCATGCAATAATTCACTTTTAAAAGGTAACAATTGCACTCTTAACACTTTACTAAACTTTGTTTTAACACCGCCTAAAGGGTTTAATGTCACAATATGAGTATTTCGATCATATGCTCCTATTGGAATTCGTATAAGGGAATCAACTCGTATTCCCGATAATAACAGAAAAATAATGATAGCCCTATCTCTTTTATTCAGTTCTGATGTATTGGGAATTGAGCTTAATAAATTTAAAACGTGCTCAAATTCTGGTGTCCTTATCAATTTATCAGATGTATTGATAGCATTCCTATCACCTCTGGTAATATTAAAATATTTGACGTCACTTAAACGATTATGCTTATATCCCGGTTGTAATATGAGCCATTTAAAAAATTGCTGCAAAGTATTTAGCTGATATGAGATAGTTTGTAAACTGATTGCGGGCTTTTTACTAAACATATTCTGTTTATATTTTATCGCAACGTCAGAACTGAAATTTTTAAACGAAGCCAATCCCTCAGATTTTTCAAAATTAGTAATTATCCGCTCTTTAATTGAAATGGTTTTAGGACTTAAACCTTCGGCATCTTTTAAATATGAAAAATACTTCATTTTGATCTTCGCATTTTCAATTTTTCTTTCTTGCATTGTTTCATTCCCTTTATGTACAAATTAAACTGTCAATAAAGTATCTGATACTATCACTCGGACGCAGCTTTATTGAACAGCATTTTTAGTCCATTGGTTTTTAATTTTGGATAATACTGGATGAATTCATTTAACCGTGCATATGACCAAATTAAACTTACTTTTTTCCCACAGTTAATACATTTTCCAGAAATGATAATCCTCCTATTTGATCCCTTACCAATCAAAATACCAGTGTCAATAAATTCAAGATATTCTTCCTCTGCTGTAACACCACATCTACAGTGACAACAATAAAATTCGCCCGGATTAAGCTTTGTTTTTCTACGTAATGATCTCGATCTTAAAAATGTTTTTACAGTTTCTCCTTCAAAAATCCACGGGCGCTCTTCGTGATTAATTGGTAATAGGTTATTACGACACCAATACATCACTGTAGAACGACTGATCCCAAGACAATCTTGTAGTGTTTTTACCGTATATAATCGATTCTTGCGTATCTTCTGATACCTTATTTTTCTTTTCATAATTTCAATCCAAAAAAACTATTACGATATTACAGAACCTATTTTTAAATAAATGGCATCCGTCAAGCTGACGGACATCTTTTTTTAAATAATTGAAAACTCAGAAATAAATTATCAACTAGTAAAACAAACAATACCCAATCATGTGAAGTATTAATCCTTAGCACATGAAATAATACTAAGCTTAATACTTCATCATCTCTGTTTGATAAGCACTATACTTTTGAACTTTTGGGAAGTATCTATTTGTATGCGTTATTCGGCTCTACCGAATGGCTAAGGAATAATATTTATTATGGATGGCGTTAATGTATATATTGCTTTTATAGAATAATCAACCTGTCTATTAACAAGTAAATTACCGTCTAAAAATCCGGCTACTTGAATTTCTTTATTTATCCTCGAAGCAATCTTGTACCTACTATCCTTCGTATCCTTATTAAACCATTTAATTTCTGAATGTACTTGGACACCTTTTAACTGGAGCTGTCTAAATATTTTTTCAAGGTCAACTGCATGGTTATTAGGTTTCTTCAGCCAATCAACACCCTTCCTTTTCCGTTCTTCTGCTAAAAACAATAGTAGCGAACCATCCATCTGTGAGATTTTTATTTCAGGTGTTTCGATTTCATCATTGTACAATTTAAATGTCACTTGGTCAGAATATTCATCGCATTTTGATTTGATGAAGTACAAAGAGTGCATACTATCAATTGAAATGGGCTCCGATCCGGCAGTTCGCGTACTTGTTCTTTTCATATTGATTTCATTTTCCACTTTTGGAATTTCTGAATTATTTGTGATAAACCATTTATTAAATTCAATGATTAATCTTTCGTCATCCTCTATAGTTTTCTTTATATAATGTACATTTACATTACTATAATTACCTGATATTTTATTTTTCAATATGCTTAATCTTGTCTGGATCAATCTAAATTGTCGCTCATTCATGTATTTTAAAAATTCTATTTCTCCTTTTCCTTCGAATAAAACCATTAAATCATAATCACTAATATTTACTTTTTCTATGCCCCTATTTGTACGAGTAGTGGCTTCAATGTGGTCATATTGAAGAGTTGTCCTCATAAATGGATGATCATAAGATGACTTATAACTTTGACTATTAAGGAATTCATCATATGTCATGATTTTTCCAAAGTTCTCTCTTGCTATTCCCTTTGCGGAGATGAATAAGGCTGAAGGATCTATACCTTGCCATCTGTCCATTTCTCGTTCCTTTTAGTTTCTCTTCCTATTTGCATTTCTATTTCGCTTTTAAGCATTTTATTACTGTCGAACTTACTTTTCCATTGCAGAAAATCTTCCATCTTAGAATGTCCCGTAATCGGTTTTAATGTCGCACCTGTGACAGTAATTTGGTTTTCTTTGAACTGATATAAATGACTTTTAATTCTTATCGGTTCCGGAATGGTAATTGTATCGCTTTTTTCATCCCAGTTAAAAACCGGCCAGAACTGAAAATAATATGTATTTAGCTCAGATAAATTATCGAAACAGGTTAAAACGGAACCGAATACCACCTGTTCACTATGATCCATTGTAAGCACGGCTCCTGTCTTGACCAGCGTCTGCAGTTCATTATCGATCGTGATCGTTGTTTGTTTACGCACCTTTCGAAGGTCGATATCGCAGTACATCTCATTTATGGTGTTAGCAATGTCTGCGGCCAAATTTATTACTGTAATTCCGGCTAAACTGTACTGATTTGGATGAGCGAAGTAATTACGCAACCTACGAACGGCATCTACCGATTGATCAAACTCGAATAACTGGTTTTTTTGAGCCCAGATAATCAACTGATTTAATGAGTCTTTTTTGGTGGTCGTTTTACCGGTAATTTCAAAGTATCTTTGTCGAATAGCCAGTTCAAAACCCATAAGCGCTCGGTTTGCAGCAACATCGATGAACTCATATTCATAATAACTGAAAATCAGCAATTTCTGAACGATAGCGAAGAATTTGACGACATCATCTGGTACTGTTTTTTTAAATTTGACTATTGGCAGATTCGTTTTGAAATCATCAATTGTTTTTAAGCCGTATCCGTCCCAAATCTCAGATGGCTTGACGCTGAAGACAGTATTATTACTCATTCATCAAATGCACTAATTTGTTTCTTATTCTCCTTCATCCCCCTCCCCTTCTTATCCCACAATCCTGCAGCCACTTCTTCCTCATGGATTTTGTGGTTGAGTTCCAGGAGACGCTTGAGAACTTCCCGGCGGGCGGCAGGTGAGATGGTATAGCGAATGCGATCATTCTCCGGCAGGTAATCAACTTCGTAGAAATCATGCGCCAAGTCAATGTCTTCCCAGCCGTAGGCCTTCAGAACGGCTAAGTCCATCTGCTTATGTAACTCGCGCAGGCTGAAAATATCCCGCACGGCTTCATTGAATGAATAGGTGCCGGGAGTCCTCTGCAGGTGCTTGTAGAGAAACGCACTATCCTTATCCATCTTCTTCACTATCTCGCTACTCACTACTTCGCCATTCGCTATCTCACTACTCACTACTTCGCTACTCGCTATTTCGCTAAGCGCTGAGTTATGGAACTGATTATAGGTCTTCGTCAAGCCTAACTGCATCTTTAGCATCAACTGGCGGCGAAACTCGTGATAAGTTTTACCAATTTGTTCTAATTCGTTCTCAATTTCTATACAAAGATTTTGAGGAAATGGGAAAGTTTCATAAGCATCCGATGTAATATATTTCATTCTACTCTCAAGGGTAGAAGAATTTTTCCAAACCCAATACAAGTGAATATCTGATTTTAATAAAGTAAAATCATAGTAATTTTCTGTCACAATAATCTTTATTGCATGAGAAAATACTAGATTGGTAGGTTCAAAATCGAATGTTAGGTGTTTTGTCGTCTCTGGGATAACCAGCACCCTCTCCAGCGGTGCGATCGTGCGGTAGAGTTCACCGCGCATCCTGAGAAATTGCCACCAATATTCAGCGCCACGATCACCTTTTTGCATTAATCGCTCAGGTTTTACTAATCTTTCAACTATTTCCAGGCAATCCGGGTAATCGCTGGCATAGGGTGGATCTTTGGGATCAGTATTCTTGGCGCTGGCTTCGGCTTCATCCTGTTCCCGGTTCAGTGGCCAGTCATGGAAGTTGATCACCCAGCGGCTGGGACTCTGATCGGGATTAGTATTCAGGTCTTCGCCATTTAAATAAGGAAAGAGCACATCCTTATTTCTGGGATTTTTCTCGATCAATCTGCGGGCTTCTTCCGGTGTCAGAACAAATCCCTTTCCAAGTACAATCGAGCCCTGAAAGCTCTTATTCTCATTTTGTTTCAGCGGATAGGGATCGCCCGTGACCTGAGAGTCGTCCAAATAAGTGGTAATGGTTTTGACCGGTTTGCGATCCAGGGTAAATTCTTTTTGCCATTTTCCCTTATAGATGGTTACTAAGGAAACTTCAACTGCCGCCATCCCGGGCCATTTCATCGAGCGAACAGCGTGATTAATCGAACCGCCCTGATCCCGGATGACATCGAGTCCGCCTTCCCGGGCGCCGCCCTGAGCGATTGTATTAGTCGCCAATAATGATTGAAATCCTCGCGGTCTGATAATATCAAATATGCGTCTATAAAAATAGGTGACGATATCGCAACTTCCGGCTGGTGCGTAGGCGAATTTCAGATATTCCAGATAATCTTTTCCAAAGGTACCCGAGATTTTCTGTCCGCCCAGGAACGGCGGATTTCCCAGAATACAATCAAAGCCGCCTTTGGCAAAAACTTCCGGAAATTCCAGGAACCAGTGAAAAAAGTGCTTTTCCTGGGCAACGGCTAATGCTTTGGCAACCGCTTGACCGACAGGATGCAGTCCTCTCAGGTACTGTTTATAGGTTGCATCAGTAATCAGTTTATTGGCATTTTCTTCAGTCTTGTGAATAAAGAATTGCGCGGTTCGAATATCTGCCAGCGTTTTCAATCGCCAATAATTTGCCCCGGCGGTGATTTCCAGATATTTTTGTTTTTTAAGTTCAATGTCCGTTGGTGAATGATCCGGCATTTCTTTTAAATCGGTGAAAAGCCTTGAGAGGCTCTCTATCCCGGAAGTCATTTCCTGGCAGAATGCGATGCTTGTCTGTTCGGGATTGTCCCGCTCGGATTTATTGGATTTAAGGAATTTTGCCGCGACGGTTTTGTCATCGTCAGGCAGACACTTAAAAGCTTCATTGGCAATGCCGTTAGTTAATTCCTCTGCATGCGCCAGCCCGACAATGGCGTCACCACATCGAATACGATGGTCCAGAAAGGTCAAGGGTTCGCCGGGATTGTGCGCTTCCAGCCAGAGTGCAACCTTGCAGAGTTCCACCGCCAAAGGATTTTTATCCACGCCATAAATACAATGGCGGATGACATCGCGTATTGCATTGCGCAGAGGTTCCGGCGAGGGCTGATCTTCACCGGTACGGACTTTCGCGAGTTCAGTGCCGATCCGCCGGGCGGCGTTCAATAGAAAGTGTCCGCTTCCGCAGGCTACATCGCAAACGGTGATAGAAAGAAGATAACGAGTAGCGAGTAGTGAGTAGCGAGTAGTGTCGGGTAGTAGTCGCCAGATAGTCAGTTGTTTTTCAGACTGGAGATAAGTCCGCGCAACATTTTCCCAATTTCCTCGGTTTTCTGCAATAGTTATGCTTCTGAATTTTTGCTGATCAAGTTGATCCGCCCCGCTAAGATAAGATGGGTTTCCAATTCTTTCAGACTGCCTTGCGAGATCCTGAGAAACTGAATGAATTCTCTGGATGAGTTTCTCCCCCATCCTTCGGCGATATTCGCCGGAATGGAAATCACCGCCCGTCTGATCTGACTCGTCATTCCGTATATCTCCTCGTGAGGAAATTCCTTGCTGAGATGATAGACTACCTCCGCCAGATTCAAACTTTTCTGCCAGACCTCCAAGTCCCGATACGACTGAATCTTTCCCAAATTCCCCTCCTATTAAATAGTTTATCTCCGCTTCATCCAACGGTTTACTCACTATCTCACTATTCGCTACTTCACTATTCGCTATCTGACTACTCACTAATTCACTCTGTTTAAGCCTGTCTTCAATGATGTAATCCAGCGAATGCTTAATTAACGGCTGGACGAGTTCTTCTGGAGTATAGTGCGAACCGGATGCGGAACGTTCGTGCCCTTTTACAAAGCGGAATTGCCATGAACCGTTATCTCTGCTGAAAACCGCGTCATATTCCAGAAGTCCTTCATAAACCGAACCAAATTCCTCAACATTCAGTGAAGCATAATTGACGCGAATTTTCTGCCCTGAATATTTATTGGTAAAGACGTTCAGGTTTTGCAGACATTCCAGCAGGGTTTTATTATCCAGTGCAGATTCGTTCAAAATATCAAGCGCATTGTAGCCGAATAAATCTCCATTGAGTGGTTGAATGTCTAATGGCGTTCCGTATTTGGCATCTTCAAACAGCCGGAATGTCTGTTTCATAGCAATCCAGAGATCGCTATAGCGTTTATCGGCTAAGTACCGTTTTTCACAGAGCCGACGCAATCTCTGAGTGCTGTAATAATTGTAATAAATCTCTTGTTTTTCACGGTTGCAGCGTTTTGGATAGATCAGATGGCGTTCCTCAGTGACCATCAAAAAAAGAATGCGATAGATCAGTCGCAGAAGCATCTGATAATAGTCGGAAGACTTTAATTCGCTGGCTTCGACCTTTTCTCTTAGAACTGTATTTTGCGGATGCTGTAAGAATCCATTGGCAAAAGTTATTATAGATTTCTCGACAGCATTACTTAAGCCTTCGCGAATCCGCGAACCTGAATCAAGGGCATCCTGATGATACTTTTCGATCAGACTTTCCGGACCAGCCTCTACATTCTGTGGCATCCGGGATGCGTGAATCAATCGGTACATGATGGCAAAATCGGCATAATGATCGTCTTCCATCATCGTTTCCAAATCGAACTCGATAAATGAAAGTTTGATCAACCGACTACTATCGCGCAGAAGACGCAATTGCAGACCGTTTGTGACGATGGCATACAGATGTTCAGTCAGGTTAATATATTCCTGGACTAGGGCATGCGGTGACATTCGTGGGCCACTGTCTTGGCGTTTCTTGTCCAGGTTGTCGCGAAAGCCCATTATATGAATCAAAAAGTCCTTACGATTAGTATCCCGATGACTAATGGCATACGACTTTCCACTAATTATATCGGCTCGACTTAATTGCGGATCGTAACCTAATAATCCCAAAAGTGGCAAAATCCAAAAGCGACGGGTTTCACTGGTACCGGTGGCTTTTTCATCAACTCTTTCCCGCTGGTTTTTAAATATTCGCCAGAGATATTGAGCATCCGCCCAGGCGCGGGCAATTTCATCTTTGACTTTTACTCTGGGATCGAAGCCAAAGTCTTTAGCGGCTTGTCCGCCTAATTCGCTCTGCTCGATCTTGTCGAGAATGTCTGCAGAGAGAATTGCGCCTTCGATGCGGATAGTGGTATACTTCATAGGATAGTATAATCAGCCTAAATTTCCATTAATTTTTCAATAATCATTGCTTTTCGATTCTCAATAAATTCTAAAAATCTATCAAACGAGTAATCTTCCATTTCTGGGATTAGATGCATCTTTTTGAATCCTACATCTCGAGTAGTTATCCATTCATCGAATGGAGTTGAATTTTTCGATAGATTTTCTGAGTCTGTAATAAGTTGCAGATTTAATATTGTGTCGTAGTATGTTTGATATTTAAATATTGTCGCATCATCATATCCTCTTTTTCGCAAATCTCTGGTTTTAAACTCGGATTTGGGGAAAATGTGATCTTCATGTAAAACTACATCTTTCCAATATCTATCTGGATATAATAAGCTAAGTGCAAGAAAGGTATACTGAGCGTGGTATTTATATTTAATAATGTCTTCTATTTCCTGATTAGAGATTTTCATTTCTATGCCAAGTTTCTCATTAATTTTGACCATCGGATAATCGGTATAATTAGTTAAGGCAACTAATACATCACGGATGTTTTTTAATTTTGTATCTGATGATCCTCCAAATGCGTTTTTTAATAGGGAAAATATTAGCCATCGCTGAATGTCCATTTGAATTTTTGAATCGTTCTTTTCGCTTGATTTATCAATATTTTCATTTTTCTTTTTCTGAATAAAAAATGCTATCGGTAATAGTGCGATTGGAGCAACTATATTCTTTGAACTAAATCCGAACTTTGAAACTAAACGAATTGTTGTACGAAGGTACTTTTTAATATTATCCCAATTGTTCTCAATCATAATCAAATTAGGGCGATTGAAATTTTTAACTTTATACTGTATTGGCAAATCCTCTGTTAAATATAAACTTCCTTTAAGTACAAAGTCTTTTCCAAAGCTATAACCATAACCAATTGCATTAATTTCATCCGTGAAATCATGGATTTCTTTTCTGGCATCCAAGTTTTCCCATTTTGCCGTTGCAGTTGATAACAGTAAATCTGAATATTCTAATGTTTTTCCGGCAGAATTTGCTCTAACGAAAATGTTCAAGACTTTATCCGGATCCTGTGATCTTTCTTCATAGTAATTAATGACCAAAACCGTATGAATTCTGGCATGAAGCCTTCCGATTAATTTATTAGCTATATCAACCTGTCCTTCAGTTAGACCAGATAAATATTTCTTAATATCAGCTTTAGCATCTTCAGCGTCCTCAAAATCAAGCACTCTACCAACTCTATACCACAATTCATTTTCATCAATAGATACGATTTTATCGTTTTCCCAGAATTTAAATTGATAGGTCAATTCTTCAGGATCGTCTTCATTTGGAACAGGTTCTTTGAAAATATTTAAGTATAATCTTGTCGTCCTCCAGCGATAGCGAAAATACCTGTAAGAACCTAACAATCCAATATAAAGTGATGTTAAACGTTGCTGACCGTCTAAAATAAGGTAAAAATCTTTATTTATTCCAAGAGACTCAACGGGTTCACTATGTGGATTCTCTTTATTAAAATTCTTTACGAACTCATAAAATGTCCAGTCGTTTTTAGTCTCTTCTTTTATTTTCCAGAAAAGAAAAGATCCAATAGGGTAATCTCCCATAATTGAATCAAATAATTTTTCAATTTTCTCTGGTTCCCAAACAAATTCTCTTTGAATTGCAGGTAAAAAATAAAGTCGGTTGATGTCGCGTAGAATGTGATTAATCACAGCTGGTCGATATTCCACTTTTTACTCTCCTTCTTACGTTTGTGGTAGTAAAATATATATCCCCATTAAATCCATCGGCAGAACCGGTTCGACTGTCTTATATCGGTTTCCGCCGACCGCCTTCCGGAAACGTTCATGAGCCTCTACTAACTTCTCAGCCCGAGTTTTGGCTACCCTGTTTTGTTCATTCTTAATTTGTTTAATCTGTTCAAGTTCGTTCTGCAGAAAATCTGCTTTTGCTTCTTGAGACAGATCGGCGACGGGAACTGCCTCAGATAGCAATTGATCAATTTCTTCTTTAGAGATGATATCCAAATTCGAGGCTGTACCCCGATAACCCCAAGTCAACATTTCTTCAGCTACCATCTGATTGTTATTGGATTTATCTTCTATAACATTTCGTACCCGGAATAAGAGAATTGTGGTTTTAATCTTAATATTTTTAGTTATAATCACTGCTGCGCGAGCAGGACCGTGTTTTAAATTGTGATCGATAGAATTAGCCAGTAAATACTGGCATAATTGCTCCACAAATGGATGATTGCGGCCAATATAGGAATAGCCTTCTGGTACGGGGGAATAGAAACTGACTTTAATCTGACTGACTTCCGGGAAAACATTTTTCAAAATATGCGGGAGGTTGGTCAGATATAAAACATATCCCTTTTTAGTCGGTGAAATTTGTACTCCGAGAAGGTTTGTCAGAGCGGATTTGACAAAGTTTTCAACGTCTGTGGGATTACCAATGGCTTCGTCAGTCTGTTTCAGGTCTTCTTCGATCTCATTATCTTTGATAGCGTGCTGAGCGAAGATACTCCGGCTCAGTTTTTCCCGATCTGCGGCTTTATCGTATTCCTTGGTGACGATCAGTTCCTTATTCCTCCAATCTTGAGACTCTCCAAAATCCAGTGCCATTTGCTGTTCTTGCTTCGGATTCAATAATACTGCCTGTAAAATAGCATCCATCAAAGACTGGCTATCCTCTGGAAAAGGAATGGAAATACCGGTAGATTCGCGGATTTCCCGAACTTTCCGCAGTAATACTCTTAAAACGACGCCATCGATTGGATTGTCTTTTCCATAAAGTAAATATGCTTTAACCTTAGTAGATTTCTGTCCAAACCGATCCACGCGCCCTTCTCTTTGTTCCAATCGGTTTGGATTCCACGGAAGGTCGTAATGAAAAACAGCATTGAAATAATCCTGCAAATTGATACCTTCGCTAAGACAATCGGTAGCGATGAGTATGCGTTTACTGGATTTTTTCATTCCTTCGATCCGATCTTTCCGGACATCATCGGGATCCTCACTTGTGACCACCTGGCAATCAATCTCGGGATCGACTTTTTTCAACTCGGGAATCAGGATATCACCCAGATAATTTGCTGTGGCAATGAATCTGCAAAAGATAACCGGATTGTATTTTTCTGTAAGCCAGCGTTTGATGATTTCAAGAGTGTACTGAACTTTCCGATCCTGTTTGAGATTGGCTAATCCAGAAAGTCGCTTCGAGAATTCTCTTAGTTTCAGTTTCTCATAGTTGCTATAATCTGCTATTTCGGTTAATTCTGTCGGTGAGTTGTCTATTTCATGGCCATAATCCTGATCCATAACCGGATTATCGTCAGTTAAATATTCGTCAGACTCTTCGGCTTTACTGGAGAGACGGTTATGAAGCATAGCGATTCCGGCGGCTGGGCTTGACATCACCCCGCGAAGCAATGAAAGCGCCGACCAGTATCGAACCCTTTTTTGTGATAGCTTGTCGTAATCGATTTTCATTAATCCGGATAGAAAATCCAGCACGTCATTATAAAAATTTAGGTAGTCATTTGAAAGTTCATAAGCATATTCACCCGAGTCTCTTGTCGGGAAGGGAGTTTTTTCATCCAGCCATTTTTCGACATCAGCGCGTCTTCGCTGAACATAATATTCGGCCAATTCTTTGCGCTCATTCTGACTAGCAGTGGGTAAATCAATAGTTTGATATTTTTCATTGAGTAACGCGAGCAGGGAATTGAATTGTTCACGCTTACCACTATGAGGAGTAGCCGTCATTAAAATCAGATGTTGATTCGGCTTTTCACTAATCCTCTTAATTAAAGCATGTCTTTGTTGTTGTGATTTCTGAGAATCGCTCGCTACAGAGCAAGTATGAGCTTCATCAACAATAATTAATTCAGGACATTCTTGGATGAATACTTCCCGGCGTTGTTCGGATTTAATATAATCGATTGAGATTATCTGGTATGGGTAATACTTAAAAACACTGGTGTCGCCGGTTATCTCTCGATCTAACCTTGCCTGAGTATTTGAACGGATCATCACGGCGTCGATACCGAATTTATCCCTGAGTTCAGTCTGCCACTGTTCACATAAATGCGGTAAGGCGACAATAGCAAATCGATTGATTTCCCGTCTTTCTAATAGTTCTTTTAGCACCAATAACGCCTCAATCGTCTTGCCAACCCCAACATCATCTGCGATTAATAGCCTGATTGGTCCACTCTGTTTAAGCGCCATAATTAATGGCACCATCTGATAAGAACGCGGTCGAAAAGAAAGTTTGCCAATCGATCGAAAGGGACCTGCTACATTTCTGAAAGAGAGTCTGGATGCATTAAGTAAGATTTTGGCATTAGATAGATCTCCGATGTCTTCCGGAGTTGGGGGTGAAAATTCTGTTGTATTGATCCGATCTTCACTAAAACGGAGTGGCAGGTATATACCGGTTATCTCATCCTCAGAGCCACCTAATGGTTTCAGATAGAGAATATCATGTTTTGGAGATGGTAAGACAATCCATTTCCGATTTCTAACTTCGATCAGACTGCCCGGTTTAAATTGCATGATTATCTTACCTTTTTAAATATATCAGATCTTCTATCTATCACTTCGTCAAGATTGTCTTTGTAATAATAGACGATGACTTGCTCACCGTGGTTGCGAATCGCTTGCCTGATTTTTTCATCATGTTCTTTCAGAGTAGGATCGTCATGTGGTATTCCATCACAAAATACGTGTATATTTGGTTCATAAAAGAAATCAGGTTGGGAATAAATGCCCTCGACGCGCATTTGTGCTTTATCGGGAAGTCTAATATTACTTTTATAAAGGTATTTAAGAAACCGTAACTCGGTTTCACTCTGAGGATCAATCGATTTTAATAAATGTCTGTAGTGTTCATCATAGTCTTGAAATGCTGTGTTAGATATGATTTCATAGCGACAGATTTTTAATTTTTCCAAGGCGTCTTTTATCAAGAATCGATTGATTTTCTTGTGATCCCGCTGATTGTAATAACTTAAAAGATCGTCATAAGATGCCGGATCTGTATATTCTAGGTCATTGAATCGGCAAATCTTGATTGCTTCTATAACCACCTTTTGAAATAATGATTGGTCATCCATGAACTGAGACAGAACGCCCAAACTTCCTTCAGAAGATTCATAAATAAGAATATTAGGTTGTTCAGGATTTCCAATTAGTGTTGATCCAATTTCTTGTTGTTCGACTTGAAAAATATTTTCAATTGCTCTTTTTAATGCGTATTGCAAAGTTAAAATACCATCGGTTTGTAGATTCAGTGGTTTTGTCGGTTGGATGTATAAAGCATCAGTAATCTCGGTTGTGTAAAGCTGGACTCGTCGATGTTCTTCTGTTTGCACTGGATTATCTAGTACGGATTGTTTTTTCCAAATTCCTGAACGCATTCCCATTAAAAAACCGTCTTCATGAGAAGTTCGCCATTTTTTGTTGAGTTGGACAAGGCTTGCTACAGGAATATATCGGATGAAAATAAAATCATCACTTTCGTTAGTGATTCGTGCCTTTTTGACTGTATCTGCTCCAGCGGGAGTGGAAAAATATGTATCTATCGCGTAGCCTCGTGAAAGCCGTTCTTCTTCATCACATGATATTTTCATCATGCGTTCGGTTCGGGTGTCGTACATCTCAAGCAAATCTGTAAATCGCGATTCGTTGGATAAAAGAGTATCCCCCGTAATTGGACATGTTTCGTTGTGGTATTCTTCTCCTTGCATCCAATAGCCGCTACTTTTGCATACTTTTGCGCTTGTTAACTTCTCTTCCGGATCGGAAATAGTCATTTGGTTGATTTTATATTTAGAGCCGCAATGGTAAACAATATTACCTGGTCCGAATTCGCGCAGAGCAATAAACCTCGATCTCGAAATATATTCTCCGGAATCACCTTTGGGTATCCATGTTCGCATAGGCAAACGAGTAAAATTATATCCGGGTAAAAAGCCTTCTGCGGCCAAATAACGATAAGGATAAAATTCAGATAAAGAGTTCTTTTTGATTCGATTTAATAAAATGTCAATTTGCTGGTTCGCCTGGGTTTGATTACGCTTAGCATCTTTCATCTCTGGTGAATTGGATGGATATTGCAAACTGCTTATTATATCGGTAGCCGCTTTAAGTTGGCTTTTTGCCGATAAATACAACTTACGCCAGCGATCTAGGGCTTTATCGAATTTATGTGCCGCTTGATCGATCTGTATGCCAATCCACTGCTCGTCAATATTTGTACCGGTGTTTGATTTTTTAATGGGTAATTGGGCAAGTATATTTTTATAAATATCCAGTATTTCCCTTTTTATTGCAGGAGATATGATCAGTTTTTCTTTGACACTATTTTTAAGTGGTAAGGTTTCTGCTTGCGTATCATCAAGAACGTTAAAGATGGATTCATCAATTTCGTCCAGTCCGATTTGGGAAAGGTATACGGCGTAAAGATGAGATACTAACAGTTCTTCATTTCTAAGATCGATTTTTGGGGGCAGCACAACACCAGAAACCATCTCCAGTCTGTGATCGAAATAATGACGATCGTGTGGGGAATATGCTGAACAGTATGCAAATACAAGTGACGTTTGCCCACTTCTTCCTGCTCTACCGCTCCGTTGGGTATAATTTGACGGATTGGGTGGTACGTTTCTCATGTGAACCACATTAAGGGTTTTTATATCAATACCAAGCTCCATCGTAGGAGAGCAGAAAAGGGTGCTTATATTTCCTTCTCTAAAAAGGTTTTCAATATCAATGCGTTCATCATTTGAAACCTGACCGGTGTGTTCTCGTGCGGTCATTGTACGTATAGATGTGAAATCGGATTTATACAAATTTAAAAAGTAGGGATTTGGCTTTAGGCTTACTTCTTTATATTTGATTTGTTTAACCGGATCGTCAATGACAGTACGTTCATCGCCCAGTCGCCAAATTATTGCGTCTATTTTTAATTGATAAACAGAAGTCGGCTTATTATTATTATCTTTTGCGTCCGAACTCTTCAACCAACCTGCATCTACCAAGCGATCCAGTATCGCCTTAATAAAACCTTGATATTCTGATTTTGAGAAGGATACACCAACTGTATCAGCCTCTCTTCTTAAATACCTACCAAGTGCACTTTGAAATCCGATACTGGATGAAAAAAAGTTAGAATGTCGATGTAATTGTACGTAACGCATTACTGATGGGACGGATATTTTTTCATTGTTATCTAACGTCCACGGATTTTTTAATTTTTCCCTTATTTCTTTTGTATACTCTGATATTTTATTCGGATTGAGATAATTCTCGCTATGTAATGCGTAAGCCTTTCGAAAATATTCCAATACTTGAAAAATGACATCCTGCCGTTTTTCGGGATTGAGTTTGTCTATAAACGGGATATCCTTCCACAATTCAGAAATAGTACAATTTTCCTCGAGGAAAGCATAGGATAATTTTAAGAGCGCACAATGTTCAAGATTCGGTAGGACGAAACGCCAGCTTCGCCTTAAATCTTCAACAACCAGATAAAATAAATAAGATTTAAATATTTCTTCCTGTTGCTGTTTTGATGAAGGAAATGGCGATGGATTTTCCAGATATTCGGTTGGATTTAAACTGAGTGATTCGAATATTGCATTTGCGATATTAGCATGGGTCAATTTTTTGTATTTGTTCAGGGCGTGATAAAGTGCCGACCGAAATCTTACAATCATTACGAAATCATTAAAATGTCCTGATTGCAATGCCGCATCCTGCCGGTTATCGCTAAAACTCAGGATTTTTTGATCGGCATAAGAAAAACCAAAATACCCCAGGGTTTTTATTACAGATACTGTCAGTGTTGTTGTTGAGGTACTTCGTCCTTCACTCCCGAGTCGTGATAGTTTTGTTGACTCATTTGTCTTTAAATCATAGATAGTACCGGCCGTCGGATCAAATAATAGCTTGGTCGGCATATACCATCCTTCGCTATTATATATCGGTTCCCATGAAAAATTCCCCTGACTGTCATAATAAATTTTCTTTGGGATTCGTTCCGAGTATTTTGAATCTACTTTAATATTGCCATTTTTATCAAAGCGATACCATGAATCTGGTAACTCAGGAAAATCATTTTGTGGGTCCCAAATTTCATTTCCACCCGGTATTATGTACCCGTTTGAAAAAATATCTTCATCCTCAAAACTTTCTCTAAACTCACGAGGCTCCAGTGTCCAATTTGCGCTTTCCAGATGGACACAGATAAATTCATGCCCGGATAAACGACTAAAAACAATGGGATATAGTGGTTTTGGTTCATCTCCATGTGTAAACGGCATGGGCTCTAAAGTAATATCTCTTATATTGGGATCTTCCAACGTAATAAAGATCGAACCCGTCTGTGAAATGAATTGATGTAACCTAAAGGGGAGAAATGATTGTTTCTTGTTTATAAAATTTGAATTTATTAATCCTAACCATTGCAAATACTCATCCAACCGAGCAGCGCAAGTTTTTTGATCCATACCTGAATGACCTGATAATTTATTAGCGATCTCTATAAAGGTCGCAGGAGATCTTCTGGTTAATGTACCATTATTATCCTGAATGGCAACCTCATTTTCAATCCAAAAACTAAGCGGATGTTTCATTAGAGAATCCGGGGAATTCGAGAGAGAAATTTCGGATGATAAGGATTTTTTTAACTCATTTAAATCCTCCCGCGAATTTTTAAAGCACCTTTCAAGGGATTCTTGTATTACCTGACTTTCAGTAAAACTCTGCCCAAAGATTAAACTAGCTACATCGGCAATTGTTTTTTTCTGATCAGAATTTGATGTTCCCGACATCATGGTTGCGGATGTACCAATACATTGTAGGTCATTTTTACATTGGGCATGAATTCGCCTAATGAGCATTGAAATGTCGGCACCCTGGCGACCTCTGTATGTGTGGAGTTCATCAAACACCAATATCTTTAAATTGTTAAATATTGATTGACGAAGTTTCCGCTCCCTCGATCGTGTTAATATTAGCTCAAGCATCATGTAGTTAGTAAGTAAAATATCTGGGACGTTCTCTAAAATGCGTTGCCGCTCATCGTCTTTTTCCTGTCCAGTATATTTAGCATATGTAATCGGAAATTGTTTTCCAGTTAAAACAGTATAGTCTTTCTCATAGGTCTGCAATGATTCATACTGAGAGTTGATCAATGCGTTCATGGGATAAACGATTATAGCCTTAACTTCGGCACTTGAGCTATGAGATAATATATAATTAAAAATTGTGCCCAAAAATGTCAGGGATTTTCCGGAGCCCGTCCCGCTCGTTAAAATGTAACTTTTTCCAGATGCTCCCATTTCCAGGGCTTCTTTTTGATGCTGAAATAAATCATACCCTTTGAAAATATTTGAAATTTCTCTGTGCAAAACCCCCAAATCACATAGTTTATTAGCACTGCCAAATTGTCTATATGACGGATTAAATTGAATTAAAGGCTCAGGCCAATATTTTCCTGATGTTATTTCGTCTTCGATAAATTGTCTAATTCGATGGTCTTTTATGTTAATAAAGCTGGTGATATAATTTTTATAATCCCGAACGATCTCCTGATGCAAGTTGGTAATTTCATGAGTTCGATTCATAAGTGCGTCCCGTTTTTTTGGTTATAAATCATATCTGCACAATAACAATATTTTTTCCAAGTTAATGACATATTTTATCAATGACAATTACTTAATAATGTGTATTAATATTTTCCAGGTAGAATTGGACTCATGATAATTTTACTCTCATCTTTTGGATAATATTTCTATTTTATTACTCAATAAATATTGAATATTCTAAGCAATTCAGAGAGAAAATACTTATGAATATTAATTCATTAATTTCTTCTTAGACATTTTACGGAAAAAAATCCTCTGATCTTTTTAGCTTACCCTACCTAAAAAAAAGAGACCTTACGGCCTCTTTTTCAAATACTCGATCAGGGCATCTCGGATGATTGCCGTGATTGGTTTGCCCTGTTTTTGCTTCTCATGATACAAGCGCACCATGACCTTTTCATCGATTAAACTTGCCGGCCACACATATTTTGATTTCTTAGCGTTTGGCATGATGTCTGGTGTAATCGGTGCAATGAAAACCGGTGCCCTTGAACCTTAGCGGGGCCGGATTGAAGATCCGCACTGTATGACATTTACAGATCGGGCAAACCGGATTGTCACTGTCGACCGGCAAAAGTTTCTCGAAAAGGTAATCACAGTTCGAACAGCGAAATTCATATAACGGCATTCTGTTTCTCCTTTCAGTTAGGATTGATTGGGTTTTACGAGTGTTTTGATTGTTTTATAGATTTCCATCTGGTGGTCGCGGTCTTTGACGTCGCAAAGCAGTTTGATAACTGAATCGGTAAACTGATTATTGACCACCGGCTTGACATAACCACGCTGAGTACGGGCAATGAAGATGGCTGTAGTTATTTCCCTGAGTTGGATTTTATCCAGCCGGCCTTCACCCAGCGCTTCGTTCTGTTGCAGGACTTTCCTGAAAATATCAAACCAGAGGGCTTCATAGTCATAGTTTTGGTAAGACATACCGATCCTCCAGTAGTTTAGGTAAACGGATATGCGTTGAAGTCTCACTAAATACAGCCGTACTGACCTTACCGACTTCACCCTCAAGTTGGCGAATCCGCTCCCGGATCACCAGATAAGTCTGGACATAATTGTCCGGCACTTTCTCGTTTGCCAGGGCTTTGTCAAAGACTTCCTCGCTAACCAACTTAGGATCGATGTATTGTACAAACTCCTCAGCCATGACTTCCTTGATATTCAGATATTGCTGGTCTAACTCAGCCAGTTCCTGCTTCAGTCGGCTGGCATCCAGTGACAAGTCTTCCAGATAGGAATTAGCCGCGACGCTTTCAATCCCGGCAAAGTCCTCTCCCAGACCATCCACGTTGATCCCGATGTCGGATACAAACCGGGCGGTTTCTTCATCGATGAATAAATTCATTTTCTGCGAATGAATATCGGTCAGCGGATTATAGTCGTTGACCTGCGGTTTGAAAGCCAGGATGGTATCGTTGAACTTGCTTTCCAGGGTGCTGTCTGCCACAGCCGTCAGGTTACTGGGCGTAAAGACCTTTATGATATGTCTCTTTCCAAACGGATCATGTTGATCCCGAAAATTGCGCACCAGTTCCTGGGAATAAAACAAGACCGGTTTATCAGACTGAGGATCGCGGCAAAGTTTTATCTTAGCCGCCGTGTAGTTTTTCTCTGCATCCACGCAATCCAGTTTGAAGCCTTCAATATCGTCCTCAATCCGTTCGGGGACATCAATAATTACGTTTTCCATCAGTCTTCCTCCAACCTGACCGGCATGATCAGGTTCTGTACATTGGGATTGCCGATTCCACTGAATAGGTTGGCGGAGATCGGCGTGCTGTAACGCCACAGGATTTCCTCCTCGGGCAGAGTGGTGATCACCTGTTCCAGCAGTCGCAGATTGAATCCGATCTTCATTTCAGAGCCGAGTCTTTCGATAGTCGGAAGGTTGGTTTCAAAGGCGAGGTCTCTTTCGTAATCGGCAGTGCTCAGGGACAGCAGGCCGTTCTTCATATCAATGATTCCCTGGCGGGTGCTTTTACTGGTAAACTTATCCGCAATCCTTAAAGCCGCAAGCAATTTCTGGCGCTCGATCCGAACCGATTTGTCCTTGGTTTCTGCCAGAATGCTGACATAGTCCGGGAATTGTTCATCGATCAGCCGCGCATACAGGCACATATCTCCCGGTAAATCAAACTTAAGGTAACCGGGACTCTCGCGACTGTTTGAGACAGTCATCCTGCCAGCAGGCACCTGGCTGAGCAAGGTTATCGTTTTGCGGGCCAGTATGCCGGTAAAAGAATTTTCCAGCTGACATTTATTCTCCATATCGAGATCATCGATATACTGCAGAATATGTCCATCGGTAGCGCAGGAACGCAGATTGCCATTCTGGGACACATTAATCCCGGTCATGGCGGGCTTCAGCTCATCATTTGAAGCGAAGTTCAGCTGTTTATGCAAGGCCCCGATCACTTCTTTGGTCCATGTCCCAATTGAAGAAAAGTCGCCTTGCGGCAGGGCTGGGTATTCCTCAACCGAGCGGATGGGACACACTACACTGTGCAGGTCAAATATAATCTCAGCTTTATTATCTTCCAGCAGGGAGATCTTGATTTCCTGCGGATTGGCTTTGAAGACCTGTTTCAACACTTCCAAGGGAATACAGTAAGACCGTTTGTCATCCAAAGGCATGACCAGAGTGTTTTCAATGTCGCTAATCCGGATCGTACCGTTGTCGACACAGACATCGTTCAAAATCGGTATCCCGGGATTACGTAACGAGATCTTTTCGGCTAAAGCCGTGAAGGCTTTGAGTTGTAACATCATAGCATCCTCTTTTTTTTAATTGATTATCTCTTTAAATAAGTTCTTTAAAGCACTTTAAAGCACTTATTATTACTTAAACTGATTCGGAACCGAACCTCAGGGTGACCTGGGAACAGGCGCTCCGGAAGGGTTTTTTACTACAATAGTTCTCCATGCAAAGCCCCTCATCATCCATCTGAATGGCTTTGCCCTTGTACTTGCAGTAATGATATAACCGACCGGCTTTCAGGAGTTGATTGGTGTACTGTCGGAAGAAATCTCCCAAATCAACTTCCCGGCCGACCTGTTGCCGGTAATGGATCAGGGTTTCGGCGATCTTCTGCAGGAGTTGCTCGCGGATTTCGCGCGAATTGATGGTCTTGAACCATTCCGGCAGATCTTCACTCTGTAATAACTGGCGGCGCACCGCATCTATGTCGCTGGCGCTATTTACCCTGATGATATCAGGCTGAGTAGTTTTACCTTGAATCGTTCGGATCGGACTAGCAGGGATCAAAGGGGCAGTGAGGGCAGTGTGGGCAGTGTGGGCAGTGGGAGCTGCGCCACTGAATATGGGTTTAAATCCCTGCATGAATTCATTTAATCCAATGATTAAATTATTTAATGTATCCAGTGAATTGTCCAGCAGTACCGGATGTTTAATTACCTTTTTACTTTCCGGAAACGGTTCATTCTTCAAATTCAATTCCAGGCTGTCCAAATCCAGTTCCAGGCTTTCGGGCAGAACAAAATCGACTTCCGCCACAAGGTGTTTACCAAGTTTGGCATTAGTCACAACCGGCAGACTGTTAAACCTCGGTTTAAAACCTTCCGGAAACAGAACCTTCCATTGTTTGGTAAGCAGTAAATCCGGATTCTCGGTTTTTAGTTTATCAATCCACTGATTGAGGTTATCCTTGATACGAAGGGTGATTTGCTGTTTATAGTCTTCGACGGTCATGATTCCTCCAGGACGGCGCGCTGCCGCTTTTCCTGCTCTATACTTTCGTATTCGTTCAGGTTAATTTCCGCCTCGCCGCCGCACTCTTTGCAGGTGACCGCAAAGGAGGTTTTACCTTGGTCGGTGATTTTATCTTCCAGGGATTCCAATTGCCTCACATGCAGGATTGAAATAGTGCCATCTTCATTGAACTTGAAGGTGACTCTGACCCACAGGGGCACTAAAAAGCGTTTATTGTTCCCGCAGACCGGACAAGTTATCTGCATAATGTTGACGTTCCTTTCTAAGGTGAGAATATTCTTCGTGGTGTTGAGCCAGTTCATCCGCCAGGGGCAGTTCCGGACGTTTTGGTTTAAGGGGCGGAGCCACCTTATTATGGCCACACCTGGCACACTTGAAATAGCGGCTGTAATAAGTGTCAGTATCAGCATCGAATAACATATCCGATTCAGCCTGCCTGTCAGTGTATTCCAGCAGATCATTGAGATTATCGCCTAAAGTCTCTGCCGTGTAATCCAGGTCCGGATAAAGCGCGTTTTCAATCTTTATACCTCCCTCAATCACCGTTACTTCTACGACCGTCTCGACCTCGGTCTCAAAGTAGGTGGCGTTGCCGCATCTTAAACATAGGAGATTCATATATACTCCCTGGTGAACTTGTGAAAACATTCCGCACAGGTGATCAGGGGTGTTTTAGGTTCCATAGCATCTTTGGCATCCTTTCCAAAAAGCAAAGGGGCTGGTAAACCAGCCCCCTTACTCCGTTTTTCATTGTTAAGACAGTTATTAATAGCCCAGTTCTCTTAGCAGGTCCTCCAACGTCAGGTGATAGTGTTCCAGCACCGGCAATAGACTGTCATCGTAATGGGGACAATACTGCCAACAGTCATCTTCTGTGATCTGACCGTCATGCTCTTTGATGCATTCACAGCAGAGTTCCCGGACCTCTTCTTCCGTGATATAGTTGCCGCAGACCTCACAGCCCGGGCAATCCATCTGCCAGCAGTAATCCAGCAGTCTTTCCTGCAGATCGACGGTTTCACTCTCGTGGCAATTGGCACAGCGGATGATCTCTTTACCTTCATCATGGGCTTTATCGATCATGCGCCAGATGTTTCGTGATATGGAATCGAAGACCCGCTCTGCCGGTGAGCGTTGTATTTGGACTATCAGCATACCGGCCTCGACCTCAACCAGATGCTTTAATCTCAGGTCAATACAGAATGCCGTAGTATTGCCGCACAACGAGCATTGCAGGTTGTTCTCGACATTGAAACGCCGTTCTTCAACCGGGTAGTATTTAGGTTTCCGCATACTGTTTACCTAGACTGTCCACAATGACTTTGGTTAGGCCGGCGACTGCTGAGGCAATCTCAGCCGTGGTGTGCAGGGTTTGTGAGATCCGTTCCTGCTTCCTGGCCCGCAGACCGCCTTGAATCCCGGTGCCGATCAGGTACACATTCGCGGCCAGGATCACACTGTTGGAGATTATTCCGGCCACCTTCACAAACGAATCACTTGTCAATCTGATTCTTAGTTTGATACTATTCATAGCGCTTCCTTATGAAACAGACATCGATTTTGTCATGGTCATTTCCGGTTTCAACTCCAGATTCCGCTGGCTGAGGGTTAACACTAAATTGGTTATCCCATCGATCACCGCCTTCTGCCTTTTATATCTGGCATGATCTCGCAGGAGCACGATTGATACTCCTGCCGTCAGAGTGGCGAATACAAAACTTCCGAAGACGGCTATGACCTGCTTGAGGGATACATCGATGACTTTTTCTTCCGTCTTACCAGGCAGAGTGGGTTTGTCACTCATGCGGTTCGCTTACGAAAAATTCCGGCTACCTTGAACACGAGTCCAACACTCGCCAATACAACTTCACCGATCGCCAGGGCGTGTTCGGCATTTTTCTGGGTTTTTTCAGTCATACTTTTCTCCTTTGTTTAAAATTTTACTTTATAATCCGGGCACGCAAAATATTGCAGTGCTCTCTTCATAATACATATACGATATTTCGGTAACTTATTGCAAATGATGCAGTTATGCGAATTCTCCAATCCATTGTTTAAAACAGACCAAAATAAGTGTCCGCTTGGTGTACACCGGCGGAGCAATCCGGTAATATTGCAGGTTCTGGCTTACGGATCTAAGCCGTAATCAATCCATGTCGGAAATTCAGTACTCCTTGCGTACAAGTATATACCTAGGACACTTCCGGGATCGAAATCAGAAAGGCACTGTGTCTTTTGGCCGGAAAAATCCCTCGGTCAATATTTCGAAACAAGTGAGACATCGTCGTACCGATTTATATTATCAGTCAAACGAACACTTAATTAAACAATGCCAAACAGTATACTCTTATTTTGAGCCAACCAAGCGGAGAGGATGGCTGACTCGATAACAAGCCCAAAAGATAAAAAACAACCGGATTTTAGGTTTTTTATGATGTTAATATTATTCCGGTTTTTTTGAATAGTTACTATTGAACGGAATTCCACCAAAATTGAATCTCTATAAATATTGCTACGGTTAGAATTAAGAATATATCTATCTAATGAAACCATAAAACCGGATATACCTTTGGGTGCAGTTATTTTAAATATGCCGCTTTTTCCTTGATGAAATAATCATACACTTCGGCTGCGGACATATCGGCGATAGTTGCTTGCAATATTTCCGTGATCCGGGCAAAGTTCATAGGTGTATATTCAATTCCAAACAGCTCTTTACATCCTGACACTACCGCGCGACCGTAACCTGTGGTACGAATGCTTGGCCAGAGAGCTTCTAAGCGTGCGTCGTCATTTATATATCCAGACGATCGTGGACCAGCCGCCGTTACCAGATCTGAACCAGCATAGCCGAGAAACGCTTTATGGTTATAGCTTGCCCGTTTCTTTTCGAATTCTGCAAAAGTAATGTGGTGATCATGGTAGGAAAAGAGTTCGTGCGTCATAATAAAGTCTTTAATTGTAGAGTCCATAATTAGTACTCCTTTCTATTCGTTTAGCATATTGAAATGCAATCCTGATAATTCATTATTAATAACTTTCTATTTCTGATGATACGAATCGGTGCATTTTCACATTTCATGACAAAACAATATTATACATTTGATTTTTTTAAATCAAATGGAATCCTATTCGATTTGAATAACATTAATAGGTCATTAAATGTTAGAACATCTTGCTACATAGAACCTGTTAAACAATATCAAATATCAATCAATCTTTTGTAATGGACTTCAATATATTTTCCGCAATTTCCACAC
>Ga0265293_10004041_pt1 | contig 26394 bp, 25 predicted proteins | sample Munlanlewell138R_FD_192505 | JGI IMG/M metagenome (GOLD analysis project Ga0265293, IMG submission 192505) | Leachate microbial communities from a municipal landfill in Southern Ontario, Canada - Leachate well 138R | ecosystem: Engineered > Solid waste > Landfill > Unclassified | place: Canada...
AACTTTGGTGGAAGATTTTCGGGAATGATGAAATATGCAGGTTGGGATGGCATAGTAATAGAAGGAAAGGCAGATAAGCCAGTATGGATTGATATTCGCAATGATAATGTTGTAATACAAGATGCGAATGGATTATGGGGTTTAAATGCGTGGGAAACCCAAGAAGAAATTTGGCAAAATGTAAACGGTTCGAATGAAAAGAATGGATGGAAAGCATTAGGAACTAGTAGGGACTCTGGCTTAACGACACAAAAGCCAGCGGTATTGACCATTGGTCCAGCTGGAGAAAATTTAGGTAGAGTCGGATGCTTGATACATGATGCGGGAAATGCCGCAGGTCAGGGAGGTTTCGGTGGTATTTGGGGTTCTAAAAACCTTAAAGCCATCAGCGTAATTGGTACAGGTGGTGTTGAGCCAGCTGATCCAAATGCTTTAATTGAAGCTAGAATTTCTGGTAAAGAAAATTACGCATTAGATGTTGATAACCCAACTGAAGGCTGGACTGGAAGCCGTTTTGGACAATCTACTGGTGCTACAATATTTTGGGAGAAAAAGGATAATGCTAGACCGCAGGCATGCCAGGGTTGCATTGCAGGTTGCCGTGTAAGATATGAAGATGGTATGGGTAATGAGTCATCATGTGTAGAATCAGCATTCTATGCAGGATTCAATAAAGCAAAACGCGGAGAATTCACAAATGAAGCTGCGTTGGCTACAGATTTACTACAGAAGCTTGGAATCAATGCATATGAAGCATTGAGAGGACTGCAATACTTGTTGGCTTTGGGCAAAAAAGGCTTAGTGGGTCCAGGCAGAGAAATAGATTGTGATTTAAATATTGCCGATATTGGAAGTTTGGAATTTGCGGAAAAGTATTTAAATATGATTGCATACCGTGAAGGAGTAGGCAATGATATGGCTGAAGGATTCTATAGAGCAGCACAGCGCTGGGGTAGATTGGAAGAAGATTTAAAAACAGGTGATCTTATGTATCCGTATTGGGGTCTACCAGAACACAGTTATGACCCGCGTGTTGAGGTTAACTGGGGATATAGTTCAATACTAGCAGATAGAGATATAAATGAGCATTGCTTTAACGGGTTGTATTACGATCCTAGTAGAGCTATGCGTGCTGGAGTAGATCCATATCTTGCTGCTGAAGAACTTACGAAAATAGTATCAGAAAAGCTTGTACCATTTGAAAATAATCCTAATATGCTAAATTTCAGCCCAGACAATCATTATTCTGAAGATATGGCAAAGCTTGTAGTATGGCAAAGATGGTATGCAAGATTTTGGAAACATTCTGTATTGTTTTGCGATTTTCGTTGGCCAGATTTCTTTAATGCAAATGCTCCAGACAATCGAGGACTTACTGGAGACCAAGGCGAACCAGTATTTTATAACGCTGTTACAGGAGACGACATAACTTTTCTGGATGGAATTAATAAAGGAAGAAGACTTTGGAATTTAAATAATGCTATTTACGCATTACAAGGACGTCATAGAGATATGGTTGAATTTTCACAGTATATTTATGAAGTACCTTTCCAACAGGCTAATGGATATTACTTACCAGCAATAGTGGATGGGAAATGGGATTTTCCTAATTTAGTAGGTAATCACCTCTATAGAGATAAATTTGAAGAGTTTAAAACTAAGTATTATAAATTAGAAGGTTGGGATACTACAACAGGATGGCCAACTAGAGCAACTCTTGAATCATTGGATTTAAAACATGTTGCAGATGAGCTTGAGAAAGTTGGGAAATTAGGTAAATAAAATATACAACTACTCACCCCGGCCAAGGCCGGGGTGTTATCTTTCTTGAATCCGATATGTGGTGTATAATAAAATTAGACTGTTAAATGTTGCGTATTTATCTTACTATAAATTTGATTGGAGATTTTATATGGCTTTAGTAAGTTTTTTACATACTGCAGATTTACATTTAGAAGCACCGTTCCAGAATACAAGCTCTTTTGGCGATAAATGGTTAGATAGATTATATCAATCGACATGGAACGCTTTTGATAATATAATTAATTTAGCGATTATTAACCAGGTGGACTTTCTTATAATCTCAGGAGATATATTCGATCAAGAAGGTTATAACGTGCACGCTAAAGAAAAATTTATAAATAAAATAAAGATATTATCAGAAAATCATATCCATTCTTATATTATTTTTGGAAATCATGATTTACTAATAAATTATAATGAAATTTGTGATTTACTTGAACTAGATCCATATATTCACTTTTTTTCGAATGATAAAGTTGATGCTATTACTCATTATAGAAATGAAATAGCGATTGCTAGGATATATGGTAGAGGATTTCGTAAAGAGTCTCCATTTGATAACCCAGCGGTAGATTACATAGAGACTATTAATAATGATAACGAACATGATTTATTGAAGATTGCTATTGCTCATGGACGAGTTGGTGTTGTGGAAAAAGTTTTGCCATGCGCTTCATATTCTGTTGCGGAGTTAAAGGAAGTTAATATACATTATTGGGCAATGGGACATGTCCATAAGTCTAAAGTAAATATAGAATCATTACCTGCGGTTGTTAATCCTGGCAGCATTCAAGGCACTAATACTGATGAATTAAATTCAAAGGGGTGCTTTTTGGCAAAATGGTATGATAATCAATTAATCGAGTTTAACTTTCATTCGATTGAAGCAGTGCGTTGGAAGAAAATCATATTTAATTTTAATAATTATAATGACAAATTAAGAGCGACTATGACAATCGATAATATTGTCACGATACTTACTAAGCAATTTGATGATTTGTATGATGATATTAAAAAGCCGATTATTATTCAATTAGTTTTTGAAGGGGAAGCAACAGTATCTTCTCAGCTTAGTAGTTTTAATGTGGTAGAGTTAATTAAACGAAGTTTATCAAATGACAATATTTTGGTAATTGAAATATTAGATCATACTATTCCTCAAATGAATTATGATCAATATGAAAGTATACCTGTTGCGCGTAGATTTCGAGCTATTATAGAAGCAGTTAAATCAGATTATGACATGTATAAGGATTTAGAAAAAAGTTTGCAGTTCTTGTATGGAGATATTAAGTTCCAAACAGTTACAGAAACAAGATCTAATCAAAGAGGAAGAGGGCAATGGAAACTTAAAAAATTAAAGAAAGATTGGCTAATATGGTTAGATCAAGCAAAGAAGTTAGGGATAGACTTAATTTTATTAAATAATAAGACTACAAGTAACGAAGTGTCATTATCTGAACTATGTCAGCAATTAAAGAAAGAACAAGAAAGATATTTTAAAAAAGAATACCAAGATGATACTCTAATAGCAGTAATCAACCTACTAATATTTGAATATGAACAGATATCTGAGGAATTTAATTCTATTAAAAATGATATATGTAATGATAATAGAGTAGTTATAATAAATAGTAAACGTTACAGGTGTGATGGTGAACTTTTTGGCGCGGTTAGACAATGGACAGTAATTGCGATGGCAAAGTGGGCGCTTTCTAAAATTTGAATCAAATGGTGATTTAAAATGAATGTGTTTCAGGTATTTCAAAACTTAACATCATCACAATTTCAACAACATCATTTAGTGTTGCGTAATGGACAAATTGTTAATGCAACATTAATGGATATGTTTGCAAATGGAGATGCAAAGATTAATATTCAAGGATTTACTGTAAGAGCTAAACTGGAAACTCCATTAGCTAAAGGCGAACACACTTTCATGCAAGTTGAAAGCTTTCAAAATGGAATAGTGAAAATGAAGATTATCGCTAATGACGAAAAAGTTGCTACCAATGTTCCTGATAATAATATAAAACAAATGCTGAAAAATGCAGATTTACCTACTAACTCATCATGGAGACAACTTGTACAGCAAATGCTACAAAGGAATATTCCTCTGTTGCCAGACATATTACACAATGGAGCGAAATTATTAGGTAAGCAACCAACGCCAGAACAACAGCAATCGTGGCTAACTATGCTAGAGCGTGGTATACCAGTTACGGCATCCACACATCAGGCAGTCCATCAGCTGTTATATGGACAATCGATAAGTCAGTTGATTGATAGCTTTAAAGGGTTAGTTACTCAATATCTATCTGATAAAGATACAGTACAAGCACTTAGTCTAGGAACTACAAATGATGATAATAGTAAGCAGACGAATCAAACGAATCAAACTAATCAAACTAATCAAGGTAACCAAACAAGCCAAAGTATACTTACAAATCATAACAATCAAGTTAATCAAAGCAATATAACTTTAATTAATCAAGTAAATACACTATCAAATATTACTAGCAATCAAAATAATACAATTGAAATAAGCCTAGATAAAACAACAATAGATAAAAGTCAAGATATAGTGAAGAATTTAATAAATGTCAATGAAAATTTAAATCAACTATTAGCAAAAGGGAATGAGCTTTTAACCCCTAAGCAACAAACATCACAAATAGATTCACAACCGCTACTATTACAAATATTTAAGTTGATAGGATATCAACATGATCGAAATACATTTCAATTACTGCAAGATTTATTATCAAATGAAGCTAGAACAAATAATTCGCCAATTAATAATTCAGCTAGATTCCAAGATAATATCAAACAAATGCTAATACAATTGCTAAATAACAATCAATATCCAGTAGCTATTCGTGAAATTGCTGGTCAAATTCTGAATAATATTACTGGTCAACAATTATTTTCCTCACCACAAGACGCTCAGAATATTTTGCAGAATATCATGGTTCAAATACCTATAAATTGGGGAAATAACTATCAAGATACATTAACGATTCAAGTACAAGGTAGAAAAGGTAAAAAAGCTATTGATCCAAACAATTGTTCAATTTATTTAGAATTAAATCCCCCTAACTTAGGTGATTTGGGAGTTTTTATCCAAATAGTTAACAAGGTTGTATCTGTGAAACTATTTACTGGAAATAACAACATTAAACATTTAGTAGATACAACATCACCAATCCTGAAAACTGGATTAGCCGAACAAGGATATCTTCTGTCTTATGTAAGAATTGAATTGCCAAATCAGCAGAACAATGAGCGCAAGGAACTATCGACATATAGGAAAATGTCTCCAAAAGGTATAGATATTCGGGTGTGAAAAGAAATGAAGGAAGTGCTGGCAATGGTGAATAATAAGCGACAAAAAGCAGCTGCTATCAGATATGATCCGGAAAATCATAATGCGCCAATAGTTGTAGCATCAGGAGTAGGACAACAAGCTGAGAGGATATTAGCATTAGCTAAAGAACACAATATTCCATTGCAACAAGATACAACTCTGATAGAAGCATTAATTAAACTAGATATCGGTCAAGAGATTCCAGCGGAGCTGTATAAGGTTGTAGCTGAAGTATTAGTCTTTGTTCGTAAATTAAATGATGCAGCCATTAGCGAGAAATCGTAATTCAGCTTTTTGAAAATGAGGAGATATAATGAATCATAAAGAGCTAGGTAAACTTGGTGAACAATATGCGCTTAAATATTTGCAGAAACAAGGATATCAACTAATTGCGAGCAATTGGCGTAATCGTTATGGAGAAATTGATATAATCATGTTATCAGCAGATAACATTCTAGTATTTATAGAGGTGAAATTAAGAACTAATAATAACAAAGGAACAGGTTTAGAAGCAGTAGATGCACGCAAATTACATAAAATATATCAGATTGCACAAATGTTTCTACTTAGGAATCGTCAATATATTAATTATTCAGTTCGTGTTGATGTAATAAGCATTATCTATGATAAAGTTCAACATCAAGTCAAAGATATTATTCACATAAAAGGCAGTTAATTTCTATACTACTTTTGTTATATATTTGTTGTAAAGTCGTTGTTGTTCACGAGCAATCCAACGGATTTCATATATTACAATACTTATTTCTACTAATGCTTCCATACTATTGGAACTATTGCCATATTCGTTATACCACGCATTAAGCTCATCATAAAATTCATCTGTAATTGATACAGTTTTCCATTGATGATCAGCATATGTGCTACTATTCTCAAGCTTAAATAATTTGTTCATTAAGGTTAATGAATTTTCTAGGATATCTTCGTTTGTTTGATGAAGATAATCTATTACGACTTGAAATGACTGTGTATAAGGGCTAGTTATTCTTGATGCTAATCGAGTATAACGCTCTCGTTTGATATCTTTAATTAATTGTAGCTTGTTTAGCAATTGAACATCATAACGATATAAATCTTCAACGAGTTGCGCATTGATTTGTAATTCTTTCGCTTGAGATGAGAAAGGTAGGACTCGCACTTCGTTTTTGTATATGTCAATTTTGTCGCTAAGCTTTTCCGATTGATTGATCAAATTTATTAAATAATCAGCATCTTGTTTAGTTGGCTCTGCCTTACTAATAAAATCTGTTATTTTTTTGTGGAATAGCATTGTCACATCAGTATGAAATTCGAATAATTTTTCTAATGTAAATTTTCTATAATCTGCAGGTGCTAAGATAATATTAACTAGCAATGCAACAATTAAACCAATAAAAATAACTGATATTCTTGCGAATGCATGCTCAAGGAAAATGTCGTTTTGGGCGTCCACGACAAAGACAATTGTCACTATACCAACTAAAATTACAGAATTCCATCGAAGTTTTAAAGCAATCATGATTAATATAACACTTGATACCCCTACCATTAATGCTGAATTACCAAATGTTAATGATAGCATTATTCCGATAACAATTCCTATCATAGTAATTCCAATTTGTTGTAAAGCATTTATATATGATTGATAAACAGTTGGTTGTAAGTTAACGACAGCAGATACTGCAGCAAATACAGCGGGTTCTGCATTAAGAGCATTTGCAATAGCGATAGAAAGGGATACTGCAATACCGGTTTTTAGTGTTCTGCTACCTATTTTGAATCTATTTAAGGACAATTCACTCATTTACGATGCCACCCCATACAGTTATATAATTGTTCGATATAAGTGATTATATTTGATTATATGGAAAATTGCGAGAGCTTCATTATAGCAAGATATGTCTAATGAAAATATTTCCTTATAATTTCCTGAGCAATAACAGGATTTGACAAATTTCAGACGAATTATAACATTAACTGCGATTATTCGATCGAATTTGACTTGAGAAAGGAGATATAAATCATTGAAGTATCAATTTGTAAAACTATTTTCGGCAGCAACTTTAGGGGTAGATGGATATCTAGTAGAAGTTGAAATAGACATACAAAACGGATTGCCTAAATTCGAAATATCTGGCTTAGCCGATTCTACAATTAAAGAAGCAAAGGAGCGAGTGCGTTCTGCAATTATTAATTCTGGATATCAATTTCCTCTTGGTCGAATTGTTGTAAATTTAGCACCTGCTGATTTACGCAAAGAAGGGTCTCACTTTGATGTTGCCATAGCTATAGGAATATTAATAAGTTCTCGACAAATTATTATCAAAGATTATCAGATAATAGCTAAATTAATGATTGCAGGCGAATTAGCTTTAGATGGAAGTGTTAGACCTGTTAGGGGTATTCTATCAATGACGGAAGCTGCACGTACAAATCATTTTGATAAAGCAATAGTCCCTGCAAATAACAGTCAAGAAGCAGCCTTGATAAATAATATAGATATTATAAAAATAGACTCGTTGCAAGCATTGGTTGATTATCTAGAGCATCCTACAGACGTAACTGCTATCGTACAAAACAATTCTTTTGAAAATATAAGATATGATGTTGATTTTTCTGATGTGATAGGGCAATCTCATGCTAAAAAGGGTATCATAATTGCATGCGCAGGTGCACATCATGTGCTTATGGTTGGACCACCTGGGTCAGGTAAGTCTATGCTTGCTAAGCGAGCAGTAACTATATTACCAATGCTTAATGATGATGAAGCACTTGAAGTTCGAAAGATACACAGTATTGCAGGATATTATTTAGAAAATCACCAGATTGATAATCGCCGTCCATATAGGTCGCCGCATCATACTACGACAATTGTTGGACTTATAGGTGGTCAAAGCCCTCCAAAACCTGGAGAAATAACGCTCGCTCATAACGGAGTATTATTTCTTGATGAGTTAACAGAATTTTCACGAAAAACCCTAGAAGTACTTCGTCAACCATTAGAAGATGAACAGGTAGCAATAGTTAGGGGGAAATATTCAGTTCAATTTCCATGTAAGTTTATGTTGATTTCAGCTCTTAACCCGTGCCCATGTGGGTACTTTGGTTCAGCGACTAAACAGTGTATTTGCAAAGAATCGGAACGCAAGCGATATTTGAATAAGATATCAGGTCCTTTAAGAGACCGATTTGATTTGCAATTAGAAGTTCGTGAAGTAGGTGTAGAGGAAATACAACTGAAAATTAATGATGGTAAATCTATAGAATCTTCAGATGAGTTAAAAGAAAAAATATTAAAAGTTAGAGAGCGTCAAATAAATAGACAAGGCAAGCTTAATAGCAAATTATCCAGTAAAGAATTAGAACTATATTTGCATTTAGATGATAACGCAACTGACTTTATGAAGCAAACATATACGCAGACGGGTTTAAGTATGCGTGGATATCAAAAAGTGCTCAAAGTAGCAAGAACTATAGCTGATTTAGAAGATAAAGATTGTGTAAATGTGAATCATATAGCGGAAACACTTAGTTATCGCACTGTCGATAAGTATTATTAATGTAAATATCATAATTTGAAAACTAAGAGGTGTAAATATGACTGATGATTTCAAATATTTTCTTAAAAACACAGTGCGAAAAACAATCGACAAAAACCAGACTGATTGTTTTAAAGGGTTACCAATACCACCAATTGAAAAGCCATGCCCTGTAGATGCTGTAAAAATAGATTTACCTAATAAGGATTCATGGCAGAAGTATGTTAATAATAATTCAGTTGAACAAGCAATCACAGAACGTAAATCAAGAAGAAAATATAGTATGCAAAAATTAACTTTACATGAATTATCATTTTTACTGTGGGCGACTCAGGGAATACGTGGCACTCCAACGGCTAGTAATGCATATAGAACTGTACCATCAGCTGGATGTCGTCATGCCATTGAAACATATTTAACTGTTTTTAATGTTGTAGGATTAGAAAAGGGTATCTATAGATATTTACCATTAACACATCAGCTTGTAATTGAAACTAATCATATAGATTCATGCGTAAACAATTTAGATAGTCTAGAACAATTAGTTATTGCTGCTACATCAGGGCAAACCTTTGTAGGCAAAGGTGCAGTAACATTTTTTTGGGCAGCCATTCCTTATCGAACAGAATGGAAATATAGTCTTGCTGCATATAAAGATATTGCGCTTGATGTTGGACACATATGTCAGAACCTATATATTGCTTGTGAAGCTATCGACGCTGGTACATGCGCAGTTGCAGCTTATGATCAAGAGCTTGCAGATTCATTGCTCGGATTAGATGGGAAGGATGAATTTGTGATTTATGCAGCACCAGTAGGTAAAACCACAATATAATTAAGCAGGGATTTTATTGTAGTTTATAGAAGTAATACATTCATAGAATCACTCTAAATTCAGGAGATTTAGGGTGAATTTTGCAATTAAATATGGAGAAGGCGAGGATTCAAATGATGTGGAAAGAAAAATATAAGATAGGTGTGCCACTTATTGATCAGCAACATGAGGAATTATTTAAGCGTGTATCTGCTTTTATCGGAATAGTTCAAAATAAAGAGAATTGGGAAGAAAAGTTAGAATCAGTTAAAGAAACTATGGCATTTATGCAAGAATATGTTGTTTTTCATTTTGATGATGAAGAAGTATATCAAGAAAGTATTAATTATCCTAATATAGAAGGTCATAAACTAGAACATAAGAAATTCAAACAAGCTGTTCAAAATTATGCGAATAGATTAGAAATTGAAGGCTATAGTGAGGAACTAGTGCAAGAATTTAGTGGGAGACTTATGGCATGGCTTATTATGCACGTTGGATCAATTGATCAAAAAATTGGTGATTATGTTGCAAATCAGGAGGGAATTTAATGAAGGCTGAATATATCAATCCTTTCTATTTAGCAACTAAAGATGTTTTCCAAATGATGCTAGATGTAGAAACTGACATGGGAAAATTAGCTGTTGTTGAAGATATGATTCCAGGGAAAGAAGCTAATGTTGTACTTGGAGTGACGGGTGATTTGAAAGGCACTATTCTTTTTAGCTTTCCCAAAGAAATGATTCTGGAAATGGTAAGAATAATGTCAGGAATGGATGTAGATACTGTAGATCATTTTGTATCTTCTGCATTAGGAGAAGTTGCTAATATAATTGGTGGTAATGCAGTAACCAAATTGACTGCTAGTAAATATATTTGTGATATTGTACCGCCTCAAATATTTATTGGTGAATATCGATCACTTTCTATGGCTTCACAACAGGCTTTATTATTACCTATTACAACGCCAATAGGTGAGTTTGATATTAATATTTTTCTTAAAGAAAAGTAATAGCATAGTTTTGTGATTAGAAATGTGATATATATACTATTGAAAGTAAGTAAATATATCATAAAGTGGTGATTTATTTATGAAGGCTGATTATATTAATCCCTTTATTAAATCTTTTACAAGAATATTTACTACACAATTTAATCAACAAGTTAAGATTGGCGAATTGTCGGTCTCGAAAACACCCATAATATCTGAGGATATAAGTATTATTATAGGTATTACAACTGATATGACTGGTCAGATTGTATTTGCAATGTGCGAAAACACTGCCAAGTATATTTGTAGTTCTATGATGATGGGGATGGAAGTACCTGCAATTGATGATATGGCAAGAAGCGCGTTACAGGAATTTTTTAATTGGGTTTGTGGACATTCTGCTGAGGATTTTTTACATATTGACCCGCCACATACGATAGATATCACTCCACCGATGATAAACATTGGTAGAGCCGAAATGTATGCTGCTGCAGGTATTATTCTTTTAGTACCTTTAAAGCTACCAAACGATGGTATTGTTGATTTATATGTATCGTTAAAATCAAAAGTTTAACGAGGTGAATATATGACTAATGAAATAGTAGAAACAGATGTAGTTGTAATAGGAGCAGGTCCTGGAGGTTATATTGCTGCAATTAAAGCAGCGCAATTAGGTAAATCAGTTGTAGTTATTGAAAAACAAGAAGTCGGCGGAATATGTTTACATAGCGGCTGCATACCTTCGAAGGCACTTATAAATGTTGCGCATAAATATGATGAAATAAAGCAATTCGATTCTCTGGGAATTGAATTAAATGGTAATGTTTCTTTAAATTTCGAAAAAACACAAAAGTGGAAGCAAGAGATAATCAATCAGCTTTTAAATGGAATAAAAAAACTATTTAAAATCAATAAGATAAAATTGATATATGGTGAAGCAAAATTTGTAAGTAACCATGAGATTCAAGTTAAAAGTGATGTTGAGCACTTAAATATTATGTTTGAGCAGTGCATAATAGCTACAGGTTCTAAACCAATAGAGTTACCTTTGATACCCTTTGGCAGGAGAATACTATCATCAACTGATGTGCTTAATCTTAAAAATATCCCTGCTAGAATGGTTGTAATTGGTGGTGGATATATTGGTATTGAGTTAAGTCAAGTTTTTGCTAAATTAGGTTGTAAGATTACCATTATTGAAGGTACAAAATCAATTTTACCAGGCTTTGATGCGAGATTAATTAGTTTAGTTAAACGTAATATTAAGAAGTCGAATATAAATGTTTATACAAATGCAATGGCTAAGCAAGTAGAAGAACATGAAAATAGAGTTACTGTAACATACATGGAAAATGATGTGGAGCAGTCTATTGATGCAGACTATATATTAGTTACAGTGGGACGTAAGCCTAATACAAGTAACCTTGGATTAGACAATACTAGTGTGAAATTGAACCATAAAGGCTATCTTGAAGTGGATAATCAATGCCGATCATCAGTACCAAATATTTTTGCTATTGGTGATATTATAGAAGGTCCGGCGTTGGCGCATAAAGCATCATATGAAGCTAAAGTTGTTGCAGAAGTAATAGCAGGACGAAATATATTTAATGAATATAAAGTAATACCTCTAGTTGTATTCTCTGATCCAGAGATTGCAGTTGTGGGTTTATCAGAGGAACAAGCCAGAGAACAAGGGAAGGATGTTTTAGTAGGCAAGATTTCGTATGGTGCAAACGGTCGAGCTTTAACACTAGTTGCTCCAGAAGGTTCTGTTACACTTATAGCAGATAAGCAAACAAAACAGGTGATTGGAGCTCAAATTGTTGGCATAGAGGCATCTAACCTTATTGCTGAATGTGCTTTAGCAATTCAAATAGGAGCTACTTTAGAAGAACTATCATTAACAATTCATGCACATCCTACTATTTCAGAGATAATTCCAGAAGCAGCAGAAATGGCATTACGGTCTATATATTAGGCCGTTTTTTATTTGTATGCGTAATTTTACTATATCTGTATCACGAATTGAAATTGAAAAAGGTTTTAAACCAGATGATTTCACAATATTTATTGTAATCGATAGAATTAATGATGTAGGGAACATATTTGATTCGGAGAAAAACTAATCACTAGATCATGTGCTGGAAATAATGACCAAAAAATTAAATAATAGAGGTAATTTAAGAAATGTGTCGAATACAAAAATAATGGAGGGAGAGAAGCCAATGAAAACTAAAGCTGGAATTTTAATACTAGCATGTTTCGTAGTATTATTTATAGTATACATAATCGGCATATCAGAACCTACTTCTAGCCCTATTATAGAACAACCACATATTGAAGATGATAAGAATAATATTGAAGACGATGAGAATATTGTGAATAGCAAACAAGATCATAGCTTTTTACAGTTTAAAGATGCTGATGAAATTGTTATTAATGATCAGAACGGAAATTTAGTTGTAGTTAATGATAATGAAACAATTGCAGATTTAGCACAATATTTTATCGAGTTATATTTAGATACGGAATCTGAGAGAATATATGCATATAGCATTACATTTTCTGTGAATAATAATAAATATGATATTAAAATTAATCAGACAAGTATAAATGTAAATGGGACTAATTATACTTTTAAAAATACTCAAAATGGTAGTGAACTATTAAGGACTGTAGAGAACCTAATAGTAGATTTTTACTGGGATTCAATAGTAGAAGTTGATAGAATATATGTTAATGCCGATGATATTGTTAGGACGATTGCGGTAAATGACAGCGATATACCTAAAATAGTAAATATAATTAAAGATAGTCATAAAGTAGAAGTTAATAGAAGTATTTATTCTGTTTTTCCGAATTATAGCTTAGAGCTTAGCTATGGGGATAGTTACCAACTTGAAGTTATCTTATTACATCGACAATTAATAGGGATATATATTGGTGAGCAACTGTTTATATATCAGATATCGCCTGAATTATGGGAAATTATTGATAGACAAGTACCTAAAACGACATATAAAAGTAATGATTTATATTATTTATTTCAATCCTCAAATTTAACGGCAATCGTGAATGATATTAAATGGGATGTATTTGATGAAGATAAATCAAATATGCAAGATGTCCGTGATCAGATAGTTAGAGAATTATTAATATCTTTGCCAGATGAACAGCAGGTGCAATCTGAATTATTTGAATTAGATTTTAGAATAAAAGATAGTAATGTGAAAGTACTTATAGGTGAGCAAGGATTTGAATATGAAGGTCAATATTATCGTTCAAATAATATAAAGAGTAGAGTAATTAATATATTAAATAAACTTTAACATTTTAAAACGCGCATGATTTTTGCGCGTTTTTTTAAGATGATTTATAGACATATGATTAATATTAATATATATGAGGGGAGAATGAAGTTGAACAAGCATATAAATGAAAAGGATTGGATGCTCTTATTTAATCAAACAAATGGCATAGGGGCAGTTACTATGAAAAAAATACACGAATATTTTGGGAGCTTTACAGATGCATCGGACGCTACAATATTAGATTTTAGACATTTAGGATTATCAAATTCGGTTATAGATAAGCTTCATGCAAATATCAATAAAAGTACTGATATTATAAATAAAATATATGAAGATAATCGTAAACATAATGTTAAAGTAATTACTATTATCGACGAAAGATATCCTAAGTTATTAGCGGAAATATATGATGCGCCATTTATTCTATATGTAAAAGGTGATGAAACTTTACTAAATGAATATTCAATAAGTGTTGTAGGTACTAGAGAGCCGTCTTATTATGGGAAATGGGCTGCAAAAGGGTTGGGACAATTTATGGCAGATAATCAAGTTCCAGTGGTCAGTGGTCTAGCTAAAGGTATAGATAAATTTGTTCATGAAGGAGTATTAAGTAGAAATGGAAAGTGTATAGGTGTTGTGGCTACGGGTTTAGCAGAAATATATCCTGTAGAAAATAAATACTTATACGAAAATATTATTGAATCAGGTGGATGTATTATATCTGAATATTCATTATATACAAAAGCGCGACAAGGACATTTTCCTGCCAGAAACCGTATTATTAGCGGGTTGTCTTTGGCAACAATAGTAGTTGAGTCTAAACAAAAAGGTGGTGCTTTAATTACTGCTGATCAAGCATTAGAACAAAATCGTGATGTGTTTGCAATGCCTGGGAACATAAATTCACCAAATAGTGAGGGAACTAACAATTTGATAAAGCAAGGAGCAAAAGTTTTAATAAAATGGGAGAATATATTTGAAGAAATTCAAGTATTTCATCATAAAATAAATAATTCAATATTAAATGAAATTGAGAATGATATTATTAATGAAGAAAAAGAATTATTAGAATTAATACCTTTTCAAGAGATACACATAGACTTGCTGCAAACCAAATATGATCATCCAGATTTGTTTGTAAATTTGTTAAAATTGCAGCTTAAAAATTATATAGTTTCGCTTCCAGGTCAATATTATGTAAGGCTGCGTTAGTAGTAAATACAAATATATGTTTGACATTCAGTATTGACTTGTTCAATAATAAAGAAAACTTGTTGAGATTGGGGGAATCCCATTGGCGGATTCACTAGTAATTGTAGAATCATTAGCGAAAGCAAAAACAATCAGTAAATATCTAGGAAAAAAATATATCGTAAAGGCGTCTGTTGGACACCTTATTGATTTACCAAAAAGTCAAATTGGTGTTGATATAGATAACGATTATAATCCTAAATATATAACGATAAGAGGAAAAGGAAAGATATTAAAAGAGCTGCGAGATGCAGCTAAAAAGGTTAAAAAGGTTTACCTAGCTGCTGACCCTGATCGTGAGGGTGAAGCGATTGCGTGGCATTTAGCACAAGCATTAAACATAGACGAGACAAAGAAATGTCGGGTAGTATTTCATGAGATTACTAAACAAGCGGTTAAAGATGCATTTACTAATCCGCGTGCCATTAATTTGAATTTAGTTGATGCGCAACAGGCGAGAAGAGTGTTGGATCGACTTGTTGGGTATAAGATTAGCCCACTTTTATGGAAAAAGATAAAAAAGGGATTAAGTGCTGGACGCGTTCAGTCTGTGACGGTCAACCTGATTATTCAAAGAGAAAGGGAAATACAATCATTTCAGCCACAGGAATACTGGACTGTAACTGCGTCATTCAAAAAGGATAATAAAGCTTTTGAGGCTAAATTTTATGGATATGACAACAAGAAAGTAGAATTAAATAATAGCGAACAAGTACAAAAATTACTAAAGGGAATTCAACCTGAAAATTTCATAGTTAGAGATGTAAAGGTTGGTGAGAAAAAACGTAATCCAGCAGCACCTTTTATTACATCAACACTACAACAAGAAGCTGCTAGAAAATTGAATTTTCGTTCTGCAAAAACCATGAAAATTGCGCAAGAACTTTACGAAGGAGTAGAAATAGGTAAGCAAGGTACTATAGGTCTAATCACATATATGCGTACTGATTCGACTAGAATATCTGAAGTAGCTAGAGAAGAAGTAAAAAAATACATTATTGACACTTATGGTGTAAAATATTATCCAAGCACGCCAAGAATATTCTCGAAAAAGGCAGCACAAGATGCACATGAGGCAATCAGGCCAACGGCTATGCTTACACCAGATGATATTAAAACCTATTTATCAAAAGATCAATATAAGCTATATAAACTTATTTGGGAAAGACTGATTGCTAGTCAAATGTCTGAAGCGGTTTTAGATACAATGTCTGTATTGATGCAGAATAATGAAGCTGTATTTAAAGCGACAGGATCAAAAATTAAATTTCCGGGATTTATGACCCTGTATATTGAAGGGTCAGATGATCAGACAGAAGATAACGAAAAATTCTTACCAGAATTAAAGGTTGGCGATATACTTAATAGTTTAAATATTGAACCAAGGCAACATTTCACACAACCACCTCCACGGTATACGGAAGCTAGGCTAGTTAAAACATTAGAAGAGTTAGGTATTGGAAGACCTAGTACATATTCGCCAACTATTGAAACAATCCAAAAACGTGGATATGTGTCTCAAGAACAAAAGAATTTTGTGCCAACTGAATTGGGCACAATTGTTAACGACATGATTGAAGAATACTTTGCTAATATAGTAGATGCTAAATTTACAGCTAATCTAGAGGAACAGTTAGATTTAGTAGCTATTGGTGAAAATGAATGGGTCAACGTAATTGATGAATTTTACAAGGATTTTCATAAACATTTACAAATAGCAGAAAAAGAAATGGAAAAAGTAGAAATTCAAGAAGAAGTTTCCGATATTCCGTGTGAAAAATGCGGCAGATTAATGGTATATAAGTTAGGGCGTTTTGGAAAATTTCTAGCCTGTCCTGGTTTCCCAGATTGCAGGAATACTAAACCTATAATCAAGGAAATTGGTGTAAATTGTCCGAAATGTCATGGAGCGATTGTTGAAAGAAAAGGCAAACGTCGAAAGACTTTCTACGGGTGTTCTGAGTATCCAGAATGCGACTTTGTTGTATGGAATAAGCCTGATCAACGACCATGCCCTAAATGTAATGGTATATTAGTTCAGAAAGCATCAGGAAAAGGTAAAAATCAAAAGAATACGCTTACATGTATAAATGATGAATGCAAATACACAGAAATTCTGCAATAATGGAGGCAATAATGTCAGCTGAGAAAATTGTTGTAATTGGTGCCGGTTTAGCTGGATGCGAAGCAGCTTGGCAAATAGCAAAAGCTGGTTATCATGTACATTTATATGAAATGAGACCAACGAGGAATACTCCTGCACATAAGACAAATCTTTTTGCTGAGCTTGTATGCAGTAATTCTCTGCGAGCTAATAGCATAACAAATGCGGTTGGCTTACTTAAAGAAGAAATGAGAAACTTTGATTCATTAATTATCAAAAATGCCGATGAACATCAAGTGCCTGCTGGTGGGGCTTTAGCTGTTGATAGAACAGGGTTTTCTACTGGCATTACAGATATACTTATCAATCATCCGAATGTTACAATTCATTATGAGGAAGTAGTTGATATACCAGAAGCAGATATTATAGTTATTGCAACTGGTCCACTAACATCTGAACATTTTTCTGAAACGATAGCGTCAATTACGGGTAGTGACTATCTTTATTTCTATGATGCGGCAGCGCCTATTGTTACTAGAGAATCAATTGATTTCAATAAGGTATACATTGCTTCAAGATATGATAAAGGTGAAGCAGCATATATTAATTGCCCTATGACCGAGGAGCAATTTAATCAATTTTATAATTTTTTAATTCAAGCTGAAACTGCCCAGATGAAAGATTTTGAAAAATTACAGGTATTTGAAGGATGTATGCCTGTTGAAATTATGGCAGCACGTGGCAAACAGACTTTACTATTCGGTCCAATGAAACCGGTTGGTCTTATAAATCCGCATACCGGGGAAGAACCTTATGCTGTTGTGCAGCTTAGGCAGGATAATAAAGAAGCGACAATATATAATTTAGTTGGTTTTCAGACACATTTAAAGTGGGGCGAGCAAAAAAAGTTATTATCACTAATACCAGGTTTAGAAAATGCTGATATTGTTAGATACGGAGTAATGCATAGAAATACATTTATTAATTCTCCAGTGTTATTACATGCAACCTATCAATATAAATTTAAAAATAGTATATTTTTTGCTGGGCAAATAACTGGTGTTGAAGGGTATGTTGAATCAGCTAATTCAGGGATGGTTGTTGGTATAAATGTGGTCAGAATGCTTCAACAAAAACCTATTATTCCGTTTCCAATTGAAACTGCTACTGGCGCACTAGCTAATCATATTGCAACATATGATGGTAAGTCATTTCAACCGATGAATGTAAATTTTGGATTACTGCCGCCATTAGCAAAGAGAATACGCAATAAAAAAGAACGATATGAAGTTTATGCAGATAGAGCACTTAAAATTATTCAGGAAATTAAGGCATAATAACAATAATCTATGGAGGTGTATTATGGAGCAATCATTTCATGCTACTACAATATTGGCTGTTCGTAAGGAAGGTTATGCGTCCATGGCAGGCGATGGACAGGTGACATTTGGAAATACTATGGTGATGAAGCATGGTGCTAAAAAGGTACGCCGTTTATATAAGGGAAATGTAATTGCAGGGTTTGCTGGTTCTGTTGCAGACGCATTTACGTTATTTGAAAAGTTCGAAGTTAAATTAGAGGAATATCATGGTAACTTAGAACGATCTGCCGTTGAATTAGCTAAGGATTGGCGAATGGATCGAGTTCTACGTAGATTAGAAGCAATGCTAATTGTGATGAATAAAGATAAATTATTATTAATATCTGGTAATGGGGAAGTTATCGAACCTGATGACGGTATATTGGCTATAGGATCTGGTGGTAGTTATGCATTAGCTGCAGCTAGAGCTTTGAAGGACCATTCGAATTTATCAGCCGAGAGAATAGTTGAACAAGCACTACTAATTGCTGCTGAAATATGTGTGTATACTAATAATAATTTAACAATCGAGACTATTGAATTATAATTTGATAATCATGAGGTGATTAGTATGACAATAAACAACAAGAGTATTGATATAACTCCTAAAGAAATCGTGGCTAAGCTTGATCAATATATAATTGGTCAAACAAAAGCAAAAAGATCGGTTGCAGTCGCATTAAGAAATCGTTATCGTCGTAGCAGACTTGATGAAGAAATGCGTGATGATATTATTCCTAAAAATATATTGATGATTGGTCCTACAGGTGTTGGTAAAACTGAAATAGCAAGACGCCTAGCAAAAGTTGTAGGAGCTCCATTCATAAAGGTAGAGGCTACTAAATTTACAGAGGTAGGTTATGTTGGACGCGATGTCGAATCAATGGTAAGAGATTTAGTTGAAACTTCGATAAGAATGGTTAAAGAAGAAAAGATGGAAAATGTTCAAGATCTTGCAAGTAAGCATGCTAATGAACGTCTTGTTCAATTATTAGTACCTTCTTCCAAGAAAAAACAAATTAAAAATCCGTTAGAAGCTTTTGGCTTGTTTGGAGCTAATGATCAAGCGGATTCAACTTCTCAAGAAGAACAATTTAAGCAACGTGAAATAGATATGCAAAGGGCAGATGTTCGCACACAATTATTAGCAGGTAAGCTAGAGGATAGTGTCGTTGAGCTAGAAGTAGATGATTCAATCCCGCAAATGTTTGATTTATTTTCTGGTTCAGGTGCAGAACAAATGGGGATTAATATGCAAGATGTTTTAGGAAATTTTTTGCCTAAGAAAAAGAAAAAGCGCCGTTTGTCAATCACAGATGCTAGAAAAGTAATAACACAGGAAGAAGCTCAGAAGTTAATAGATATGGATGAAGTTCATGCAATTGCTATCAATCGCGCTGAGCAATTAGGCATAATATTTATTGATGAAATTGATAAAATAGCTAGTAAAGAAAAAGGTCCTGATGTTTCTCGTGAAGGTGTTCAAAGAGATATCCTTCCAATCGTGGAAGGATCAACAGTAATGACGAAGTATGGAATAGTGAAAACTGATTATGTGCTTTTTATAGGTGCTGGAGCTTTTCATATTTCCAAACCTTCTGATTTAATACCAGAACTTCAAGGCCGTTTTCCAATTCGCGTAGAACTTAGTTCGTTAACCAAAGAAGATTTTATTAAAATATTAACTGAACCCAAGAATGCATTATTAAAGCAATATGTAGCTTTACTAGAAACAGAAGGGATTAAAGTGACTTTTTCTGATAATGCGATCGATAGAATAGCAGAGCTAGCAACATTGGTAAATGACACAACTGAAAATATAGGTGCTAGAAGATTACACACATTACTAGAAAAGGTTTTAGAAGATTTGTCATTTGAAGCTCCAGATATTACACTTGATGAGATTATAATTACTCATGAATATGTAGATGAGAAGCTGCATGGCATCGTTAAAGACCGAAATATGAGCCAGTATATTTTGTAGGAGGTACACGATGGAGCTTCTAAATAAAACCAGGAAAATAAATAAACTATTACAAAAGGCTGTCGATCAATCTGTTGATTTTATGGAAATGGCTGGAGTACTTAGAGATGTAATAGATGCTAATATTTATGTTATAAACAGTAAAGGTAGAATTTTGGGCTATGCAATTGTAAAACAAAACGAGTGTAAAATTATGAATGAACAAGTTTTATTAGATAAAGAGTTTCCTAAAGATTATAATGAAAAGTTGTTGAAAATTATAGAAACTGAGGCAAATGCGCAAGATTTTAGTCCAATGTGCGTATTTTCTAGCGATATTAACTGTATATTTGAGACGAAGCATACAACAATAGTTCCTATTATTGGTGGTGCAGATAGATTAGGCACATTGGTATTAGCGAGATTCCAAGGTCCATTTGAGAGAGATGATATGGTATTGGCGGAATACGGAGCCACTGTAGTAGGTATGGAAATGTTACATGAACGTGCAATGGCAATCGAAGAGGAAGTCCGTTCAAAGGCTGTTGTATCTGTTGCTGTTAATTCGTTATCTTACAGTGAATTAGAAGCTGTTGAACATATTTTTGAAGAATTAAATAGCACTGAAGGATTACTGGTTGCTAGCAAAATTGCAGATCGAGTTGGAATTACGAGATCTGTTATTGTAAATGCTTTGCGTAAATTAGAGAGTGCAGGGGTAATAGAATCACGCTCCTTAGGGATGAAAGGCACATATATTAAAATACTAAATTTTAAGTTAGTGCCAGAAATTGAAAGAATACGCAAATAATTTTTTAAGGCCTTATGAACTATGATTATAGGCCTATTTTTTTGCTGTATTTTTTGAATGATGGTTTTAAATATGACATTATACATGCTTGAATAAATATAAACATAGTAATAAAATGTATATATCTATGATATGAAAAAAGGATTTTATTATTTTATGTCGAAAATTGTCTAGATAAGAATTATTTTTAATGAGAACTAATTTTAAAATATTCAATAAAGGAGAGGACAAATTGAAAATTTTTGATAATTCCTCTTTTGTTAGCGTACATAAAGCATTAGATGCAGCTCAATTACGTCAACAGGTTATTACCAATAACATAGTTAACGCGACAACACCAGGATTTAAAAAGTCTTCAGTTAAATTTGAAGAATATTTGAGAAATGAATTAAATAATAAAGGGCTGTCAGGATATCGAACTAATTCACTACATATACCTATAGGATCGTCTAGATTACAAGATTTAAGTCCTAAGGTTGTAGTACACCAAGATTCTGCTATTAATAATAATTTGAACAATGTAGATATTGATGCAGAAATGACTAATTTAGCAAAAAATCAAATATTATATGATGCTTTGAGTCAGAATATTACTGGTAAATTCCAAAAGCTTAAAACTGTCATTGGAGGTGGTAGATAATCATGTTTAAAGGTATGGATATAAGTGGGTCAGCTTTAACAGCACAACGATTGCGTATGGATATCATCACTAGTAACATAGCTAATGCAGATTCAACAAGAGCGAGAATAGTTAATGGCGAAGCAGTTCCGTATAGACGTAAATTAGCTGTTTTTGAGCCATCAAAACAAAGTTTTCAACTAACACTCAAAAATGCAATGAATGGGCAAGCTGGTGCAGGTGTTAAGGTGACTAAAATAGTTGAAGATCAATCACCATGGAAATTAGTTTATAATCCTGAGCATCCAGATGCTATTAAAGATATAAATTCCCCTCAGTATGGTTATGTTAGAATGCCTAATGTTGATACAGCTACTGAAATGATAGATTTAATATCAGCTACTAGAGCTTATGAGGCAAGTGTAACAGCACTTAATTCACACAAAGCTATGGCTATGAAGGCATTGGAGATAGGCAGATAATTTGTTTTTACTATGGAGGTTTAACATGATAGATAGAATTAATTTAAGAGATTTTAATCAAATACAAAAAATAAACCCAATTGTTAATAATTCTGAATCTAAAACTCAACAAGTATCTTTTAGTGATACATTGAAACAAGCTTTAGATCAAGTCAACCAATTAGAAAAACAATCAAGTCATATGGGAGAGTTATTAGCAGCTGGAAAGATTGATAATATACATGATGTAACAATTGCTGGGCAGAAAGCTAGTGTTGCTATTGAATTAACGGTTCAAGTTAGAAATAAAGTGGTTGAAGCATATCAGGAAGTTATGCGCATGCAAGTATAGATGTTGGTTGCTAGTAGGTGAGGTGAACTAATGAACGAAAAAATCAAATTATATATCGAAAAAGCGACCAGCTACTGGCAAAATACAAATAAAAACCAAAAAATTAAAATAATTGCTAGCGTTGCTTTTATTTTAATTGCTTTTGCTGTACTTTTTACATGGGCATTGACCACTGAATATACAAGTATTGTAACAAATGTATCTGACACTGAAGCAGGTGAAATAGTAAAAGAGCTTGAAAAACTGGGGGTATCTTTTAAATTAGAAGGTAATTCTATTCTTGTTCCCCAAGCCCAAGCTATTAAGGCTCGATACGACTTAGCGGCTAGTGGTTATCCAAAGAGTGGCTCAATTGATTATGGTATATTCACTGATACTGGTTTTGGTATGACCAAAGATCAGTTCTCAGTTCTGAAAAAAGGAGCACTTGAAGGAGAATTAGAGAAGACTATACGAAATATAGTAGTCGTTGAAGATGCGAGAGTTCACTTGAATGTTCCAGAAGCATCTGTATGGGTGCGTGAATCTCAAGAAGATGCTTCAGCGGCTGTTTATTTGAGTTTAAAGCCGGGTGTAACATTAGATGAGAAACAAATACTTGGAATTGAACAATTAATTATAATGAGCATACCAGGCGTTGATAGAGAACGTGTAATCTTAATTGATCAAAATGGTAGAAGACTAGTAGCAAATGGATCGGATACAGATGATTCATTGTCTGATTTCTTTACTAATCATATGGAAATTAAAGCTCAAATTGAGAGCCAAATCCAACAAAGCTTGCGTAATTCACTTGAGTCGTTGATGGGCGTTGGAAACGTAGTAGTGGATGCAGTTGCAAAAATAAATTTTGATCAACAAAGTAAACTGGAAAACCTCGTTTCTCCTGTGGTGGGAGATCAAGGGATTACTATAAGTAGTCAAGAAGAAACAGAAAGTTCAACGACAGATTCTCGAGAAGGTGGGGTACCAGGCGTTACTGGTAATGATCCTGCTACATACGAGTCTGCTGATGGTCAAATAGGTAATTATGAAAGAAGCTATGCAATAATAAATAGGGAAGTTAATAGAACGCAAATTGAGACTAAGGTACAACCGTTTCAAGTAGAAGATGTTTCTATTTCAATATTATTAAATCAAAACGAGGATAAGCCTGTAGCAGACGAAGTTATTCAAAGCATTACAAATATGGCCAAAAATGTAGTACTTACAACAGCTACACAAAATATAACATCCGAAGATGTAAAAGTATCAGTACTTGCATATCAATTTGATACAACCTTAGCGGATCAATTATCAACAAAAGGATTATCTCCTATGGAAATGCTATATATAGCAGGTGCAATTATAGGTGTATTAGTTGTGGCGGGTGGCGCATTCACGGTGTTAAGACGAAGAAGAAAACAGGAAGTAACAGAAGAAATCATTCCACAAATAATATCAGAAAATTATGACATAGAAGTTAATGATGAAGGGCAACAAGTAAGAAAACAGTTAGAAAAATTAGCCAAGCAAAAGCCAGAAGATTTCACAAAACTGTTACGAACATGGTTGATGGAAGAGTAGCTATTATTGTGTAAATTAAAGCATCAATAGTTTAGGAGTTGATATAATGGCCCGTGCTTCACAAGGCTTAACTGGAAAACAAAAGGCAGCAATTTTAATGGTTTCCCTAGGGCCTGAAGTTTCAGCGCAAATATTTAAGCATTTAAGGGAAGATGAAATAGAGCAACTTACTTTAGAAATTGCTAATTTAAAAAAAGTAGAGTCAGCGGATAAAGAAACTATTTTAAATGAATTTCATCAGATATGTGTTGCGCAAGAGTATATTTCTCAAGGCGGTATTGAATATGCAAAGGATATTTTGCAGAGAGCTTTAGGACAGAACAAAGCTGTTGAGGTAATTAATAAACTAACAGCATCATTACAGGTAAGACCATTTGATTTTGCTAGAAGATCAGATCCGACTCAAATACTGAATTTTATACAAAATGAGCATCCGCAAACAACTGCATTGATATTGTCGTATCTTGAAGCAAAGCAGTCAGCGGCTATTCTTTCTGCTCTTCCTCATGAGAAGCAAGCTGATATAGCTAGACGTATTGCAACAATGGATCGTACATCGCCTGATATAATTTCAGAAGTTGAAAGAGTTTTAGAAACTAAGCTGTCATCTACAGTTACTGCAGATTATACTTCTGCTGGCGGTATTGAGGCTGTTGTTGAAATTCTTAATGGAGTAGATAGAGGTACTGAGCGAACAATTCTTGATGCGTTAGAGATTCAAGACCCTGAGCTTGCAGAAGAAATCAAGAAAAGAATGTTTGTCTTTGAAGACATCGTTACTCTTGATGATCGATCAATTCAAAGGGTTATTCGTGAAGTTGAGAACAATGACCTTATTCTTGCACTAAAAGTTGCAAGTGAGGAAGTAAGAGGAACGCTTTTCCGTAATATGTCGAAACGTATGGCAGATAATTTTAAAGAAGAAATGGAATATATGGGACCAGTTCGTTTACGAGATGTCGAGGAGTCCCAAACTCGTATCGTTGCTATTATTAGGAAACTAGAAGAAGAAGGAGAGATCATAATAGCCCGTGGCGGAGGAGATGAGATCATTGTCTAGGCTATACAAAGCTGGGTATATTAATTCTTCTAATCAGGCTAAATTGATTGAAACTAAGCCACTTCCTACCATTGAAGATAATGTTGAAGGTAATGTTGATGATAATACTGCAACAGAAGCACCAATTGATATTCCTAAAGAGATTCTTGATATGATAGAAGATGCAAAATTACAAGCTAAGCAAATAATTCAAATGGCTGAAAATCAAGCTAATAGTATGCGAATTGAGATTGAAAATGAAAAAACACAGATGCAACAGCAGATGGAGGCTGAATCTACCAAGTTATATAATGAAGCTCATAAACTTGGATATAGTGAAGGATATAATAATGGATATTTAGAAGGACAAAAAGATGCGGAGCAAACTTATTCTCAGAAAATCATAGAAATAAATGAAACTTTGAATTTGGCAAGGGAACAGAAAATACAGGAATTATTAGCGTCACAAGATTTAATTATTAAATTATCATATGAAATAGCGCATAAAGTAGTTATGAATAATCCTGAAATATTAACTGAACAAATCGTAGATTTAGTTAAGAAATCATTGGAAAAGATTAGAGATTCTGAAAAAGTAGAGATCCATATTAATCAGATAGATTTTAATAGAGTTAATGAAGCACTTCCGATTTTCAAAAAAATACTGCAAGGAAAATCTGACATAATTATACAGGTTGAACAACATATCGATCCAGGAAGCTGTGAAATTATCACTAGGATGGGTATGATTGATGCTAAAATATCTACTCAATTTGATGAAATAAAAAAGGCGCTACAAACAATAGATTTAGGAAGTGAAAGCTTTGACGAAGCTTAATCATTCACATATTTTTACTAAGACATTAAATGCACTTAATAGAGTAGATACAATACGTGTAAACGGCAAGGTAACTCAAGTAATAGGCTTAACAATAGAGGCAAATGGTCCTGCGGTTTCCTTAGGAGAAATATGTATAATTGAGTCTCGTAAACAATCAACTAGTATATTTGCTGAAGTAGTAGGATTTAGAGAAGATAAAAT
>Ga0265293_10004042_pt1 | contig 26390 bp, 23 predicted proteins | sample Munlanlewell138R_FD_192505 | JGI IMG/M metagenome (GOLD analysis project Ga0265293, IMG submission 192505) | Leachate microbial communities from a municipal landfill in Southern Ontario, Canada - Leachate well 138R | ecosystem: Engineered > Solid waste > Landfill > Unclassified | place: Canada...
AAAAGGCCTTATTATCAGACAAGGAGAAGGCAAAAGCACTACTTACTCCGAAAAACATGGATTGTATCCGTCGAAAAACACCGAATGAAACTGTCGAAAAACACGGATTGAGCTTTTGTCAGGTATACAGAAAAACAAAATATCCAATATGAAGAATTGTAAAATTCATGTATTTATATAAAACATAGCAACACAAATGTGCAAGTTGGCACGTTTTCAATGTGCAACTTGGCGCAGTTTTAATGTGCAAGATGGCGGATAATATCAGCTATATGTCCTTTTCCAGAACATCTACATCACCCTCTATTACAGGTTCATAGGTACTGTTCTCTTTTATGGAGCCGTTTATCTTTAATGTGGCTTTTCTGCCTTCTGCTGCATAAACAAGGCTTTGTTTACCGTCTCCTTTGAAAGATACATTGGATATGAGTATATGGGCTGGTATATATGTTATTCCCTCTTCTTCAACATTTCTAAGATTAATCCTGTTATTGCCTATTGCTGAATTAGTAAGCTTTATTGTGTTAACAGGAGTTCTGATACCTATAAGGTCAGTAATCTCATTTTGCACATATATATGGTCGAATGTTATATCTTCCTGTACAGGAGGTATTGAATTAGGATAACAGCCTCTTGAATACTTCGTTTTATCAAAAGTCAGAGAGAATGCAGTATGTCTTTCCTTTTTTAAATAGATATACCTAAAATGGATATTCCTGCATCCGCAGTTATATACAATCCCTTTATCCTGTGTCATTGTCCATTTTATACCGTCATATTCTTTTGTTCCTTCTTCGTGGCTTGGAGGAGTGTCGGATGTATAAAAGATGTCATTTGGCTCCATGTTTACCCTATACATCCTGTTGTTATAAACGACTGTATCCGACTGCTGCACTTTCATACCTTCATACCAGTCAAGCCAGGCTCCTGCAAGCACCCTGCAGAAATAACCGACCGTCTTTTCCTGGTCCAAGTCATAACAATCCTCAATAAGCCCGTCTTCTATCCAGCCCATTTCAGGAGAACCGGTCGTGTAATCATGAGCATTTATTGCTATCGGGTCATCAAATGTTTTGAATATGCCGTGCCTTATTGCAAACTTGCAGCCTTTATCTATATGTATACCATCTTTAAGTCCCTCTATATGCACATTCTCTATTAACAGATTTTCAAATGTACATACCTGTATGCAGAAACTGTATTCCATAAGGTCTAAACACAATAAGTCGCGTATAACTAAATCTTTAACATAAAAGAAACATACCTGCCCTCTAAGGCCGGTTATGAGGTTTCCCTGTTTTGAATTATGGCCGTTGCATAAAAGATTAAGTCCTGTTATAGAAATATTGCTGTCATATTCTCTTGTGTATGCGCCTTTGTTTATGAATACATATCCTGTATCAGTCGTCCTTCTTATATACACGCCTTTTCCAAATACAAGAGCAGTATCAGAAGGTACAACAATAGCATCGTCTATATCATATATGCCAGGTTCTTCTATTGTTATAGTTCCTGTTTTATCCACCGCTTTTTGTAAAGCTATTGTATTTGTTCTTGCATCATTTTGTGGTGAAAATCCGTAATCTTTTGCAAATGCCATCTGAAGCCTCCATAGATTTTTTACTATTATACCATCAAGCTCTGAAACCTTTCCCAATAATTTCCGAAGTATTGGTAATTAATATGAAAGCTTCCGGGTCCACCTTCTTTATATACAGCCTTAAATGCACTGCCTGTGCTCTGTTCATAACCGTGATTATTATCTTCTTATCTTCATGGGAGAAAGCGCCTTTTCCATCAAAAACAGTAGCGCTTCTGTGTATATGTTTTAAGATATAGTCGCATATCTCATCAGGGTGCTTTGTTATGATGGTAAAGTACTTATTTAGATTGAGATTCTCTATTATACTGTCCACAAGCGTTGATTTTATCAAAAGGCCTAATATAGATAACAGCACAGTCTTTACACTAAATACTGTAAACCCTGCAAGGGTAAGAAAAAAGTCGGTAAGGAGTAAAGATCTTCCAATATCCCAGCTGGTATATTTCTTTAAAAGCATTGCCACGATATCAGTACCGCCTGTAGATGCCCCAATATTAAAAAGAATTGCAGAACCTAACGCAGGGAACATAACTGCAAAAGCCAGCTCCAGTAAAGGCTCATCTGTAATAGGTCCATTCATAGGTACTAATATCTCAAGAAGACTCAAAGATAATGAGAAAAGCAGGCTTCCGTATAAAGTCCTGTTTCCGAATTTCTTTCCCAGTACCAGATACCCGATGATAAGCAGTATGACATTTACGATAAGTATTATGGTAGCTGAACTTATTGCACCATTGAACGCATTGCTTAGAATCATAGCCAAGCCGGTAACTCCGCCTATGGCAAAATTATTGGGAAACTTAAAAAAGTATACGCCTATTGTGACAAACAAAACCCCAAGAGTTATTAAGATATAATCCTTTACAACACCTTTTACATCCTTAGGTTTGAAGATATCCAGTTTTCCATTAACCTCATGGTTACTCATCACAAGTAAATTATCGGTCTGTAATTGCAAATAGTCAATACAAAGTAATCTTATGTTTACTGCTGCTTAGCCGCTTTTATATCTTTAACTGTTAAAAGCGCTGCGGTTTCCCCGGACAGCAATGATGAAGCGTAACCGTGACACCGAAAAGCGAATCCTCCTGAGAATTTAAGACCCTTTATGAACTCCTCATCTTTTATCATTAAAAGCCTTGGAATAACAGAATCCCAGTTAGTAATCTCATAACCATAAATGCTTCCATTGTATGCATCTGTATAACGGGCTAGAGTTACAGGAGATGCGACTTCAATCTCTTCTATATATGGCGTTACAGAAACTCCGACTACCTTTTCAAACTCTTTTATCATTGCTTTGGCAAACTTATTCTTAGTAGTAACGTAGTCTTGTTCTGTTACATCTTTCCACATATCACCATGATACAAAGTGGTAAGATACAGAATACTTGTACCAGGAGGCGAACAGTCAGGTATCGCATTATTCAGACAAACTGTCGCCTGACCTACAGGATCTTCAAAACTGCAGAACCCTTTATAAATCTCTTTAGTAGTGGGTTTGCTGTATATAAAATAGCTGTATTCATGGATGCCTAGTTCAAAAGCACTCTTATTCAGTCCTAAATATGCGACTAGTACTGACGGACCAATATCCCTGCTGTTGCATGACTTAACAGCCATTTCAGGCACATCAGCCTTATTCACAAGCTTTCCGTATACATTATGAGCATTGGTGTTTGCGATTATGTTGCTGGTCTTTATGTATTCCCCATATTCTGTCTTTACCCCTATAACCTGGTTATTCTCCACAAGTATATTTACTACCTTTGTCTTGTATTCTATCGTTCCTCCAAAATCACGTATTTTCTTGTCCAGAGCTACAGTAAATCCGTGTGAGCGGTATCTTGGTATATATGCTCCTTTGGACAGGTACTTGTAGAACATTGCAGCATATGTCGGGAAATTCAGTTTGTTTACATCAAGGCCTAAGTAACACCAGTATGCTGATATGATCTTCTGTGATTTATATGGCACCTTAATCGCATCAAAAATGCTTTGAAGCGAATATGATGCAGTGCGAAGAAAGTTGCCGAAATTTGCCTGCATATATTTCTTGTCAACATTACCTTTTGATGCTGCCATGTATGCAAAGGCATCCACTACTTCTTTACATAGAGCTATAAATTTCTCAACATAAGGCCGGCAGCCCGGATCTTCGCTTTCTATCTTATCAATATATGCATCTACTCCAAAGGGCATGCAGACATCCAGACGACCTCCTTTTTCATTAGGTATGATAAGCCGGTATGCTTCAGGAACACGCATCCACTCGACACCCAGTTCTAAGGTGTTTTCCAGAAGATTGCGTACAGCCCCAGCATTATCAACCGGTCCGAAATCAGAAATCTCATGAAGCGAAGGTTCAAACTCAAACCGTCCACGCACAAAACTAGTTGCTACTCCTCCAGGAAGATTGTGCTGCTCCAGTATAAGAGTTCTTAATCCGTTTTTTGCGCATATAGCACCTGCGGTCAGACCGCCGTTACCTGCCCCTATAACAATAACGTCATATTCTCTGTTAAAAATATATTCACCCATTTTATTCTTCCTTTACTCTACCGGAATTTCAATTTCCAGGTCTGAAAGAGGGAAGGAACTGCAAATATGGACATATCCGAACTTCTTATCAGCCATACGGCGTCCATCGGTATCTTCAACTATGAACACATCTCCTGCTATTAGTCTGCTTCTGCAGCATCCGCATTCACCAGTTCTACATAAAGAAGGTGCTTTAATTTTCGCGCGTTCCACTGCTACCAATATGCTCTCTGTCGACAAAGCTTCAGTTATTGTAGTATTCTGCCCCATATGTATCGTAAGCTTGTACTTCTTTCCAACCTTATCCTTCGGGAATCCTTCATACTTTTCAACGTTATTAATCTGTCCATACAGTTCCCGTCTAACATACTTCTTTTCCAGACCGAGCTTAGCTATTTCTTTACTGATAAAGTCATACATTACCTGCGGTCCGCACATGAATATGGAATATGGTTCGTCTCCTGCATACTTTTTAATAACATCTGCTGTTATAAACCCATGTTCATATCCTTCTTTTTTCTCATCACTTAGCACATATACAACCTTTACTCTGCTGTCTGTCTGGGCTATCACATCAAGCTCTTTTCTAAGAGCAATGTCGTTAAGTGTCTTGCAGCCATACAGCAGACACAGATTGAAGTCTTCTATACCATCTCTTATGGCCTGAGCCATGGAAAAGAACGGAGTAATCCCGCAGCCCCCTGCAATACCGATAATTGTTTTAGCATCACGTATATCTTCATAATAGAAATTACCTTCAGGACCAGATGTTTCAATTACAGTCCCTTCTTTCCAGTTATCAAAGATATATTCAGTTACAAATCCATCATCTGCCTTTTTTACTCCTAACATGTATTTTCCAGATAAAGCTGCTTTGGGTGAACTCATGATGGAATACGGTCTTGTTACCTTGTGTCCGTTAATATCTAATTTAACGCTTACATACTGCCCTGCTCTGAAATATGCTGCTGTATCAGAAGAAAGCTCAAACTGCTTCATACTGCTTGTAAGCTCAACAACATCAGTTATTGTAAATTTCTGATGTTTCGGATGCAGTTTTGCCGCCAGTTCATTCATTGGCGGAGTTTTTCTTATCTCTGTCGCAGGAGCTTCTTCAAATTTCTTCTTTCTGTTTGGTACAAGTTTCTTAAATGCCAGAAGATCTAGCAACCCTATTGCTTTTATCTTTACGTTTAATTTCTTACTCATAATCACTTCTCCTCCAAACTGTCTTTATACGTTAAAAGCCCGATTGTATTACCGGACATATACCCTGAACTGTATCCATGGCATCTGAATGCAAAACCTCCGACGAATCTTAATCCATTTATATACAAGTCATCCTTCATCATTAGAAGACGAGGCAGCAGAGAATCCCATGTTTCTGATTCATAGCCATATATGCTGCCGTCATATGCACAGGCATATCTTGCAAAGGTCTGCGGAGAGGCTACGCTGTACTCTTCTATCGCATCAGAAATCTTTACATTAAGCGCTGACTCTATGTTTCTTACAATATCCTTTGCTATCTTATTCTTAACCTGTACATAATTTGTTTCGTTAACATCATCCCAAGCGCCATCTTTGTAAAGTGTTGTAACTGTCAGCATACTTGTACCTGGCGGTGAGCAGTCTGGTATTGCATTATTAAGACATACTATTGCCTGCATAGGATTATTACCTCTTTCAAACATACTGTTATACAGTTTTTTGTTATCCACTGTCGGATAAATGAAATAACTGTAATCAGTTAATCCAAGCTCTTTTGCTGTCTTGTTAAGCCCGAAATATGCTACATATCCTTTTCCGCCAACTTTCCTTGAATTAAATTCCCTATTCGCTTTTTCCTTTATTTCGTCTGCACCTTCAACCATATTGCCGAATGCTACATGCCTTGGGGCATTACAGATAACATGCTTTGTGTTAATCTTCTCTCCTTTATCTGTTGTTACTCCGACAACTGATCCATTCTCTACTAATATCTTCTCTACTTTTGTGCCATATATGACATCTCCTCCGAAATCACGGATAGCCTTTTCAAATGCCAAAGAGATCTCATGCGACCGCATCTTCGGAATATATGCTCCTAATAAAAGGAACTTAATCATCATTGCGCCATATATGGTGAATCCGAGCTTTTCAGTATCAGTACCCAGATAGCACCAGTATGCATTCAGAATATCGCGGGCTTTTTTTGGAATCTTAAGCGCTTTTTCCACTTGATCGACGCTGTATGAAGCTGTTTTTAAAAAGTTCGAGTACTTAGAGGTCAGAACCTTTTTATCAGGATTTCCTTTTGATGCCCCTAAATATCCGATAGCATCCAGTACTTCCTGACAAAGATCAAAGAAATTTGTTACTGACTCCCTGCTTCCAGGTACATATTCTTCCATTTTATCAATGTACTCATTTAAACCAAAAGGCATTTTAACATCAAGCTTTTCATCCTTGTCTGTTATGACCATGCGGTATGCTTCAGGTACTGGGACCCATTCGATGTCCAGTCCAAGGTCCTTAAAAAACGTGCCGCATGCACCCCATTCACCTTCTTTTCCCACATCACACAGTTCATGCAGTGAAGGCTCGAATTCAAACCTGCCTCTCACAAAACTGCTTGCATAACCGCCTGGTAAAGTATGCTGCTCAATAAGCAGTGTTTTCATTCCTTTTTGTGCTGTCGTAGCTGCTGCGGCCAGACCGCCATTACCTGCTCCGATAACAACAACATCGTATGTTCGTTCACTCAAAATGTGTCAACCCCCTTTTTTTTATGGTTGTTTGGTTAAACCAAGAACCATATTAATATTATGTATAAAATTTAACTGCTTACCTGTATTATATGTTCATATGACAATAATTTCAAGTTAAATAGGTGCATACTGCCTGGTATATATGCATAAAAAGTAAAATCTAATAATATTTGAAACTCTTTAAATGTAAAGATGATATAGATGATATTACTCTTTGTATAAATACCGTGTATAATTCTATATATGGATTACAGAACAAGATTTAATAAAACTATTAACCACATAAAGACTGACAGACCTCCATTGGATTTAAATGGCACAGCTTTAACCTCATATCATGAAGAGTTCCTAAAGAACTTCATAAAATATCATGACATGGATGCTTTGGATCTTTTGGATGCCGAAGAAAAGATAATGCAGTATTATGACATTGATTTTAGAAGAGCTGGAGCATTATTCAAACCGACAACAAAGCTTACCGACAACTCAAAAAGGTCACAGGGAGTATACACCAATTGCTGGGGCATAAAATGGCAGTTATTCGGCATGTACTGGGAGATAGTGAATAATCCGTTAAAGGATGCCACTTTTGAGGAAATAAAAGCATTTCCATGGCCAGATGCAAAAGATATAGACATGGAACTTCTTAAGGAGCAGACAGAAAAAGCTAAAAGACTGTATTATAATACGGATTATGTGGTTGTAGCAGAACATCCTGTCTACGGGTACTTCGAGTTAGGCTGTTGGATGTTCGGTTTTGATGATTTCCTATACAGGGTTGCGGCAGAACCGGAAACAGCTGAATGGTTCTTTTCCAATTATCATAAATATGTTACGGATATAAACGAACTGTATTATGGAAGTCTGGGTAAATATATACATCTTACAACCAGCGGGGATGATTTCGGGATGCAGAACGGACCGTTCCTTTCACCTGACATGTTTAAAGAAATGATAGCACCATGGTATGAAAAAAGAATAAGTCAGGTAAAATCAATATGTAACACCTTATTCTTCCATCACTCATGCGGTTCGGTGTATAAGCTCATGGATACGATTATCGACATGGGAGTAGATATATTAAATCCTATACAGCCAGGGACAAAAGACATGGAACCGGAAAAACTTAAAGCAGAATATGGCGATAAGATTGTCTTCTGGGGAGGTATTGACGAGCAGAACCTATTGTCAAAAGCAACTAAGGAACAGGTCAAAGAGGAAGTACGAAGAGTATCTGATATACTAAGCAAAAACGGAGGCTATGTCTTAGCAGCATCACATAATGTACAACCAGACGTTCCTGCCGAGAATATAGATGCGATGTTGATCGCATTAAGATAACAGACAAGCTATATATAAATATTCATCTCTTTTGTTAGAGCAAAATTTCTGAAGGGAAACGAAACAAATAGAGAGCGACGAATCTTTCTGCTAAATTACATTTACAAATTAATATTGAACGGAAAGAAAGTCTCTCATGCATAAAAGTATACAACAATTTTACGATAAAACACAGAAAAAATAATTGAAAGAGTAGCATCACAAGTAAGGAAAGGCGAAGATATGGGTCAGATATCTGACGGTATATGCAAGTATCTTTGCAAGTTATGTTTGAGCATGATAGCAGAGATATTGGAAGACATGGATGATGAAATATGCGGTAGAGAGGAAAGGAAGGGTAATTACAAGATCGTCCATAAGCGCAGCAACTAATTCCTCATCAGGATGGGAAGGTCACATACCACCGCACATACTTCAAGGATAAGAGGATAGGAAAGACCGAATACACAACGGACAGCATATGTGGGATAAAACCTCATGATAACACAGCAAGCGACATGAGGTACAGATGCTGGAAGAGGCTCCTGATACATCGTATAGCAAAGGCAGTAAATAAAGTAGTCACTTTTATTTCTCACTTTTTATACTAATTTATATTGACATTAACGAGACGGACAACAGGACTGATGAGGAGAACGAACTGATAGAGTTTAAGAAGAGAAACAAGAAGCTTGAGATAGAAAATGATATTTTAAAACAAGCAGCGTCCGCTAAGGAGCATAAAATATGCTCTGGACGAAGGTAAATGCGATAAGACATAACGCCCATGAATACCGGATATCATTAATGCACTAAATCATTAAGGTATCAAGGAACGTATTTTACTACGAATCCAGGAAGAAAGACAAGGAAGACGGGCTGAAACCTACTGTAATAGATATATTTATGAATGTATATTCATGAGTAGTAGGAACAATTATGGTATCAGGAAGATAAAGGCTAAGCTTAGAAGAAAAGGTATAGTGGCATCAAGAGGGCAGAAAAGCTGGATAATGAAGATAGAAGGCCTTGTATCCAGATCATTACAGCATAATATTGTCCTCAGAGAAGCACCTGTAATGCAGTAGAGACAGCTAATATGATTCAGAGGGATTTCAATAATCGGTCATATAGGAACGTAATAGTAAGCGACCTTACAAAAGTAAGAGCTGGGATGAGATGTAACTACATATGTGTAGTGGTAGACCTTTACAACAGGGAAATCATAGGGTACAGGGAGCTAACAAGGATACCAGACTCGTGTTCAAAGCACTCTCAATGGTCAAAGGGAACCTGTCAGACATATAGATATTCAATACTACAGCGGTAGTGAGTTAAGCACAGCATAATAGATGTAACTCTTGAAAAATTCGGCATATGAAGATCATTAATTATGAAAGACAGCCCATATGACAATGTGGTTACTGAAGCAACATTCATAATAGTTAAGACGGAGTTTGTGAAAGGTAATTGGTTTAAGACATTGGAAAGATCGTAACCAGAATTCATGGAATATGTCAACTGGTTCAACAACTACAGAATACATTCATCATTGAGATATATGTGCCCAATCGCATACAGAACTGATACCCTGAAAAAATTGTTTAAGAAAGTGGCGTAAATCCAACTAACTTACACTGTTCATTAATACAGTTTCACTTTTCATTTATTTCATATATATGAACTTGATAGTCTTTTCCATACATTATTGTATTATCTTCTATAACATCAATAAGCCTTAACCACTCAATTTTTTCAATATATAATTTTACTAATAATACTGGTCTATATATAATAATTTTTATTAATCTTTTATTATTGATATATGAATTGTATATTTTATCAAAAACTTTTGAATATATTTGAATTGAAAATGGATTCGCAAAATAAAAAATTGTAGTATCATCATTAATAACATAATTACACACATCATCATTCACTAACTCTATTTTATCTCTAATATTTTCAGATAATTTGAATCGTTCAATATTAAGTTTTGCGTCTTCATGAAACTCTTTTATTAGTTCTAAGCCAATAACTTTCCTAAAATTATATAATGCAGCAAATATTATAACTCTACCTTTTCCTGAACCAATATCAATAAAAATGTCATTTTCATTGATGTTAATTCTTTCGAGTGTTAATTTTAATATCCTAATTGGAGTTGGAGCATACCCTCTATATTCTTTTTTGGTGCTTCCCCTTTCATGTTTAATTGTTGTTAAATTATATTTTTTTTCAAACACTTGTTCCTCAAACCTAAATAATTTAACTCTTATCTTATCAACTAAATATGCTATTTTTTTTAATAACACCTCTATCATATATATTATATAAATACTTATCGGAATTCTTATAATCTTTAAATACCTCCCCAAATTCTATGCTTTATAATTTATTTTTTGTATAATAATAACTTATTGTGATACATTGAGTCATAAGATAATTTATCATATAAAAAATAATACCTATCATTTTCTATTGAAATTTTAAATAATGCTTTATTATTAACTTTTAGTAGTGAAAAATAATTTGTAATTTTAATAACCAAATGTTTTTTTTTAAGTATAATGCATATTTTATTATCCTTATAATCTATCTCATTTTTTGTTATATAATCAACTTCATACTTTTTTATATAATTATTATTAATTTCTATTCTGAATTTATGTAATAGTCTATTTACATTTTTATCTACTGTAGTAATAGTAAAATTTATTGCATAATTAATCACTTCACAATCATTATATAAATGTATATAAAAATTTTCTTCATTCCAATAGCAATTATAAAGAAAATCCATTAATTTACATTCTTGAATTTCACTTTTTACAATCAATAACGTTTTTTCTTCTATTTGTTTAATCGAGAAATACTCTGAAATTAAAATGCTTTCATTCGAATTTATTTGAAGTTTTTCATTAAGTTTTTTATTGTTAAACTCATTAATATACTCCAAGAAAGCCTTTTCATCAATTTTTATACATTTCAACTTACTTACATCATTTATAACTCTTTTATTGATAAAATCAATTGTAATTTTTTTTATATTCATAAATATTAGATCTAAACAATTTTCTTGGATTAAATCATAAAAAATTTCATTAATTACTATTGATTTATCGTAATATATTTTATCATTAAATAATTTTAAGGTTTTTTCATCAACTATTCCATTATATATATAATTTATTATCTTAAAAACGAAAAAAACCTCATTGCATACATTATAATAAATGGTTCTTTTTAGCAACTCATTATAACAAATACTTTTATTTGTTTTTATCAACATAGCAATTTCAAATATTTGAGTTAAATTTATGAAATAATGCTTTTTTAAATCAAATTTTGAACTGGATATTATTTGATTTATATAGTGTTTATAGTGTTTACTTAAGTGTAAAATTAAGTATATTAATCTATCATAAAACTCAAAAACATATACTTCATGTTTTTCATACACTCTTGGTATTGCTCTATTGTACATGTCATTCTCATTTAAACTAATTCCTAAATCCTTTTTTAGTAAATTTTGATGCAATTCAACTAGAAAAACTTCTTTTTCTGAATTTTCCTTAATGAGTGATATATGATAAATATTTTCATTTATCGGCAATTTTAACTCACTTATTTCTCTAATTACATTTCCAATTTTGACTTTATACCCTAACCTTTCAAATACATCTAGTACTTTTTTTAACTCATCCCTTTTATATAAAAAATCAAAATCATTAAAAACCCTTATGTTGTTTCCATATATGTCAAAATATAAAGGAAATCCTTTGAATGAAACAATTTTAATTTTATTTTCACTTAACTTGCTTACAATACTGAAATATTCCTCTTTCATTGTAATAAACTTTGTTTTATAATAATATATTAAACTAAAATAAATTTTTTTAAACTTTTCTTCGTTATACTTTTTATAATCAAGAATTGTTAAAATGTTAAATAATTTATAATACTCATATTTATCGTCGTTTTCACTCATCAAACTATTTACAAATTCTATGGTTCGTTCTCTTAATGTATTCATTTAACCTCCAATATTTTTAACTTAAGAATACCATTTCGCTTGTGCTCTAAACATTTTTGCATATTTTTGCCCATTTTTTAATAAAGTATCATGAGTTCCTTGTTCTATTATTTTACCTTTCTCTAGTACTACTATTCTGTCTGCTCTTTTTGCTGAACCAAGTCTATGCGTAATAATAATTGCTGTTTTATTCTTTGATAAATTTATAAATTTTTCATAAGTTTTTACCTCCTCAACAGGATCAATTGATGAGGTAGGTTCGTCTAATACAATAATGTTGTGTTTTTTGTATAATCCTCTTGCAATTGCCACTTTTTGCCATTGACCAATAGATATATCTATTCCACCAAATTCTTTTGACAATATTGTTTTTAGTCCTTCAGTATAAATATCATTCAATGAATTAATTTCAGTAACTTTCAATATTTCATCAAGCATACTACAATTCGAATTGTTATATGACAGATCACTAATAGTTATGTTGTCTTCTAAGGATAGTTTATACTTTTGATAATTTTGGAAGACACTTGTTATTGATGAATATACAGCATTCTTTGAATAATTTTTAATATTGCAATCATCATAATAAATATTGCCAATTGTTGGATTGAATATTCCAATAATAAGTTTTGCTAATGTCGTTTTGCCAGATCCATTTTCTCCAACAATTGCTACCGTTTCTCCACATTTTATATCTAAAGTAATATTTGATATAGCATTAACATTTGAACCAGGATAAATGAATGAAATATCATTTATATGAATACCATTACTAACTCTAAGTAATTTATCATCTTGTTTTTTTTCTGGTAGTTCTAAAAAATTAACAAAATTTGCTACCGAACCTAAATTTTTTGACATATCTCCAATATGTCTACATACTATCTCTTCAATCATTCCAAACATTTCTGAAACAGATGAAAAAACAGCAGCAAAAGCACCAACACCAATATCACCAGCTAGTAAAGTTTTTGTTAATAAAATCAGAACTCCTAAGTATCCTAATAAAGTTATAATCCTCATACACAACTCAAATGATATTGTCCTTGCCTCTGTTCTAAAGATTTTCTTCCCTAATAAAATTAAAGAATCCTTATATAAACTAATGAAATAATTCGTTGCATTTAATAATCGTGTCTCTTTAAAATATTCCTTATCATATATGCATTTTTCATAATATTCATATTCTCTTCTTATAGGTGCTATATCATCTTCAAGCTTTGAATATGTAATACTTCTAATAAATTGAGTAACTAAAAGTGGTATAAAAATAAGAAATAATGATATTGCCAGTATTTTATTTAAGTTAAATAAATACAAACTTAGAAATATACAATATGGAATATAAAATGTAAAAATATTTGTTACTTGAAATACTAATTCTGTACTATTACTCATTCCATTTTTTGCTTTATTAATACTATCTAGTGTTTCAGGTTCCTCAAATGATATCGGATAAAGTGAAGAAATTTTTTGATGTATTAAAAATCTTAATTTTCCCTCAATTTTTGTATCCACAGGAGTATACATAAAATTATGAAATCCATTCAATAATTGCGAAAAAACCACAGCGACTCCTAATAATAAACCTGCTATTATTACATTTGTAATTTCTGTTTTTTCTGCTAATAAATTAGTTATTGAATCAAAGAATTTTTGAGTATAAATTGTAATAATTACAAAAGATACACCATGCGCAATAGCTGTGATGTTAAACAAAATAAATAAAACAGGAGCAGCTCTAAATATTATTGGGTATAATTTTTTTATTATCATTAAGAACGAATTTTTTTCATTTATCATTTATACCAACTCCTTTGTGCACTAAACATTTTTTTATACAAACCATTTAATATCATTAATTCATTATGACTACCCGATTCAATAATTTTACCACCATCTAAAACAAAAATTATATCAGCTAGTCTTGTTGAACCTAATCTATGGCTAATAAAAATAGTAGTTTTATTTTTACTTATTTCTTCAAATTTTTCATATAAGTTACTTTCACTAATTGGATCTAGTGCAGCTGTTGGTTCATCTAGAATTCTTACTACACCTTTATTATACATTGCTCTAGCCATTGCTATTCTTTGCCACTCACCTCCTGAAATATCAATTCCATTCATTTTAATTTTACCTAAAGGTGTATTCAAACCACTTGGTGCTTTCATAACTAGTTCGTTCAAATCTAAATTTAACAATATTTCACTCAATAATTTCTCATTTTCTGTATTACTCAAATCAGAAATTAAAATATTATCTTTTATTGTTATACAGTATTTTGCAAAATCTTGATATACAATTGAATATATAGATTTTAAACTTTCTTTCGAATAATCTCTAATACTTACATCATTTATCAATATATTACCTTCAAATTCTGTATATAATCCTGTCATTAATTTGGTAATAGTTGTCTTACCTGCACCATTAATTCCTACGAAAGAATAATGCTTACCTTCCTCTATTTTAAAAGATAAATCTTTCAAAACATAAAAATTAGAGTTTGGGTATCTAAAACTAACATTTTTAAATTCTATTGATGAAAATTTGAATTCCTTTATATCTCTTTCATCATTAGTATCATCTATACTTGCTAGTCTAAACAATGATCGTGTATCATTAATATATTCATTGTTTTTAGCCAATAAATCAAAGTACCAAGTAAGTTTCCATGACATTATTTGAATCATTCCAAATACAGCACTTACTAATGAAATATACATCCCTATTGAAATTGTTCCTTCAATAACAGGTTTTAATAAAATGAAAATTATTATTATTGATAAAACTGTTGTAATAATACTTCCACTCTTCAATTTTATGAACCATTTAATTTGTGTTTTTAGCTCTACTTCTCTTGCTTTTTCATAGTTATTGTACCATTCTTGGTTTATGTATTTACTAAAACCAAATAATTCACGTTCGTTAATTGAATCCCTATTTGATAAAATTTCTGACAAATATTCATGTTTTCTTCTAAATTTGGTAGCTTCACGATTTGCTTCATAATTTGATTTTCCACTTTTATTTGCAAGAATAAAAAGCGGAATTGAAATCATCACAATCAAAACTGCAGCCCACCAAACTTGCGCAAGTAGAATAGCTAAAACTCCCAATATTCTTATGAACAAAGAGATTATATTTAAAATATTCAAATATGCATTTTTAATTACACTTTCAGGATTCTGCATAATTCTTGAAATTAATTCACATGTTTCTTTATTTTCTATATACTTATATTCTAATCTAGAAATTTTATTTACAATCTTAATTCTATAATTTTCTCTTATTTTAATCTCAAGTTTAACACAAAATAATTTATTTAGTTCATTAGAAATCCATTGGTATGAGATAAGAATAATAATCAACATGAAAGAATTATACATAAATGTAATATTCAAATCACTACTTATTAATAAAATCGCATCATCAAGAAACTTAGCATATACTACTACTTGGATAATTGGAACAATACCAGTCAAGAAAATAATCATTGCAATAAAAGTTGATGAAAGTAATCCGGATTTATAAACAATTCTAAATATTTCACATACATTATTTTCACTTTTTTTATAAGTCATTAATAACCCCTTTTTTTAAATCCTATATTTCATTAAAAAATTTTGAGAAATTATTCTCAAATTCATTCATATTTTCTGACAATTCTAACTTATAAATTGGTTTATTTAATAGTAAATTCATTATATCTAACAAATTATTTGATATTTCAATTTTTTGAAAACCACTTAATGATTTTACTAGCTTTTTTTTGAAATACTCATCATCCGCATTACAAATTTTCATTTTGTTATAACCATATTCTGGTAAAATTACAGCTTTAATATTTTTCCCTAAAAGTGTACTTGATTGTTGATCTTTTGAATCAAAAATATCCCATACAAAACATATTATATATGTCATTCAGGTTATTATATTCTCTGAATTCACAATCAAATCCACGAAATAAATGACTATACATGTTGCTGGAATAACATATAATTTTTTCGCCCTTCAAAGACAATTCCCTTAACATTTCTAGATTAGGCATTATATGACCATAATGCATATATGAAAAATAAACGCATTTACCCATTTAAATTTTTCCCTCTCTGTTTATTAAATATGTATTTAGATTTTCAATTTCATAATTATCATTAACATTGAAATAATATTTGCTTATCTCATACATCTGTACTGATTTATTATCTTTTAGTGATATATTTAGGAGATCAACTAGATCCCTTTCTTTTCTTTGTTTATTGACTTCAACCCTATTTATATATGTTAAAATCGTATTTCTAAATAATATTGTTCCAGTACCCATTATATTATTGCTGACATTCTTTGGTTTTTCTTCGAAGTAAATTAGCTTTGCGCCTTTTGTGTGAATACTATATGTGTTGCTTATTCTGCTTTTTTCATAAACATAAACAACTCCGACTAGTATACTTAATTTTGAGTTAGCAAAATATGAAATAAAATCCTCATATTTAGGGTTATCATAATATTCATCACCTAACATAAGCATAAAATCATCAGTGTTGATTGCTGGTATGCATTTCTCTATCGCGCCTACGATACCATTCAAATTTTTCTGTTCAATAATAATTAGTTCCTTGAATGTACTTTTTCGTGCTTCCGTTATAACATCATCTTTATTGTGGTTTACTACAATAATAACTCTTGATATTTCATTAATACTATTCATATAGGATAGTGTTCTTTGAAGCAATGAAATGCCTTGGAATTTGAGTAAACATTTATTTGGGCAATCCAAATTCGATATTCTGCTTCCTTTACCAGCACATAATATTATGCCAACCATGTATTCCTTCTTTAAACTCGTTACAAATCGACATATTTAATTTGTATACTTTACCCAACAATACCATTTCCAAGCAGTTAATCATCCAACATCTATTATATGTCTTTATTTAATTCTTCTATACATTCAATGCATAAATCTGCTTTCACATAATAATTTAGTAAGTGTTGTGTACTATGTTAAACAAATACATTAATAATGTTTTATAACGTTTACGTTTATGAAAACAATTTAGTCCACTTTCCTGATTAATTCTAACTCAAGTGTAACTGTTCTAAGTTCAGCCATCATAACCAACTCTACTGACACTTTGTGTTTCTGCTTGTTTATACCAGTGATTTTACTTTCATATCCCATTAAAGGACCATCAATAATTATTACTGTATCCCCTTCAATTAATCCTTTTGAATACTCTATACAATAATCCCTATTACATAAACTTAAAAAACATGCGATTTCCTCTTCATTTATGGCAAATTTCTCACTTGTTCCATAATTTAGAATTTTAATGATATCATTCGTATTTCTTACAAAACAAATTATTTCATCGATGAAGCATATTTCTGGTAAAGGAGATTTTATTATTATATACCCAGGAAATAGTACTTTTGTTATTTTTTTATATTTATTACCTTTCTTGATGCTTACATTTTTTTTAAAAGAAAAAGGTTCAAAAGCATGAGATCCAAAACGTTTTTTAATTATGTTGCATATATACTCTTCCTTCCCTGTTGTAACATACAAAACATAGTAATTTGATTTTGAATCTAGTAGCACAGGCATCTGTAATAGTCCTCAAAAACGTATATTTTTTATTATATATTTATACAAATAATATATATCAACTAAATTTATATGACCTTCATCTTCTATCTGTACAATCTCGCTGTACTCGATATATTATGAATTTTTTATAACATTGTTTTAAGTTAACATATTATTAGCATAAAGTCAACACTAATTTAAAAATTTGAGTTTCCGTATTTTATCTTGCATATAAATAAAACTGTAATTAATCTGTCAATAACCTAATGAAAATGGCCTTAAATAAGGAAATGCCTCTCGATTTTTGGTATAATAGAATTGTAAAAAAATTATCACACTAAACAAAAACCGGCGGCACCTCACATGACTAATTCTACCACAGATACCTATGGAATCAAACGCAAAATAATAAGCTTTTGTAATAAATTAACTAAAGATGCTGGACAGGTGCAAACTAAATTCGTTCAGGATATGGTTTATGGATTAGTTAAGTCCAAAAGCGTGCTGCTCTCTAATATATCAGATGCTTTGATAGAGCCTATTAAATAGATTAATACCATAGAACGGCTAAGTAATAATCTAGTGAATGACTTAAGCCCAACCATTAAAACCAATTACAACAATCAAGTAAATAAAGCACTTGGAGAATCACCAGTCATCCTGGTTGATGATAGCGATGTAATAAAGCCTCATGGCTTGCATTTCGAATCATTGGGCATGGTCAGAGATGGCTCAAGCATTTAAAAGGACTATGAAAAAGGCTATATGATTACTGAAATGGTTGCTGTTACACAAGACAAAAAGCAACCCATAAGCCTGTTTTCACATATTCATTCCTCTACAGATATGCAATACCGCTCAACAAATACTGTAACCTATCAAGGACTTTATGAAGTTATTGCCACACTCGGCAGGAAGGCTACCTTTGTTTTTGATCGAGGCTATGACATGAATGAACTGTTCAAGTATATGTATATGAAGGACCAGGATTTCGTTATTCGCCTTACAGAGCGGAGAAAACTGTTTTACAAGGGCAGATTGCATAAGTCCACTACACTGAGAGATTCAAGAAAAGGCAAGATAAAGACTACTGTATTGTTCCAAGGGCAAGAAAAGGAATGCTACATAAGTCATCTTAATGTTCAAATAACTGCAGCTAAGAAAAATATGCGTCTGCTTTTAGTATATGGATTAGGCAGCCAGCCTATGATGCTGGCTACCAATAAACGGATTTTATCCAAAGCCGATGCTGAAGACATCCTGCGCTTTTACTTATCACGCTGGCGCATAGAGGAGTACTTTCGTTTTAAAAAGCAGGAGTATGATTTTGAGAACTTCAGAGTTAGAGACTTGAAGGCAATCAATAACCTGAACCAGCTTCTAACATATGTTTTGGAATTCATAGGTTTGTTGGCGGACAAAGTAAATGGCAACAGGCTTTCAAATAAGATGATAAGAAACTCTAATTCAATACGAGGCAAAGTCTTGTTCTACTGTTATCAGATAGCAAACGGGATCTCTACGACCTTGGCTTATGCTAAAACAGGAATTGAAGAATGGAAGAACATTCGTCGTACTGAACGTAACCGGCAACTTGAATTCAATTTCATATGCTGAGAAAAAGACAACTAAATAGAATATTGATAAAACGACTATTAAGTGAACCCATTTTTGCTAAAATTGATAAAGAAGGAATATTAAATACAATTTAACAGTTTACTTCATAAAATTGAAACCAAATAATCGCTTCCTAATACAAAACACGGAAACTCAACTAATTTAAAAAGGGTTCTTTACTTCTTTCTGTGAAAAGTTACAATGGGAACGGATTCGGATATGAAAGCTGCAGTTTCCCTACGCATATGAATATCGCTGTCCTGAAGCTCTCGTACAGCCTGAAGCCTCTCGCTTTCCTCTTAGCTGTCTGTATCATACTGTTCATACCTTCTGCAAAAGCGTTAGTATATCTGTTCTCAAAATACTCCAATATCTCTTCCTTGTTCTTCCTGAATGATCTTGCCACTTTCTTCATCGGCTCCAACCTGCTGTGCATCATCCAGCTTGTCAGCTTGTCAAACTCCTCCTCAGCCTTTTGGGTATTGATATTTCTATACACCTCGTCAAACATCTGGACCATCCTGTAAGCCCTTCCGGTCTTAGGATATGATCTGCATATATTATCCTTCGCCTGCTCCTGGTCCTTCGTCATACGGCTTTGCGGTATCATTAAAAGCTTGCTCCCCATCCATTTCCAGTTCCTGCTTTTCTTCCCTTGCTCTTCCTTCCTTACTTCATCCATGCCGTCCAGTATCAGCTTCTTGACATGGAACTTGTCATATACAGTCTTTGCATACGGGAAGCATTCAGCGCATCCTGCCTTGTATGCTTTTGACATATCCATGCTTATATGGCTGATATTGCCGCTTTCTCCGCCTTTTGAGTCGAATTCGTATGAGAATCTGACTACAGCTTCAGCATCCCTCCCGTTTTCCACGCCTATTACGCATCTTCTTTCCGGATCGCCTATGACTGTCACATAGCTCTGGCCTTTCCTGAACGATGTCTCATCTATGCTTAATCTTTCAACTTCAGATAAATCTGTCTCCCTGACAGCCTTATCCACCCAGTATCTGACTATGTGCATTATCGCCGTCCTGCTTATCTTCAAAGCTGTTAATGATAATATAAAAATGAGCGAAATCTGGAAAATAAATCTGATCAGTATTGATTACAGTCTGGTATGATTTTCAAAAAAAAAGGAATGCCGGAATGAAGGAATTAAGAAAGGATTTATGGATTTTAAAGATGACAGGATTAAAACCAAACTACAGCGCCCTCTCCAGGAAACACAGCGTGTCGAGGAATACGGTCAGGAAATACGACAGCGGATATCAGGGGAAGGCAAAAACGAGGAAGAAGGCATCCAGGCTTGACAGGTACAGGGACGAGATATCAGAGAAGATCAATGTTGATGGAGTCTTCATATCCAGCGTATACCAGTACTTGCGCAAAAAGCATGAGGAGATAGGCAGCGAGTCGAACTTCAGGAAATATGTGGAGAAGCACGGGCTGAAGAAGCAGAAGGAAGCGGACGCGCATCCGAGGTTCGAAACCCCTTACGGATACCAGATGCAGTTCGACTGGAAGGAAGACATGAAGATGACCAGCAGGCATGGGGAGCTTTTCGAGTTCAATGTGCTTACCAGCGTACTGTCATGCTCCAGGATGCATGTGTTCGAGTATTCGAGGACTATGACCCGCCAGGACGTCAAGGCATGCCTTATGGAGACTTTCAGGAGGCTGGGAGGAGTGCCTGAAGAGGCGCTTACAGACAATATGTCCTCTATAGACACTAACGGCAGGCTGTCGGAGGACATGAGGCAGTTCGCTAAGGATTTCGGATTCCGTATCAGAAGATGCAGGCCCATATCCCCGTTCACGAAGGGCAAGGTGGAATCCAAGAACAGGTTCCTCAACTGGCTAAAGCCATACGACGGGGAATTCGAAGACGAGCAGGACCTGATAAGGGTGATAAGGGAGATAGAGGAAGAGGCGAACCGAAAGCCTAACGGCACGACGATGGCTCCGCCTTCCCTTCTTTACGAGAAGGAGAAGGAGCACCTGCAGGAGCTCCCGAACGAGAGGGTGTTCGACTGGCATCGGGACCAGAGGACACCGGCAAAAGTCACTTGCGAGTCACTCGTCACGTTCAAGGGGTGCAGGTACTCCGTCCCTATGGAATACATAAGCAAGACCGTCCAGTTAAAGGCTGAAGGCGGGATGCTCAGCATATATTATACAGGAAAGCTCATCCAGACGCACCCGATATGCGGAAAGAGGATGAATTATGACAGGGGCGACTATGAGGGCATTATGAGGAGCTCTATGTGGGGCATGGACGATTCCGTCCTCAAGAGGATGGTCTCGGAAAACCTGACGCTGCTCGACGGCATAGGGGGTGAAAGGGATGTCTAACTACAACAGGCTGACAGGCAATCTTGAAAAGCTAGGGCTTAGCACCTTCAAAGACAATCTGGGCCAGAGCATAGACGCGGTGAACAGCAGGGAGATCGCTTATGTGGACTCTCTGCTGGCCTTGACGGACGCGGAAATCAGGTTCAGGAAGGAGCGTGCGGAGCATTCGTGCATAACCGTGGCGAATTTCCCGTTCATAAAGGGATTCGACGATTTCGACTTCTCCTTCCAGCCGTGCGTGAACGAGGGGAGGATACGCGGGTTCTCGGACTTCAGATTCATCGGGCAGAAGGAGAACATAATATTCCTAGGGACATCAGGCGTCGGCAAGACCCACCTTGCGACCTCTATAGGGATAGAATGCGCCAAGGAGAGGTATTCCATATACTTCACCACATGCAATGACCTTCTGGCAAGCCTGAAGAAAGCCCACATGGAGAACAGGCTGCATCAGAGGCTCAGGCATTACAGCAAATACAGGGTGCTTATCATAGATGAGATAGGATACCTTCCTATTGACCCTAATTCGGCTAACATGTTCTTCCAGCTGGTCAATATGAGGTACGAGAAGAACTCCACGATAATAACCACCAACAAGCCTTTTGGGGAATGGGGCGAGGTTTTCGGGGACCCTACGATAGCAAATGCGATCCTTGACAGGCTGCTTCACCATTCCCACATAATCAAGATCACTGGAAGGTCTTACAGGACGAGGAATGCAATATCCTCAAATGATGTTGAACAAGAAAGGCAGTAAAGAAAGTGGTCACTTTTATTTTCCACTTTTTGCACTAATTTATATTGACATTAACAAAAGCCTTCCTCGCTTCTTCAAAAGTAGACATCTGGGCAAGCATCATAGCATACCCTTCGAACAGAAGAGTGTTCCTTGAACCCTTCCTCGACCACGGCGCATCTGTAACCTTTATGCCGTGCTCCCCGCATTCAACCCTAGGCCTCCTGCAGTGTATGTAGCATGGATAAAGCACAACGTCCGCATGCCTCCATATTCTTTCCTCATCCTCATTGTCGTATCTTTTGCACATCTTGTGGCATTCAGGACACGGGTACTTTGATGTCTTCTTTGCCTCTATATATACATGCACGCTCTTGTCCTTCTCATCGAATTCCGCCCTGGTCACTTTCCATGGCTCCTTCAATCCTATGGACCTTTCGAACATCTCCACGAAGTTGAATACAGGTTCCATCTCAGCCTCTCTTTCTATCTGAATTATATCGCCTGTATGCTTATTTCACGGAAAGAAGTAAAGAACCTTAAAAAGTAGAAACTTTGCGGTTACATCCTGTTTTTTCCAGAATGAATTGTACCAAATTGAAGATATATATACTTAATACAGGTATAATAATTATTTTACACATTCAATTTGTATTTGATACATATAATCGGACATAAAAATTAGGTGTCCAATAGCTTCTGTATTTCTAGTAATCGCACTTATGTATTGCTACGTTTGTTATCGATGAATATTTTGACCATTCTGCCCATTATCGGTAATTAAATGCTCTATTCATATAATATAATTTACGCTGTAGAATTTGCGTCCATATTCGACATGACAGTTGAACTGATCCTCGCTTCCTGCCAGACCGCATACTCATACGTGCTTTATACAGAAACTACAGGCATGGTTTATCTATCTCTTCATATACCACCCTTCTGTTCCCAGTATTTACCGGAAATGCTGTTCAACATGCTTTACTAATTCAACTTTTAATAACATCTTTTATAACGCTGATTCCGAAGAACTGCCTGTTACGGACTGAGGTTATTATCTATCTTGATATGTTCTAGAACGCATTCTAGTCTAACCCACCTCATGATGACTACTTGACCTTGTCGTTATCATTGTCATCTAATAGTATTTAACAAATTCCAGGTAAACTTTGTTAATTGCATAATAAATAAATCTACCTCAGTAATTACGATTTTCACATTATCCGAGATGGTAACCCTTGGAACCTCCTGGAAGTACTCATGCACCCTTACAAGCCTTTTTATCCAGCTCTGTTCCTTCTGGTTCCCAAAGGTATAATAGAGAAGGTAATTGTTTGCAGGTAATACCGCAACGAACATATTGGCCTCAAGGTGCTCCTGTTGTCTGAATCCTAATATGTTTTGGGCTGTCAGTTCACTCCATTTCGACTTTCTAACTTGCAGTATGCTCACCGTGTATGGTTATGTTGTACCTTTCTCAAATACACTGCATCTCTCGAAGACTGGATATATATGTTGTATTCTATATTCCTGTCCTTGTACTCCTTCTAAATCCTCACCGGTTTGACATGGAACCTCTTCATCTCCCTAAATATGTATTCCATATCCGACGAATGAGTGCAATACGCTATTTTCTCCGGTGGAACAAAACAGGGACATGAGCTGCTTGCCATTCGCTCTACAAGACCTCCTATACTGGTTTTCACAGCTCTTTCGAGTATTACTAACACTATAAATATCCAGCAATTGCTAGCAGCAGCAATTACAGCACGAGGACGATAAAGGCTGAACTCAGGAGAAAAGGTATAGTGACATCAAGAAGGTGGATAAGCTTGATAATGAAGATGGAAAGCCTTGTATCCAGGTACACTGTAGCGAAATATAGGCCTCAGAGAAACACCTGCAATGATGCAGAGACAGCCAATATGCTTCAGAGGGACTTCAATAACCACCCTTACAGGAGTACCGTAGTACCTAAACTTTTATGCTACCATGTTACCATGCACTAAGGATTGAGTTCTTTACGGGTAAAATCAAGGGTCTTAACCATATCGGTGACATCTCCAGTATTCATATCGAACAGGCTTAATAATTGTTTTTGCCTTGATGTAAGCGCATATCTTAAAACATATGTGCTTTTAATGTATTCTGCTTTGATCTTGTCCAATTCACATAGCACTGTCTGACTCGTTTCAGATGAATACTGTAAGACATAAGGCCTGATGCCGACAGTCAATGCTGCTCTTAATATGGATGAAAGGAATCCCATGAAGGATTTCGCTTCAAAAGCAGCATCATCACTGGAATATGTCTTGTTAAGGTCAGCGCCGCTTTTCGCATACATGAACTGCTTTTCTATCATATCCCTGTGCCTGTAAGAAGTCAGAACATCATCAGGGGATAAGTCTTCATTTGAGATGATCCAGAAGTATCCGCACTCTTTCCTGTAGTTATCGAGATATTCATACCTTATTGACGACTCAGTTATGACGTCATCTTCATCGACAGCAATATTGATCATCTTCTCGTAGGTGTTTCGGATTCTTCTCTTATCATCCTTTTTGCCTGCAAGGTGCTTTGATATATATTCTATAGAATCCTGCTTTGCTGCTGCAAGCGTCGCTACATCGCCTTCATTGTAATAAAGGTACAGGAAATATTCGTTTCTGCTTTTCTCAAAAGGTTTTCCCTTGAACTTCAAGCCATAAATGGTGTTGTAGATTCTATTCTGCGCCATGCACAGGTTATCCCGGGGATTGGCTGCAATAAGCTTGTCAAGCATTCTGCCTGATTTGCCCATGCACATAAACAGGTAGCCGCTATCGCTCATGTATTCAATGTTCTCGCTGCAGAAGTACCCTCTGTCCATGACAAAGGAACCCTTCAAATCATGTTTTACCGCTTTTATCTTCTCCAATGCGACCTGGCAATGGGACATGTCAATTATCGATCCGTAATAAAGGTCGAAATATATAGGGATGCCGCTTTTGCGGTCAAGGAAATATGCGACATTGACCTGGGGCAGCCCTTCGTCAACCTTCGCTTTCCCGTATTCAGCAGAAAGCACATGTCCAGAGGAAATATTGAAGCTCGTAGAATCAAACGCTATGTCAATTGCAGATCCGTTTGGGAGCCTGCTGCATCTGTATTCCATCCACTTCTCAAGAAAGGCGCTTATCCTCTCGTGGCTGAGGTATTCCGTGAAGAATCTGGACAGCTTGGATTCACTTGGAATGTAGTTAAGCTCAGTATAGTGGTCATATAGGTAATACTTGTATAGCTGCGATGCTGATTCTCTTCTGAAAAGATAATATTCTAACAGGGTCATCATAAGCTCATCATATCCGGGGAAGGACTCTTTGAGGGCTGCATCCAGCCCCTCACGCTTTGCTATCTTCCTTAATACAAGCGGCGCTCCTAAGTGCACTTGTTTGTCGAATTGCGTAACTTCATCAAGAGGCTTTTCAGAATCCCTTTCCGGATGCAGTTCGAAATACTTCTCATTCGGATGCATGAACTCATCGTCTATCTGCACTCCGACAAAGGAAACAATATCCTTATCTGAATATCTGCCTTTTCTTGCCAGCACTTCATAAACATACTTCGGGCCTCCGGATTTGCGGATCCGTTTTCTCTTCGGAATGGGAACAGTTATCTCTTCATATATCATGGGAATCCTCCTGTTAAATATGGTAGCATATGCTACCATATTTATACTACCACATACATGCATATGCGTCAACATAAAATACGGAAAACCCTGGCAATTAAAAGAAAAGCGTCACATATGCGACGCTTAAATTCTTCAGTTGTTCTATAGGGTAGCATGGTAG
>Ga0265293_10004044_pt1 | contig 26388 bp, 30 predicted proteins | sample Munlanlewell138R_FD_192505 | JGI IMG/M metagenome (GOLD analysis project Ga0265293, IMG submission 192505) | Leachate microbial communities from a municipal landfill in Southern Ontario, Canada - Leachate well 138R | ecosystem: Engineered > Solid waste > Landfill > Unclassified | place: Canada...
TTTCTGTAAATTTATATCCTTTATCATATCTTTTAGGAAGTAGTAATGTTATAGATGAAAATAGATATGTTTTTGAAAACAATAAAATGGCATTAGGCACTAAAATATTGGATTGGTGGATAGAAGGCGTAGATCATAGTTTAACTAGAGAATGGAGAAGATCTGTATGGTTAAATTATGATATATCAACAAAAAAAATGAATAAAACTATAATAGACTATGATGAATATTTAAAATATAATACTATATTAGGAAAACATAGTTTATTTGATGATACTTACGGTTTAAATAAAAATATAATATCAAATTATGATTTTATTAATTATGATTCTGTTAAAAAAACAAGAGATGCTGCATATTCAAATTTTATAAAACAATATAATTTACAATTTTTAGTAAATATAATAGTTTTAGGCAATGAGAGAAGATATGCAGGACATCAAATATATCTTGATTGGCCAAGCATAAATCAAGACTCCAGATCTTTAAATAGAACTTATGAAGGTGTATATTTAGTGAAATCAATTGTTCATAGTTTTGTAGGTCAAGACACAAATATAGGGTATACACAAAGAATGGTACTAATAAAAAATGGTTACCAAAATTCACCTTCGAAAATATTAAAAAAATCTATTATATCAAATACCACAGGTGGTAGAAAAACAACGGAATTTAAAAATGAGTAAATTAGAAAATTTTATAGTAGAAAATAAAAAATTTGAAGTTGACATTAAGAACAAAGATGAAATAGCACGTGAAGCGGATGTAATACAAAAAAATTGTACTCAATATATAAAATTATTAAAAATACATGGATTTTCACGACCTTTATATAGAGCAGTGAATAACGGTCCTAATTTGCACGAGTATATGGAAAAAAATGTTAGAACAAATAGAAAACCATCAGGAACATCATCCGGGGAATTTCCTTTTATGAATATTTGGTTACAAAGTCATAAACATATTAGAAGAGATCAGGCAGTAATGGCAAAAGGTGATAAATTACATTTAAAAACGTTTGGAGACATATATTACTTCTTTCCGATTGGAAAATTTAACTATACATTTATAAAAACGAGTGATTTTAATTTACCAGATAATAATGATAAATGGGATCCATACTTTTATACTATGTTAATAAAATATATGCAATTATTCAAAGAAACAAAAGATAATTTTCGTTTAGCGTTAGTTAAAGATTATTTAATTGAATATTCTACCGACAAATCTTTAGGTATTTTTTCTGTAATAAATATTGCTGATATAAAAAAATGGAACATATTTAATGACGATCCAAAGCCTATAATAAATAAAATCAATAAATATATTAATGATAATTTTTTTTCTACTAATAAAAATTTTAGTGAAGCATATAAAAAAGGATATGAAATGTGGTTTGATTGTAAAAAATATTATTTATTTTCTATACAATCTCCTATAATATCCGAATTAACTTTAAGAGGAACACTTTAATGAGATTAAATAATTATATAAACGAAACGACTGAAGGTATTACAAGTCTTGCGAAACTAATAGTAACATCAATGTTAAATAATATTTGGTTAGATTTGAAAAAAATAAATTTTCGATTAAAATCTGATAAACAACTAATAGATATTATGAATAAACATAATAAATATCCAGATTATGTAGAATTTGCTTTAAGTAATAAAAAAAGAAAAAGTTTATCAAGAATTGTTTCTATCGGTATATTTGATATGGTTGAAAAAAACAAGATAATAATAAATGTTAGAAAAGATGTATACAAATTTTTCGATAGATTTGCAAAACCTAACGGTGAGAAAATATGGTTCGATTTAAAGAAAAATCAGTTAACCAGAGATTTAATATCAGCTTTATCTCATGAGATAATTCATTCTTTACAATATTTAAAATCAGAGGGTTTAGCAAATTTCCCAAGTAATGCAATAACAAGTGTATATATATCTGGCCATGTTGAAATTGAAGCATTTGCTGCCCAAGCTGCAGTTGATTTAATAACTACAGGAAAATCAAAATTTTATGATTTATACAAAGAACTTTTTGAAGAAGATGAAATATCTAGAAAAACTTGGAATAAATTTCTTAAAAAATTAGATATTTATAAAAAAGAAATAAAAAATTCTGATATTTTTGGATAATTTTTGGAGAATAAAATGAAATTAAAGTCATTTTTAATAAATGAATCTGAAATTAAACAATTTTATTGGGAAGATCCAATAAAAGAATATAATAAAATTAAAAAAGACTGTAATAAATATATAACTTTATTAAATGGTAGAGAACCTTTTATGAGGTCTGTAAAAGAAAAATTATTTTCAAGTAATTCTTATTATAAAAAGAGAGTAAGAAAAAATCGACGATCTCTTGTTGATTCATTTAGAAAATATAGTGAATTAATAGATGAAATGTTTCATCAACATAAAGTACCACTTAGAAGAAGATCTGTAAATGCAACCAGTTCTGTAGAGCATGCTAGAATATTTTTTCGTTCAGGAGGCATTTATTATTTTTTACCAATTGGTAATTTTAATTATGCGTGGGCTGAAACAAGAGATTTCAACTATTCGAGTCCAAAATGGGAAATTAAATTATTTAGACAAAAATTAGATTTTATTTTAGATGTAGAAGGAACTATTGATGAAAAAGAAGAAAAATTATTAAAAAATAATGCATGGAATTTAATAAAAGATGGTCTTCATGTAAATAATGATATTTTAACTGCGCATACTAAAAATTATGAAACATGGTTTGAATGTGATTGGTATTATTTAATACCAATAGGTGATGAATTAGGAGAATTATTTCAATAGTGCGATTAAACAACTATATTATAGAGAAAAATGAAAAGAATGATAAAATTGAAAAACATTTAAGTTTAATTAAATCTAAGTGTAAAAAAGCCGTTAATGTGATGATACGATCAGAAAGAGGAATTTGGAGAGGGATTGAAATATACGATGATTTAATTATAAGAAATGTGAGAAAAGATAGAAGACCTAAACATTCTGTTCTTAAATATAGTAATTTTTTAGATAATGCTCTAAAAAAGAAATTTGGTTGGAAACCAAGGTCGGAAGGTTTATTTGTAACAGGTTCGGCCTCAATAGCTGATGATTATGGTAATTTATATTTAGTTTTTCCTACAGGGAATTTTAAATTTATTTGGAATGAGAAGATACAAGATTTTTATACCTTTCTATATAGTGGTGGAACAGATGATTTTACGAAAAAAGAAACGATACAAAAGCAAGTTGATACAGCATTTACAGATAAAAATATAGAAAAAGGTTTAAAATCATGGAATGAAATAATGATTAAAGCCGATGAATATTTTGGAATTAAAATATACCGTAATGAAGAATGGATTAAAAATGTTGATATACTTTTTAAAACTTATTTTGGTGATAAGTTTAATATAAAAGATATGTTAAGATGAGTAAATTAGAGGGAGTTTTTTATAATAATGAACAAAATAGATAGTAAATTATATGGATTTTATAGAGGTGTTGTTGAAGATAATAATGATCCTTTGCGAGTAGGTAGGGTAAGGGTTAGAATTTGGGGACTACATACAGAAAGAAAAAGTAGGATAGCAACAGAAGGAATACCAACAGAACATTTACCGTGGGCAGAGCCTTGTATGTCAATAATAGAAGGGTCAATATCTGGTAATGGATTTTTTGGTGTACCATTACAAGGATCACAAGTAATGTTGTTTTTTGAAAATGGTGATTATGAAAGACCTATGTATTTTGCTTCATTACCAGGTATACCATCAGAAAAATCACAAAGAGAAGGATTTAATGATCCTGATGGTATATATCCAACAAATACGGGTGTAAGTGATTTTCATGCAAGAGCAGTGAGTAGATATCCAAATAATACAATCTTATCAGTACATGGAGGACATTATATAGAATTAGATTCAACTAATGGTGATACAAAAGTTAGAATACATCATAGAAGTGGAACTTCTATAGAAATGAAGCATAATGGTGATGTTGATATAAATACGGAAGGTAATCATGATGAAAATATAAGTGGAAATAAAACAGTAAATATTACAGGTAATTGTACAATAAATGTAACGGGTAACTGTACAATAACATCACCTAATACAACAATAACAGGAGGAACAGTAAATTTGGCCTCACAAGACACGATTCGAAGGCTTGTACATGAAAGTTTTATACTTTTATATAATGGACATAAACATACAGAAACTGGCAGTACAACATCAGTACCAACATCTTTAGCAACATTTTCTTCACATGCAACTTCAAACACTAAAGCATCATAGATGAACATTTGGTGGAAAAGATGTGTGTGTGAGCGTTAAAAAGCTGTCCTGGAGCTGGTCCAGGAGCAGCGAAAAATAACACATAATTATGACATTTTTGAAGTAATTTTAAAAAAATTATCGATAATTAATTATTAATTTAAGGAAAATATTAAAAATGGTCCATAGAAGAACAATATATTCAGATATTGATATGGAATTAAATAAACAAACTGATGGAGATATACAAAGAGATACGGAATTAGATGCGGTTATAAATTCTTTGGAAAACATAATTTCTACAATGCAAGGATCTCGTAGAATGTTACCTGAATTTGCTATTGATATACAAAATTTATTATTTGAACCTTTAGATAAAAGAACAGCAGATATGATAGGACAAAGAATAATTGTTGCGATAGAAACATGGGATACTAGGATAGAAATTATAAAATTAAATATTGATGTTAATTATGATCAAAATTTATATAATATGTCATTAGAGTTTCAGGTAAAACCCATAGAAGAAGTTATTACAATAGATTTTGTCCTTGTAGCTCAATAAAAATATAAATATAAAAGAAAGAGAAATATTGGAGAAAAAATGCCTACATTAACACCTGATTATCTATCAATAGATTATAATAGTATATTAACAAAATTAAAATCACAATTACAAAATTCCGATGTTTTTGCTGATTATAATTTTGAGGGTTCTAATATATCAGTACTATTAGAATTAATAGCATATATTGCTGAATTAAATACATTTTTTGCAAATAAAATAGCAAAAAATATTCATATAGAAACCGCTGATGTGTATGAAGCAGTTAATAGATCTGCTAGACAAATGGGCTATGAGCCTAAAGGACCTGTTTCATCACAAACAACAGTTACGGTTACAGTAACCGGTGCGACCCCTGACCACACATATAGAGTATATCCATTTAAACAAATTGAATGTCCGGATGAAACGGATGAAGAAGATAATACTATAAAATTTACTAATACAATTTTATATACAGTTATACCGTCAGCATCTGAATTTACATTTGATATGGTTGTTAGACAAGGAGATGTAATTGAATTAACAGGTTATACAGGAGACGATTTAGTAGATAATGAATTATTTTTACCATCAAATTATGCATATGATAATAATTTAGATGATACTTATCCATCATTAGAAGTAAGAATAAATGGTATAGCATGGACAAGAGTTCCTGATTTTTGGGATGAACTATCAGCATATAGAACAATTGATGATGTTTATATGTTTGTATATGATAGATATGGTAGAAGTAAAGTTGTATTTTCAACTTCAAGAAATGTACCGGGTAAAAATGATATAATAGAAGTAACAGTTTTAAAATCTTTAGGTGCGGACGGTAATGTATCATCTGGATCTATAACACAACCTGAAACTGAATTTTTATATGATGAAGATGATGCTGAATATTTTGATAGTGATTCAATAACTATAATAAACAATGATATATCAACAGGCGGTGCCGATGCGGAAGATATTGCTATAATCAAAGAAAATGCAAAAGCATCCTTACATGCACAATATAGAAACGTTACAGCTGTTGATTATGAAGCGCATTTAGAAGAAAGATCAGATGTTGTTGTTGCACAAGCTTGGGGAGAACAAGAAATTGCACCATCTGGTAGTTTTAATAATTATAATAAAGTGCATATATCTGTAATACCAGACGTTTGGGGTGAAGGAACAATTGATTTTGAATATGATACATTTACTGTTTCTTGGGGAACAAGTGCATCTCAAAATATGATGGTACCTACAGTGTTTAGTAAAACCTGGCAAAATACATTATCATTATATTTAGAACCTAGAAAAATGATATCAGCTTATGAAAAATTTGAATTACCCGATCTTATATATTTTTCTCTTGATTTTGGAGTAAGAATTAAAAGAGGATATGATTTTACTTTAATACAAACAGACATAAGAAATAAGCTCGATTATTGGTTTAGATCAACCAATCAAGAATTTAATAGTGTAATAAATTTTAATGATATTATTGAGTTTTTATTAGACACAACAGAAGTATCACCAGATGATAATTTTTCTTATATTAAAGGCATTCGTAACTTAAATATACGAGATATAGATATAAGCCATAAAATATTTGAATATAATACTATAGGTAAATTTCCATATTATGTTGAAACAATAGGAACATATACGGGAGAAAACCAATTAAGAAGAATTAAATTAGGTTATAATCAATTTCCAATTTTAGCAAAATATACAGTGAGAGTTACACAGGAAAATTAAATGAAATTTAGTGATTCTAATTACAATATACTTGAAACATATTTTAACATTCTAAAAAATCCTAGAAGTGGTGATGCTAATTCATATCTTGTAAGTCAAAAAGGTGTTATTATAGCTGTTGGTGGTGTATATACACCTCTTTATCAATTAAAGGATAACGGTGATTTCGTAGGTTATAAATTTATAATAAGTAGAATTGAAGGTGATAACTTTATTTTTACATATGAAGGTATATTATCCGAACATTCAGAAGCCACAGAATTGGAATTAGGTAAAGAAATGTATTTTAGAAAAGATGCATTTTTTAGAGATTGGTTAAATAATAATACCTCTGAATATGGTAATTTTATTAATAAAAACAAATCTTTTATATATTTCGGTAAAATATATGAAGTGTCTCGTTCAATAGGAGAATATTATATTCAATTTGAAGGACTTAAAAATTGGGTAATGAAGTGTCTACCACAACATAATAGAACAGATAGATTAACAAGTTTTATGGATGTGGCATTTGATCATGTATATCATGAAACATATAATATGATGAAAAATATGTGGTCCTTTTTTGATGCAAAAGAAATAAGTATAGATCATTTATATTATTTGGCAGATAGATTCAATATACAAATAGATAAAGATTTAAATGAAACAATATTAAGAGAATGGGTAGACCAATTAAATTATGTATTAAAAAGGAAAGGAACATATACAGCTTACTATATTATTTTTAAGTTATTATTTTCTAATACAAAAAATAAACTTAATATTTATGAAAGATGGTTAGAACATTGTCATAAAAGAATTTATGGCGATGCAACACCTATTAATTTTTTTAGAGAACACCATATTTTAGAAAAATATGGTATACATCCATCCGGTGGATCAGGTATTGAATGGTACCAAGATTATATGCCATCAAAATATCCAAGTGCATCCTCTTTACCACCTTGGCAAAGAGGAATAGATTGTTCAGATCCCTCTTGGCAATGTGGTGATCTAACAGATTTAACAGCTTTTTATGGTGAAGATTCAGGCAGTGTTTTACAATTATTTGAAAATGATTTAATTTCAATCGAAAGTTTTAATCCAGCAACTGAAATAATAAGATTAAATGATGGTGTTAATATACCTTCATATGCCGCTGGTGGTTTTAGACATTGTTTTGATTTTTATGTACCCGCTAGTGGTTCACCGGGTTCAGGCGCAACATCTCCTTCAGGTAGTATTTGCATATGGGCAATATCAGACCAAAATGATATGGATTTTGCTTTACAAAGTAATGAAGTGGGTTTTTTTGTAGATATACTACCCACAGGTATCGGCACATCTTTGAGAAAAAATAATGAGGTAGGCGATTACTTATCAGGCACATTACAATATGATAAACCATATTTTATTACCGTATATTCTTATGAAAATTTGGGATCATACTATATTAGAGCTGAAGTGTTTGATGATGGTAGAAGAATTGAATCTAGTAAAATAGATACATTACAAGTAGTTTATGATGGCATGGGTAGAGACTATTTGTATGTTTTAAATCATTTAAAACAAATATCTCAAGGATCAACAGCAAATATAAACATTGATATTGGATCATATAAATTAAGTTCAGCTTTTGTTGATACAATAGGACCTACAGGAAATTTATTCTTAACACCACATTATAAAGTAGAAGTTGATTTATCAAAAGAACCTATGAATGACGGTGCTATTATTAACAAATATCATGCAACAGAGTTGATAAGATATTGGGAATATATGAAACCAGTATCGAAATATGTAGATTACCATTTTGTAATAGCACCTATAGCTAAAATTGATAATTTTTCTGAAAATATTTCATTATATGATCCATCACTACAAGCTTATTGTGATTCAAGATTTACAGGATCATTTTTTCTATCTGCTTCAACATCAGCGGCCCAAGTTTATGGTGAAGATTTTGCAATTAAGTCTTTCGTATTTAGACAACCAACAAGTAAAGAGGAATGGAAAATAAACCACTTTTTAGGAACAGAAGATGTTATTGTACAGGTTTACGATGAATATGAAAATATTACATACATGGACAATATTGTAATACATGATGAAAATTCACTTACACTATATTTTGAATCATCTGCCCGAGGATCTGCTTATATTGCTGGTTTAAAAACTTGGAACTATTTGCATACAGAAGTTATATCTTCTGGAACATGGACTATTACACACAATATGGGATCATCAGGAGCAAGTGGTTTTGGATTTGATATATATAATTTAAATAGAAGTGAATATTTAATTCCTGATAGAGTAAAAGAAATTAGTAAAGATGTTATGGAAGTAAGATGGTCAACATCGGGGGCTCCAGCATCGGTTGCTGGTAGAATTCCCATTAGAGATGAAGATTATATATTCTATCAAAATACTCCATCAACAGTATGGACGATTAATCATAATTTAGATTCAGCTGGTTTTGTAGTAGAGGTTTGGGATGGCGATGAATATGTATATCCAGAATCCATAATACAAGAAACAGTAAACAGGACAAAAATAACATTTTCGGAACCCGTTTCTGGATATGCAGCTTTTGTATATTTTCAAAGAGAATTTTCAGCAACTTCTGTTTTTGAGTCATTATTTGATAATGGTTACTGGATGATAGGAGATCAAGATATTGAACTATGGAATCCCGAGGCTGCGGGTAGTTTATATTCACCAACTGCTAGCGGATCTATAAATGTAAATAATTTAATAGAATACGATGATAAATATATATTAGATTTTAGTATACCTGTTGGTGATGAATATACAATTAAAGAGATTGGATTATTTGATAAAAATGGTAATATTATGTTTTATACCAGATGTAGTGAATTGTTTAAACCATCAAATGTTCAGTTAGATGTTCATTATAGAATGTTTAAAGAGTGATAGAATATATAATAAAACAAGTTTATAAATTGCAGAATTATAATATTTATAATTCAATTTGCAAAGGAGGATTTTAGTTTTGAGTAGATACCATTATTGGCAATATGTGGTCGATGAAGAAGGTAGACCACTAGAAGGGGTTAATATAAGAGTATATTTAAATGATAATCCGAATACCGAGGCGGATATATTTGTACATCCATATTTAGGATCACCTACAAAAACATCAATAGTTGATTTAGAAAGTGATGGTAATGGTTTTTTTGAATTTTGGATAGGTGATGAATATGAAATTGTTGGTGGTTATACAGCATCACAAAGATTTAGGTTGGTGTGGGAAAGAGCTGGTATTCTTTTAGGTGAAATCGACAATATTGATGTTTTTCCTCCTGTATTTCAAGTAGATGAAACGGACAATACATCTTTAACAAAAGACCAAAGAAATAAACTAATAAGTAACGCTTTGGCATTTAAATGGGATAACCATGTAAACTCAACATATGAAGCTGAACCACATGATTTACAAGCTGTTGATTGGAATGATACAGATGATACTTATAATAAACTTGTAAGTAATTCAATGATGAATTATGTATTTTCTGTATTATCATCAGCCGGCACAATATCAATTGATGCCTCAGCAGCCGTCGCTAGATATTTTTCAACAACATCATGGACATCAGATAGCGGTTATTATAGAACAGATTTAACCCACAACTTAGGTAGACAATTTCCAATTGTTCAAATAGTGGACACATCAACTGGATATCAAGTTCATCCAAGAAGAATAGAATCGATAAATAACAATACAACACGAGTTTGGGTATCAAGTACATTTAATGCTGAAATAACAATTTTAGGATAATATTATTATGTCAAGAAAGAAATTTTGGGCTTTTTTAAAAAATGAGATGGGATCGCCAATACCTAGTGCTAGCATTAATGTTTATTTAAATGGTACATCAACAGAAGCACAGTTATATTCAACACCTGTTTCAGCAAATGGTGATGAAATCAATCAATCCACATTTACAACAGATACATCAGGATTTTTTGAATTCTATGTAGGTGATGTATATGAAAGTGGTAATAAAATAGGATATGATCCAGATCAATTGTTTAAAATAGAATGGGAATCAACTGATGGTATTAAATTTGGTAGTATAGATAATTTACAATTGTTTTATCAACTATTTTTAGCAGATCCTACAGATTCAGAGGATACAGTAAAGAATAAACTTGTAAGTAATGATGATTCATTTGAATGGTCAACACATGTTGAACAAACATGGTTTCATGAAGTACATCAGATAGAAAAAATTGATGTAGAGGATTCAATATCATCTACATATAATAAACTTGTAAGTAATGCACTTATGAGAGATATAAAAACAGAATTAGATATAATAACAATTAGTGGTGCGGATGCTATTACAATCGAAACATCAGGCGCTCTTGGTAGAGATTTTTTTGTACCTGCTGCAAATTGGGTTGCTGATAGTGGATATTACTCATATACAGTAACACATTCATTAAATTTAAGATATCCTATTGTAAATGTTTGGTGTACAATACAAAATTGTTTGATACAACCAGTGGAAATAGTAGACGTTGATGAAAATAATATAAAAATATATACATATGATAAAAATGATAAATATATAATGGTTGTTGGTAATATAGGATAATATTAGAAATGAGATTACAAGAATATATAAATGATGTTGAAAAAGTAAAAGACTTGAAAATAGGATTAGTTAAACATAGTTCTGAATATAGTGATCTCATTTCTAATATTCGCAAAAAATATGAAATTAAAAAAGATATTATTAAAGAAATTGAAATTTTTAATATGGAATTTAGAAAAATTTATAATGGTAAATTTAAATTTGATTTTTGTCTTGTTGAAGATATAAATATAAATGATTTAAAAATTAAAAATGATAAAACAAAAGATAAAATAAAATTAAAATGGTTCGAATTAAACCATGAATTAAGTAGAGTTAAAACTGAATTAGAAGATAAACTTAAACTTAGTGACTGACGGTCGTACTCCACGATACCGATTTTTTTATTCAAAAAATAATACAGGCTAAGGTCTCTTTCTTTTTGAGGTGATAAATGAAAATATATGGTGAACTCAACATGCGAGGCCGATTTTGGTGCAGGCGGGTGAGTCGAATAACAAATGTAATATGGAACCAAGATTCTATAGGTAGATTTTTATATGCAAAAGAAACCGATAGTATATGGTTTGGTGGTAATACGGATTGGAAACAAATAACACATGCTGAAGACTTAATAAACAATGGCCAAGAAATGTTATTCATGAGTTATCCTTTTCCTGATAACTGGAATATAAAAACAGGTGATTTAAACGATAGAATTGTATTAACAGAAACAACATCATCACAAATAGGCGATACAGGAGGATCATGGACGATAACAGGCATGAATACTCAAAATGTTAGACATAATCATTTTGCACCAACAGGTATGGGTCAATCTAATCAATCAGTTTTGGTTGGTAAATCAGAAAGATATAGATATCTAACAATACCACAACATACACATTATATGAATAATGATACCGTGCACACACATGCATTTGATGGATCATGGAGACCAGCATATACGCTAGGATCTATAGGATTCTATGAATCTGAATAGGAGATTAATATGAAATTTCATGAAATTGATGTTAGAGGAAAATTTAAATTACCTATAGAGCCATCTGTAGCATCAGTTACACATAATGGAACTGAAGAACAAGGTAGATTGTTTTTTTCAGAGGCAGAAGATTCAATATATTATGGTGATGGTAGCAATTGGGTTTTATTAACAGGTAAAAACGATGTTTTTACCTATGGTACACGAGTATTGATGTGTAAATATCCACTACCTGATAATTGGAATATTGTAACGTATGATGATTTTTCTATTCTTGTTGTTAATAATGGTGGTCTTGTTGGATCAACAGCAGGATCATGGACAATAACAGGATTATCAGTAGAAGGAGCACATAACCATGATGGTATAACAGGACCATCTGATGATAATGATTATGTGGGTAAATCAGAATTATATGGTTATGTTGCTCCTAGTACACATAGACATTCGTTATCCATAGACGGTCTTCATACACATACTTTTAATGGAGCATGGAAACCTAAATATAAAAAGTTTACAATTGCGAGGTATGTAGCATAATGAAATTTTACGGTATAGAATCTATGGGTAAATTTTTTGTTCATAGAATATCAAATATATTAACACATAATCATAGAGGTGTTATTGATGAAGGAAGATTAGTATATAATTATTCAAATGAAAGATTATATATAGGAAGTGAATCAAAATGGTTAAAAATAACGACGCCGACTGATATATTTGAAACAGGAACAAAAATATTATTTGCATTGTTCCCTTTACCTGATAACTGGACCATAGATTTAACACACAATGATAGATTATTAATGTTAACAACAAATACAGCTAATATAAATTCAACAGGTGGTAGTTGGACAATAATAGGATTACAACAAAGCGGTAACCACAACCATGGTGGCAAAACAGGTGGTCCAACATCTAATATCATATTCGCTGGTAGATCTGATATATCAGGTACAGGCGGTACTACAGGACATAGACACACAATATCATATGCAGGTTACCATCAACATACATTTGACGGCACATGGAGACCTAAAAATCTTAGAATGTGTGTAGGTGTTTATAATTAAAAAGGAGAGTTAGAATGTCAAAACCAAAAATTGATGAAAAGTTGATGCATTTCAGAAATTTATCGAATATAATGAAAAGATATAAAAAAATAGCAATTTATGCTCTACCTGGTGAAGGTAAATCTACTATTATACAAATGTTAAAAGAAAAATATGAACCTGAATGGAATTTTTATGATTTCGGCACAGGTGATTATACAGAACCTTATGTTTATGAATTACCAGAAGCCTTTTTACCAGAAGCCTTAGAAGAAGTCTTGCCGCCTGTAGATATAATTTATGGTTTTCAATATTCAAGAGAATATAAAGAATCCATTTCAGGAATTACATTTGGTGATATGTATAGACCTTTATCAGATTATTTAAGGGAAATGAAATATGAAAGGGCTAAAAAATGTAATATTTCAGGTAGAAGATTTAAGAGTATGAATGAATTAAGAAAGGCGTTACAAGGTGTAATATAAGTATTTGAAATTGTATATATTTAAGGGAGAAAATTATGAATTATAAAAAAGCATTTAAATGTTCAAAATGTCCGGAATCAAATGGTGAACTTGGTTGTCCCGTTTGGTGGGAAGTTGTTTTAAAAAATGACGAAACTGGTGAAATGAAAATTACTAAAAATTGTGGTTTTCAAATATTACCAGAAATGATGGCATTAGTATCTACTAATTCTTTACATTCAGTTGCTGCATCATATGATATGAGAAATAAGGTTATAAAAAATGCTGGTAAAATAATAGGAGCCATAAACGATAAGTTGGAATTAGGATTTGATAAAGAAGAAATAGAAGATATGTCCTCATCGGATGAAGAGGTAAAATTTCTTGAAGATAGGAGAGATGAATAATGCAATTTCATGAAATAGATACATTAGGTAAAATGTGGATCCAGAGATTATCATCATTACCTACTTGGACCTCAGCAGATAGAGGTAGAATGATATATAATATTAGTAATGGGTATATTTATATGGGGGGAAGTGCATCCTGGGAAGCATTAACCACTGGTGGTAATGATAGATATATAGATAGAACAACAAATGATACACATGCAGGTACAATAAGACCGACTGTAGATGCTACATATAATTTAGGACACTCATCTTATAGATATGCTAATATTTATGCCGTAAACTTTGTTGGTTTATCAACGACAGCAACATATGCTGATATTGCAGAAAAATATCTATTAGACAAAGAATATACTGTAGGTACAATATTAAAGGTTAATACTAATGATAACTCAGAAATGTGTGAAATTAAAAATCCATGGGATTTAGTATCAGGTATAGTATCTGATAAACCAGGTATTGTTTTAAATGCTGAAAGTGCTGGTGTTCCTATAGCTTTGGTTGGCAAAACTCCTGTAAGAGTAATAGGACCAGTAAAAAAAGGTGATAAAATAAGTCCATTTGAAAATGGATATGGAAGAGTAACTTTAGCAAAAAATGATATGATAGCAATATCTTTAGAAAATAATAATGAAGAAAGTGAAAAATTAATCACTTGTTTATTAAAATTATAAAGTTTACAAATATTATATATTATTGTATAATTTGTTATACGAGGTGAATGTGAAAACTTTTCAATTTCAATTAGTTATAACAGAAAAATGTAATTTAAATTGTTCATATTGTTATATGAACAAAAGACCTAAAGAAATGACAAAGGAAGTATTTCATAAACATTATGAAATACTTCCCAATTTAATGAAATTACACGGTGCTGATAACTATGTAGCTGCCTACTTTGGTGGAGAACCTTTAATAAACTGGGAGCTAATAGAATATTCTGTGCCTATTTTTATGCGTGATGAAAAATGTTCGAGTATTTTTATAGCAACTAATGGACTAGCATTAGGACCCGAAAGACAAGAATTTTTACGAAAAAATAACGTAAGTTTATCAATATCTTTTGATGGTTTATGGAATGATATAAACAGACCTTTAAAAAACGGATTACCAAGCGTTGAAACATATTTAAATTTAAAGTCTATTTTAAATATGAGAAATTGTAAAGTAATGGTAGGTCCAATTAGAAACAACATAACAATGGTTGAAAACTATAAATGGTTTAGAGATGTGTTTGGTATAAAAAGTCCTGATTTTACAATAATAAGAGATGATATATGGTCAGATAAAGATGTTGAAATATTTAAAACAGAATTAAAAGACTTAACAGATGAAAATATAAAACTCATAAAAGAGGGAAACGAAACATTAATAGGATGGTATGGTTTATATTTTCTTGATACATATTATGGTAGAAAATTTGGTAAAAGAAAACATGGATGTTTTGCGGGAAATAGTGGATTAGGATTCATGCCAGATGGTAAAATTTATCCTTGTGCACGATTTGGTAGTGAAAATTTTCATATATTATATGATACAATAAAAGAAATTGAATATAAAAAATCAATAAATTTATTTTTTAATCCAAAAATATTTGATCCTTCAACATATGAAAAATGCAATACGTGTAAATTAAAAGTTATTTGTAATGCTGGATGTACATTTTCTCAATTACAAAACGGTTTAAAAGTTGAAAAAGAAGAATGCGTGCCCATAGATAATGTATGTAAATTATTAAAATTGTTATATTCAGAAACAGGTAGATTAATAGAAGAAGTACAAAATACAAATACATTCAAAAAGATTGTAAGAAATTTACTAAGGAGTTAAAATGGAAAGAGATAGAAGAATTTATTTATGTGTAAAAAGTCTATTAAATATATCAATGGATTTAAAAGATGATTTTAATGAATATTCTGATATGATTTTATTTATAGCAGATAGAATAGCAGATAAAATGCAGAGAGAAATACAAAACGATGTGGAAAAGTTTGGTATACATGAAAATGGAAAAATACATGATATGACTGTATATGAACAAAAAATATATGATAAAGACGATAAAATAGAACGTGAAATTGATGAAGCAATAGAAGAAGCGAGAATGGAATTAAATCAGGTGGAAGAAAATGTATAAAATTGATGATACATTAAAAATGTACCATATAGATATAAACATGACTAGATTGTGTAATTTAGATTGTGATTATTGTTTTGAACCAACTGAAATAGGAAGCATATCAGAAGATTTTGTTGAAGAATTTATTAAATGGATTAATAAATTTCTTGCCAGTGATTTTTTTATTAATAATTATGATATGCTAAATATAAATTTTTGGGGAGGCGAACCTACATTAAAAGCAGTTGAACTGATGAATATAATTAATGCTTTTTATGATAATGAAAAGGTTAAATTTTTTATATTTAGTAATGGATATAATATATCAGAATTAAAAACATTTTTAAATGGGCATAAAAAAGATAAAGCATTAGGCAATCATCCTAAAATATGTATACAAATATCATATGATGGTTATGTAATACACAATAAACATAGAGTTAATAAAAAGGGAGAAGACACATCAAAAGATGTTGTTGATACAATAAAATGGTTAAATTCTAATGAAATACCATATGTTATAAAATCTGTAATAACACCCGAAGATTTTAAATATATGGTATATGCTTATGATGATATAAAATATCATACTTATGAAAATAATCCATCCTTTTTTAAATCTCAAAATTATAATCCTACTATAGAATATTTTACATCGGAAATATATTCAGAATCTGAAATTGAAATTTTTATAAAAGATTTAAGAAATAGTTTAATAAAACTAGTTGCGAGAGAATTGGTTTATATTAAAGAAAAAGGACATAGACCCTTCTTTTCTTGGTTGCATAAAAATATAGCATTATGCTCGGCTGGCCAACATTACATAGCAGTTGATTATGATGGTAATGTGTATCCTTGTCATGGGTGTTTATATTTAAACAAAGATGAACATTTTATTACGAACATAAAACAAGATGCTTCTATTGAAAATATTGCTAAAATTTCCAAAGTTTTTCAAAAGAATAATAAATATATACCAAATACATGTAAAGAGTGTGATGCAGACTTCTGTATGAAATGTAATGTTACAAAATATGAATTAAGTAAGAAACAAGATTATTTTGAAAAATGGCGAGATTATGATAATCAAGAAACTTTATGTAGATATTTTAAAGAAATAGGTAAATTTATAAAAATATTTAGAAGTAAGTTAGATTTAGGAGGACAATAAATGGCTTGTACAGGTCATTGTAATCAATGTATTTATCACGCTGGATATATTGGTCCCCGTCCACTTACAAGTTGGACGGATCCGACCCTATCAACAAATATATATGTTAAATCCACACATTTTAACCAGTTACGAACTGCTATAATAAAAGAATTATCTGTGAGATCTCGTGGTGTATCCGGTATGTATGGAGTTATGGATACTAATGATAGAGTATATGGAATTCATTATAGGCGATTGCGAGATAACGCGAGAAGGTTATATCCAACAGGATGGACTACATATAATTCTACATATAAAACAAATATGGGTTATGGTACTTTGTCTCCTGGTAATTTAATACAAGATGAAAGTACAACGGCTCTAAGAGCTTGGGTAAATTACAATGAAAGTTTGTGTGTCTGCAATTGTAATTATTCTTGCACCTGCAATTGTAATTATTGCACCTGTAATTGTAATTATTCTTGCACCTGCAATTGTAATTATGGTGGTACTTGTTTAACATTAGTAGGTGGATCATAATGTTTATATTAAATTTCATAAAAAAAATTAAAACCTTGTAATTACAAATATAACGATAAAATAGAACCATCAAAAAATAATAAATTTTTATTATGGTTTTTTTGTATAAGAATTAGATGGGAGGATAAAAAAGTTGGAGGAAAATAATGGCTAAAGAACTTTTTATTATATTTGATAGAGTAGATCTATTAGAAGTAACAGGCACAACCATAATACCGGATGGTTATGATATTTCAGGAGATCATGATGGTGTTATGGACATGTCTGATGATGATATGAAACCTTTGTTTTTATATGTTAGAGATAGATTAAAAACTCATAGGATTTTTATACCAAAAAATTATGAAGGTAATTTGATAAAGGAAGATTTAATAGAAGAACCATATGATGTAATAGAGATTGAAAGACAAAGAAAACTTACAAAAGGTAAGGAAGTGTTAACATCAAGAATTTCTTTACCTGAGATTTTTCACTCAATTGAATTTATGTTACTAAATAATTTTTTAATAGAAAGAGGTTATATAATAACTAATGAAAATAGAACAGAAAAATATTTAGAAATAATAGAAACAGGCGATATAGAATTAATAGAAAAATTAGAATTATTTTTAGAAGCTAGAGATAGTATGCTTTTAAACTATACTTGGTATAATATATATAAAAATTATAAAAAACAAATAGAGAGAGCGGAATCTATCGATGAATTGAATAATATATGGAAGGAGTATTTACAATCATTTGAATAAAAAATATCTTTTTATAGCAAAAAAATTTAAAAAAATAAAAAGAGGTTCATGGACGACATCAAAAGATTTAAAAGAAGAGTTTCCAAATTATATAGAACTAAAAGAAAATACTAAAATTAAAAATTTAAAAAATGAGGTACTTGATTATGAAAAGGTAGTATTAATAACACAAGTACCTCATTTGTATAATATGGGTATAAATATTATATCATTAAAAGATATAAAACATACTATATTTATTAGAAATGAATATAATGTACCTCTATATAACTCATGTACAAATGGTTTTTATTATTATAAAAACCATAAAAATATAAAAAATTACATACCTTTTATACCAAATATCAAAACTACACATGAACCTAAAAATGAGTTAATAGGTTTTTATTATAGACCTTGGTTAAACACTGATTCATGTGTATGGTTTTTAGATTCATATAAAAATAACGATATACCTATAATGACAATGGGTGATATACCTAGAAAATTTATTAAACGAAAAAATTGGCAACATACGACTGATAGAGAAGAATTTTTTAGTAAGATAACATATTATATATATCCTAAATCAACATTATATATTGATCCGTTTCCTACATCAATATGTGAAGCAATACAAGCTGGTAAAAAAATACATTTACCAAATATAGGTGGTAGAAGGTGGAAAGATGGTATAGATGATATAGAAGATTGTATAAAATATGATAGAAATATATTAAATTTTAATGTATGGAAAAATTGGTATAATAAAATATTAAATAATAATTTTAATAATATAATGGATAGGAGGAAATATAATAATATGGTAGATTGGATACTAAAGGAGGTAATCTAATCTGGAGGTATTCTTCTTTCCCCCCGCGAAGTTCCTTCATTATAACATATTTCCTGGAAATGTAAACATATTTTTTTTATATTTACATTTTATAGATATTTATGTTATTATTAATAAGTTACAAAATTTATATAAAAAATGAAAAAAATATCTATAATATCAAACCACAGAGGAATGAATGGATCTGTTATAGGTTTATTGGATTTCCAACAATATTTACATGATTATGAGAAATATAATATAAAATTTTTATGTAATAAAGTACATATCAATAGAAATATAGTAAAACAATCATATAGAAAATATAGTTTTAATGATATTGATACTATAAAAGAAATAAACTATATAAAACATTGTATTGTGACGGATTTTAAAAGTTTGGTAACAACATTTATTGATGGAAAAAGAATCATAGCAGATAAAGGTATAGTATTAGATAATCTTGAACTTACATTGTTTCTTAATGAAAGAGAAGGAGCAATGTTTTATCCTAATATCAATATGTATGATTGTTTAAATTTTCATAGATTTAAAGAAATTATATTTCTTATGCCACCTTCTAATAAAGTTATATGGGATAAGAAATATAGTGATTTAAGTTCATATGTATTTTATAAAAAAATAAACACTAATATGTTAAAAAACATTGATTATAAAAATAATGGTAAAATATTTTTTAGATCTCATAATTTTTATAACTTACCTGATATAGGATATTTAAATATATCAGAGTTTATAAGAGATAAATATCCTAATTCAATAGAATTAAGTATAGTTAATGATTATAACATATTTGATTTTAGTGGTTATATTTACAATAAGAAACCTGAAGTTTCTTATTATGAACAATTTGGTAGATTAATATTTGAGTTTATATTATTGAATAAAAAAATATATTGGTTTGATAATCCTTATGAATGGAACGATGGTTTAAAAGATTATTTGTTATATTATAGTGAAGATAGAGAAAAAATAGAATATATGATGAATAAAAAATATAATGTGAGGCCTTGGGAATAATGAAAGAATATGATATATGTGTTTTTTATGCTGCTCCATATATGTCTGGGTCAGCTTATGATGCTTTTGAATATTATAAATTTTTAAAAAATAAAGGATATAAAGTTTGTGCTGTAATATCCACGGATTTGCCTAATTATAAGATGGTAGATGCGATTTTAGATAGATATAAAATAGATATAGTTGATTTAGATTATGATGGTGATTTACATTTAATATCACAATTTCACGATTTAAAACTAATAAGAATAAAATGTAAGTTATTAATTTCCACATCTACATATTCTATGTCTCAGATTATATTAAAACCTATTATAATACAATATGATAGGGCTTTAATGTTTCATGAAACAACATTTGATTCAGATTATGTTACAAAGGCGTTTAATGGTAGATTAAAAGATAAAATAGAAATGATAAGAGATGATAGATGTTTTGGTGTATTAGAGCCTTATAATCATATAACTTATAAAAAAAAATTATATTTTAATTTATTTAAAAATATTGATAAAGATAAAGTTGATAATGCGTGTATGATTAATATGGCCACAAGACATAAATTACAAAGTGTTGATGCTATATATAAAGCAATTAAAAAGTTTGAATATAAAAAATATATAATATATACTCAATTTACCACTTATCATTTCTATAGAGATATGGCTAGTAGTAATATAGATGTTATTATTGCACCAATAAATAATTATCTATATTCATTTAATAGTTTTATATATTTTCAATCAAATAGGAGACAAGATCCCTCGCCTCGTATAATACCTGAATGTGTTTTTTATGATAAAAAACTAGAATTTTACGAATATAATAAAAATATAAAAGATGGTGCGTATTATAGATATAAAGATACAATAGAAGATTTTGATTCTATAGTTTTAAAAGATGATGATGAAATATTGGATATTATAAATGATAGATTATAATAAATTTGTTATATCGGAAATGAATATAACAAATAGATGTAACGCTAAATGTAGGTTTTGTGTAAGACAAAACCATACGCCCGATGAAATAAAAGATATGGATTTAAATATAATACAAAATTTACCAAATTTTGCAAAAATATATTTATCTAGTTATAATAGTGAACCTACATTACATCCACAATTTATAGAGATTATAAAAATATTTAAAGAAAAAAATATAGATGTACATCTATATTCAAATATGGGGACCCATGATGAAAAATGGTGGTTTAATTTAGGTAAATCATTAACACATGTTACATCACACTTAGATGGTATTGGTAAAAATCATGAAAAACATAAAGTAGGTTTATGTTTTAATAAAGTTGTAAGTAATATGAAATCTTTTACTAAAGCTGGTGGTAAATTATATTTAAAAACTATAGTTTTTAAATATAACGAAAATGATGTAGATGAAATAAAAAATTTATCTAAAGAAATTGGAGTACAAAAACATAGTTTAAAAGCTTCTTGGGAATATGAGATTGATGGTGATTTTTCTAAACCACTGAACTATTTTATAATGAATAGAAGTGAAAAAAGTATTCAAAATAAAGATAAAATAATATGTGAGTTAGATTTAGGTGCTTTGGCAATAGATATAGATGGAAACTATTACCCATGTTGTAGAATGTTAGATAGAGAGAATATTGGCATACTACATGTACCGTATGAACTTAAAAATTTAATGAAAAATAGTAAAGAAAGTAATGAATTAAAAGAAATAAAGAAAGCATTAGATAGTGAATTTTTCAAATATATCAAGAAAAATAAAGAAAATATAAAAAGATGTAATCTATCATGTAGAGGTGGTTATAAAGACCAAGATGATATTATAGATATAAAATATAAAGAAATGGACATTGATAGAATAATAAGAAAAAATATAATAAACACATATTATTTTTATAAGAATAGATTTCCTTTTATAAGTTTAGCTGGATTAGAAAAACTATCACATTATCATAATATGTCTCTTGATAAATTAAAAAAAATATGGGGTACTAATTGTTTAAAGTCTTTATATAATCTTATAATAAATAATAAAGAAATAGGAGATTCTTTTTGTTATAGTCAATATAGATGTAAAAATTGGATGTACAATGTATTAAAATCGCATATTAAGCAAGACATAGATGTTTTAATATGTGCTGGTTGGACTTCTATGTTTACTCGATTTTTAATTAGAATGCCTAATGTAAGAAAGATAAAATCCATTGATAAAAATCCTAGTTGTAAAGAAATATCTGAGTATATTTTTAAAGATAAAAGATTTTCCGCAGATACATTTGATGTGTTTGATTATAAAGAATATAATGATTATGATGTTATAATAAATACATCTTGTGAACACATGAATTATGTAAAATGGTTGGAATTAATACCAAAAGGTAAAATTGTCGTTCTACAAAATACTAATAATAAAAATATAGAAGATCATAAGTTTTGTGTTAGTAATTTGGATGAATTCATAAATTCGTTAAATTTAAATGATATATTATATAAAAATTCAATAAAAATATATAATAACATTGAATATGATAGATATATGGTTATAGGTATAAAATAATGTATGATATAAAAATAATGTATAATCCTGTAGATAATATAAAAGAAATCAAAGACTTTTGCTATACTGCTATAAGTCAGGATAGAACAAAAAAACATATAAAAAGAAATATGGATCCAACAGGAATTAGTAATAGTTCTTTAATATATAGAATATTAAAAACTGATAAATATAAAAATAATAGAGGAATAATAACACCTGTATATTATAATGGTAAAATTGTATCAATATCAGGTTCGGAAATATATAATGATGATATAATAATAATGGGTAAAAGATATTTTACCTTGAGAGAACATAGACATAAGCAATTGTTTTTACGTTACATGATATTAAATCAATGGATTTGGGTAGATTTTGTAAAAAAACAACATAGTTTAATAATAACAACTATAAACGAAGAGGATAAAGGAATTTTAAGATTATGGAAAAAAGAGAAAGTACGAAAATTTTTATATCCTTTAAAATATAAAGTAAACGATAATAAAAGTTTTATAGAAGGAGTAGAACAATATACGGTGGAATTTTATATATGAAAATAGAAAATAATACTTATAAACAATTATATGTGGATTTAACCAATAAATGTAATTTGAGATGCCCTATTTGTTATCAAGGTGATAACAAGTATATGAAAGAAAAAAAATGGAATATAGAAGATTTTAATTATGTATGTCAAAAATTGCCATCAAAAGTTATATTTAGATTTTTAGGAGGTGAACCAACACTTCATCCTAATATAGATAAAATAATATCAATATCTAAAAGATATGGCCATATTGTATCTATAGTAACAAATGGTATAAAAATTTCAGAAGATATAGACTTTTTAAAAAGATTAAAAAGCATTGATCCAAATATATTATGGGGTATATCAATGGATGGTGGGTTATCAGATGTTGAATCTTATAAACTAATAAATGGTAAAAACATATTAGAAAATAAGAAAAAAGCGTTAGAAAATTTATTGACAACAGATTTCAAAAGAATAACAATAGGTTCTATTATACTGAAAAATAAAAACGAAAATGTTATAAAGGAATTATTAGATTTATACGATAGGTGTAATAAAAGAATAAGATATTTACATTTTAGAACTATGGCTAAAGTTGGTGATTATATTGATATGGAACCTTATACAGTGCCTGAATTATCAAAAGTTGTTAAAAATTATTTATCACCTGATGTAGTTATTAAAAAAATAGTAAAAGATCCCATAAAATGCTGTGGCGACTGTGATTTTTTTACTGTAGATAAAATGCTTCAAATAGGAATTATAGGGTTTGCAACAGAAAAGTCTAAAAAATGCTGGTATAGAGGAAAACTTGTGGATAAAAATAATATAGAAACCTTTTTTGGAGAAATGTGTAAATGAAAATAACAAAAAATACTTATAAAGAATTATTTATAGATATAACAGGAAAGTGTAATCAAAATTGTAATGTTTGTTATAGTAAAAATTTATTGAAAAGCAAAGATATATCTTTAGATTATTTTAAAGATGTTTGTGCATTATTAACAACACCAACAGATTTGATATTTGTAGGAGGAGAACCAACACTTCACCCAAAATTGTTTGATTTAATAGAAATAGCAAATAATATGGATCATACTGTTGTTTTATCAACAAACGGTAAAAAATTTGCAGAAGATAAAGAATATACTAAAGAATTTTCTAAAATTAAAGGTAAGAGAACACGTTTAAATTTAGATGTAAGTGGTGGTAAAGATTCAAGATTATATGAAATAATTATGGGTAAAGATTTATATTTACAAAAAATAAGATGTCTTGATAATTTTAAAACTTATGGCATAGGTAAAGTAATGTTATCATGTATTCTTATAAAATTTTTAAATGAAAGTGTTATACCAGATATTTTAAGTTTAGCAGATGAGTATAAACAGATAGTTAGATTTGTTAAATTTAGAAGTCAAAGTCATAATAGTTCATATTTAATTGAAGGATTGCCTTTATCTACTGATGATATAAGAAGATTATTAAGTTATTATATTCCTATTGAAAAACAAGAAAAAAATGTTGTTTTGGATGGTAGAACTGAACCTAAATGTGAAGGTAAAACATGTTGTTATCATTTTATGAAAGATAAGAGGTTAATGGTATGTATATTAGAGTGTTTTACAGAACAAGGTTTATGTTGGAGAAAAGGAAGATTGAACGATGACTATACAATAGATGAGGTTTTTGATAGTTATAGGAGACTTAAAAATGATACTTGAAACAGTAAAAATTGAGCCTTTTGTTTTTTATAAAGAAACGGAAAAATTAAAAGAAGATTTTTATAATATAATAGGTTCAGAAAAAATAAAAGAATTGAGAGAATTGAGAGATAGTTTAATAAAAAAAGGTATTATTATAAAAAGAACTGGGGATTTTTCTATTAACGAAGTTGATAAGATTATATTTTTATATAAAACAATATGGAGATCAGAAGAAGATAGAATAAAAAATCAGTATACTAATAAAGAAATCAATAGATTATTAAAACCACAAAATTGGTGGATAGAAGAAATAAAAATAGAAAAAATGCCGGGTAATTATAAAAACTGGATAAAAGATGTTATTAAAAGCTCTATAAGAAGTTATAAAAATAAAATAAAAATTAATGAGGAATAATGTATTTTATTGAATTGCTTCTCTCGATGAATTGTAACCAAAAATGTTACTATTGTGATATAAAAGAAGTTAATGAAGAAGTAAAAATTGATGTGGACTTTTTAAAATACTCTTTAAATTGTTTTAATACAGATTTAATGGTAGAATTATGCGGAGGTGAACCCGGACTTGTAAGCAATTTAGATGATGTATATAAAACCATTTATAATACTAAACATGTAAAAAAAATACAAATTATGAGTAACGGTTTAGTAAGGCTTCGTGATTTTGACTGGTTAAATAATGTATACTATAATGAACATTTAATTTTTGATATAATAGATAAAGATATTGTAAAATTCTATAATCTACATTTTGATGAGGTCAAAAATAGAAAATATGTTATAGTAACCACGGAAAATGTTGTAAATTCTATTATTAAAAATTATAGTTTTTTTAAAGATAATGGATTTTTAAGAGACATTTTCTGGTATAAAATTATAAAGAAAAAGGCATTTAATATAGAGAACATGAAAACATTCTCAAAACTTTTAAATATAAGATTATATGATCCTACAATTAAGGAAATAGAACTATGTTCTATGTGTCCTCCTCAACCGGCGATAGATTTTGATAGCAAAAGATTATTACATTGTGCAATCTTTCCTAAAGAATGTAAAAGTTATGAACTGAATGAGGAAAATTGTTTGAAATT
>Ga0265293_10004045_pt1 | contig 26386 bp, 26 predicted proteins | sample Munlanlewell138R_FD_192505 | JGI IMG/M metagenome (GOLD analysis project Ga0265293, IMG submission 192505) | Leachate microbial communities from a municipal landfill in Southern Ontario, Canada - Leachate well 138R | ecosystem: Engineered > Solid waste > Landfill > Unclassified | place: Canada...
GTCTTTCTCCAATTTCAATAACTTTTCCTTCCCCGCTGTCTGATTCCCCACCAATTATTGGATTAAACCCTTCTGTGGCTGCAAATGGTCTAAATCCTATAGTTGAAGAGATTCCTACATCGACACCATATACTACTTGTGCAACTGTTTCATTTGAACTCACTATTTGATAATCAATGCCCTCGATTTCAGAACTTAGTCTTAAATCTATCCAATCATACCCAGGATATCCATTTTCCACAGATGCCTGCATATAGTATTTTATAATCTGATTGTATTCTATTTTTTCATATTCATATTCATACGTTTTCTCATTATAGCCTATAGAATGTTCAAGCTTAAACTCGACTTGTTCTGGTTCCTCTGGTTCCTCTGGTTCCTCTGGGTCCTCAGTACCTTCACCTGGGCCTGGTACCACAGGTGTAGTCGTTCCTCCCCCACCTCCTGTTGATGGCGGCGTTGGTTCAGGCTCTGGTCTTGGCGGTGCTGGTGGATTGTAGTCTGGTGCACTTGCCAACTGCTGCCCTTCTATTTCTTCTTCTACTTCTGCCATTTCATCTGGCACTATATTTGGGTTCTTTGCCTTTTCTTCTCTCTTTTTTACTGCTTCTTTTACTGCTTCTTCTATGGTCTCTATTATTTCTTCTGGCAATGCCAGTGGGTCTTCTTTAATTATTTCTTCTACCCTTTCTAAGAATACTTCTGGCAATCCTTCTAGTTTTATTGTTTCTACCTTTGTCCTTACTTCTTCTACTTTTTCTCCTTCTGTAAATTCTACTTGTTTTAGGGCTTCCACTATAAAGCTTTCTTCTTCTCCTTGACCTGCCCCTATTCCTGTGACTTCTCCCAGGCTGTCTACATTTACTCTAACTTCTACTGCCCCGTCTACTACTCTTAGGTCCACATTGCCACTTCTGTATTGGGTGAAGAACTCTGTTCCTCGAACCCCCATTACTGCTGTTGGGGTTTTTATTTCAAATCTGGAGTTGTCTGGAAGCTTTTTCTTTACTGAAGAGCCTACTCCTCCAGATTGAAGGTTTACTGAGCTTTGTTTTGCTCCACTTGAGCCCCTTAGCTCTGATATATATATTTTAGTGTCTTCTGTCAATGTGATGACTACCTCGTCGTCCATTTCTATCTTTGCCTTGCCATTGGAGCCTGTTATTATCCTGTCTCCCTCTGTCAATCTCATGTTTTTAAAGGCATTAAATGGCTTCTCTCCCCCTGCTCTAAGGACTTGAACCTCTCCTTCCATGGATATAAGTTTTGCAGATATTTTTGCCTCTGCAAACACATTTATGGGCAACCCTGTGAATATTAATCCTATGACTAGCAATAGGGCTATTATCCTCTTGTTCATCCTTTCCACCTCCATCGTATTTAACCTATTATTCATTTCCCGTTGGGGCGGACAAAATCTCCGTCCCTTTGTCTTCTGTTTCCAGCAATCTATTTACTTGATATATTTGAAATCCCTGGGCTTTTCCTTTCATTTGAATCCGCCCCAAATCCGTGACTTCTACGAATTCTTTTACCTTGTCGTAAACCTCTTGGCTAATGAGTATCTGCCCAGGTTTACTGTTGCTTTCTATTCTGGCTGCCGTATTTACTGTATCTCCTATGGCTGTAAAGTCCATACGAAAATCCGCCCCTATATTCCCAACTATGGCTGGGCCAGTATGGATACCTACTCCAAATCTGACGGTCTTGCCAAATTGTTTTTCTAATCTTTCCTGTAAAGGCCCTGCCCCTTCCTTCATAGCCCATGCCGTCTGCACTGCTCTTAGCTGATGGTTGTCCAAATCCAATGGGGCGTTGTAGAGTGCCATGGCTGCATCTCCTATATACTTGTCTAGGGTCCCACCGTATTTGAATATAGACTGGGCACAAAGGGTCAAGTAATCGTTCAATATGGATACTACTTCTTCTGGCTCTGCCGACTCGGAAAGGGGGGTAAATCCCCTAATATCTACAAAGAGTACCGATATGTCTCTCCTAGTTCCCCCTAGGTGGAGTCCTTCTTCTCCCTCTTCTAGGATTTTCCCCACTATTTGAGGGGCCACGTATTTTCCAAACACATCTGTTACCCTCTTCTTTTCCAATTGTTCTATGACGAATTTTTCTCCCAAAACAGCTATATATTGGGTGGCCAACAGTCCTAGGGGATAAATAAAGCTCATTATATATCCTCTATCTCCTCCTGAGGCTAACTTTACTCCATATACAAATATTCCTCCCAATCCTACTAAAATCCCAAGGCCAAGCCCAGGCTTAAATCTTTTCATGGACATATATCCTGCCATAGCCAATATCAGCATAATCAACACTTGGCCAGTAAAGGGTATTTCGTTCCAAAACCTTCCCTCTATTAGCTGTTGAATAATGTTCCCATGGATTTCTACTCCATACATAGGTATCTGTGGTGCCATGGGGGTAAAATAATAGTCATCTGCCAGCCCTATGGCTGTAGGACCTACTAATACTATTTTGTCCCTAAAATATTCCCCTGGTATCTCTCCTGTCACCACCATATAATATGGTATCATCTCTATGGATGTTGGTCGTCCAGTATATCTGATGGTGGTCCTCTCCCAAGGGTCTAGGGTTATATCCTCCACATCTAAAGCTACCATACCATGCTTATGGGCAAATTTCCTGTACAATTCCCATGAAAAACTGTTTATCCTCTCTCCTTGGTGTTCAAAGAAAAGTATGGTCTTTCTCACTATGCCGTCGTTGTCCATTAGGGTATTGATGTGTCCAGACATAGATACCCTGTCTAGGTCCTCAAAGGGCCTAGTTATGCTAAGGGCATCTAGAGTCCCTCTGGATGCACTGGTGGCAAAATTTCCGTATATGGGAAATATTGCGTTTCCAGCTTCTTCCGCCATAGATACTAAATAGTCGTCGTCCCCTATTTCCGAGGACTCCTCTGCCAATATAAGGTCAAATCCAATGGCAGCAGGCTCTCCCTCCATTAGTATCCTAATTAGCTCTCCGTGATAGTCCCTAGGCCACGGCCACCTACCCATGACTTCAAGGCTTTCATCGTCTATTCCTATGATGACTATATTTGAGTCTGTCCTGCCTTCATCCTGATACAGGCTGTCCTGCAGTCTGTAGTCCAGGGTCTCAAAGCTGTTGAAAAACATTAACAAAGATATTATTACAAATAGGCTAATATGGGTAATCAACGACCACTTTTTCAAGGCCATCACCGCCTACTATGATTACCATGCCTTCCCTAGCTGCAATGGTATTCTTAAATTTCTGTTTTGCCAATACTTCTATCTCCTGCTGCTGTCTATCGCTGCGATCGTCTTTGTGATGGAAAAGGATTAGGTTTCCAATGTTTCCCTCTTTGCTGATTACAGTTCCTTCCTCCCAAGTGGAGTGACCCCAGCCTTTCTTTCCCCCGCAAAGTCCACCTATATACTCTTCATCTGTATAGTGGGTGTCGTAGATTAAAATATCTGCACCTTTTATAAACTCTAAGAATTCCCCTCTCCTTTGTCCTTCCATGGGCTCAGTATCAGTACTATAAACTACTTTTGAGGCCCCCTTCTCAATTTTAAATGCAAGACAGCCACTGGGGTGATTTACCTCAAAGGTACTGATTTTTGTGCCGTCTTGGAAAACAAATTCCTCATCTGTATTTATGCCTATAAATTCGTAATCAGCCTTCATCATTTCCATTGTTATGGGGAAATAAGGTGCCTTCATTTGGTTTATGATTGCATCCTCAAAGCTTAGCTCTTTTTTATCCTGCCCATATAATGTAAAGGTATTGCCTTCCTCATATAGGGGCATGAAAAATGGCAATCCCTGTATATGATCCCAGTGAAGGTGGGAAAAGAATATGTCTGCATCTGCTTTGCCCCCATCAAACATTTTCTTTCCCAACACTGCCAAACCTGTGCCTCCATCAAAAATGAAGTTCTTTTTCTTCGTCTCTATTTGAACGCAAGATGTATTTCCTCCAAATAAAATGGTGTCCCTACTGGGAGTAGGTTTTGATCCCCTGACTCCCCAAAACGTGATTTTCAAGTCCATTTCCATACACCCTACCTTTGTATTATTTCATTTGAACTGATATTATCTTTTCTTCTTCTAAATATTTGACTTCTAGGTCCATTATTCCCTCTAGGGCTTTTAAATCCAAGAGTGAACGCCCTTCGTATAGTATAAAATCTCCTTCTTCATGGGATAGTGTTGTGGCGTATCCCCCAAGATTTATATCTACTTCTTGGGTCTCATCCTTCCACTTGATTTCTCCTCCAACTGCCTCTACAACAGCCCTAATAGGAACCCTAACTACATCTTCTATTGCCATAGGCTCCACATCTGGAAATTCAACTAAAATTCCATTGAAGTATAGGATTATATTGTCCCCTACAAGTCTTGGACTTATGGAAGATAGGTTTTTTCCCTTGTCTGGGATTACTATTATCCTATTATTCCACCTGTCGGAAATAAAGAGCTTTCCTCCACCGTAAGCCAATCCTGTGGGTCCATCCAGGTATATTTTAAATTCCTTGTCTTCTTTTTCCCCAGCAAGTCCCGCTCCCAATATGGTGCTTACATTGGAATCCTTTATTTCTCTGATAACGTGATTGTATGAGTCCGATACTAGAATAGCCCCATCTTTTCCCCCTGTTATCCCTTTGGGAAAGTTAAAGTATGCTATTTGTCCAGGTCCATCTAGGTAGCCGCCTAGCCAATAGTGGCTTTCGTCGTCCTTTATTGAGTGGTTGCCCCATACTAGGTCTATTTTGCCTTTATCATTTAATCTTTTAATCTGGTGATTTCCTCCATCTACTACATAAAGCTTGCCGTCTTCGTCAAAAAATAGGTCTATTGGTTCATTTAATAGTTTATCGTCACCCAACTTGCCTGCAAATGTAGTCACTTTACCTGTTTTGTCTATTTTTCTAATTGTGTTATTGAGCGTATCTGCCACAAAAATGTTCTTATCTTCATCCAATGCCAATGATGATGGGCTTAAAAAACTGGCCTCTAGGCCTTTTCCATCCTTGTATCCTGCTATTTTCCCCCCAGCTATGGTTGTTACCTTCCCATCAAATATTTGTCTGATGGCATGGTTGCCTGTATCTGCTACGAATATGGAACCATTTTCCGCTACTGCAACTCCCCTAGGCCTATTGAACATAGCCTTGTCTAAGCTTCCATCTACATATCCCCCACCTGGAAATCCAAACCTGTCTTCTCCCTTGTTAAGTCCTGCTATGGTCTTTACCTCCATAGTCTTCAAGTCTAGGCTGGCTATTCTGTGGTTTCCTGTATCTGCTATTATCAAGGCATTTAGCTTCTCACTATAGGCTATGCCAAAGGGATTGTTAAAGGATACTTCTGTAGCCTTTCCATCACTCCTAGCTGATTCCCCACTACCTATTACAGTTAGCCCACTTGCAGAGGCGGTATTATTTACCCCTAAAGCTGAACTAGCTAAGACCATTGTCATGATTAACACCATGACTATTGTCTTGATTAAACCTCTCCTGCACATAGAATTATCCCCCTTCTCAATTTTAGAATATTTTGACAACTGTATAAATATATATACCCACTCTCCGCCAAAACTCTACATATTTGTACATATTATAGAAATATTTTTAACCCATCTATAAGTTTTTTTTATTTGGGTAATATTAAAGTAATGATATGCAAAATTTGAGGGGGAGACTTATGCTAGAGTTAAATTCCGATCAAAAACTTAAACTTTTATTCGATTACGTAGGGAAAATTGCCGATGAATCTAGGTTGGACAATCTATTGATGCTCATGGCAGATTTAGGGCGAGAGCTAATAGTAGCCGATAGGTGTACCCTTTGGCTTTACGATAGAGGAAATAATCAACTGTGGACAAAGGTCGCCCACGGTATTCCAGAGATACGAATACCTGCAGATACGGGCATAGTGGGCCACGTCCTCAATACTCAAGAAGAATATTTTACAAACGACCCCTATGGCGACCAAAATTTTAACTGTGAGGTAGATAAGGAAACTGGATATATCACTAAATCTTTGCTTGCTTTACCCCTATTTGACAACGAGGGCAATATATTTGGTGCCTATCAAGCAGTAAACAAGATGTCTTCCTCTGGGGAATTTACTAAGGAAGACTTTGGCACCTTGAAGATGGTTGCGTCCTACTCTGAAAAGTCTCTGACCAATGCAATACTCAACGAAGAAATCGAAAAGACTCAAAAGGAAATCATATTTCTAATGGCTGAAATCGGTGAGAGCAGATCCAAGGAAACTGGCAACCACGTCAAGAGGGTGGCTGAGGTATCAGCCTTATTGGCAGGACTATACGGCATGGGCCAAGATGAAATCGAGCTTATAAAGATGGCTTCTCCTATGCACGATATTGGAAAGGTAGCTATACCAGATTCCATATTGCTTAAACCTGGAAAGCTGACAGATGAAGAATTTGAGCATATGAAAGAACATACGTCAATCGGATATAGATTGCTTAAAAACTCCGATAGGATAATTATCAAGACTTCATCAATTATTGCCCACGAACACCACGAAAAATGGAACGGCAGGGGATACCCCTTGGGCTTGAAGGGAGAAGAAATTCATCCCTATGGTAGAATAACTGCCATTGCCGACGTGTTTGACGCACTGGCATCTGAGAGAGTATATAAACCTGCATGGCCTTATGACAAAGTGCGAAGCCTATTTGAAGAAGAAAAGGGCCATCACTTTGACCCAGTAATGACCCAACTTTTTTTAGACAATTTCCAAGATTTTGTAGATATATTAGAAAATAATAAAGATTAATACTATATTTCCATTATTCTTAAGTTTGTAAGTGTACTGCCTATGACCTCCCTATTGTCCCCAAATATAGGTGCTGCCACGGTAATAACTGGCTTGTGGGTTACCAAGGATATATAGGTCTTTGTTATATGAGAATTTCCCTTCATCACGTCTATAAACCAGGGCCTAAAGGAAAAGTTTGCACCGATACCCTTTGAGTCATTTGAGGCTATTACTGTACCTTCTTTATCTGTAATATAGGCAAAGTCCAAGTATTCGCTGTGCCTCATAAAGTCCTCTAAAACAGGCTTTGATTTGTCCATATTTGTGATTTCTTGTTTTTTTGACATATCCACAAGTAAATCTAATATTCTCTTTGTCTCCGCCACTTGTCTTTCTTCTAGTTTTGATTCCTTTACTAAGCTGGCGGTCAACTGATTTTGATCTGCAGACATTTTATGTAACTGTTGAGAAATGTTATTTAAATTGTCTGTTAGCTGTGTACGTGCTTGACTAGAAGCACTAACTTCTTCGCTGCTGGCTGCTGTTTCCTGAGACATAGCTGCTACCTTATCTACTTCGTCAAATATAGCCTTTGTACTATTGAGATCCTCTTCCAAAAACTTCACTATGTCGTCGACTGTATCCTTTACTGTATCCACTAAAGCCTTCATTTCGTAAAACTTCTCAGCTGTGTTCTTTGTCTCTATGGAGTTTTTCTCTATTAGCTCTACGGTTTCCTCTACGTTATCTGCTGTTATTTGAGTTTGGTCTTTTATTTCATTTGCTGTAAAACTTATTTTGTCTGCTGCTATTTTAGATTCCTCTGCCAATTTTCGTACTTCTTCTGCCACTATGGCAAATCCTCTACCTGCTTCACCTGCCCTAGCTGCTTCTATGGCTGCATTGAGAGCTAACAAATTAGTTTGCTCTGCAACCTGAGTTACTGAATGGACTATAGCACTAATCTCTTCAGATTTTATCTGAAGCTCCCTGATGTTTTCTGCAGATACCCTATTGGACTCTACTGTTTTATCTATGTCGTCTGTCAAATTTGTCAGTATAATTTGTATATGGTCGGAGAGCTCCCTAAAGTCATCTATGACCCCTACGGATTTTCTAGTTTCCGACTCCAATGTCACTGCCTGTTCAACTAAGTTGTTTACCAACCTTGATATGTTTTCTATGGAATACGCCGTTTCATCTGCCCCTTTTGCTACTCCATCTATGGCTTGTAAGATTTCCCTATCTGATATATTCGCTCCGTTGACAACTTCAAGCAACCTTTCTGAGTAAAATGCGTTTTTTTGGGCAGACATGTCAAACTGCTCTAGCATCTCCATAAGACTGTTTACCAATCCCTCAAAATCTTTGATTACGTTGTGTTCTCCTTCCACTTTTTCTAAATAATCCAATGAGCCGAAAAAGTCACCAGACAGCAAAAGATTTATGGTCTTGGATATCCTTTCAGCCAAATTTCCCGAACTGCCATTGCCAAGGTTGGCGATTACCATGGCAGCTATCAATGAACCAATCAACGTTGCCACAATTGGAATAATTAAAGTATCTACCTTTATATTGACTAGATATAAAGCCAACAAAAGCAAAATAGTAGGTATAGTCGATACTATGAATATCAGCGGAAATCTTCCTTTTTTCATTTGTTATACCTCCTGGTTCAGTTAATTTAATATATTAACAGATTAACATAAATAACTAAAAATGTCTAGCATTCCAGTTTTATACACATATGTTAAGTTTTGAGGCTTTATTTATCCCAGTTACTAGTGATATACTTTTAAAAAATGTTACTATTTTGTAACCTTTTGAAAGGAGGGAAATGGATAAGGTTATATTTCGCAAATTTCAAGGAGGACATAATATGTTAAATAAGAAAAAAAAGGCAGCAATCTCAATACTAGCTGCCACTGTACTTAGTTCATCAGCAGCCAGCGCTGCAAACTTTTACTATCCAACTGTTACTTATGGAAACAATTTCAATAAGGGCTATGTGATAAATTACTACTACGACTACACCCCCATTGAAAATTATCCTCAATGGACATGGACCGTAGTAAGTACAAGCCCTGTGTCAAGACCTGGGACAACCATTCAATTACCTGAAAAACCTTCTGTCCCAAATGTACCATCTAATCCCGTGCCAAATAATCCAAGACCAAATTACCCAGTGGAGACCCCAGAAATACCTACTAAACCTACTAATCCCGCTCCTACTCCTTCTATTTCAGGCCTATCTGCCATAGAAGCTGAAGTGGTTAGATTAGTCAATGTAGAGAGACAAAGGGAAGGTTTGAGGCCGCTGGAAGCTAGTGTTGAACTGTCCAATGTTGCAAGAAAAAAATCAGAAGATATGGGAAAAAACAACTACTTTAATCACAATTCGCCTACTTATGGTTCGCCCTTCGATATGATGAAATCTTTCGGTATCAAGTACGGCACTGCTGGAGAGAACATCGCAAAGGGTCAGCTTTCTGCCCAATCAGTGGTCAGGGCATGGATGAATTCCTCAGGTCATAGGGCAAATATCATGAACCCAAGTTTTACCAGAATAGGTGTAGGATACTATCAGACTGGCAATGGGACAAACTATTGGACTCAAATGTTTACAAATTAATTAGAGTATCAAAATATCATTATCAATTATAATTTTTTTGTGATATAATAGTAGTTGGCCTTCTAGCAGAAGGCTAACTACTATTTAATTTAGGTGATCAGATGAATAAAGAAAACGAAAGACGAAAATTGTTAGGAGAGGAGCCCATAGGAAGGCTTTTATTTAAATTCTCCCTGCCTGCAATTACTGGAATGATTGTAAACGCATTGTACAATGTTGTAGATAGAATATTTATTGGCAAAGGGGTTGGAGATTTAGCCATTGGCGGTATATTTATTACTATGCCTATATCCTTGGTTATCATGGCTTTTGGTATGCTAATTGGCATTGGAGGAAATACCTTGGTGTCCATTAAATTGGGACAAGATAGGAAGGAAGAAGCAGAAAAAGTCACAGGAAATGCCTTTGTGCTTCTTATATTGGCTTCATTGGCCATAAGCGTTTTTGGACTCATTTTTCTAAAACCTCTATTGAACGCCTTTGGTGCCTCACCTTCTAATTTTGGATACGCCTATGACTATATGAAAATCATACTAATAGGTGCACCCCTCCAGACCATTGGATTTGGAATGAACAACTTTATTAGGGGAGAGGGAAGTCCAACTATTGCCATGAAAACTATGCTCATAGGAGCTATTACAAATACCATACTGGACCCCATTTTCATATTTGTATTCCATATGGGAGTACAAGGAGCTGCTTTAGCCACTATCATATCTCAAGGCTTATCTGCAATTTGGGTTATGAGGTATTTCTTTGGGGGCAAATCCATGCTTAGCATTAAAAAATCCTATTTGAAATTGAAATGGGAGATATTTAAGGACATCATAGCCATTGGCGTAGGACCTTTTAGTATGCAAATCGCTGGAAGCATGGTAACAGTTCTATTGAACAACAGCTTAAAGAACTACGGCGGTGACTTAGCAAATTCCAGCATGGCAGTTATAAATAGCGTGGCAATGATGGTAATGATGCCTGTATTTGGCATAAACCAAGGCTCTCAGCCCATTATAGGGTTTAACTACGGTGCCAAGAATTACGACAGAGTAAAGGAAACCCTTAAGTATTCTATTATAGCGGCTACAACCTTGACTTCATTGGGATTTGTACTGACACAATTTTTTCCTGTTAAGCTATATCAGCTATTTATAAGCAAAAATGGAAACCTTACGGAAATTTCAAGGATTGGGGTTCCAGGCATGAGGACATACCTAGCTATGTTTCCCATAATAGGTTTTCAAGTGGTGAGTTCCAACTATTTTCAGGCAACGGGAAAGCCAAAGCAATCTATGTTTTTAAGTTTGTCTAGGCAAGTGCTTATCCTAATTCCTGCACTAATTATTCTTCCTAGAATATTTGGGCTAACTGGAGTATGGATGGCAGGACCTTTGGCGGACTTTATCGCTTCTGTCCTTACTGCATTTTTCGTACTGCGGAGCATAAAAAATCTAGGAAATGAAACAAATCCTAGATTAAATAAGACTATTGAAGAAAATTAAGGGCCTAAATCAGACCCTTTATTGTTTGTGTAAAATTATTCATCATCCTAGCTGTAAATCCCCATATAATATATTCTCCGTAATAGTAAAACATTACGACATTCTTTCCCTTTCTCCAATTATAGTCCTTCCCATTTGGTATTAAATTATAGGGAAATTCTTCGTTTATCACAGTTTCCAGTTCCAATTCGTATTTATCTGGTTCATTATCTAGAAAAAAGTCCAGGGGCACAGTAAATATATGATCCACTTCGTCTTTATTAGGTCGTATTTCTTTTACTTCTATGCCACTTATGGTGCCTACAAAGCAATGGATTGTAATGCCAGCATAGGATACTAAATAATCAAGTTCTCCAATGATTTCAATGCTTTCTCTCCCAATGTTTAATTCTTCCATAGTTTCCCTAATGGCGGCTTCCTCGTAAGTCTCACTGCCCTCTACTTCTCCACCGGGAAAGGATATTTCTCCAGGCTGCTGAGTCAAATCCTTTGACCTCAACTCAAATATTATTTCCAGTTTTCCTTCGTTTTCTACTATAGGTATGAGAACTGCATACCTATTTTTAATGTCCAAAGGCTTAGGGGTTCTATCTATTAATTTTTTAATAATATCTTTAATATCCATATTGCACCTCCTGACCTAAACCTTCTCCATTAGCTAAAAATTATATCGGCTATTTCCAATATAATTTCTTCCTTTCCAAATATGGGGATTATGTCCACCTTCTCGATTATCCTATCAAATGTACTTATCTCATCTCTTTCCTTGAGAATCTTTTGAGTCTTTACCAATTCTACCAGTTCCTCAAAACTGTAAATTTCATACTTGTTTATATTGCATTTCTCCGCCTTTTTCTCCAATAAATATATCAATAAATCCTCATAATTCTTTGTCTTATCTAAGGAAAGCATGGAGTATATCTTTGGTACTATATCTTCAAATAATGTCCTCATATAATAGCCTTCGTGTAACCTAAGGATATCCCTTATTTGTGTTATTTGACTTTTACTTAAATTTAGCAAAATATTGAGAAAAAACTGTTCGTCACCCTTGGGCTCTATATAATATCTATCGCCTTTTAGCCCCCTTAAAGCCCTTAGGCCATCGTAATACCCCATTCTAATATTTGACCTAGCCCTTCTGCTGTCGTATTCTACGGTTCTTCCCAGATATTCACTAGGGGATATGACTATAGAAGTCTTACCAGGTAATCTTATTCTTCGGGTTATGCCCTTGGCATGGGTCCTTATTAGTATAAGGTCTTTGTAACCTTTATTAAGCAGCATTCTATAGGGAAGATTGTCGTAAAACCCACCGTCCAAGTACCTTTTTCCCCTTATCCTCTCGGATTTAAAAAATGGCAGATAGGCACTAGCTAGAAGGTAATGGGTTAGCTCTCCTTCTGGTATATCTTCTAAAAAGATATATAGTGGTTTAAATTCGCTTAAATTAATAGTTACTATGCCAAATTCCATATGGGAACTTCTAATCTTTTCCTCGTCAATATATTCCTCCAGCAAAGCCTTTAAAGGGGTTATATCAAATCCCTTATCCCCGATGAAGGACTTAATCTTTTCCTTTATAAAGGGGAAATTCTCCCTAATTGGTCTCAGCTCCATTAGTTTTTCTATTTCCCTGTCATCTACGTCGATTACCATGGAATAGGAAATCCTGCTCCACAGTTCATAGCATTTGTCATAGTCTCCCTGTACTATCATGGCACCATTTAAAGCTCCAATGGAAGTGCCGACTACGCCGCCTATATCTATGCCTTCTTCCATTAGAGCCTTATATACGCCTATATGATATGATCCCTTTGCTCCTCCGCCTTCAAGGACTAGACCATACATCTATAACACCTCTTTACTCCTTCACAATTTCTGATGTGCAATTGGGACACCTAGTAGCATCCAAATGAATCTCCGTAAAGCAATATGGACACGTCTTTGTAGTAGGTGCCGCCTCTACTACTTCTTCTTTTTTCTTAAATTTATTTAGCTGTTTGATTACCATAAAGATTGAAAAGGCAATGATTAAAAACTCGATAATAGTATTGATAAATATTCCATAGTTAAGCGTTGCTGCTCCTGCCTCTTGGGCTGCAGCTAGCGATGGAAACTTAGAACCATCGAGGCTGACAAATAAATTGGTAAAATCGACTTTACCTACAAGTAGGCCTATGACAGGCATTACCATGTCGTTTACCAAAGATGTGACTATTTTGCCAAAGGCTCCCCCTATAATTACCCCTATGGCCAAATCTACTACATTTCCCTTTACTGCAAATTCTTTAAATTCTTTTAGCATAAGCATCTCCTCCCTTGTGTTAAAATATACCCATAATCCTCCTTAATAAACTATTGGAAACCTAGGGGAAATTTGATAGTATTAAGGAGAATAAAATTAGGAGTTGATTATATGAGAAAACCTTGGAAGGAATACTTTATGGAAATAGCAGAAATTGTAGCCACTCGCGGCACCTGCGACAGGGCATATGTGGGCTGCCTTTTGGTCAACGACGACAATAGAATCGTCTCCACGGGGTACAATGGCTCCGTAGCAGGTAATCCCCATTGCGACGACGTGGGACATACCATGAGAGATGGCCACTGTATTGCCACCATCCACGCGGAAATGAATGCCCTATTATACTGTGCAAAGGAAGGAATTCCCGTAAAGGGCTGTACTGCCTATGTAACCCACTTTCCTTGCTTGAATTGTACAAAATCTTTGATACAGGCAGGAATTAAGTTTATATACTATAAGCACGAATACAGGGTAGATGAATACGCCATCGAACTACTTAAAAGAAATAACGTAGGATTTGAGCAGATTAAATAAGGGCCTCCTTAGCCAATTTATCTGCCTCTTCGTTGTATTTCACGCCTGAGTGAGCCCGTACTTTGATAAATTTTACCTGTAATTTATCTTTGATGGAATCGTAAAACTCCTTATAGTTTTTGGTTCCATCTTTATTTGTTTTCCAATTTCCCAAGGCCCAATTTTCAATGCCCGTATAGTCGTAGTGAAGGTAAAGAGTATTTATTCCCCTCTCTATGGCTATTTTCATGGCTTCCATAGCTCCCTTTAGTTCTCCCGACACATTTCTCATCTCTGCCAAATCCTTATGGTTTTCTTTGCCGCTAAAAGACTCCTCACCAGCTAGTGTCAAAAACACAACTCCATAGCTGTATTCAAACTTCTCCAGATTAAAACTACCATCTACATAGGCTATGGCCTCTTTTTCGCCCAAATCTAATATATCTACTTCATGTGCAATTTTGCTTTCTCCATCTATAAAACTTCTAGCCTCCTCGTAGGTGGGGAATTTTTTATATATGGCACCAGAGTAGCCCTTTACATTTTCTTCACATTCTTTCCACGTTTTATATATGCCGATATTTTTACCTTTTTTAACAGCGTAATAGTACTTTGCCATTTTACACCTCCGCTTTAATGCCTTATTATATCACAGTTAGAGGCTATTTTTACTTTATAAAATCCATTATATTTCTTAACAATATAGCCATATTAATGATATAATATTACTATATGAAATACAAAGGATTTATTTTTAAAATACATGGTTTACCATAAAAGGAGGGTTTTCCAATGAAAATTGACATAATAGGAATGCCGCTATACTATGGCTGCGACAGAGATGGAGTTCAAACGGGGCCAAATACCATTAGAGAAAGGGGCCTTGAAGATATAATTCGAAAAAATGGACACAAAGTTCACGATATGGGCAATATCTATATTCCCTTCGTCCCCCAGGAGGATAAATACAAAGATCATCCGAAAATGAAATATCTAGGTGCAGTGGCTAAGGCCAATGAAGATTTAGCTAATAATGTTTATTCTTCTCTAAGTAGTGGTGGCTTTCCCTTTGTCATAGGCGGAGATCACGCCCTTGGCGCAGGCAGTATTGCAGGAGCAAGTAAGTTTTTTAACGAATTAGCAGTTATTTGGGTTGATGCCCATGGAGATATAAATACAGAGGAGACATCCCCATCGGGAAATATACACGGTATGCCCTTGGCAGCATCTATGAATGTTGGGCACCCCATTCTGACAAACATATATTTTGAGGGGATTAAGGTCAAACCGGAAAACGTATATATATTAGGTGGCAGGGACATAGATAGAGGGGAATTTGATTTGGCTGAAAGGCTAAATCTCAATCTATACACCTCCGATATAATCAATGAAAGGGGCCTAGATGCTATACTTGAAGAGATAATCGACAAAATAAACAAATCCCGCGTAGATGGCGTTCACCTGAGTTTTGACATAGATGTACTGGATTCCAGTTTAGTACCCGGTACTGGAACACCTGTTGAAAATGGATTTACCATGGAGGAAGGAAAACAGGTTTTCACGACTTTGCTGAAGGAAGGTTTTGTAAATTCCATGGACTTTGTGGAGTTAAACCCAAAAATAGACCACGAAGACGGCCGAACTGTGGATAATTGTATGGATATTGTGGAGCATATATTTAAGGTTATATAATCAAAAGAACGAAGATTTTCAAATTAGGGACATTTATGTCCCTAATTTTGAATAATAAGATAATAGCTTAAGTCCAAGATATTAAAGGGGGCAGCAAACATGGACATTATAGAGATAAAAAATATTAGTAAAAAGTTCGATGACAAGGTCGTATTAGACGATATTTCCTTTACTGTAGAGGAGGGGGACGTATTTGGATTAATAGGCCCCAATGGAGCTGGTAAATCTACCTTGATTAACATAATGACCGGCCTATTGGACCCAAATAACGGCTCTATCAGCATTGGCGGCTTCGATGTAGGAAAAGAGACATTAAAGGCAAAGGAGTTTTTTGGACTAGTACCTCAAGAATTAGCCTTGATGGAGGCAGTATCTGCAAATGACAATTTGGAGTTTTTTGGCAGCCTTTATGGATTAAAAGGCAAGGTCCTAAAAGATAGAATAGGCTATGCCTTGGAAATCACAGGCCTATCTGAAAAAAGGAAGGATAAGGTCAAGAAATTCTCTGGCGGCATGAAAAGAAGGCTGAATTTAGCGGCGGCAATAATGCACAATCCTAAAATACTTATTTTAGATGAGCCTACAGTAGGTATTGATCCCCAGTCAAGAAATCATATATTCCAGTTCATAAAGGGTGTTAATAAGGATAGAAATACTACTGTTATCTACACATCCCACTATATGGAAGAGGTTGAGTACCTATGTAACAATATATTTATCATAGATGAGGGCAAAGAAGTGGCCTACGGCAGCAAAAACTCTGTGAAATCCATGATAAATAGGAATAATAAGGTACATCTTAGGGTCGAAAACTTAAATACGGATTTAATAGATAGCATTCGAGCTATAAATGGCGTAGTAGATTGTGAAAATTCCCACGAAGAAATAGATTTATTGGTTGAAGAAAACAACTTTAAATTAGAACCATTATTGAAAATCCTTGAAAGCAACCATTCTACAATTAAAAGCATCAATGTGGCAGAGCCCAATCTGGAAGAAGTATTCCTTGCTTTAACTGGGAAAAAACTAAGGGATTAGGGGTGAAGATATGAAACTGTTAGCATACATAAAGCTTAGTATAAAAAGTATAATAAGAGAGTTCCCTTCATTTGTACTATCCTATGGAGTCTACCCTTTAGTCATAGCCCTTGTAATGGGATATGTGCAAAAAGATATGTTTACGCCATCCATTAGTGAACCTATATTTTCAGTTATTATAAGAGATGAAGATGATTCAGAACAGTCTCGAAACTTGGTAGCTTTTTTAAATAGCGATGAAATATCACAGGTCATGACTGTTAAAAATTCTGAGGAAGGCAAATTTGATTACACTCTTAGGATTCCAGAGGGCTATGAAAATAGTCTCCTAGGTAATGGCAGTTCAACTGTGAAAGTAGAGGCAGAAGAAAAGTCCTCGACTTCATTAGGTAATATATTGGTAAGCATAGTTGACAGATACAATCAGGAGGCAAGCCAAGGTCTAACCATACAAAGGAACATTGAAAAACTGCCTGTATCGTCAGGGGAAAAGGAGAAAATCCTTTCGGATATAAACCATATTCTAATAAATGCCAATGGCTCTAATTCTATAAAAGCCAATCTGCATACTGTTAAAAAGAGCTTAGATTCCTACGAATACTATTCTGTAACATTTTTAAGTTTCGTCTTCTTTATATTTTTAATAGCAGTTATTTCCTCGGATGCATTGGAAAAAGAAATAGGACTGTATCATAGGATAATGTCGACCCCCATGACTAGATTGGAGTATTTTCACTATGGATTTGTATCTAACTACCTTACGATGATAATTGCCAATACAATTTACGTCCTCGTCTACAGGATTACAGGTTTGTCCTTTGGGGGCTCATGGGCTTTATTGGCCATAATAGTGTCAATTCAAAGCCTGATGATTACCGTAATCGGGACCTTAATTTCTGCTGTATTCAAAAAAAAATACGGCTTAATCCTAGTACAAATACTCCTTATGACTCAAATGGTCATAGGAGGTATAATCGGTCCTGCTCACAAATTTACTTCCAACGCAGTGCTTCAAGGCTTATCTAAGTTAAAACCAGATATTCTCATAAGCAATACCTATAAAAACTATATGTTAGTTGGCAGTCTTTCTTCCATATCAAATTACTTGCTCGTTATGATAGGAATATCTTTAGTTCTATATATGCTCAATGTATTAGTGGTTCAAATGAAATGGGGTGTCAGTAAATGAGATTATTTCAACTTGTTTTTGTAAATATTAAGAGAATGATAAAGGATCCTTCGAAATTTGGATTTATGTTTATCATGCCTATAGCTGTAATATTCCTTGTAAGCTTTATGGACGGAGGGTCGAGTTCAAGTTCTGCAATGTCCAATGTGGATATAGCCATAAATATTGAGGATACAGGGGACTTAGGTGCTGAAGTCTTTAATTCGACGACAAAATCCAATTGGATATTTAACAATCAAAGAGATACTGCACTGGAGCTCTTGGAAAAAAGCCAGGTGGCAATAGTATATAATGTGCCTGAAAACTTTACTGAAAAGATTGACAACTATGAAAAACCCATCATTGAATCTTTTAAACGGGAAGAAGGAAATGCCACCATTGCCCTAGAAATTGAGATAAACGACAAAATCAATGAATTGATTAAAAAAAGGTTTTTGTTAGATAACAAAGTTATCACCGAAGTAGATGAACTATATACACTAAAGACAGAAACTGTTTTTGAAAGGAACAAGAAAGTAAGCAATGGGGACCTCCATACTGTCACCATGCTTCTTATATACTTTATTATCCTAGGCTCCACTACCATAGGAGCTGAATTAATTGAGTTTAAAAAGAAGAATATAATTTCAAGGGCTATAACCACACCTAACAAAGACTCTACCATATTAGGCAGTATTGCCTTGTCCCTATTATTGTTCCAAGTAGGGGCAAATCTCATAGTCCTGTTCTTAGGTCAAAGATTTATTGGATATAATATAGTCAATTTTCACATTATAACTGTAAACTTAATATTGGCTAGTATGTTTTCAATTACCCTATCCCTGGCAATGTCTAGGATATTTACCAATGAAGGCACAGGCTCATTGATTACAGCTTTAGTTTCTATGTTGACCTTATTTTTATCTATGTTTGCCCAAGAAGGTATATATCAAAGCGTACCCCTGTTTATAAAAAACTTAGGTAAATTTACTCCTCAATATTGGATTTTTGACAGTTTAGAGAAAACTATATTTTTCCCCAACACTCTGATAGTACTGCTTATGGTACTGGCTTTATTTTCTGCTGGTAGTTACAGGATAAAGGATTTTATAAGAAAATAAATATTTTATTGTATCTGCAATATCGTTGTAGTATGATTTACTTATGTAATTACATAAAGGAGGTTCAATAGGTATGAATGTGAAGGAAATGAGAAATACTGCAAGGGAAAAGATGAAGGGTTTCTGCAGGGTTTGTCCCGAATGCAATGGAGTTGTCTGTGCTGGTGAAGTTCCTGGTATGGGAGGCACTCTAACTGGCTCCTCTTTTAAATCTAATGTCACTGACTTGGCTAAGGTAAAAGTTCGATTAAAAACCATACATAATGCTACAAATCCAGATACTAGCTTTGATTTCTTCGGCAATAAATTGGACATGCCCATAATCGGTGCGGCTGTAACCGGTACTGCATTTAATATGGGTCCCACAATTACTGAAGAGGAATATATAGACTCAGTAGTCAGTGGCACCGTAAATGCAGGTACTATGACTATGATTGGCGACTCCGTAAATCCTGTTTACTACGATTACGCCTTAAATGCCGTTAAAAACGTAAACAGCAAAGGCATCGCCATCATCAAGCCTAAGGACAATGACGTAGTTATGGAGTTCATAAAGAAAGCGGAAGATATTGGAGCCGTAGCAGCTGGAATGGACATTGACGGGGCAGGACTAGTCACCATGGCATTACACGGTATACCTGTAGGTCCCAAAACCCCTGAAGACCTAAAGAAGATTATTTCCTCTACCAAGCTACCATTTGTATTGAAGGGCATAATGACAAAGGAAGAGGCCCTTCTAGCTGTGGAAGTGGGAGCAAAAGCAATTGTTGTCTCCAATCACGGCGGCAGGGTACTAGACCATACCCAATCAACTGCCAAGGTACTGCCTGAAATCGCTGAGGCTGTGAAAGGCAAGATTATGATTTTAGTTGATGGAGGCATCAGGACTGGTGTAGATGTACTTAAAATGATTGCCCTAGGGGCTGATGCCGTATCCATAGGCAGACCTGTTGCTATTGGTGCCTACGGTGGATTTGCAGAAGGTGTTGAACAGGTATTTTCTGATATGAAAAACCAATTGTATCAGGCTATGATCCTTACGGGAGCCAAAGACTTAAAATCAATAGATAAATCCATGATATCTATAGAATGGTAATAAAACGTATAAAAACAGGTCCTTTGGACCTGTTTTATTCTTTTCTCGTATGGGCAATTCTACTGGCAGCTGCTGCAGCAATGGCAGCTACTAAATCGTCTAAGAATGTGTGGACTGCATCGCCTTTCATCTCGTCTAATTCCTTAAGTATGCCGACCTTTTCTTTGTCTAAATATCCGTAGTTTGTAAGGCCTATGGTGCCATAGACATTTACTATGGACAGGGGAATTATTTCATCTATTCCATAAAGCCCCTCATCAGTTTCCACTATTGTCTGAAGTGGTTCCGGCAATAGCTTTTTCTCTGCAATTTCATCTAAGGCTATCCCCGTCATTATGGCGTGGATTATCTCTCTTTTTGTAAGGACTGCCTTGATATTATCCACGCATACCTCCAGTGTAAGATCTGGATAATATTTTTGCTGTAGCATCAAAACTAGCTCTCCTATGTCTTCTAGTTTTACTCCTCTTCTCTCCAGCATTTCTAGTGTCATCTTGTTTAATTCTTCCATATTATATTTTCCCATTATGCAGCCCCCTGTAAAAGTAATATTGCTTATGTTATTACCCAATATCTAATATTATATTCACTTATGGATTTTTATTATTTGTTTAATTATAAAGTATTTTGGTACTCAGACTATTATACATTTATAAATTTAATATCATTTTTGCTATATTTTCCAATTTGTCGTTTACAGACTCCCTGTCTACTGTGCCACCTCTTCCATCAAATAAAACCAAAGAGTCCATATTCAACGGGGCAAATCCTGACTCCGCCCTAAATCCAACGTTAAACATATATTCCACAAATATCCTTTGATTGTTTTTTTCATAGTTCAGGGAATGAACATAGTAACGTTTCTTTAATCTCTCAATAAAATATCCTTTTTCCAATACAAATTTAACTACGCCAATGTCAAATTTTGCCTTTATTCCCTTGACCATGATACCTCCCAAATCCTTCACGGCTTATCCCTCCTGCTATGGTTACAAACTTGTATTTATTATAGTGTGGTTCATTTATACCCATGGAAGAATTTTTAAAAACATTTTAGGTATAAGTTCCCGATAAATAGTACCCAAATAGGCAAAAAGGCATTAAAAAGACTTGTAGAAATGCCTACAAGCCTTGTTATTACTGGTATGGAGCTTAGGGGATTCGAACCCCTGGTCTCCTGACTGCCAGTCAGGCGCGATCCCAACTTCGCCAAAGCCCCAAATTCAGTTACTAATATATGATAATACATTTGGCGAAGTTTTTCAAGTATTATTTTATTATATACATTTGAGTTTACACATTAAATCTAAATTCGATTATATCTCCGTCTTCTACTACATATTCTTTGCCCTCCAATGTAGCAAGACCCTTTTCCTTTACCTTTACCATGGAGCCATGTTCTTTTAAGTATTGGAACTTACATACTTCTGCCCTGATAAATCCCTTTTCTATATCTGTATGGATTTTACCTGCTGCCTCTTTGGCAATGGTCCCCCTCCTTATGGTCCATGCCCTTACTTCGTCTTTTCCTGCTGTGAGAAATGATATGAGCCCCAAATAGTCATAGGATGTCTTTGCCAATATATCTATTCCCGATTCATCTATACCTAAATCCTCCATAAACATTTCCCTGTCCTCTTTCTCCAACTCCGTCAGCTCTAGTTCAGTCTTTATACAAAGCTCTATTAATGGTGTATCCACGGATTTGACAAACTCCTTCACTTTTTCCTTGCCTGGATATTGTCCGCTTACCAATTGATTTTCATCTACATTGGCCACTATGAGCATTGGTTTCTCCGACAGAAACGAAAAGGTCTTCAGTATTTCTTTTTCCTCATCGGTCAGGTCTATATTGTGAAGTAAGAGCCCATTTTCTAATCCTTCCCTACATTTTTTCAGCACTTCCAGTTCCTCTAGGTTCTCCTTTGTCACTTTTTTAGACGTTTCTATTCTCTCTATTCTATTTTCTATAACCCCAAGGTCTGCAAATAGCAGTTCTAGATTTATGGTCTCTATATCTCTCATGGGGTCTATGGAACCCTCTGCATGGATAACATGGTCGTTTTCAAATGCCCTGAGAACGTGGACTAGAAGGTCAACTTTTCTAATGTTGTCTAAAAATTGATTTCCCACGCCTTTCCCCGAGCTGGAACCCTTTACTAGACCTGGCACATCTATGACCTCTATATTGGCATAGGTCTTCTTCTTGGGACTGTAAATCCCATCTAAGAAATCTATTCTCTCATCTGGTATCTTTGCCATACCTAAATTTGCCTCTACCTTTCCTTGGGAGAACTCTGTAATCTCTATATGTGATCCCGTCAACAAATTAAATAAACTGGTTTTTCCTACAGTTGGCAATCCTATTAATCCTATTTTCATATGCTGCTCCTTTCACTTCTTCCTTATTTAGTTAACCTTTGCAGATTTTAGCCCAAAGATGCTGCCTCCTATGCCCAATACCCCACTCGCAAACAATATAAATACGCCCATTGACTTTAACAAGTCCTCCATATGGGGCAGGGGTATGAAAATGTTGGAGCCTATTTGTCCATAGGCAGTCTTCACTCCTAAATACACCAGCCCAAAGGCCAATAACCCTCCTGCCACAGTCAAAAACAGTCCCTCCAACACAAAGGGAAATCCTATAAAGCTTTCTGGTGCCCCAAGAAGCCTTAGGGTATTGATTTGCTCCCTGTTGTTATATATCCCCTGCCTAATGATGTGGGATATGACTACTAAAGTGGATATTCCCGTAGCTGTAATCACCAATACGCCCACTATGGTCAATAGGGATATTAGATTTTGAAGTTTGTCAATTACATCCTTATTGTCCCTTATGTAATCTATGGCTTCAATGGATTCTAACCTTTCCAAAATCGTATCCAGCTTCTCCACATTAATCTTTACTTCTATAAATGCCTGAAATGGATTCGAGTCAAATAGCTCCAGGACCTTAGCTTCTTTGCCTAATATCTCCACCATTCTCTGGTGGGATTCTTCCTTATCTACTAATTTTACCTCTTTTACATCCCCAATTATCCCTATGCTTTCCATTAGACTGTTTATGTTCACATCTTCCATGTCCTCTTGGAAAAAAACATTTATCTCTGCCTCATCCCTAAGCATATTTACTAATTGGTGGCTTACCCACCAAGCAGTAGTTATGGTAGAAAGTATAAGAAATATAAGTCCTATACTGAATATAGACAATATATTGGATAGGCGGTCCACTTGAAATATGGTCCTTGCTTCTTTAAAAAAGTACCCTATGTTTTTCATTGGACAGCACCTCTGCTTTCCATTTTTATTATGCCATTTTCTACTTTTATAATTTCTCCTTGGTCAATATTATCCAGGAGGTGGGTGGCGTGTGTAGTGATAATCACAGCTGTGTTTTCATTTCTAAAGGATGCCAGAAGGCTCATGATATTCAGGGCGTTGTCCACATCCAAATTGCCCGTTGGCTCATCTGCAAGTATCAAAGCTGGCTTTCTGGCTACTGCCCTAGCTATGGCTACTCTTTGGGTTTCTCCAAAGGAAAGATGTTCTACTACAGTATCTATTTTATGGCTTAACCCCACTTTTATCAACGCATTTTTTGATTCTTCTTTTATCATTTTAGAGGGCATGTCTAGAAATCTAAGACCCAACATGACGTTTTCCAAAGCCGTCCTTCCCTTTATTAGCTTAAATTCCTGAAATACAGGGCCTATGAGCCTTCTAAGTTTCCTTATGTTTGCCTCTTGTCCCTTTTGCATTTTTAGTCCGAGGACTTTCAGTTCCCCTTCTGTAGGGTATTCTATTCCCATGAAAAGCTTAAGTAAACTGGTCTTGCCTGAGCCGCTGGGCCCGATGATATAAGCCAATTGGCCCTTGCTTATGGCGATGTTAACTCCCCTTAAAGCCTTTGTACCGTCTCCATATACCAATGAAATATCTTTACCTTCAATCAACTAAATCACCTCGATTAAAATAGTTTTATGGCTACTAGAATTTCTAAGTATCCCTCTATGATTTCCACGCTTTTAATTATATTTCCGCCGATAATAGGTTCAAGATTTAGTACAAAGTCTCCTGCCTCAAATAAATCCTCAAGGGTGCCCTTTTCCAGGGGCATTTCCAAAAAACTTCCTTTCTCCGGCACAAATTTCAGTATTTGTCCCCCTTCTATGGCAAAGTTTCCAGTGAGGTGCAGTCCCTTGTCTGGGGCATTTAGTTCTATCTCTCCATCTCTAAATTTTATTTCCATCTTTGGTATCCAAGGGTATGCATTTATTATATCGTTAAATACCTTTTCTTCTATGGTACCTTTTACTCCCCTTAAAGTCAGGGTCTGTTTTATTCCACTTTCGGGAAAACTTCCCTCTTCAATTATCTTTGTAAATCCTTTTGTAAATTCGCCGACTATTTTCTTTAATTCCTCCATCATAATAGATACGTACTCCAGCCTTTCAAGGTAAATTTCCCTGTCGCTTTGCAAAGAAGCTAGATATTCTTCCTGTTCCTTTACTAGGGCTTGTCTTCTACTTATGCTCTCTTGGAGGTCTTTTCGTTTCTCCCCAAGGAGCTCCACGCTTTTGTCCAAGTTTGCCTTTTCTTCCATTAGTTTTTCCCGCTTTTCCTCTATAGTCATTAGTAGCCCTTCTGTATTTTTCGTCAAATCCCTTAATATATTTATCCTGCGTATCAAGGAAGTCAAGCTGTCTGAGCCCAAGATTATATCTAAATAAGAGCCCGGCCCCATTTTCTGATATGTTTTCAATACTGCCTCCAAGGCATTTAAGTTTGTGTTATAGTCCTTTTCTTCTTCCTTTATTCTAAGGTCCAATGTCTCTATATCTATGGATATACTCTTTATTTCATCGTCTATTCTCTTGCTTTCCCTTTCCATCTCTTCTATTTCTTGTACTTGGATAAATAGGTGCTTTAATATTTCTTTTTCTTCTTCTGTTATACTGTCAAGGCTTTCTTGTATGCGGATTATTTCCTCACTATTTTCAGTAAATATTTGAGAAGGTGTAAACAGCAATGCGATTATTAAAATGAATATAAGGGCCTTTCTCATCATTTTTCTATCCTCCTAGGGTCTTCTCATTATGAAAAATTGATTTTTATAATGGACTGTTTCAATATCTTCGTAGATTTTACTGAAAACATCTTCGACAAAGGTTTTATCTATGTTTTCTACATTAAAGTGCTCGTAAATCCTCTTGTCTTTTAATACTATGATTGTATCACAATAGCTAAGGGCCATATTTGGGTCATGTAGTGTTATGATGCCAGATTTTCCCTTGGCTTTTACTATCTCCCTTATCTTAGATAATACCATATGGCTATTGTTAAAATCCAGTGTGCTGTCGGGTTCGTCAAATAACATTATATCTGAATCTTGAAGCAATGATCGGGCTATGACTGCCAACTGCCTCTGCCCTTCGCTAAGGTGGAGAAAATTGGATTTGTACTTGGCCTCCATACCTACATCTTCCAGTGCCTCATATGCCTTCTCTTTATGTAAACTAGTAGGGCTGTCAAATACTCCCAAATACGGATTTATGCCCATTAGCACCACATCTAAGACCTCCGTGTCGTAGACTATACTGTGCCTCTGAGGCATAAAGCTTATGTGCTTCGCCCTTTCCTTTTCTTTATATGTATATATGTCCTTGTCCTCCACAAAGACATGGCCCTTTACGGGGCTTAGAAGTCCCCCTATTACTTTTAAAAGAGTAGTTTTGCCTGCCCCATTTAAGCCTAAAAGCCCCAGCAAAGTGCCTCTTTCCATGGAAAATCCTATGTCCTTTAATACTAAATTCCTATCATATCCTGCATTTATTTCTTGTACCTTTAATAGTCCCATGGTCTCCTCCTACTATCTATACCTGTTCATTAAATAGGCCAAATACGGTGCCCCTATGAATGTGGTCAATATGCTAATGGGGATTTCACTACTGGATATGCTCCTGGCAAGACAGTCGGCAATTATCAGTATAATTGCACCTATTATTCCCGAGAAAATTGCAGTGCCGAAGTCGTTCTTTTTCCTGATTATTCTGCCCATATGGGGTGCTATTAGTCCTATAAAGGAAATTAAACCTGTGATGCTGACTATGCTGCCCACTACTAAGGTGGCAGCTACAATGACAACGACTCTGACTTTCTTCACATTGACCCCTAGGCTCTTGCTCTCCTCGTCACTGAGGGACAGTATGTTAATCTGCCATCTGAGGAGAAATAAGGTAATTATCCCCATGGAGAAAAAAGGCAATATGGGCAGTAGTTTATCCGATGTAACTCCTGCAAAGGAGCCCATGGACCAAAACTCTATGGCCGCCAATTGCCTCTCTGGATCTGCAAAAAACTTCAGCAGCATAATGGCCCCTTGAGTAATGGAGCCTATGATAATCCCCGCCAATACTATGGTAGAAATGCCCCTGTCCCTTGACATATTTGTGAGGGCAATAGCAGTAAAAACTGCTATTAACCCTCCAAGGAATGCACTTATGCCTATGGCGTATATGCTGCCT
>Ga0265293_10004046_pt1 | contig 26378 bp, 23 predicted proteins | sample Munlanlewell138R_FD_192505 | JGI IMG/M metagenome (GOLD analysis project Ga0265293, IMG submission 192505) | Leachate microbial communities from a municipal landfill in Southern Ontario, Canada - Leachate well 138R | ecosystem: Engineered > Solid waste > Landfill > Unclassified | place: Canada...
TCGTCCAGGGTCTTACCCCTGACCCATTCGGTCAACAGGCTGCTGGAGGCGATCGCACTGCCACAGCCGTAGGTCTTGAACTTGGCGTCCTCGATCACGCCGTGTTCGTTGACCTTGATCTGCAGCTTCATGACATCGCCGCAGGCCGGCGCACCGACCATGCCGGTACCGACACGGGTGTCATTCTTGTCCAGGCTCCCCACGTTGCGGGGGTTCTCGTAATGGTCCAACACCTTGTCACTGTAGGCCATGGCTTAGTCCTCGATTGCTGCCCTAACGTTCATCAGTTACGGTGGTATTCAGACGGCGGCGCTTCGGGTCGCGTGAGACAAGGTGCGAGATGCAAGCTAGAAAATACAGGATTTCACTTGCCTCTTAATCGCTTGTCTCTTGCCTCTGAATCAATGCGCCGCCCACTGCACCGTGTTCAGATCGATGCCTTCCTGATACATCTCCCACAGGGGCGAGAGTTCACGCAGTTTGGCCACCTTCTCCTTCACCAGGGTGATGGTGTAGTCGACCTCCTCGGCGGTCGTGTAGCGGCCCAGCGTGAAACGGATCGAGCTGTGCGCGAGCTCATCGTTGCGCCCCAGGGCGCGCAGGACATAGCTCGGCTCCAGCGAGGCGCTGGTGCAGGCGGAGCCGGAGGATACGGCAATGTCCTTGAGTGCCATGATCAGGCTCTCGCCCTCGACGAAATTGAAGCTGACGTTCAGATTGCCGGCCACGCGCTGCGTCAGATCGCCGTTGATGTAGACCTCTTCCATATCCTTGAGGCCATCCCACAGGCGCTCGCGCAGGGCGAGGATGCGCCTGTTCTCGTCAACCATCTCGTTCGCGGCAATGTGGAAGGCCTCACCCATGCCGACGATCTGGTGGGTCGCGAGCGTACCGGAGCGCAGGCCACGCTCGTGGCCGCCGCCGTGCGTCTGCGCCTCCAGACGTACGCGCGGCTTGCGGCGCACGTACAGGGCGCCGATACCCTTCGGCCCGTAGGCCTTATGCGCCGAGAAGCTCATCAGGTCCACCGGCAGGCTGGCCAGATCGATCGGCACCTTGCCGGCACTCTGGGCGGCATCGACGTGCAGCAGCACACCCTTGGCGCGGCAGATCTCGCCAAGCGTGTGGATGTCCTGGATGACCCCGATCTCGTTATTGACATGCATCACCGACGCCAGCAGGGTGTCCGCGCGCAGGGCCGCGGCGAATATGTCCGGGTCCAGCAGGCCGTTCGGCTGTGGATCCAGATAGGTCACCTCGAAGCCTTCGCGCTCCAGCTGCCGGCAGGTGTCCAGCACCGCCTTGTGCTCGGTCTTGACCGTCACCAGATGCCGGCCTTTCTTCTGATAGAAGTGGGCGGCACCCTTGATGGCCAGGTTGTTCGACTCGGTCGCGCCCGAGGTGAACACGATCTCTTTGGGGTTGGCAGCGACCAGCGACGCCACCTGTGCGCGGGCACGCTCCACGGCGGCCTCCGCGTCCCAACCGAATGGGTGGCTGCGCGAGGCCGGATTGCCGAACAAACCGTCCCGCGTCAGGCAGGCGCACATCGCCTCCGCCACCCGCGCGTCCACAGGTGTCGTCGCACTGTAGTCAAAATAGATCGGCGTCTTTACCGTCATGGTCACATCTCATCTCATCATTTCTGTCCGCACCCGCGGCGCGGTCTGCGACGGACCGCTGCAGTGGCCTCCGGGCAGGGCCACAGGCCACCGCTACCGCGGAAAGGCCTGTCAATATGCAAGGTTATTGTATTACAAGAACGACCGAAGCCCCCATCACCGACGCAGGCTGGTCCGCCGCCTACACCCGCGCAGAGGTGAACGGAACCGGTATTTCCACGACGCCACCCTTGCCTGCGGCGCGGTCCTGGCGATCAGCCACTTCCCGCACCCCACCGCGCGCCATCAGATCCCCCAGGGAGATCCGGCTGAGAAATCCGCGGATCTGATCGCTGAGCTCGGTCCACAGGTCATGCGTCAGGCAACGTTCGTCGTTATGGCAGTTCGACAGGCCGCCGCAACGCGTGGTGTCGACGCTCTCGTCGACCGCCTCGATGATGTCGGCAACGGCGATCTGGTCAGAGGGGTGGCCCAGCGAGTAACCACCACCCGGTCCGCGGGTGCTGGCCACCAGGCCTTCCTTGCGCAGCCGTGTAAACAGCTGCTCCAGGTACGACAGGGATATGCCTTGGCGCTCCGAGATCTCCGCCAACTTGACCGGCCCACCACCGCCATGGAATGCCAGATCCAGCATGGCGGTGACGGCGTAACGCCCTTTGGTCGTGAGTTTCATTCGATCGGCCTGCTGACTTCGGCAGCCCGGTTCGCGGGCCGCCCACTGGTAAGGACGCCTGCCACGATGCCATACCTTAGTAAATCAGTCAAGAATTGCCATCATCCCTGCCGTTGTTCTCCTCGCCTGTCGGCGGTTCGCGCGGCACGGATGACCCGCCCGTACTCTCGATTTCGCAGGCGCCGAGGTCCGGCAGGTCTACCTCGTCGAGTTCCGCGCCCAGGGTCTTGAGCCCCTTGCACACCTCTTCCAGCCGCTGATCCATGCCATGCATATGATCGAGCATGCAATTGATCGCGATCGCCACCGGGTCAGGCATGTCCTTGGTGGTACCGTAGGCATCAAAGCCCATCTTGCGGGCGATGGCGGCACGGCGGTCATCCTCGGGCTCGCGGCGGGTCACCACCCGTCCGGGCACACCCACCACGGTCGCGCCCGGCTCGATGTCCTTGAGGACCACGGCATTGGAACCGATGCGCGCGCCGGCGCCGATGATCACCGGTCCCAGGACCTTTGCCCCGGCACCGATGACGACGTCGTTGCCCAGCGTGGGGTGGCGCTTCCCCTTCTGCCAGCTGGTACCGCCCAGGGTGACGCCGTGATAGAGGGTGCAGTCATCGCCGATCTCAGCGGTCTCGCCGATCACCACGCCCATACCGTGGTCGATGAAGAAGCGCCGGCCGATCCGGGCGCCGGGGTGAATCTCGATGCCGGTGAACCAGCGCATCAGCATGGACCCGAAGCGTGCCACCCATTTCAGGCCCAAGGTCCACAGTTTGTGGTTCAGGCGGTGCCCGAGCACGGCGTGCAGTCCGGGATAGGTGGTGAGTACCTCAAACGTGTTGCGCGCCGCCGGATCGCGATCGAACACGCAGCGCACGTCTTCCCGAAGGCGGCCGAACCTGGATGTCATAGAGGGCGGATCACCGCTGGCAGCATGGACCACGTATCCCGCGGGAGTGCCGGCAAAACCGACCACGGGGCGCGGCCATTGTACCGGCTTCGTTCGGGGGGCGACAGCGGGGCGCTCGCCGCAGCGAGGAAGCCCCGGGCACAGGACGGTCATCGCGGCGCGATCCGTGCAGCTGCCGGCTCTCCTCAGCCACCGCGCGCGGCCCGCGCCTTGGCCTGAGCCGCGCCCAGGATACCGCGCAAGATGTTCATTTCGTTGGCGTCGGGCTGGGCGCGCTGAAACAGACGTCGCAGCCGCCGCACGAGCTGTCGCGGCCGCTGCGGATCCAGGAACTCGAGGTCGATGACCGTCTGCTCCAGATGGGCAAAAAAGCGTTCCATGTCGGCGGCCGTGCAGGCGGGGGAGTCAGGCGGTGAGCCGCGCCAGGCGTGGCCCAGACTGGCCATGTGCAGCTCGTAGGTCAGTACCTGCACCGCCTGGGCGAGGTTGAGCGAGGCGTAATCCGGGTTGGATGGGATGTGCACCAGGGCGTGGCAGCGCTCCAGCTCGGCATTGGTGAGCCCCGACTGCTCCCGTCCGAACACCAGCGCGACCGGGGCCCGTGCACGCTCCGCGAGCAACCGTTCGGCGCAGGCGCGGGGATCGAGTTCCGGCCAGGGCAGGCTGCGCAGCCGTGCACTTGCGCCGACCACGAAACCACAATCCGCAACCGCCTCCTCCAGGGTATCGCAGCAGTGCGCGCGCGCCAGCAGATCATCCGCACCCGACGCGCGCGCCGTCGCCTCGGCGCTCGGGAAACGTGCCGGGCGCACCAGCACCAGCTGTTCCAGGCACATGGTCTTCATTGCGCGCGCGGCGGCACCGATGTTGCCGGGATGGCTGGTCTGCACCAGTACGATGCGTACACCGCTCAGCATGATGGTTTCAGCGCGGGCCGGCGGCGGGCAGGCTGGCGATGCAGTACTCGACCACCTCCGGCAGCAGCGCCTGCCAGGCGGCGTTGGCCGCCTGCACGCCGCCGTAGGGCGATTCTTCCGGCGCGGCGCGGCGCACCTCGAAGATGCGGCTGGCGACGACACGCCGACCAGTGAGATCGACCAGTTGCACCCGCAGCCGCAGCGTGAACTCGCTCGGCCGGGTGCGGAAGTCCTGGCTGAAATCCAACAGCTCGGTGTCCAGGCGCAGGCCCGGCGTGGCCGGTGACCCCGCGCGCAGCACGGCCGCGAAGCGACCGCTCTGCTCCAGTGCCTCGGCCAGGCCGGGCAGGAGCAACTGTGGCGGCGTCTCCGCCCAGCGGCTGCGGGCGAAATAGCGGATGTCGAAATCCTGCTGGCGATAGGCCATGCGGGGCGTGTCGAGGTCCGCGCGTGCCTGCGGCACGGCGACCAGCAGCACCGGCCCGGCGCCCGTCGTCGGGCCCACCGCCGGGGCGATCTGCGGCTCCAGGACATAGTGCTCGAAGGCCTGCGGCTCGGGCTTGGGCAGAATGGAACAACCCGCCAGCCAGGCCATTGCCAGCAGTGCCAGCAGTGCAAACGGCAGACCACGTCTGTGCATCGTTCGTATCCTCGCTACTCGCCCGGCCCCGGGGTCGTCAGTTGCGGACCGTACAGCAGTACCCGCGGGTCCTCCTCCAGGCGATCGCTGAGACGCTGGAAGCTGGCCGTGAGCCGGCGGAACTCACTGAGCAGCCGTTCCGTCTCCGGCAGCGTGCGACTGCCCAGCGCCTCCAACCGGTCACCGCCCAGTTGTACCTGCTCGCGTACCTCGCGGGAGGTCGCGGCGATGTCCTCGGCCATCGCCTCCAGCGCGATGACCGCAGTGTCGACACGGGCTACCAGGGCCGGCATCTGGGCGCTGGCATCAGCCGCGTTGCCTGCAAAACGCGAGAACGCCTCGATGCTGCCGGCCAGGGCCTCGCGTTGCCCGGCCAGCGTCTCGCTGAGTTCGGCAATGTGCTTCAGCGTACTGGCGAAATGACCGCGCACCTCGGGATTGAGCAGGGCATGCAGGTCGGCGGCCACGGTGTTGAGATTGCCGATCAGCTCGGACACGGTGGTATCCACACGCGAGAACAACGAGGGCACCGTCTGAATGACGGGATACGGTTCGCCGGCCCTTGCCTTGAGCTCCGGCGCGGCGGCCGTACCACCCGACAGTTCCACCGAGGCGATGCCGGTCACGCCCTGCACGGTCAGTTTGGCGACGGTGTCCTCCTTGATCGGCACATCGGCGGCGATGTCGACGGTGATGCGTACCTGCTCAAGATTATCGGGATCCAGTTCCAGCGCGCGCACCTTGCCGACGTCGACGCCGCGGTACCGCACCTGCGAATCGACGAACAGGCCGGCGACGGATTCGTTGGTGTAGATGCGGTAGGTACGGTATTCGGCCGTCAGGTCGCCGAAGGCCAGCCACAGGCTCAGCCCGACCGTCGCCGTACCCAGCAGCAGCGCAAAAATCCCGACGATGACGTAATGCGGCTTCGATTCCATCTGGCTGGTTCTCGTACGGCCTCAGCGCGGCTGCGCGGCGCGCGCGCGCGGCCCCTCGAAATAGACCCGCACCGCGGGATGTTCGACCTGCGCAAGCTCCGCCATCGGCGCCACGGCGACCACGCGGCGGTCCCCCAGGACGGCGGCGCGGTCGGCGACCCGCCACAGCGAATCCAGGTCGTGGGTGATCATCACCACGGTCAAGCCCAGCCATTGTTTCAGCCGCAGCACCAGTTCGTCAAAGCCCGCGGCGCTCGCCGGATCGAGGCCGGAGGTCGGTTCATCCAGAAACAGCAGCTGCGGGTCCAGCGCCATGGCCCGCGCCAGGCCCGCGCGCTTGATCATGCCGCCGCTCAGCTCGCTGGGATATTTCAGCGCCGCGTCCACGGGCAGGCCGGCCTGCTGGATCTTGAGCAGCGCGATCTCGTCGATCAGGGCCGCATCCAGATCGGTATGTTCGTGCAGCGGCACGCCGACGTTCTGTTGCACGGTCAGGCCGCTGAACAGCGCGCCGTGCTGGAACAGTACGCCGAAGCGTCGCCGCAGCCGTGCCTGTACGCGCGGCCCCGCGGCAACGATCTCCTCACCAAACAGTCGGATGCTGCCCGCGCTCGGGCGGCGCAGCATGATCATCTCGTGCAGCAAGGTGGTCTTGCCACTGCCGCTACCGCCGACGATGGCCAGTACCTCGCCGCGGCGGACATCCAGATCGAGGCCTTCGTGCACGCTGAAGCTGCCAAAGCGCGTGCACACGCCGCGCAGCTGCAGTACCAGCTCTGCGTCTGCCGTCATACCAGGCGCACCCCTACGCAACCCCGGAAACCACATTGGCCACGGAAACACACGGAAATACACGGAAGGCGGGGACACGGTGGGCTTTGCATTCCGTGTATTTCCGTGTGCTTCCGTGGCCATTTGTACGCTGGACGAGATATCCCTTGCCCGCCAGGTGCCAAGCTGGAGCTTCGCGACGATGTTTCATTGTCAGCGTATTCCGTCTGCTTCCGTGGCCAATGGAATCCTTGCTCCTGATAATTCATATCAGCCTCCCTGCATGTCCGTGACTGCAGCCGGTTGTTGGGATCAGATGCCCAGCCAGCTGAATACCACCGAGAACAGCGCGTCGGCGACGATCACCAGGAAGATCGACTGCACCACGGAGATGGTCGTGTGCTGCCCCACGCTGGCCGCGCTACCCTTGACCTGGAAGCCCTGGAAGCAACCGATCAACGCGATGATCAGCGCGAATACCGGCGCCTTGCCGATACCGATCAGGAAGGAACGTACCGAGACCGCCTCCTGGATGCGGTCCAGGAACACAGTGAAGCTCAACCCGATGTGTGCCTTCGACAGGACCATGCCGCCGGCCACACCCATGATATCAGCGAACACCGACAGCAGCGGCAGCGCGATACACAGCGACAGCACCTTGGGGATCACCAGCAGGTCCAGCGGATCGACACCGATGGTGCGTAACGCCGACACCTCCTCGGTCACCTTCATGGTGCCGATCTGCGCGGTGTAGGCCGAGCCGGTGCGGCCCGCGACGATGATGGCCGCCAGCAACGGTCCGAGTTCGCGCGTCATCACCAGGCCGACCAGGTCAGCGATATAGATGTTGGCGCCGAAGCTGCTCAACTGCACCGCACCCTGGTAGGCAAACACCACCCCCATCAGAAACGACAGCAGACCGACGATGCCAAGCGCGGTCGCGCCGGCGGCGTACAGGTCGGTCCAGACGGCATTCCAGCGAACGCGCCAGGGTGTCAGCGCCAGGGCGCCCATACGCAGCACGACCTCGCCGAAGAAGCCGAAAAAGGTGTAAACCTGTTCGAGCCCCTCCGCCACCCGATGTCCCAGTTCGGCAAAGCGCCCGAGGCGTTCCGTCCGCGCCAGCTCGACACCGCCCAGTTCGGTGACCTGCGCCAGCAGATCCGCGAACGGTGCGCTCAGTCCCTCGATCCGGACCTCGCGCCCTGCCTGTTCCAGCCGTCGCTGCAGGCGCCGCAGCAGCCACGCACCGGTAGTGTCGAGGGCCGCCACGCCCGCGGCGTCCACCACGACCGGGGCGCTCCCGCCGGGCTGCAGGCGGTCGAGTTCTCGGGCCACCGCACCCAGTTCCGCGACGATCCACGGCCCGCGGCAGTGGATGCCAGCGGCGCCCACCTCGATCTCGGCCTGAAAGGTATGTGCCTGCATGGGCGGGGAGTTTCCCGGATAACGTCAGCGCCCGCAACGGATGCGGAACCGGTATCCCGCGCTACGGGGCGTCGTGCGTTGAAACGCGCCCGCTACCGCGGGGCGTTTCAGTACCGTTCCGAAGTGGAACGCGGGCACGCCAAATCACCCGGCCTGTATCGCTTTATTAATAATTATCAATCGAATAACTCGGTGGCACAGGGTTTGCTGAACAACCGCGTCAGGCTTCGACAGCCACCACCAACCAGAACAGGCGGCCACCGTACCGCGCCACGGGCAAGGGGAATCATGAATTGGAACAATCTGCTGTTTTACCGTTGGATGGCCTTCAATCTGGTCGGGCTCACGGTTCTGCTGATTTTCTTCGTGCAGGGCCTGGTGGTACCGGTATTCCAATCTGACTCATCGCGCATCACCTATGTGATCGCGCTGCTGTTCCTGTACGGCATGGTGCTGTGCGGCTACCGCGTCTGGAAGACCACCCGGGAGATCAACGCCGTCAAGAGCGGCGGCAAGGGTAAGCTGCGGGACTTCACCGAGCTGAGCGCGCGCAGCGACCGTGAGAGTGTCAAGGAGGCCTTCGAGATCAAGCTGTTCGCCCGGATCGCCTTCGTCAGGTACATCGCCTCCGCCCTGGTGACCCTGGGCCTGCTGGGTACGGTGATCGGCTTCATCATGGTGCTCACTCAGGTGCCGGCCAACGCCGTCGGCGACACCTCGCAGGTCGGTAAGCTGGTGGCGGTGCTCACCAACGGCATGGGCGTGGCCCTGTACACCACCCTGGTCGGCGCGATCACCAACCTGTGGCTGAACGCCAACTACACCATGTTGCGCACCGGCGTCGTCAATCTGATCGCCGCCATCCTGGAGGCGGCCGATCCCGACCCCGCCGCATGAGCAAGCATTTCTCCTTCGACGCGGAGGCCGACGACGACTCCGACGTCGTGTTCCGTGATGTGATCACCCTGGCGCTGCTCGGCTTCATCGCACTGGTGATCATCATGCTGCCGCACATCAACCCACCGGAGAAGAAGCGTACCGAGCAAGAGGCGGCCGCGCCCGGCAATGTCATGATCGAGGCGCGTTGGCCCGACGACATCGACGCGGATGTGGACCTGTGGGTGGAAGGTCCGGGCGACAATCCCGTCGGCTACTCCAATCTCGCCGGCCAGGTCTTCAATCTGCTGCGCGATGACATCGGCTTCCGCAACGATGTCTCCAAGCTGAACTACGAGAACGCCTATTCGCGCGGCATCGTGGCGGGTGAGTACACTGTCAATCTGCACATGTACTTCAACCGCGCCGACATCTGGCCGGTACCGGTCACGGTGCTGGTGTCCACCATCAAGCCGTCCGGTACCGCGCGCGCCAGCCGGCAGATCCTGGTATCGGACGTGGAACTGCGGCAGATGGGCGAGGAGCTGACCGTGTTCCGCTTTCAGCTCGACGAGGATGGCGAACTCGTGGCTGGCAGTGTCAACTCCTTGCCGAAAAAACTCATCACCACCGCGACCGGCAGCTATAACTTCGACGGACACAAATGATGCACACGCACCTGGTCACTCTGCTCATCGGTTATCTGATCCTCTGCCTGGGCTATGCATTGTTCTCGATGAAGACCACGCGCAGCAATCTGTTTCGTGCTATCAGCCTGCTGTATCTCGGCGCCTCGGTCGGCACCGCGTTATTCCTCTACAACCAGCTGTTGTCGCTGCCCAAACCCGTAAGTCAGGAATTCTTCAACAACGCCAAGGAAGTGGTGGTGCTGGGCTCACGCACCAAGGACGAACGGAATCGCGAGATCTATCTGTGGCTGCAGTTGCCGGGAGAGTCACACCCCCGCTACTACGTGATGCCCTGGGAGGGCCGCGCTGCCGAGGAACTCGAGATGGCGCAGCGCGAGGCGCGCGAGCATGGCGGCCAGGTGATGATGAACGCACCCTTTCAGCACAACAAGATGTACGGCATGCGGGCCGATGAGGAGGAGCGCGTGTTCTTCCCCGCCTTCGCGGCACGCCCGCCGCTGAAGGACGGCGAGACCGATACCGAATCCGCTGCCCAGCGCTTCGAACATACCCACTGAGGCGCCTGTCTCAGGTCCGTAGATACCGCCCCCTGGCGGCATACACCCAGCAACCACCGAATGAGGACGGAGTCATGACCGAGAAACTGCTGTACACACCCGGCGAAGCGATGGAGCTGATGAAGAGACAGAAGGTCCTGCTGATCGACATCCGCGACCGGGACGACTATGCAGAGCACCATATCCAGGGCGCGGTCAATGTCCCGGATATCTTCTACTATCTGTCCGAGACCACGCCCGAGGGTCTGGAGAAGATGCACGCGCACTTCCGCGACCAGCTCTCCGAAATAGGCCTCACCCCGGACACCACCGCCATCGTCTATGAAGACGCCTACGACAGCCGCTATGGCGGCTCCTGCCGCGGCTACTGGCTGCTGCGCTATCTCGGCCACGAGAAGACCGGCGTCCTGGACGGCGGCTTCAGTGCCTGGCTGGACGAAGGCCTGCCGGCGGATGCCGACACGGTCGCGACCACCCCGACGGCGTTCGCCGTCAAGCCGCAGCCGCACATGCTCGCCACCCGTGACGAGGTGCTGAAGTGTCTGCAGGACCCGGGCGTCAAACTGCTCGATATCCGCGACCGTATCGAATGGGTCGCGAAGAGTTCATCGCCTTATGGTGTGGATTTCGCGCCGCGCAAGGGACGTCTGCCGGGGGCACTCTGGATGGAGTGGTATGAATTCCTGGAGCGCGATGGCCAGATCCCGTATTTCAAATCCCCGGACAAGATCCGCGCCCTGTGCGCCGAATATGGCCTCTATCCTGAGGACGACATCATCATCTACTGCTTCAAGGGCGCGCGCGCCTCCAACACCTATGTCGCGCTCAAGGAGGCCGGCTTCGAGCGGGTGCGTAACTATTTCGGTTCGTGGAATGAATGGTCCCGCGACCCCGGTCTGCCGGCGAACGAGGAGGTGTTCGACTGACGTCTGCGCTTTCGCACCTGTCCTCGCGACGCGGGGCCGCCCATGCCATGGGCGGCCCCAGTTTCGTTCTAGGAGCCTGTCGGATTTGAGACTGCTCTCCCATCTTGCTCGCTACGATCGCTCAAATCCGACAGGCTCCTAGGCGCGCGCAATCCCGAACGCCAGCACCTCATCGATGCGCGCCACGCCGGCGGCGCACATCATCAGCCGGTCGAAACCCAGCGCGACGCCGCTACAGTCCGGCAACCCGGCCTCCAGCGCCGCGAGCAGGTATTCGTCCGGTGGCACGGGCGACCGGCCCGCGGCGGCCCGTGCGGTATTCTCCCGTTCGAAGCGCCGCTGCTGTTCGGCGACATCCGCGAGTTCGTGAAAACCGTTGGCGAGCTCCACCCCGTCGAGATAACACTCGAAGCGCGCGGCCACCGGCGGGTTGCCGGCCTCGAGGCGTGCCAGCAACGCCTGGCTCGCGGGATACCCGGTAACGAACAACAGACCGCGCAGCTGCGGCTCGATGACGTGCGTGAGCAGCAGGTCGCGCCAGGGATCAGGATCGCCTTCCGGCATGCCCGCCGGCGGGCGGTGGCCGTGCCGCTCCAGGCAGGTGCGCAATGCACCCACGTCGGCTGTCAGCCCGTCCACCCCGGCATAGGTCTGGAACAGTGCGCGATAGCTCCAGTACTCGGCCTGCGGCAGTTCGCGCACCCCGGCCAGAATACTGCGCAGCAGGGCCTCCACCTCATCGATCAGCTGCCGCAGGTCGAAGTCGACGCGATACCATTCCAGCAGTGTGAATTCCGGATTGTGGCGCGCGCCGGCCTCGCCGTCGCGGAACACGCGGCAGAGCTGATAGATGCTGCCGCTGCCGGCGGCGAGCAGACGCTTCATGGGGAATTCCGGTGAGGTGTGCAGATACAAGCGTCCGGACGGCGGCGCATGCGGGCCGTGATAGGCGACCGTGAGGCTGTCGAGGTAGGGTGCCGGGGTGGCTGCCACGGACAGCACTGGCGTCTCGACCTCCAGCACGCCGCGTGCCGCGAAGAATTGCCGCACCCGCGCCAACAGCTGCGCCCGCAGCCGCAGCGTGCCCAGCACGGCGGTGGGCCGCCAGTCAGCCATGGCGCACACCGGCGCCGGCCCGAAGCCATGTTGAAACGGTCTCCGGTCCTGGGCGGCGCCTGTTCATCCCAAAAAAACTCACTTTAGCCACGGAAGCACACGGAACAACACGGACAAGCGCCTCGCGTGGCCACGAAACTCACGAAAAGCTGTCCGGGGCCGTCGCTGCCCTGCTCCGGATACACCGCACATGTCCGTGGAGGTGGCGTGCAGACCTGCGGCTGACAGCATGAAATCTTGCTCGCACGGGAATGACAATGTCGAACAATGGGCGCATCCCAGAAAGTTTTCGTGGATTTCGTGGCTAAAACGTCTTGGTCCGTGTTGTTCCGTGTGCTTCCGTGGCAAACACGGTTTTTGGGCTCATGCGCGGGTGCTGGTCCGGGGCGAAGGTCCCTATTCCTTCGCGCGCGCGACGTACTCGCCGCTGCGTGTGTCGACCTTGAGGAGGTCACCGATGTTGATGAACAGGGGTACCCGCACCACGGCGCCGGTCTCCAGGGTGGCCGGCTTGCCGCCACCACCGGAGGTGTCGCCGCGCACACCCGGATCGGTCTCGGTGACGGCCAGGATGACGTGATTGGGCGGGGTCACTGCCAGCGGCACACCGTTGTACAAGGTCATCACGCAGACATCCTGCTCCTTGAGCCACTTGGCGTTGTCGCCGATGGCAGCGGCATCGGCCGCGAACTGCTCGAAGGTGTCCGGTACCATGAAATGCCAGAATTCACCATCGGTGTAGAGATACTGCATGTCAGTATCCACGACATCGGCACCTTCCAGGGTCTCGCCCGATTTGAAGGTGCGCTCGATGACGCGGCCGGTCTTGAGGTTGCGCAGCTTGACGCGGTTGAAGGCCTGACCCTTGCCCGGCTTCACAAACTCGTTCTCGATGATCACGCATGGGTCACCATCCAGCATGACCTTGAGTCCGCCCTTGAATTCACTGGTATTGTAGGTTGCCATCGACCGCCTTCCGACCTGATTTACGCTGAGACGGGACCCGCGGCGCCCGTTCGCCGACCGTCCACAGGCGTGTACACTCGCACCTGCGCACCGGCCGCTGCCCGGACAAACCCGAAGGTCCCCTCCATGAACAAAACGGCGTCTATCATACCGCGATCGAGGCACTCGGAACATGCACCTGCCTGGCGCCGCGAACTCGCCGCGGCGGTCACCCGGGCTGACGAACTGCTCGCACTGCTGGGGCTGCCGGCGGAACCCGCTGCCGAGGCCGCTGCCGGGCTCTTCGGCCTGCGCGTACCCCGTGGCTTCATCGCCCGCATGCGGCCCGGCGACCGTCACGACCCGCTGCTGCTGCAGGTACTGCCCCAGGCGGCGGAAGGTGCGGCCGCACCGAGCGGCTATGGCCCCGATCCGCTGGACGAAGCCGCCGCCATGGTCGTGCCCGGCCTGTTGCACAAATACCGCGGCCGCGTACTGCTGACTCTGACCGGTGCCTGCGGCGTCCATTGCCGCTACTGCTTCCGCCGCCATTATCCGTATGCGGAGGCCAACCCCGGCGGCAGTCATTGGCCCGCGACACTCGACTACATTGCCGCCAATGCCGACATCACCGAGGTCATCCTGAGCGGCGGCGACCCGCTGTCACTCGGCGACACGCGGCTCGCTGCACTGTGTACGGACCTCGCTGCCATCCCGCACCTGCGGCGACTGCGTATCCACAGCCGCCTGCCGGTCGTACTGCCGGCGCGTATCACCCCGGGACTGCTGGAGACGCTGGCCGGCGGCCGCCTCGGTGCCGTCCTCGTCGTCCACGCCAATCACCCCAACGAGATCGACACCCGCGTGCGCCAGGCCCTGCGCCAGACCGCGGCGGCCGGTGTGCCAGTACTCAACCAGGCGGTGCTGCTGCGCGGCATCAACGACCGCGCGGACACCCTCTGCGCCCTGTCGGAGGTGCTGTTCGAGGCCGGGGCGCTGCCGTACTACCTGCATCAGCTCGACCGGGTCCAGGGTGCAGCACATTTCGAGGTGCCCGATGCCGAGGCCATCGCCCTGATGACAGAGCTGCGCGCCCGCCTGCCCGGCTACCTGGTCCCGCGCCTGGTGCGCGAACAGGCGGACGCACCCGCCAAGACGCCCTTGCCCGCAGAGGGTGCCCTGTACTCTTGAGGGTACACCTATAGAAGATGGGTCCGCGGCCGTAACACTGGAAACGCCGCGGCCGAACGGCGACCGCGACAGCTCGAAATATACGGATACGCCATGGACCAGCGCACCCCCGCCCGTAAGGCACCCACCCCGGATTCCTTCGACAGCCGACCGGCCCAGGTCGAACGGTGGATCGCCGCGCTGCCGCTCGCCAACCTGGGCGAGAGCGGTCGGCGGCTCTACCACACCCTCATCGAGACCAACCAGACGGAGCTGCCGGCCGAGCAGCGCCTCGCCATGCTCGAGCGCCTGCGTGCACCACTGCAGACGGTTGCCGACGCGATGAAGGCACATTTCGTCGGTCAGCCGCTGCCGCTGACAGACAAACGCCGGCAGATCGCCGAACTGGCACAAGCACTCGCCCAACAGCTGGCGCTCGGCTATCGCATCGTGGTCGAAGACAGCGCCAAGGGACGCGGCCGGTTCGGTAACCGGCGTACCCGTGCCGTCGCGATCCACCGCGCCTTGAACGATCTCGGCACGGTACTGTTGCGCGCCTACCAGACCTATGCCCCCTATCCAACCGGTGTATGGAGTGACATCCATGCCCTCTACCAGGCCGCGGAAGCGGACGGCATTGACGCGACCGCCATCCAGGATCCGGAGCAGCCCGCCGTCGAGAACACCATCGAGGCGTGCTACAAGCGCATCCTCCTGCTGGCACTGGCCTGTCCGTACCGGCTCCGCCCGGGGGAGGTGGAGCAGATCCACGCCTGGCTCGCCGACTGGTGCCGGCATGCCACGCTCGAGCGCCTGGCGGAACCGAGAAACCCCACGGGCCGCTTCGTCGTCGATTTCCAGTCGGATGTCCCACCCATCTATCTGGTGCTGCATGCCGCCGAATACCGCGACGAGACCTGCCGCATCCTGAATGCGACGCGCCTGGCCGAGGTGGTCCGTGACCACCTTGGCAGCCTGCGGCGCGACGGCCAGACGGGGCAGCGGGTGAATGAACAGGTGTTGCGGCGCCTGATGCTGGCCTGGGGAGTCCTGCCCAAACGGCGCTTCTCGCGCCGCCAGCGGCATTCCACCGCGGTGGTCGCGCTGGGCCTGAGCACCGCCCATTATTTCATCGGTGGCGAGGCCGCGTTCGCCGGCGACGCGGCGAACCCGGGGCTGTTCGACAACCTGGCCCGGTTCGATGCGAAGGAGCCGGCCGCGGTACGGCGGACTACGCGCGACGTATGGGAGCTCGGCGGCGCCCGACCCCTCCATGACACCCACACCCGCGCCGCGGCCACCCAGTACATCGACTTCCAATCGACGACCGCACCGACGGGGGTATCCACCAAGACCCCCGGCGCACCCGACTACCGCACCCACGACTGGAAGATGGTCAACGTCAGCGCCGGTGGCTATCGGCTGCTGTGGGACAGCACTGCGGGGTCACAGGCGCGGGTGGGTGAACTGCTCGGCCTGCGCGAGAGCACCGACCTCGACAGCTTTCACCTCGGCCTCGGCGTCGTGCGCTGGATGAAGGTCGCCGCTGAGGGGCTGGAACTCGGAGTGGAGATGCTGGCCCCGGGTGCCGTCGCGGTAGGCGCCAAAAAACGCGGGGCGGGCGAGTACACCCGCTGCCTGCTGCTGCCGGCCATCGAGGCGCTCGATCAGCCGGCCACCTTGCTCACCGCCGCGCTCCCCTATCGGGTGGGCGATCATCTGCTGGTCAACAGCCACGGCAAGGAGCTGCGGGTCGAGCTCACCAAACTGGTGGAAAATACCGGTATCTTTGCGCAGTTCCAGTTCCATCCGCTGCACCACGGCGCAGGGACGGACGCCGGCACGCGAGACGACTTCGAGGCGCTGTGGGAACTGCTCTAGGGGCGCCCTTACATGGACACCGCCCGTATGCCAAGCGAGTTTAGGTGAAGAGATTCCCTAGAAGATTTCCGCGAAGACGTCCGGGTAGATGACCTTGCCCCCGCCGTTCAAGGCACCGGGGACCAGCTCCATCGCCGTCAGGGCGTCTTCCGGCAGCCGCAGGTTCGATACCAGATCCCAGGTGGACACCGGCTTGAAGTCGAGGCGCTGGTAATAGTCCGGCTGTCCCGCCACCACGATCGCCACGTAGCGCATCTCCCGGGCCCGCTGGGTGGCGGCCCGGATCAGCTCCGAACCGATACCCCGGTGCGATTGCGAGGGAACCACGGACATCGGCCCCAGGGCCAGCACCACGTGACTCTCCCCGCCGCGCTGCAGTTTGACCTTCGACAGCAGCAGGTGGCCGACGATGCGGCCGTTGAGTTCGGCAACCAGGGACAACTCCGGCACGAAGTCCGCCGAACGGCGGATCGCACTGACCAGGCGCGCCTCCTCCTCACCCTGGAAGGCGCTGAGGTTCACTACATCGATCGCCCGGACGTCCTCGGGGACTTCTGCCCTGACAATGACCTCTTGCATGACTGACTCCAGTTGATGGCGGCCCACCTCGGCGAGGCCGGACCCCCGCCACGGTGCTCGCGCATCGTAACGGTCCGCAACAACTCTTCGACTCCGATGCTAGCAGGATTCCGCAGTATGGAAAACCGGTAGCGATTCCTGTAAAAACGGGGCCAGACCGGCGCCGGTGCCGCGGTTCAGTTCCCTCTGCACACGCCGCTACGTCGGAGTAGTCCCCCACAGACCTACCCTCCATCGAGGACCCCGGGCAGCCTACGGAGATATACGGTGAACAAGGAACAACAGGTGCTGCGCCTGATCATCGCCGAGGAAACCCAGAACGACGCCGAAGCCATCGCCAACGTGCTGCGCAACGCCGGCCAGGCGGTACGCTTCACCTATGTCGAAGACCAGGAAGACCTCGAGCAGGCGCTGGAACAACAGCCACCCGACCTGGTCTTGTGTTCGCAGGAACTCGAGGCGCTCGGTTTGGAGCAACTCGTCGGTCTGCTGCGTAGCCGCAAAGCCGAAATCCCCGTCATCGCGATCGGCGCGACCGCTGACGAAAAAGGTGTCACCGAGGCCCTGCGCGCCGGCGCCACGGACCTGGTCTCCTTTGATTACCCGGAACATCTGCAGCTGGTGGTGGCGCGCGAACAGAGGAATCTGGAGATGCGTCGTGCGCTCAGCTTCCACCGCAATGGCTACCAGGAGAGCGAACGCCGCTGCCGCGCCTTACTGGACAGTTCGCGCGATGCCATCGCCTATGTGCACGATGGCATGCACATCTACGCCAACCGATCGTATCTGGAGATGTTCGGATTCGACGACCTCGACGAGATCGAAGGCACGCCGATCATGGACACGGTCGCGCCGGAGGGCCATGGGGCGTTCAAGGACTTCCTGCGGACCTACGCGAAGGAGGAAGGCGCTGAGCAGCAACTCGAGGTCAAGTGCGTCAACGCCAAGGGCAGTTTCAATGCACGCATGGAATTCACGCCGGCTTCCATCGAAGGCGAGCCCTGCACCCAGATCGTGATCCGCGACCAGGCACTGGGCGACAAGGAGCTGGAGCGCAAACTCAAATTCCTGAGCAAGCAGGATATCCTCACCGGGCTGTACAACCGCCAATACTTCATGGAAGAACTGGAGGACGCGGCGGGCAATGCACGGGCCGGCTCCGGTGGCAGCTGCCTGCTGTATGTGCTGCTGGATAATTTCAAGACCGTCAAGGAATCGGTCGGCCTGGGCTGTGCCGACCTGGTCATCAGCGACGCCGCCAACCTGATCCGCGAGCACGTCGGCGAACAGGGCATTGCTGCCCGCTTCGGCGACAGCTCCTTCACCGTACTGCTGACGCCGGCCGACGCCGCCGCGGCTCAGACACTGGCGGAGGCACTGCGCCGCGCCATCGAGGAACACATCGTCGACGTGGAGGGCCGCAGCGTCACCATCACCGTCAGTATCGGTATCAGCCTGATCACCGAAAGTTCGCCGGAGGCACAGGAACTCCTGTCGCGCGCCGACCTGGCCTGCGAGGTGGCACGCGCCTCGGGCGGCAACCGCGTACACCTGCACAACCCGGTGGCGGACGAACAGGTTGGCAAGGAGCGTGAGCAGGCCTGGAGCAATCTCATCCAGGAGGCGTTGGCCGAAGACCGCTTTCATCTGGTCTATCAGCCCATCGTCAGCCTGCAGGGCGAGGTCAGCGAAAAGTACGAGGTGCTGCTGCGCATGCGCGACAGTGAGGGCGAGGACATCCGTCCGGGGCAGTTCCTCCCGGTGGCGATCCAGACCGGCCAGATCGCGGCCATCGACCGCTGGGTGCTGGCGAAGGCGATCGAGGTACTGGCCCAACGCCGCCGCGGCGGTGCCGATACCGTCTTCTTCATCAAGATCGCCGGTCCGACCCTGGATGACCACGAACTGCCGCTGTGGATCCACGAACGGCTGAAGGCGGCGCGCCTGTCCAGCGACGCCATCGTGCTGGAGATCGCCGAGGCCGATGCCTGCAAGTATCTCAAGAGCGCCAAGGCCTTCGTGACGGCGGTAGGCAGCTTGCACTGCAAGACCTCACTGGAACACTTCGGCAGCAGCCCGAATTCATTCCAGCTGCTCAAGCATCTGACCGTCGATTATCTGAAGATCGATGGCAAGTTCATCCACAACCTCATGCGCGATGACAGTCACCAGGCGATGGTGAAATCCATCATCGAGATGGCCCGCTCCATGAACAAGGTGTGCATCGCTGAATTCGTCGAGGACCCCACCAGCCTCACCGTGCTGTTCCAGTACGGTGTGCAGTACATCCAGGGCAATTTCCTGCAGGAACCCGCCGAAGGCCTCACCTACGACTTCTCGGAAGGCTCGCTCTGACGGAGATCATCAGTCGAGCAGGTGCGACACCAGCCCGTCGGCGAGCTTGGGCTCGAACCAGGTCGACTTCGGCGGCATGACCGCGCCGGCGTCGGCGACTGCCATCAGGTCCTGCATCGGCGTGGCGAACAGGGCGAAGGCAACCTGCATTTCGCCACTGTCGACACGCTTCTCCAGACCCTGCAGACCGCGGATGCCGCCGACGAAGTCGATGCGTGCGTCACGCCGCGGATCATCGATGCCCAGCAGCGGCTGCAGCAGATTGTCCTGCAGCAGGCTGACGTCCAGGCGCGCCACCGGGTCGGTGGGGATGCGCTCGGGGTCGATACGCAGCCGGTACCATCGCCCGCCTGAATGCCCTCCCCGGTCTCCCAAATACATGCCGAATTCACCGCGCTGCGCCGGCCGTGCCGGGTCGGTGCTGGGCTCCACGGAAAATACCTTCCGGACCTCGGACAGAAACTCCTCGGGCGTGCGGCCGTTCAGATCCCGCACCACCCGGTTGTAATCGAAGATACGCATCTGCGCGTGCGGGAAGATCACGGTGAGGAAATAGTTGTACGGCTCCGCGCCGGTATGGTGCGGATTGGCGCTACGGCGCGCAGCGGCGATGCGCGAGGCCGAGGCGGAACGGTGGTGACCATCGGCGATATAGAGATTCGGCATGGCATCGAAACGCTGGGTGATCTCGTTGATCGTCGCCTCATCGCGAACCACCCACAGCCGATGTACGATACCGTCGTCGGCGGTGACCTCCACCTCGGGTGTTGTAGCGGCGACCGCGTTCAGTAATCCGTCGACAGCGGCATCCGAACGACAGGCGAGCAACACCGGGCCGGTCTGCGCGTTCAGTGCGTCGATCTGGCGTACCCGGTCGTCTTCCTTGTCCGGTCGCGTGAACTCGTGCTTACGGATGCGGTTGGTGTCGTAGTCCGCGACCGCGGCCACCGCCACCAGCCCCGTCTGGACATGCTCACCCATCTGCAACTGATAGATGTAGTAGTACGGCCGCTCGTCCTGCACCAGCACACCCTCGCGGCGCAACTGCGCCAGGTTCTCCGCCGCCTTCGCATACACCGCCGGGGCGTACGGGTCGGTGCCCTCCGGCAGATCGATCTCGGGCTTGGAGATATGCAGAAAACTCCACGGCCTGCCATGGGCCCGCGCGCGTGCCTCGGCGCTGTTCAGGACATCATAGGGCGGTGCGACGACATCAGCGGCGCGACCGGCGACCGGGCGCAACGCGGCGAAGGGACGGATCAGGGTCGACATGGCTCAACTCATGGCTGGATTACGAAAGCCGGCTATTCTAACCTCTCGGGGCATGCCTGTCCGCCCGGCGAGCGCGGCTTTGTACCGCAAAGGACGCGAAGGTGTTGACAACACCTTGGATCAGGCCGAGGGTCACCAGGTCGCCGTTGGCCACGTGGCTCACCTCATGGGCGAGTCGCCGCCACCTCCTCCCGGCGCAGGCGGTCGAGCAGGGCGGTACTGACCGCGACCAGGGCGTTATTGCGCGAGGCGCCGGTGGCGAAGGCGTTCATATCCGGGGCGGCATCGATACCCACCCCCGGCATGCCGATGCCGGCCGGCTCCGCCTGGCGGCGGACCATTGCCATCGGCCACTGCCCGCCCGGGGTGTGCGGAGTCCCGATGACCCGTGCACCGACCATGCACTTGGCGGTCCATTTCGATACCGCCAGGGAGATCAACGGACCACCGAAACCCAGCACCGCCGCGAAGATCCGCAGGGCATTCAGGTCCAGGTTCGCACCCTGCCCGGCCAGGATGCGCCCCACGCCCAGGAGATGCTGCGCGATGTTCAGTACCAAAAAAATCGCCAGGTTGGTGGCCAGGAACAGGAAAATACGTTTCATCGATGGTGAAACCTCTATGATATTCAAGGGTCACTGAATAGACGGCGATCGAGGACCGCAGGCGTCTCCGAGCGGCAGCCGGCACGAGGGCGCGGGCGGGATCAGCGGATTTCAAGGCGCTGGGGTATGATTCGTGCATATCAATAGCCCGGCGCCCGCCTCATGAGCCCGGCCTCCAGTCCCCAGGACCACGACGATGAACGGCACCACAACAGATCCACAGGCCGGCCCCGCACCGGTGGCCCCGGCAGACGGCGCCCACACGCAAGCTTTGCCGCGACCCGGTACCTGGATGCGGATCAAGGCCTTTCTGCAGCGCTTCAACCCGGCCCATATCCCCATCGTCTACAAACTGTCGCTGACCATCTCGGTGCTGATGGTGGCCTGCATCGGTATGCTCGCCGGCGTCATCGTCCAGCACCAGAACCAGGTACTGCGTGGCCAGATCGATCAGCTTGGCAGCACACTCGCCGCCCAGATCGCACATTCGGCACTGGACCCGCTGCTGACCGACGACCGGCTGGCGCTCGGCGTGCTGACCAGCAACCTGACGGCCGAGGGCAATGTCCTCGGCACGGCCATCCTGTCGGCCACGGGCGAGGTACTGGCCGAGGCCGGTCTGACGCCCTTCCAGGCCGACGCGCCCTACGCCGGTGAGCGCTCGGGTGTGGACGCGCGCAATCTGCGTGGCCTGGAGTGGACCAGCAGACCGAACCACCGCGCCCCGCCGCGCATGCTGGTCGCCTACACCAGCAGCGCGCGCTTCCAGGACATCGTCGCCGGCTACGTGGTCGTCACCCTGAGCCGCTCGACCCTGGACCAGTCCATGCGCAGCGCCACCCAGAGCATCGTCTTCGCCAGCATCCTGGTGGTCATCATCGGCGCGTTCGTCACCCACCTCATCAGCCGCCGGCTGTCGCGCCCGATCCATGATCTGATCGATGCCAGCCGTGCCCTCGAGCAGGGCCATTACAATTTCCGCTTCGCGGAGCGCCGCAACGACGAAATCGGCAACCTGATGTCCTCGTTCAACCGCTACGCGGAGCATATGAAGGAGAAGAACGAGGTGGAGACGGCACTATCGCGCTACCTCTCGCCCAGCGTGGCGCGCGAGGTCCTGACCGGCAGTCACTCCATCCAGCTCGGCGGGCAGCGGGTCGAGGCCACGGTACTGTTCGCAGACATCGCCGGCTTCACCGGCATGGCCGAGGGCATGAATCCCGAAGAGATCGCGAATCTGCTCAACCGCTACTTCGCCCATATCGTCAGCGCCTGCGAGATGAACCAGGGCATGGTCGACAAATACATCGGCGACTGCGCCATGCTCGTGTTCGGCGTTCCCCAGGCCGATCCCGAACACTGCTTCCATGGCATCACCTGTGCACTGGCCATCCAGCGATTGGTGGCCATGGAGAACGAACAGCGCGAGACGCGCGGCCAGGCACCGGTACGCTTCCGCCTGGGCCTGAACAGTGGCAGTATGCTCGCCGGCAACATGGGCGCCCGCGAGCGCATGGAGTACACGGTGGTCGGTGATTCCGTCAATCTGGCGTCGCGTCTGGGTTCGACCGCAGAGGCCGGTCAGATCGTCGTGACCGAACAGGTCTATACCCGGCCGGACGTAACGGACCGCTTCGTCGCCCACCGGCATCGCTCCATCCGTCTACGCGGCATCCAGCACCCCGTCACCACGTACCTCATCAAGGACGTGGCGCCCCCGTACCGGGAGGCCTTCGAGCGGCAGATACAGCAGTTGTGGTGGCAGGGTCACCGCCGCACCGGCTGATGAAGGTGCACCCAACGATCCCCCGTCTCCCGGCCCTGTTCGCCGGCTGCCTCCTCGCCGGCTGTTCGCTGCTGCCCCAACAGCAGGGCGCGCCGGACGACCAGTCCCTCCGCAACGCGATCGCCAGCTATGCCGAAGCGCGCCGGGAACAGGTGGCCGCCCCCGGGCCCGCGACCGAACGCCGGATGGATGTCGCGCGCCGGGCCTTCGAGGATGAGGTCGTCACACTGGCAGGTCAGCAGCGCGATGCCGGCGAATGGTTCCGCGCCGAGGACACGCTGGACCTGGCCCTCAAAGAGCTTCCGTACAGTAAACGCCTGCTCGATGCCCGCCGCGAGATCGCGGCGACGCGCGCCCAGCGATTGGCCACCAACGAATGCCAGATGGACGCCGCGCGCGCCCGCTATCTGGCGGACAAATCGGCGCTGTTGCAGGCGCGCGCCTCGCTGGAGGCGCGCGATTATCTGCAGGACTGGCTGAGCCGGCGCGAGCGGCAGGAGCTGGGCGAACTGGCCATACGCCTGCGCGACTGCGCCAACCAGGCGATCGCCACGGGGCAGCTGCGTCTGGCGGAGGAGGCCCTCACCGCCGCCGTACAGGTGAACGGCACCGAATTCGTCGCCGCCGAACGCCAGCGCCTGGAGGCGCTCCAGCATCCGCCCAAGGCTGCCGCCCCCGCCAAGGCTGCAGCGCCGACGCGCGCGACCGTCACCCCCCAGCAACGCATCCGCCAGCAGCGGACCGCACTGATGGCCGCCATGACACAGGGCGACCTCAAGGGGGCCAAGGGCGCCCTGACCGAACTGCGCCGCCTGCAGGGCGACACCGCAGAGCTGCAGGAACTCAGCGCCTCGATCGATGCCGCCATCGCCGCCTATGCGCAGGAGGCCAACGAGCGTGCCAGCGTTCACTATCGCGAACGTCAGATCGAGCAGGCGCGGGACATCTGGAAAGAGATTCTGGAGCTGGACCCCGAAAACGAGCAGGCGCGCACCAATCTCGATCGCGCCGAACGGGTCCTGAAGAAGCTGGAGGAGCTGCAGGGCACCAACCCCGAGGCCACGGCGCCGCTGCCCGTCGCGCCAACCGTCGCTCCGGCCACCTCACCCCCCAGCTCATCGACGGCTGCGCCGGGCGCGGTACCGTGACGTCCCGTTGAGGTGCGGCGAACCTATCCCGAGGGGCCGGTTCAGCGCTTGTGAATAGTTTCCCCGCCGTAGCGAAGGTGCCCCTCAGCGTGTCTGGCAGGGGATGTATTCAGCCCAAAAACCGCATGCGCCACGGAAGCACCCGGAAAAACGCAGACAAAATCGTACGCCTCACCTACCAGTCCACCCCACCGGCCAGGTGACGAACCCGCGCTTCGCGACACGGTTTCATCTCCGTGTCTGCCGCGTGTTGCTGTGGCTGAAATGAGTTGTTTCTTCAACGTGCTCAAGCCTCGACGTCGAGCCCGCCGACGCCCTGGAAACCGCGTGGCAGCTTCGCGCCGCGCGCGCCGCGGGCGCCACGATACGCATCCAGATCCGCCCCCTTGAGCTTGAGATAGCGCTTGCCACACCGCACCAGCAAGGTCCCGCCCGGCGTCAGCGGGCGTGCCGCGACGACGAACTCCGCGCGCGCCGCGACCTTCTTGGCGGGGATGGCGAAGAACTTGTCACCCTTGCCGCGTGCCATGTGTGCGAGCTCGCTCAGCGGGCACACCAGCAGACGACCGGTAGAGCTGACGGCGGCGAGTTGGTCGCTGCCCACGTCCGTGATGGGTAGCGGTGGCAGCACCTTCGCGCCGGCCGGCAGGTTGAGCACGGCCTTGCCGTTCTTGTTCTTGGCGTACAGATCCTCGAGCCGCGCCACGAAGCCATAGCCGGCGTCGCTCGCGACCAGATAGAGATCGTCCGGATTACCCAGCGCCAGGCCGACGAACACGGCACCATCGGGCGGGCTCAGCCTGCCGGTGAGTGGCTCCCCATGGCCGCGCGCCGAGGGCAGCGCGTGCGCCGGCAGCGAGTAGCTGCGGCCGGTCGAATCCAGGAATACCGCCTGCTGATTGCTGCGCCCCGGCGCCGCGGCGAGGAAACCGTCCCCGGACTTGTAGGCCAGCGCGGCCGCGTCGACCTCGTGACCCTTGGCGGCGCGCACCCAACCCTTCTCCGACAGCACGAGGGTGACCGCCTCGCTGGGGATCAGCGCCGTCTCGTCCAGGGCTCGGGCGGCCCCGCGCTCGACCAGCCGCGAGCGGCGCGCATCGCCGTAGCGCTCGGCGTCCTCGCTGATCTCCTTGCGGATGAGCTGCTTCAGACGCCGCGGTGAGGCGAGGGTCTTTGCCAGGTCGTCACGCTCGGCCTCCAGCTCGCGCTGCTCCCCACGGATCTTCATCTCCTCCAGGCGCGCCAATTGCCGCAGACGGGTGTCGAGGATGTAGTCGGTCTGCTCCTCGCTCAGTTTGAAACGGGCCATCAATACCGGCTTGGGCTCGTCTTCGGTGCGGATGATACGGATCACCTCGTCGAGGTTGAGGAAGGCGATCAACAGGCCGTCCAGCAGGTGCAGACGGCGGGTGACGCGGTCGAGACGGTGTTCCAGGCGCCGGCGTACGGTCGCGGTGCGGAACTCCAGCCATTCACCGAGGATGCTGCGCAGATCCTTCACCGCCGGGCGGCCGTTGGTACCGATCATGTTGAGGTTGATGCGGTAGCTGCGCTCCAGGTCGGTGGTCGCGAACAGATGTGACATCAGTGCCTCGACATCGACACGGTTGGAGCGTGGCACGATCACCAGGCGCGTGGGGCTTTCATGGTCGGACTCGTCGCGCAGGTCCTCGACCATGGGCAGCTTCTTGGCGTTCATCTGCTGCGCGATCTGCTCCAGTATTTTGGAACCGGACACCTGATACGGCAGCGCGGTGATGACGATGTCGCCCTGCTCCTGCTCATAGCGGGCGCGCAGACGCACCGAACCGGTGCCGCTGGCGTACATCTGCTGGATCTCGGCGCGCGGGGTGATGATCTCGGCCTCGGTCGGGAAATCCGGTGCCTGGATGTGCTCGCAGAGCTGTGCCACCGTGGCCTTGGGTTGCTCCAGCAGGCGGATGGTCGCGGCGGCGACTTCGCGCAGATTGTGCGGTGGGATATCGGTGGCCATGCCCACGGCAATGCCGGTGGCGCCGTTCAGCAGTACGTTCGGCAGGCGTGCCGGCAGCAGCGCGGGCTCCTCCAGCGTGCCATCGAAGTTCGGCACCCAATCGACCGTGCCCTGGCCAAGCTCGGACAACAGCAGCTCGGCGTACGGGGTCAGGCGTGATTCGGTGTAGCGCATGGCGGCAAAGGACTTGGGATCGTCGGGTGAGCCCCAGTTGCCCTGGCCGTCCACCAGCGGATAGCGATAGGAGAACGGCTGGGCCATGAGCACCATGGCCTCGTAGCAGGCCGAGTCCCCGTGGGGGTGGAACTTGCCGAGTACGTCACCGACGGTGCGTGCCGATTTCTTGTATTTGGCGGTCGCCGCCAGACCGAGTTCGGACATGGCATAGACGATGCGCCGCTGCACCGGTTTGAGGCCATCGCCGAGATGCGGCAGGGCGCGGTCGAGGATGACGTACATCGAATAATCGAGGTAGGCCTTTTCGGTGAAGGTGCGCAGCGGCAGGCGCTCGATGCCTTCGAAATTCAGTTCGGTGTCTTGCATGGCGGGTTACACATCTCGTGTCGGAGCAACGTTCGGGATTCGGGATTCGGGGTTCGGGGTTCGGGGTTCATTCG
>Ga0265293_10004047_pt1 | contig 26376 bp, 22 predicted proteins | sample Munlanlewell138R_FD_192505 | JGI IMG/M metagenome (GOLD analysis project Ga0265293, IMG submission 192505) | Leachate microbial communities from a municipal landfill in Southern Ontario, Canada - Leachate well 138R | ecosystem: Engineered > Solid waste > Landfill > Unclassified | place: Canada...
AGTACTCGCGAACGAAAGCGAGCAGGGGAGGGTACGCCTCACCGAACGGCGTGGCCGCGTAGCCTCCGGCGTGGATGAGGTGGCGGCCCTGAGCGTCCTCGAGTTCCCACGGGTTGAGTACCCGGAAGGGACCCGCGATGCCCAGGATGTCGAGGACCCGCATGAGGTCGCCGTTACCGTGCTTGGTCTCCAGATCGAGCGTGGGCGTGCCCGCCGCCGATTTCAGCAGATCCGCCACCGAGACGGGGAGGGCGGGAACTGCCGTGGAGGTCGGCATCATCTGAGGTCCCTCGCAGTAACGTTGCCGGCGCTGTCTTCCACCACTACCTGGCCGCCCTCCACGGCGTCGACGTCGACGGAGAAGGCGTACTCGGCGGCCGGCGTGAACGCCAGCGGCACGCCGTTGATCCGGATGCTGCTCAGGCGCACGTTGTCTCGCGCCACTCCCTCGACACGCAGCTTGCCACTACCCACACTCTGGACGCTGGTCAGTTCGACCGTCGGTGGTGTGGCATCGAGCGTCAGAACGTAACTCTCCTGCGTGGAGCGCCCGTTGACGTCCGTGACCTCGAGGGCCAGCGTGAGCTCGCCGTCCGTCAGATTCGGCTTGGTGAAGGCGAACTGAACGAGGCGCTTGCCGCGCTCGGACGCGTAGAGTGAATCGGTCAGCAGATCGGCCCCATCTATGCGGATGCTCGCTATGCCCGAGTCGTCCATGGCGTAGCCGCTGATGCGCAGGTCGTCGCTGTTGCGCGTGGCTCCGCTGCGCGGTTCCGTGATCGCGATTATCGGAGCCATGGAATCTGGTCGGCTGACGCAGCCAGCAACGGCGATCAGCGCGACCAGGGTTGTAACGTGCAGGCCGAACCTTTTGCACCACGAACGAACTACTGCCACGGGGCCATGCTACACCGGGCAGGCATCAGCCGCGGACGCGCGGCGCGCGGGCGGCGTCCGAGTGAACCTCGCGCCTGGGCCGAAACGAATGTGATTGGCGGGATTCCAGCCAGGTTGGTGCCAGGCCGGCCGGTTGCCGGCGGCCTCGACGCTATGCGTAAGCGCACCGGACGGTCAAACCAAGTAGTATGGGCGGCCGGGGGTGTGACGCTGCCGCCTGAAGGCAGGGCAACGACGCCATGATCGAGAGCTTCTTCGCTAGGTTACGGGCTGTGGTTCAGGCCCGCCGCGGGCCGACGGCCAATGTGGTCGCCGTGATGCTCGTCCTGATGTCCGCGACCACGGGGCTGTCGGCTGACACGTCGAAGGACGAGCCCTTGGTCGATGCGGTCGGCGTAAACGCGTCACTCGGTGACGCGCCACTCGGTCCCGACGGCCGCATCCACGTGCCGGGCGACGCGTTCGTGGAACGGTTGCTGGAGGGCGCTAGTTACCAGGTGCGCCTCGGCGCCGAGAGCTACCATCTCGTGTGCGCGGCCTGCCACGGCAACAGTGGACTCGGGCTGGAGGAAGGGCGGGCCGCGTTCCCGGCCTCGCATCAGCGGTGCGAACGCTGCCATCGGCCCTCGAACCCGGCCACTCTGCCCAACAACGCCATCGCGCCTCGTAACGCGTTCTCAACGGGGGTGCCACCGGCCTTGCGGGGCCAGGCTGCACTTGACGCCTTTCCCACGGTGGCGGTGCTTTACGCGTATATCCGTACCAGCATGCCCCGCTATCAACCGGGCCTACTGCGTGACGACGAGTACCTTGCCATCGCCGTGTTCTTGTCTGCCCTCAACGAGCGTTTGCCCGGTACCGCGACGGTAGAACTCGGTGGCGGTCCGGCAAATCCGAGTCCGGGGGCAACGCCCGGCGAACCCTGACCGTGGGCGAACTTTTCAACTCCGCACGTCGAGCACGTCGCGCACGGCATCGCCAAGCAGGTTCCAACCCAGGACGAAGAGGACGATGACGATGCCGGGGTAGACGGAGACGAACCAGAACGCAAACGGGTGTCCGGGCGTCCCCTGGATCCAGTCGCGCGCGAAGTTGATCATCTGTCCCCAGTCCGCATAACCCACCGGTGCACCTAAGCCCAAGAAGCTCAGCGCCGCCGCCGTGAGCACTACCGAGCCGATATCGAGGCTGGCGATGACGACGAGCGGACCCAGCGAGTTCGGGAGGATGTGCCGGGTCACAACGCGGGGTCCCCCCGCGCCGAGCGCCCGTGCGCCGTCGACGTAGTCGCGTTCCTTGATAGCCAGGATATCGCCTCGTAGGATACGCGCATAAGGTGCCCACTGCACCGCCATGATGGCGATCATCACGTTCGTGAGGCTCTGGCCCAAGATGGTAACGATGACGATGGCTATGACCAGGCTGGGCATCGAGAAGACGATGTCGACCAGGCGCATGAGGACGCCATCCACCCACCCGCCAAGGTAGCCCGCCACACTCCCCACGATGGCGCCGGCGAGTAAACCGACGCCCACCACGAGAACGCCCACGTAGAAGGCCGCGCGGGTGCCCCAGATCAGACCGTAGTAGATGTCGTACCCGCCCGAGGACGCTCCAAGCCATAGGGTGTCCGACCGTGGTATCGGTACCGAAGAGAAGCTGACGCGGGGGATGCTGAAGCAAGACTGTGGCGGCACGACCATCGCGCGCCAGAACGCGACCTTTGTGGGGTTGACGATGTCACCGATGCTGTCACGCCCAAGGCCCAGATCGCGTACGCAATTGTTCCGGAAATACTCGAGCTGTCTTACGGTGAGCTGTGGTGCGAACAGCGCGACGAGCGCGTACACGATGACGATGACGGCACCGGTGATCGCAAGGGGGTTACGGCGGAAACGCTTCCACGTCTTGCCGTGCTGCGTCACTCTGACCGTAGTGGCGCCGTCGTCCGTGGGGATCGACCCGCGGTCTGCTGGATCGTCCATCAGGCGTACCGGATGCGAGGGTCGACCAGCCCGTACAGCACGTCGACGACGAGGTTCGCCAGCACCACGATGATGGCGGTGAACACGGCGCTGCCGAGCACTGCCGGGTAGTCGAGCTGGGTGGCTGCGGTGGCGATGAACAGCCCCATACCAGGATAGTTATAGATCGTTTCCGTGATGACCAGCCCGTTCAGCAAGCCGATGATCGTGAAGCCTGACAGGGTGAGCACCGGGATCAAAGCGTTCCGGCGGGCGTGCTTGTGGTTGACCACACTCTCGGGAAGACCCTTGGCGCGGGCCGTGCGAACGTAGTCCTGACCCAAGGCGTCCAGCAGAGAGGAGCGCATTACGCGCATGATCTGTGCGCCAGAGACGGCGGCCAAGGTCACGACCGGTAATACCAGGTGCTTGAGGACATCGAGGAAGATATCGAAGCGGCCGTTCAAGAGCGAATCCAGTGTCAGAAAACCCGTGAAACGGTGAAAGGTACCGTCGGCGACGCCGTTGGCGAGGTCGATCGCGTGTTGGGAATTGATCTGACCAGGTGCGAACCAGTTGAGGCCGCCGTAGAACACGACCAGTAGCCAGATACCGAGCACGAAAGTCGGTAGCGACCAACCGAGGATGGAGAGCACGCGCACCACTTGATCGATAAGGCGGTCGCGGTTCAGGGCGGCGGCGGTGCCTAACCAGATGCCGATGCCGATCACTGGGAGCATGGCGGCGAAGGCGAGTTCTGCGGTGGAAGGGAAGCGGGCCCGGATGGCGTCCAGCACCGGCAGGCGCGCCACCTTGGAGTAACCGAAGTTTCCGCGAGACGCCGCCTGTAACCACGCCCAGTACTGCTCGTACCAGGGATCGTTGAGGTGGTGCTGCTCGATGATGGCTTCGATGTTACGGAGCTGTGCCTCGGAGCTGATGTAAGAGGCGGCCCGCTGGGTGGGGCTCAGCAGCTGCATGAGCAGGACGATGCCCAGGGTGACCCCCACGAATACCACTGGGAGGAATAGCAGGCGTCGGATTATGAATGGAATCAAGTCTAGGGCTCTCCGAACGCATTGGGGTGTGGGAGGAAGCCGTTGGAGCTCCCTCCCACCCTTCTAAGGCGGCTCAGTCCTTGGAGACGTCCTGCCAGAGGAAGTAGCCGCTCAACATCGGGTTGTAGTAAACGCCGTGGAGATCCGCGCGCGCGGTAATCATGGCACGCGCCACCGGAATGAGGATGAACGGTGACTGGTCGAAGGCCAGCTGCCCAATCTGCCCGTAGAAGAACGCGCGGGCCGCGGGGTCGGGGTCCGTGCGCGCCTGTGCGTCGAGGGCGTCGATCTGCGGGTCCTTGAAGCCTACGCGGCTAGCGAAGAAGCCGGTGCTGGCGTAGAAGATGTGCATGAAGGTGTCTGGGTCGGCGTAGTCGGGTGCCCAGCCCAACACGAAGAACGGAAGGGCGTTGGCGTTCTGCTGAGCCAGGAAGTCGGGCCACGCTATCCCGCGCACGTTCACCTTGAACTTCGGGTTCAGGGACTCGAGGTTCGCCTTCAGGATCTCGGCGACGGTCTGCCTCGAGGTGTTGCCCGTGTTGTACAGGATGTTCAGCTCGAAGCCTTTGTCCCAGACCTGCCCGTCCCAGGCCTGCTTGCACTCCTCCTCGGCCTTCTCGAGGTCCAGAGTGTACTCAGGCACGCTGGGGTCGTAGCCGAGGAAGCTGGACGGCAGGGCCATGGTGATGGTGCTGCCGTAGCCCAACAGCGCTCCCTGAATGTAGGCGTCGCGGTCGAAGGAGTAGTTGGCGCATCTCCGCATGTGAACGTCTGTGAAGAAGTCCGCGGGGAGACCGTTACCGTCGAGTTTGCCGGAGCCAAGGTTGTCAGTGCCTTGCACGTGCTGCTGCATGAAGACGGCCGACACGGTCGTAGACGCCCACCCGAGCTCGCCGTCCCTGTTGTAGACCTTGACGCCTGGCAGACCGTCGATCTGCGTCAGCGCTGACAGGGCACCCAAGGCTATGCGATCGGCGTCGCCGCTCTTGAGCGCCAAGATCCTGGCGTTCTGATCCTCGACGTTCTGGACCAGTACGTTCTGGAGAGACGGGGCACCGCCCCAGTACCCTGTGAAAGCCTTGGCCACCACGCGTTGACCTGGCACCCACTCGACGAGCTGGTAGGGGCCAGTGCCGCTCATGTGGTCGTGGAGGTAATACTCGTGCAGGTCGACACCGATCCAATCGCGCCAAGTTGCTTCGGTACCGTCCCACTGGCCATTCTCGATGGCCCATTTGCTGTCGACGATGGAGGCAGCGGCGAACAGAAGCTTCGAGAAGAAGCTGGGGTCCGGGCCCACCGTCTTGAGCACGGCGGTGTAGTCATCGGTGCAGCTGACAGCCTGCTCGATCTTGGCGAAGAAGTCGGCGTAGTCCGCGTCGGTTGCGTCCGCGCCGAGGGTGGTGTCGGCGTTGCCGGCCGTGCCCACCAGCGGTTCCGCTATGACCACCACGCCGGAATCGGCGTTGTTGGTCACTAGAGCGCGCCTCAGCGAGTAGGCCACGTCGTTGCAGGTGAAGTCGTTGCCGCTATGAAACTTGACTCCTTGGCGGAGCGTGAAGGTGTACGTGAGCCCGTCGCCAGAAACCGTGTAGTCGGTGGCGAGAGCAGGCTCGTACTCGTCGACTTTGTCGCCCTTGTACGCGTACAGGGTCTCGTAGATGTTCTCGATGATGCCGAAGGAGGCGGTGTCGTATGACTGGGCCGGGTCGAGCGAGTCGGGATCACCGAACGTTTGGTAGACGTAAGTATCCCTCGGCGCCTGCGCGAAGGCGAATGACACCAGGAACGCGCATAGCGCGAGTGTGACAGCGGTTTTCTTCATAGTCCTCCAGAAACGAAACGTTGCCGGGGTCGCACTCGTAGCGAAGCCGAGCGCGCCAAATAACGATGCCGAGTGGTAGGCGGTAAGGGCCGATCCTCCTCTCTAAGCTTCGGGCCCTGAGGGCCCGCTCATGGTTAGCACATGTGCACTCTACCAAAGGGAGCAGTGGAACTGCCGCAAGCGCGGCCCAGGCACCTGAATCGCCTGCCGGGGTACAGGACCTTGGGCGCGTTGGACGCCCAGGCGCGCGCTTCAAGCAAGCGGGAAACAACCAATCGTCCAAGGATCCCTGCCGGCAGCCGTACTACCGGCCCCCGTACCGAACGGGTGGTCGATACCTTCGGGAGACCGGACGTCAGTCAGGCTCGTTCCCCTGTTCCTCGGCCGTATTATCTTCCGACGCACTGTCTGCGGTGCCGGTCTCAGTAGCATCAAGGGTCGAAGTGCCTGACACCTGACCTGCGGCACCGCCCTGTAGCCCAGAATCCGCGTCCACCGGAGGTGCTTCGTTCCTCATCTCGCCCTTTGCTGCGGCAGGCGCAGGCGCAGCGGGGGAAAACGGCGTACTCGAAACGGGGCTCGGACTTCCTGCCGGAACGCTTGGAGAAGCGTGAGTGCCAGGACCCGACGGGACCGGGGCGGCGGCTCCAACCTGAGGTCGTGACTCGCTGCGGTCTTGTAGAGCCTTGACGATGAAGTAAACGAGGCCCGCGACGATGGCGACGGGAACGACGAAGCGGAGCAGGAGCCAGAGAAGCCCGGCGATGGCCTTGAGCAGCAGGCCACCGAGTGACAAGATCCAACCGACCAGCCACAGCAGCCCGGTACCGATCAACAGCGCGACCAGGCCGAACACGACCAACTCCACGACTTCTTGTAGCGAGCGCCTCATGGCGGCAGTATAACAGCCGGTCCTTAGCGAGGTTCGTGCAGGTAAGCTGCCACACGTGGCCACGGCGCGCGCGAGACCCACGACGAACAGGCAAGCGACCGGCATGGTGGTGAGCGCGGAGCGGATGGTGCACGGCGGGGCGGCCCTGTGCCGCACCGAGTCGGGGGCTGTGGCCCTCGTCAGGGGCGCGGTACCGGGCGAGACGGTGCGCGCCGACGTGCGCACCGAGCGGGGGGTGCTGCTCGGCGAGGCCGTCGAGGTGCTGGTCGCGAGCCCCGACCGAGTGACGGCCAGTGAGCACCCCGGCCTCGACTACTCGTTCATGACGTACGAGCGGCAGTTGGCGGAGAAGCGCGCTGTAGTCGCCGACGCCCTCTCCCGCGCGCGGGCGCTGGCCGGAGACCGCGCCTCGCCGCGCCTCGCGCCCGAAGACGTGACGGGCGTGGTGCCGGCCCCGAACGAGTGGAGCTACCGGAGCAGCGTTCAGCCGGCCGTTGCGCCGGAGGGCCTCGGGTATCGCCTGCCCGGTACCAGGGAAGTGGTCGTCCTCGGCGAGGACCCGGTGGCCACGCCGGCCGTGCGGTCAGCATGGCAGCTTGCCCTTGGATTGGGCGTCAACCGAGCGGCAGGCGCGCGCGAGCTGGTGATCAGGGCCAACGACGCGGGCGAGGCGCTGGTAGCGATAGTCTCCAGCGCGGCGTCTCGCGCCCTACTCGACCTCGCTCACGCCTTGGTGAAGGGCGGCGTGACGGGCGTGATGTACGCGCCCTTCGACCCGCGCGGTCGCTTCCGTTCGGGCGCAGAGCGCCTTGCCGGGGCGCGAACGATCCTCCAGGGCTACGGGGACGTGCTCTTGACGGTGAACGCCACGAGCTTCGCGCAGCCCAACCCGGAGGCGGCCGGCGGGCTCTACCGGGAGCTGGCACGCTGGGCCGGAACCGGCGCACGCGCGGCCGAGCTTTACGCCGGCTCGGGCGCGATCGCGTTCCACCTGGCGCCCGGCTTCTCGCTGGTTACGGCGATCGAGATCGACAGGAGCGCCGTGGAGCGCGGCAAACGTGACGCCGAGCGGCTGGGCCTGGGCAACGTCGAGTTCGTGCGCCTCGACGCGCGGGAGGCGGTCATCCCGGAATCCACGGAGCTGGTCGTGGTCGACCCACCGCGGGCCGGGCTCTCGAAAGGCGTTCGTTCCGCCGTGGCGGCCTCCGGTGCCAGCCGGCTGCTCTACGTCAGTTGCGACGCGGCCACCTGGGCCCGCGACGTGGTGGAGTTGGAGGGCCTCGGCTTCGCCCTCACGCGCTTCGTGCCCTTCGACTTCTACCCGCAAACGCACCACGTCGAACTCCTCTCCGAGTTGACGCGCACCTGAGGCCCCGGGAGGCTACACTCGTCCACATGCTCGCCAAACGGATCATCCCCTGCCTCGACGTGCACGCCGGCCGCGTCACCCGCGGACGACAGTTCGGCCGCGCGGAGCTAGGTGAACTCGCCGACGTCGGCGACCCGGTCGCTCTCGCCTTGCACTACAACGACCAGGGCGCGGATGAACTCGTCATGTACGACATCACCGCCACCAGCGAAGGCCGCGGCGCGATCCTGGACGTGGCGGTAAAGGTGGCGGAGCGCTGCTTCATGCCGCTCACCATAGGCGGCGGGGTGCGCGACCTGGCGGGCGCGCGGGCGCTCACCCTCGCCGGAGCCGACAAGGTCTCCATCAACTCGGCGGCCGTGGCGCGGCCGGAACTCATACGCGAGGCCTCGGACCACTTCGGGGCGCAGGCCGTCGTGCTGTCGATAGACGTCAAGCGGCGTGGCGAGGGGGCCTGGGAGGTCTACGTCGCCGGTGGACGTCACGCGACGGGCCTCGACTTGCTGGCGTGGGCCGAACGCGGCCAGGCGCTGGGTGCCGGGGAGATCGTGCTCAACAGCATAGACGGGGACGGCATGAAGTCGGGCTACGACCTGGGTGCCCTGAGGGCCCTGCGAGCGGCCGTGGACGTGCCGGTAGTGGCTTCCGGCGGCGCCGGCAGTGCCGAGGACATGCGGGACGCACTGTTGACTGGGGTCGACGCCGCGTTGGCCGCGGGCATCTTCCACCGCGGCGAGGTGAGCGTGGCCCAGGTGAAGCGCGTGTGCGCAGCCGCAGGACTGCCCATGCGCGAGGTGGCGGCGTGACCGAGATCGCGTTCGACGCCAACGGGCTGGTGCCCGTGGTGGCGCAGTCTTCGAGAGACCGCGCCGTCCTCATGCTTGCTTACGCTGATCGCGAGGCCGTGAGACTCACCCTCGAGACGGGCGAGGCGCATTACTTCAGCCGCTCCCGGGCCGAGGTGTGGCGCAAGGGCGCCACGAGCGGTAACACGCAGAGCGTCCTCGAAGTGCGCTACGACTGCGACGCCGACGCGCTCCTCTACCTCGTCGACGAGCGGGGACCGGCCTGTCACACGGGCGAGCGCAGCTGCTTCTACCGGGTCGTCGACGGCTCGCCCGCCCGGGCGGGCGGCGGACAAGGCGCCGAGCTCGGTGCCGCGCTGGAGGCCCTACAACTCGTGATCCAGGAACGTCTCGAGAAGCTCCCCGATGGTTCCTACGTGCGAAGGCTTCACGAGCGCGGGCTCGGCTACGTGGCGCAGAAGGTGGTCGAGGAGGCCGGCGAAACGGTGGTGGCGGCCCTGCAGGCGGATGACCACGACCTGGTGGCGGAGAGCGCCGACCTGCTGTTCCACCTGTGCGTGCTCCTGACGGAGCGCGGCGTGAGCCTGGGCAGCGTCGCGGACAAGCTCGCCGAGCGGCGGCGGTGAGCTCGTAGCGGCCGGGCACCAGGCGGGGCTCCGGACGAAGTAACCTCTGAGTCTCATGCTCAAGACCATCACCTCGGTCGTCCTCTTGGTAGCCGCCGCCTTGCTTGCCGGCTGCGCGCCCGCCGCCAGCGGAGACGAACTGGCCCGGGCCGGTGCGGCGCGCTCCAGCCTGAGCGGCCGGCAAGCAGCGGACCCCGACTACGCGCCGAGCAGCGCGCAGCCGACGGCGCTGCATAAGCGGCCGGCCGACGCCCCCGACCTGGTGATAATCGCGTTCTCGGGCCACTGCGGCCTCGTCTGCGACACGCGCAGCACCTGGTCGTACCTCGACCACGCTAGCGACGCCACCGGCGGCGTTGCGGTGGTGGACGGCATCAAGAGGGCATACGAACGGTTGGGCTTCGAGCACATCGAGGTCTTCGGCGTGTCGTCGTTCGTCACCAGCCACTACAGTTCCATCAGCAAGAAGGTCGAACCCGGCTACCTGCAGGCACAGGCGTACCTGGATGAGGTCAAGGCCGAATGGATCGACGGCACGCAAGACCCGACGCGCGTCGTGCTGGTGGGCCACTCCCACGGCACCGTCTGGGCGTCGCTGCTCGCCATGAACAACCTTGACGTGACGTTCGACTCGTTCGTGGCCCTCGACGGCATCTGCTGGATGTGGTGGAACAAGCACAAGCAGTACGTGAAGGAGGCGTTCGTGGACGGCCCCTGGACCATCCCGTTCCCCCTCGATCAGGGCGACCCGTGCGGCACCCTGAGTATTCCGGGCCAGAAGGACAGGGCGAACATCAACGACGTGGTGCCCGCCAACGTCATCTACGGGCTGGAGGTTCGGACCGCGTTCAGGCTCTTCTCCTTGGACCCTAACGTTCTGGCCGATGACGACGTGAACGTCCGGATAAACGGGACTTACACGAACCTCTGGGGCATCACGGCGCAGGAGTCGCACTCCGACCTGGGGCGCCACTACAACCGCTCGGTAAGCTGGGTCTCGACCATGCTCCAGGCCCTCGGCGTGCCCGACCACGACGCCAACCCGATGTCCAAGTTCGTGCTGCCACCCGCACCGGAGGGCTTCGAGTACCGCTCGGGCGACCTGACCCCGGCTGCCCCCTGATCTCTGCGATCCGGCTTCCCCCTGCGTTCCCCGCACCGGTCGCCCCCTGAACTCCGCGAACCGGCTGCCCCTGCGTTTCCCGCACCGGCTGCCCCCTGCGCTCCGCGAACCGGCCGTCGTTACACCGCCCGGGCGGTACAACGGGGCACCGAGAGGCGCGGATGGTTGCATAGTAAGAACATGCCCAAGTCCAGTCCCGGTAACGCCGCCGCCAAGTCCGCCGCCAACACCCGTGGGAGCGAGGAGTCCAGGCCCAAGGAGCTGTCGGGCGTCCGGTCGGGCGGGCTCGAGGCGGTCCTCGTGTTCGATGCGGTCAGGGTGACGGAGCAGGCGGCCATCGCCGCCAGCCGCGTGGCCGGCAAGGGCGACCCCGACCTGGTGGACCAGGCCGGCGTAGACGCCATGCGCGAGGTGCTCAACGAGTTGCCGATAGACGGCGAGATAGTCATCGGCGAGGGCGAACGCGACGAGGCGCCCATGCTCTACATCGGCGAGAGGGTCGGCAGGGCCGGCGAGGGTGACTGGCCCGTCGACATCGCCGTGGACCCCGTCGAGGGTACGAACATCACGGCGCGCATGATCAACAACTCCGTAGCGGTGATCGCGATGTCGGAGCGCGGCGGGTTGTTCCAGGCGCCGGACACCTACATGGAGAAGTTGATCGTCGGCCCACCGGCGAAGGGCAAGGTCGACCTGACCTGGCCGGTCGCGGCCAACCTGCGCGGGGTGGCGCTCTCCCTCGACCGGGCGGTCGACGACCTCACGGTAGTCATCCTCGACCGGCCGCGCCACGAGCAGTTGGTGCGCGAGGTCCGCGACGCCGGAGCGCGAGTAAAACTGATCGGTGACGGCGACGTGATCGCGGCACTCGCGGCCGCGGTGCGCGGGACCGGCGTGCACGCCGTGATGGGCACGGGCGGCGCGCCCGAGGGTGTGCTGGCGGCTGCGGCGCTGAAGTGCCTCGGGGGGGAGATCCACGGCCGGTTCAGGCCGCGCAACGACGACGAGCGCCGCCGCCTCGAGGCCGCGGGGGCGAACGAGGAGCGCGTCTACCGCACCGAGGACCTGGCGCCAGGGCACGACATCGTGTTCAGCGCCAGCGGCATCACCGACGGGGACCTCCTGCGAGGAGTCAAGTTCTTCAAGAACGGCGCGCGCACCCACAGCATCACCATGGGTTACCGCTCCCGCCTGATCCGCTTCACCGACTCCGTCCACCTGCTGGGCGACGGCGCCAGGGTGACCGTCCAGGTCTGAGGTTCGTCAGTCCGTCTCGACCGAGCGCACCACGGTGTCTCTCAGCACCTCGTTGCCGCCGTCGCTGAGTGCCCATGCGGCGAAGGCCGCCAGCGCCCGGCCGCGGTGGCTCACCCGGCGCTTCTCCGCGATCGAGGCCTCGGCGAAGCTCTTGCCCAGCTCGGGGCTGAAGAAGATGGGATCGTAGCCGAAACCGTCCATCCCGCGGGGCCCCTGCAAGATGGTCCCCTGAGTCTCGCCGTGAAAGGCCTGCACGGCGCCGGCGGGGGTGGCCAGCACGATGACGGTCCTGAAGTGCGCGGTGCGTTGCTCGGCGGGGGTGTTCCGCAGCTTCCTCAGGAGGTGCGCCATCCGCTCGCCGTCCGTCAGCCCCGGGCCGCCGAAGCGGGCCGTGTAGACGCCGGGCGCGCCGCCTAGGGCATCGACCTCGAGCCCGGAATCATCGGCCAGTGCCGGCAGGCCGGAGGCCGCGGCCACGTGCCCGGCCTTGATCAGCGCGTTCTCCTCGTAACTCGCGCCCGTCTCGGGCGGGAAGCTCGTGACGCCCACGTCTGGCGCGAACACGAGCTCGAAGTCGGCGCCGGCCAGCGCGTCCTGGAACTCCCGCAACTTCCCGGGGTTGAGGGTCGCGACCACCAGCCTATGCGTCACTTGAGCTGCCCCCGCACCTGGGCAAGCAGCGCCTCTACCGCGGCCACCCCGGCCCCGACGAGCCCCACGTAGCGTTCCGCCGACACGGGGGCGCCCTCGCTGCCGCCCTGCACCTCTAGGACGTCGCCAGTCCCACTGGCCACGACGTTCAGGTCGAGGACGGCGGCCGCGTCCTCGGCGTAATCGAGGTCCACGCGGGCCTCGCCGTCGACCACGCCGACGCTCACGGCGGCAAGCTCGTGTTTAAGGGGCCACTCTGCAAGGTCGCCCTTGTACACGAGCCTGTCGGCCGCTTGGTGCAGCGCCGCGTAACCCGCCAGGATGGCCGCGCAGCGCGTGCCGCCGTCGGCCACCAGGACGTCGGCGTCGACGGTGATGGTCTTGCCGCGGAACAGTTCGAGGTCCACCGTGCTGCGCAGCGCCCGCCCCATCAGGCGCTGGATCTCCTGCGTGCGGCCGGAGGCGTAGAGCCGCTCACGCGGCACGCGTTCGGTGGTGCTGCGCGGGAGGAGCGCGTATTCGGCGGTCAGCCAGCCCGACTTGTTGCCGCCGCCGCGCATGTGAGGAGGCAGTTTGGACTCGATGGTGACCGTCGCCAACACCACGGTCTTGCCCCACGTGACGAGGGAGGAACCCTCCGCGTGCGGGTTGAAGCCCAGCTCGACCTTGACGGGGCGCAACTCATCGGCGGCGCGCCCCTCTCGCCTCACGGCGGCCATGTCGGCCCCCTCATCCGCCCGCTCGACTCGCCGCCGCCCGTAAGCCGGTGAGGCCCGTGACGTCGAGGTGCTCCGACGTTCCTACGGGAACGCCGAACGCACGTGCCCCATGTGAGAAAGTGCCGACGTCGCCAGTGACCAGGTAGTGCACGCTGCCCTGCTGGGTTCCCGTTGCCCCGAGGCCGAACGTGGCCACGTCACGGGCCACCACGGCCGCCACCTCGTCCGCCGAGTCGATCAGGGGAAGAGCGGCGCCCACCACGCACCGAAGCACGTTCTTCAGGGCCGGATAGTGGGTGCAGCCGAGGATGATGGCGTCCAGCTCCGGGCGGTCTCGCAGGTAGTGAGACGCCACGAGCTGCGCGATCTCCGAGCCCGGCCCGTCCGCCAGACCCTCCTCGACGATGGGAACGAACAGGGGACAGGCCCGCGACCAGGTGCTGGCGCCGGCCGCCTCGAGGCGGTCCTGGTACACGCGCGCCCCCACCGTGGCGACGGTGCCCAGCACGCCGACCCTGCCGCTCCCGGCAACGCGCAACGCCGCGCTCACCCCGGGTTCGACGACGCCCCAAAGAGGCACCGGCGACCGGTCCCCCAGGGCGGGCAAGGCGGCGGCCGACGCGGTGTTGCACGCCACCACCACGCCCTTGACACCGCGGCTCACGAGTTCGGCGACGACCCCTTCGGCGAAGCCCCTGACCATCTCAAGAGGCTTGGAGCCGTACGGCAGGCGGGCCGTGTCGCCCAAGTAGACGAAGGACTCGTTGGGTAGGGCTTGCCGCAAGGCGCGTAGCACCGTCAGGCCGCCGACGCCCGAGTCGAACACACCGATGGGAGCGGAGTTCTGGGCGGGCACGCGGCGAGCTTACCACCGGGCGCCACGGGCTGGAGCCGCGGCGGGCGCCGGGCTCGGGCAAGGCTGGTAACCGTTGGCGGAGAGGGAGAGATTCGAACTCTCGGTGCAAGTTGCCCCACACACGCGCTTTCCAGGCGCGCTCCTTAAACCACTCGGACACCTCTCCAAGGAAGCGAAGACGACCCGGCACTGGCGGGGCGTCAGGGCAACAAGGAGTCTATCAGGCGCTCACGGGGCGGTCAACGCGACCCCAACCCCGGTACGATCTACTTATGAGATGACTCGCGCGAGCAGGCAGGTGGTCGACGAGCGGGAAGGCTGTCAACGAGCGAGCGGGGTGGCCAAGGCGCGCGGGGGCTCCGAACGCCGCCGGTGATCTGTTCGATGCGGTTCTTCGGGTGGCCAAGGAGCGCGGGGGCTCCGAACGGTCGGGTACCCCCGACACAACGGTTGGGTACATACGAGACACCGCCTCGCGCCCCGGCTTGGATAGACTCGTAACCACCAACCTTGGAGGCGAGATGCTGAAAGACAGGATCGTTCTACTCAACACTCCGGAGGCCGTCGAGGCCTTCATCGACCGCTACCCCACGAGCGTGATCTACAAGGCCGGCACGTGCCACAAGACCATGCAGGGCTTCGGGTTCGTGCAGGAACGACTCGAGGACCGCGAGGACCTCATGTGCGGCGTCATCCGGGTGGTCGAGGCCAGGGCCGCCAGCAACCTCGTGGCCGAGCGCACGGGCATCGTGCACGAGTCGCCGCAGGTGATCCTCTTCGAGGATGGGCGCCCCGTGTTCGATGCCGACAACTGGGACATCACGCCGGAGGCCATAGCCAGCGGCTTCGAGAAGGTGGCGGTGGGCCGGCCCGTGGCGCCCCCCAGTGCCGCGCAGGGCTCCGACCTGCGCCCCTACTTCGAAGTGCTCGAGAGCTACCTCGCCGGAACCATCGACGATTCCCAGTTCGAGCACACATACACGCACATGTTCCGTGGCGATTCCACGTTGCGGCCGGGTGACGAGGTGGACGTGCTCAACTCGATCTTCGGCGACGTCGACCAGCACATGAACATGCATCTGATGATGCAGGGCAAGGCCGACAACTCCCAGCTCCGCCAGCGCGCGCAGGCCGCCTACGACAGGCTGAAGGAGATGGCGGGGGCCCGCGCCTGATCGGGTGACGTGACGCCAGGCCGCTCGTAGGTCACGGAGCTCACTGGAACTTAGGGGGCGCGGCAGGCCGATGGGGCCGCCGCGCCCTTTCTCGGCGCCGTCGAAGGAGCTGCCGTCCGGCGGCCTAGTCGCGCCGCCGCTCGGCGTCCAGGAAGCGGTCGAACGCGTCCCTCTCGACGCTACCCAAGCTGACCGTCGCTCGCCCCTGCTCCGCCGCCTGCCCGCTCCCGTTTTCGCGTTGCGGCTCGGCGTCTGTCGCCACCACGCGCGGTGAGCGTCCCTTGCGCTGGCCGCGGTCCGTCTCGCCGCGGTCCGCCTTCGCCGCCTTGGCCCGGCCCGGTTCGTCGGAGGCGGGCCCGTGGCCGCCGGGCGGCTTGAGCCACGGTAACTCGGCGGGGTCCCTGATGAGGCGCTTCTGCTCGGGACGTACTGTATCGCCCTTCGCTTCCCGCCCGCCGGCGCCGGAGCCGGCCACCACTCGCACCCGTGGCTGCGTGCTGGGCGCCTCGGGTACCTGGGGCCCGGGAGCGGCCGTTCGGGCAACCCTCGTGGCGCCTGTCCGGACGCCCTTGACTGTCGCCGCCGGAACGCGGCGGCCCGCGTTGGCATGGGGCTCGGTGGTCGAGTCCGCCAGCGCGCGCCTGCGCTTGGTGCTCATGCTGAGAGCCGCCCACGCCGTCAACGACAGGGCCAGCAAGATGAAGAACAGTAGTAGTACCAGAACGGCGAGCGCGGTCACGAGAAGAGGATAGTCCGCCGCGGCGCCGCTAGCAAAGCGGCCGCACCGTGCCGGTGGTCACTCGACCTTGGCGGCGAGGTAGTCGCCCAGCTTGCCGGGGTCGACGTTGCCTCCCGATGCGATGACCACGGTGGGGCCGGGGAAGAGTGCGATGTCGTCGACGACTCCCTCGACGAGCAGGCGCCTCAGCGCCGCGAGCGAGATGGCTCCCGTCGGCTCGACCACCAGATGCGCCTTGGTCGCGTAGAAGCGCACCTCGTCGGCGATGGCGGCCTCGTCCACCGTGACGACGCCGGCGAGGTAGCGAGACAGCATCGTGAAGTTCAGTTCTCCAATGCGCTGGGTGCGCACGCCGTCCGCGATGGTGCGCGTTACCTTCTCGGCGCTCCAGCCGCGCAGTTCCCCCGCCTCCAACGACTCCTTGGCGTCGGCGGCAAGAGCCGGTTCCACCCCAATGACCTGCGCCCCGGGCGCCAACGACCGGATCGCCAGCGACACTCCCGACGCCAGGCCCCCGCCACCTATGGGAACGAGGACGTTCTTCACGTCGGGCAGGTCGGCGACGATCTCGAGCCCGACCGTGCCCTGTCCCGCGACGATCCAGGGGTGATCGTACGGCGGGACGATGGTGGAGCCATCTTTCTCCGCAATGGCGGCCGCCGTGGATTCGCGCGCTTCCTGCGTGTTCTCGCAACGAACCACGGTCGCCCCGAGCGAGCGGGTGTTGCCCACCTTGACGGCCGGGGCGCCCTCGGGGATGACGATGGTCGCTTTCACACCGAAATGCTTGGCGGCGGCCGCCACGCCCTGCGCGTGGTTGCCGCTCGACTGCGCGACGACCCCGCGGGCCCTGACCTCCTCGGGCAACGAGGCCAAGAAGTTCGTGGCCCCGCGGATCTTGAACGACCCCACCGCCTGCAGGTTCTCCGGTTTGACGTAGACGGGGAAAGCGCTGCCCTCCAGGAGGAGCGGCAGTAGGGGCGTGTGGCGCACTGCGTCCGCCAGCCGGACCCTGGCGGCCTCGAGGTCCTCGAGCTGCGGCTCGCCGAGAGACGGTGATTCCACGGGGACGTCGGTCACGTCCTCTATCTACCACGGGCGCCCCGCCCGAGGTCAGCCGCCGCGCACGGACATGAATGCGTCGACCTCGAGGCCATCGGGCAGGGCCGGGATGGCCCCTAAACGGGTGGTCGCGATGGCCCCGCAGGCGTTCGCCCTGCGGAGCACGGGTTCGAGGGCGAGGGGATCCTTCAAGGCGGCCGGAGCTTCCAGCAGGCCCGTGAGCATGCCGGCCACGAACGCGTCACCGGCGCCCGTTGCATCGACCGCCGCCACCTCGAACCCGGGCACCGTCCCCGACACCTTCCCGGAAGCGCCCCTGAGGTAATAGGTGACGCCTGCGGACCCGAGCGTCACGACCAGCAACTCGAGCGCGTCGTGCAAGAGCTTGGAAGCCGCCTTGCGCCCAGTGCCGCCCGTCAGGAACTCGAGCTCTTCCTCGCTCACCTTGACGATCTCAGCAGCGGCGATCGCGGCAAGTGCGGAGGCACGCGCCGCCTCCGCCGTCGGCCAGGCGGCCTGACGTAGGTTCACGTCCAACGAGCGCAGCACGCCGGCTGCGCCGGCCACGCTCACTGCGTGTAGCGTCGCTTCCCGAGCAGGCTCCACGGCGAGCGTGAGGGTGCCTATGTGAAGCAGCCTGGCGCTCGCGATGTAGCCCTCGTCGAGTTCCGAGGCCTCGAGGCGTTGGTCGGCCGAGGGGTTGCGGTAGAAGAGGAACTCGCGCTCTCCGCCCATCAGCAGGCTCACGAAGGCGAGGCCCGTAAGGTGTTCGGGGTCCTGAAGCGTGTGGCTGGTGTCGACGCCCGCACCCGCCAGGGTGGCGACCAGGTGGTCGCCGAACGGATCGGCTCCGACCTTGCCGACGAAGCCCACGGAAGCCCCCAAGCGAGCGGCGCCGACGGCCACGTTCGCCGGCGCGCCGCCGGCAGCCCTGACGAAGCGTTCGGCGTCCGAGAGTGGCACGCCGTGCCCCTCTGCGACGAGGTCGATGAGCGCCTCTCCCAAGCAGATCATGTCGACGTTCCTGCGCTCGGCCATGCCCAAGAATCTAGCCCGTTCCGCCCGAGCGTGCACACGGCCTCGAAGGTGCACCCCGAAGCCAAATACCGGCCGCCCGCGTGATACAACTTGAGGCTGACGACGGTGGCGCCCCCGGCGCGCCCACCGCAATCGAGGCCGTTCGCCCTTTCTCCTCGGAGCCTGCACGAGTCAGCCGCAGAGGAGTTCGGATCGTGGCGTGCGGCCGCTTGCGCCGGGAACGATTCAGGTCGTGAGGTCTAGTTTAATGGATGCCAGCACCGTAACCGAGCCCTTCAACAGTTCCAGCCTCGAGTACCTGGAGGAACTCTACCTCCGTTACCTCGAGGAGCCGTCTGCCGTGCCGGACGAGTGGCGTGAGTACTTCGCAGCCCAACCCGCCCCCACGCCGGGCGCACGGCCCGCCCTCGGGCCCAGCTTCGAGCCTCACAGCCTGTTCAACCCACCCAGCGGCCACTCGACGGCCCGACTGGGCGAGGCCGAGATGGCCGCCGCCCTGCTGCAGCAGAAGCTCGATCGCCTGGTGCGGAACTACCGCGTTCGTGGCCACCGCTTCGCCAACCTCAGCCCACTGGGCCGCGAACCGTTCGAGGCCCCGGAACTCGATCCCACCTACTACGGCCTGACCGACGCCGACATGGAGCGCCCGGTCCTCGCCAACACCTTCCCGGGAGCCTCGATCGTGCGCGAGGTGATCGACGGCCTTCAGGCCACCTACTGCCGCAGCATAGGGGCGCAGTTCATGCACATCGACTCGCTCGAGGTCCGCGTGTGGCTGCAGCGCCGCATGGAAGCGAGCCGCAACCGCCTCGCCCTGTCGCGAGACGAGCAGCTGCGCATCCTCACCAAGCTGACGGACGCCACTATCTTCGAGGAGTTCCTCCAGAAGAAGTACGTGGGCGCCAAGAGCTTCTCCCTCGAGGGCAGCGAGACCCTCATCCCGCTGCTCGATCTCGCGTTGGAGAAGGCCGGCGAGCAAGGCGTGCGCGAGGTGGTGCTGGGAATGGCACACCGAGGGCGCCTCAACGTGCTGGCCAACGTGCTCGGAAAGAACCCGCGCACCATCTTCCGCGAGTTCGACGACGCGGACCCAGAACTCTACCTGGGTAAGGGCGACGTGAAGTATCACCTCGGCTTCTCCAACGACAGGATGACCTCGGGCGGCAAGAGCTTGCACCTGTCTCTGACCTTCAACCCGTCGCACCTCGAGTTCGTCAACACGGTCGTGCTCGGGCGCACTCGCGCCAAGCAGGACCGCCTGGGCGACGCCAAGCGCGAGAGCGTGCTCCCCATCCTGATCCACGGCGACGCCGCCTTCATGGGGGAGGGCATCGTCCAGGAGACGCTCAACCTCAGTGGCCTGTTGGGCTACCGCGTGGGCGGCACGCTCCACGTGATCACCAACAATCAGGTCGGGTTCACGACCGGGCCGCGGCAGGGCCGCAGCACGACCTACGCCTCGGACGTAGCCAAGATGCTCCAGAGCCCCATCTTCCACGTCAACGGCGAGGACCCCGAGGCCGTGGCGCAGGTCATCGAGCTCGCCATGGACTTCCGTCACGAGTTCAGGCGAGACGTGGTCGTGGACATGTACGCCTACCGGCGCTTCGGTCACAACGAGGCGGACGAGCCGGCCTTCACGCAGCCCGTGATGTACGAGAAGATCCGCCGCCGTCAGGGTGTGCGCGAGTCGTACTTGAGCCACCTGCTGGAGTTGGGCGAGGTGACGGAGGGCGACGCCGAGCAGATCGCCGACGACCGCCGCGCCCACCTCGAGAACGAGCTGTCGGCCGCTCGTAGCGACGACTTCAAACTCGAGTACTCGACGCTTCAGGGCGTGTGGAGCGAGTACCGGGGCGGCGACGACCAGGGCACCCCGGAGGCCGAGACCGGTATCGCTGCCTCCGACGCCAAGCGCTGGCTTGCCGCTCTCACCGCCGTGCCGGAGGAGTTCAACCTCAACTCCAAGATCGCCCGGCAGCTTAAGGTGCGCGCGTCCATGGCCGAGGGCGAGACGCCCCTCGACTGGGCAGCGGGTGAAGCGTTGGCATTCGCGAGCCTCGTGGCCAACGGCGTCAAGGTGCGGTTCAGCGGTCAGGACGTCGAGCGCGGGACCTTCAGCCACCGTCACGCCGTGTTCCACGATACGGGGGACGGCCACGAGTACGTGCCCATGTCGAGCGTGGAATCGGCGCCCGGACTGTTCGAGATCCATAACTCGCCCCTCTCGGAAGCCGGCGTGTTGGGCTTCGAGTACGGCTATAGCCTCGACGCGCCGGATGGGCTCGTGCTCTGGGAGGCTCAGTTCGGTGACTTCGTGAACGCCGCTCAGGTGATCATCGACCAGTTCATCGCCAGCGCCGAGGAGAAGTGGTCGCGCCTGTCGGGCCTGGTGATGCTGCTGCCGCACGGCTTCGAGGGTCAGGGGCCGGAACACTCCAGCGCCCGGCTCGAGCGCTTCTTGCAGCTCTGCGCCGAGGACAACATGCAGGTCGTCTACCCCACGACCCCGGCACAGATCTTCCACCTGCTGCGGCGTCAGGTGCTGAGGCCTTACCGCAAGCCCCTGATCGTGATGGCCCCGAAGAGCCTGCTGCGCCACCCGCACGCCACCAGCGACCTGGCGGAGTTCGAGAAGGGGCGGTTCCAGCGCGTGATCGGCGACGACCGGGTCGACCCTGGCGCAGTCAGCAAGATCCTGTTGACGAGCGGCAAGATCTATTACGACCTCCTCGCCGAGCGCGAGGAGAGGGGCGCCGAAGACGTCGCCATCGTGCGCCTGGAGCAGCTCTACCCACTCCAGAGCGAACACCTGACGGCGGTGTTGAACGGCTTTCCCGAGGCGGCGCCGGTCGTCTGGGTACAAGAAGAGCCCGAGAACAACGGCGCCTGGCACTACCTGTCGATCAAGTTCGGCGGCAAGATCGGAGCGCGGCCCCTGAGCGGCGTCTACCGCGCCGCGTCGGCCAGCCCGGCGACCGGCTCGGGCGAGGCCCATAAGCTGGAGCAGGCGGAACTCCTGCGCCAGGCCTTCGAGGGATGACGCTAAGTAAGAACGGGGCGGCCGCGGTCGCCGGCAGAGGAGACGTGAATGGCAACCGACGTTAAAGTGCCCGCGGCTGGCGAGTCCATCAGCGAGGTCTACATCGGCTCGTGGCTGAAGAAGCCCGGAGACTACGTGGCCGCTGACGAGCCGGTGGTCGAGCTGGAGACCGACAAGGCGACCCTCGACCTGCCGGCCCCGGTGGCCGGCGTGCTCATCGAGACCCTGAAGAACGAGGGCGATGCCGCCGCCATCGGCGAGGTGATCGCCCGCATCGACGAGTCTGTGGGCGAGGAGGCGGCCCCGCCGGCTGCAGCGTCCGAGCCGGCGCCCGAGCCGGCAGCCGCACCCGCGCCGGCCGGTGCGGCGCCCACGACGGCCGCCGCTGGCGCCACCGCCGCCAAGGCGGCTGCTCAGCCGACCGTGCCCCCGAAGCCGGTGTCCAGCCCGGCCCAGGCCCCGGCCCCAACGGCCCCGGCGCCACCAGCCGCCGCCCCTACCGCCGCCGCCCCTGCACCCGCGGCGCCGGCCGGCGTCAAGGCGACCAGCGTCATGCCGGCCGCCCAGCGCCTGCTCGACGAGAACGACCTGAGCGCCGACGAGGTGCCGGCCACGGGCCCCGGCGGGCGCCTCCTCAAGGAGGACGTCCAGGCACACCTGGCGCAGCGCGAGCGAGCGGCCGCCGAACCCGAGCAACTCCTGAGCGCGAGCAGCTACGAGCGCCAGGAAGAGATCAGGCCCATGAGCCTCCTGCGCCGCCGCGTCGCGGAGCGCCTCGTGGCCGCGCAGCAGAACGCCGCATTGCTCACCACCTTCAACGAGATCGACATGACCGGCGTCATGAACCTGCGCAGCGAATACAAGGAAGCGTTCGAGAAGCGCTACGACACGCGCCTCGGGTTCATGTCGTTCTTCGTCAAGGCGACCATCGACGCGCTGAGCCTCATACCGCAGCTCAACGCCGAGATACGCGGCACCGACGTCGTCTACAAGAACTTCTACGACATCGGCGTGGCGGTGTCCACGCCGCGCGGCCTGATCGTCCCGGTGCTCCGCGACGCCGAGCGCATGTCGTTCGCGGAGGTGGAGATGGCGATAGCCGATTTCGGCAAGCGCGCAGCCACCAACAAGATCACGCCCGACGAGTTGCAGGGCGGCACGTTCACCATCAGCAACGGCGGCGTGTTCGGGTCGCTGATGTCGACCCCGATCGTCAACCCGCCGCAGTCGGGCGTGCTGGGCATGCACGCCATCCAGCAGCGCCCCGTGGCGCGAGACGGGCAGGTCGTGATCAGGCCCATGATGTACGTCGCGCTCACTTACGACCACCGCATGGTGGACGGGCGCGAGTCCGTCACGTTCCTCAAGCGCATCAAGGACGTCATCGAGAACCCCGCGCGCATCCTGCTGGAGATCTGAGATGAGCGACCAGGCGCAGCACGACGTCGTCATCATCGGCGCCGGACCGGGTGGCTACGTGGCCGCCCTCCGCGGCGCGCAACTGGGCCTCGACGTGGCGGTTGTCGAGCGTGACGCCGCCCTGGGCGGCACTTGCGTGCGGGTGGGTTGCATCCCGAGCAAGGTGCTCCTGGAGTCGACCCACCGCTACCGGGAGGCGCAGGAGAGCCTGAGCGAACACGGCGTGATCGTCGAGGGGGTGCGCCTGGATCTCGCCGCCATGCAGGCGCGGCGCGCCAAGGTCGTCAAGCAGAACACCGACGGCGTGGCGTACCTCTTCAAGAAGAACCGGATCACGCGCTACCAGGGCGAGGGCCGGCTGGCCGGCGACCGCACGGTGAGCGTCACCGACGGTGACGGGAAGGTCACTGAGCTGGTTGCCGAGAACGTGGTCCTGGCCACCGGCTCGATCAGTGCGAGCCTGCCGGGCGTCGAGGTGGACGGCGAGGTGGTCGTGAGCAGCACCGAGGCGCTCGAGTGGGGCAGCGTGCCAGAGCACCTGGCGGTGATCGGCGCCGGCTACATCGGCCTGGAGCTCGGCTCGGTCTGGTTGCGGTTGGGTTCCAAGGTGACGGTCATCGAGTACTTGGACCGCGTCCTGCCGGGCATGGACGCGGAGATCGCCCGCGAGGCCCTGAAGGTCTTCAAGCAGCAGGGCATGACGTTCGAACTGGGCGCCCGCGTGACCGGTGTAACCGTTACCGGGAAAGGCAAGGGCCGCAAGGCGAGGGTGAGCATCGAGGGTCGCGAGGACGTCGAGGCCGACAAGGTGCTGGTGGCCATCGGCCGCAAACCCTCCACCGCCGACCTCGGGCTCGAGGGGCTCGGCGTCGAGCTCGACGAGCGCGGCCGCGTGAAGGTCGACGACGGCTTCCGCACGAACGTCCAGGGGGTCTACGCCATCGGCGACCTCATCCAGGGCCCCATGCTCGCTCACAAGGCTGAGGAGGACGGCGTGGCCCTCATGGAACGACTGGCGGGGGGCGTGTCCGAGGTCGATTACGGCCTCGTTCCCGGCGTGGCCTACACCGAGCCGGAGATAGCCAGCGTGGGCATGACCGAGGAGCAACTCGAGGAGACCGGCGTGGAGTACCGCAAGGGCACCTTCCCGTTCACGGCCAACGGGCGCGCCAGGGCCCTCGGGTACACCCAGGGCCGAGTGAAGATCCTGGCCGACGCCACCACCGACCGCGTCCTCGGGGTTCACATAATCGGCCCAAGGGCCGGGGACCTCATCGCGGAGGCCGTGGCCGCCATGACCTTCGGCGCCAGCAGCGAGGACATCGCCCGCACCATCCACGCCCACCCGACACTCTCCGAGGCCGTCAAGGAAGCCGCCCTGGCGGTCGACGGCCGCGCCCTGCACATCTGAGCCGGTGGCCGAGCGGAGTTACACTCGCGGCATGACGGGTCGAACCCTCACCACGGAACTCACGGAGGTCGCGACCAGCGACCTTATTCTCCGCGACCCGGCTCTGGAGCGGATCCGCGACGTCGTGCTGTCGGGCGGTCGCCTCGGCATGGAGGACGGACTCGCCCTCTACCGCACTCGCGACGTCCCCGGCCTCATGCGCCTCGCCGACTTGGTCAGGCGCCGCAAGGTGGGCGAGAAGGCCTACTTCGTGCATTCGCTGCGCCTTTCGCAGACGAACATCTGCTACGTGGGCTGCACGTTCTGCGGCTTCCAGCGCAAGCTCGGCGAGGAGGGCGTCTGGGACTACGACCTGCCCCAGGTATGGGAGTACGTCGACCGCTTCTGGCACCCGGACCTGACCGAGATCCACATCTCGTCGGGCCACCACCCCAAGCGGGCGTGGGACTACTACCTCGACCTCGTGAGCGGCCTCACGGAGCGTTACCCGGGTGCGCAGGTCAAGGCCTGGACCGCGGCGGAGATCCACCACTTCACGAAGATCACGCGCCCGCGGCTCGATTACCGCGAGGTGTTGTCACAGCTCAAGGACGCCGGCCTGGTGGCCATGCCGGGCGGGGGGGCGGAGATCTTCGCCGAGCGGGTGCGCAAGCGCATAGCGCGCGCCAAGGTCTCGGCCGACGGCTGGCTCGAAGTGCACCGCACGGCGCACGAACTGGGCCTCCCCACGAACGCCACCATGCTCTACGGGCACATCGAGACGCTCGAAGAGCGGCTGGATCACATGTTGCGGCTGAGGCAGCAACAAGACGAGACCGGCGGCTTCCGCTCGTTCGTGCCGCTGGCGTTCCAGCCCGACAACAACCCGTTGGCCGAGGAGCTGGGCACGCGCCACACGACCGGCGTGGACGACCTGCGCAACCTCGCGGTGGCACGGCTCATGCTCGACAACTTCCCGCACATCAAGGGCTACTGGATCATGATCACGCCCGAACTCACCCAGGTTTCGCTGTCGGCGGGAGTCTCGGACATCGACGGCACCATCAAGGACGAGAAGATCGCACACGCCAGCGGCGCCGTGACCGAGCTGGGCATGACCGAGCAGGACCTGGTGCAACTGGTGCGGACCGCCGGCCGGGTGCCGGTCAGGCGTGACGCCCTCTACAACGAGCTCAAGGTCTTCGCGTGAACGGGTGGCCGGAGCCGCCGGGGTGAGACCCGAGCGCCTCGGCATCGTCTCCTACACGAACGTCGCGCCGCTGCACTGGAGCCTCGAGCCCTGGAAGGAGGCACGGGGCGAAGTCGAGTTCGTCTATGGCGTCCCGAGCGAGCTGAACGCGGCGCTGGCCGACGGCCGGATCGACCTGACACTCATCTCGTCGATCGAGTTCATCAGGCGTCGCCGAGACCTACGTGCGCTCCCCGACTTCTCCATCGCCACGCTGGGCAGCGTGCGCAGCGTGATGCTCTTCCACGAACTACCCTACGCGGAACTCGGCGGCGCGAGCATCGCCGTTTCCACCGACTCCGCTACTAGCGTGGAGCTCCTGCGCGTCCTGCTCGAGGGCGCCGGCATGCGCGCCCGGCTGGTGCCCATGGCGCCCGACCTGGACGCCATGCTGGCCGTCTGCGACGCCGCGCTGTTGATCGGCGACGCGGCGCTGCGGGAGGCCGTCCTGCGGCGGCCCGTGAACGGGTCCGTGCCGCTGGTCACCGACCTGGGCGAGGAGTGGTACCGCCTGACGCGCTTGCCTTTCACCTTCGCAGTGTGGGCGTCGCGCGCCGACCACCGCCCCTCCCAGCGGCTGGTCGCGGAGTTCCGCTCGGCGCGCGAACTGGGCCTGGGCAGGCTGGCGGAAGTGGCGGCCGAAGAGGCGCGCAAGCTCGGGCTCGAGCCCGGCGTCGTGCAGCGCTACCTGGCGAACTTCCGCTACTACCTCGAGGCACCCGACCGCGATGGACTTGCCGCCTTCGCAGCGCTCAGCGCGCCGGGCACGAGCCCGGAGGAGCTGCGCTACTGGGACGTGTAGCCGCCCGGCGCGCTGCATGCCCGGTTCGTGCGCCTACAGCACGTAGCGGCTCAGGTCCTCGTTCTCCACGATGTCGGCGAGCTTCCTCTCGACCAAGGCCCGATCGATGACCACCTCGCCCAGCTCCGTACCGAAGGCGATGTCCTCCAGCACGTTCTCGATGACCGTGTGCAGGCGGCGCGCGCCGATGTCCTCGACGTCCCGGTTCACGCGCTCGGCGAACTCCGCCAGCGCCACGATCCCGCTCTCCTCGAAGCGCAGGTGGGTGCCGTCCACGGCGAGCAGCTCGGTGTACTGCTTGGTGAGGGCGAAGCGCGGTTGCGTGAGTATGCGCTGCAGGTCCAGCGCACTGAGTTCCTCGAGCTCCACCCGGATGGGGAAGCGGCCCTGCAGTTCGGGGATGAGGTCGCTGGGCT
>Ga0265293_10004048_pt1 | contig 26370 bp, 27 predicted proteins | sample Munlanlewell138R_FD_192505 | JGI IMG/M metagenome (GOLD analysis project Ga0265293, IMG submission 192505) | Leachate microbial communities from a municipal landfill in Southern Ontario, Canada - Leachate well 138R | ecosystem: Engineered > Solid waste > Landfill > Unclassified | place: Canada...
ACCACGAAGCACAAGAAGAAGGCACCGACTGCGAAGGTCTCTCCTTTCTACAAGAAAACCATCGGTTACGGACTGCCGGACTTCGCAGAGGAACTCAACTACGGAGTCGATCTATCAACCATCTGATAATGGTATCAGGTTGGTGGGGTAAAGGTGCCCCATCAACCATTAAATCCGTATACCCAACATTACTAGTCCTTGCCTGACTCGCCGTCCTGCCGCCCGCGGGGGCACTACAGCCCTAGTGCTTCCTTTAGGTCGATGCTTGGCGGCACGGCAACATCAAACTTGTAGCCCCGGATCACGAGGTTGTAATGAGACGCCAGAAGCGCCTTCGCTGAGGTCGAGTCTTTGCGGGCGATGCAGTCAACCAGGCGGGTATGCTCGTCTCTGAGTTTGCAGTAGTCGAAACCTGATCGGTAGAGCGCGTTGATCAGAGCCTCCTGTCTTCGGAGTTGGGTGTGAATGCCGTTGATGATGTCATTCTTCAGGAATGAGATCAGCATCGAGTGGAATTCACGCCCAAGCTTGTCGCCCAGGTCATCGTCATGGCTTTCGTACGCCGCCTGTTCTTTCAGCGTGTGAGTTCTCAACTTATCCAAGTCTTCTGCGCTGATTGACTCCGTCAACTGATCAATGACCCCGGATTCCAGCACAAGCAGCATCTGATAAAGCTGATAGGCGTCGTCGAACGTAGGGCAGGCCACTGCAGATGAACGTTTGGGGGACACATCGACCAATCGATCCTGTGAGAGCCTGATCAGTGCCTGCCGGACCACTGTTCGGCTGACGCCAAACAACTCTGCAATTTCTCTCTCATTCAGCTTGGTGCCTGGAGGCAGGCGGCGGTGGTAAATCGCATCGGATATGGCAGAGACAATTTTATGGGTGAGCATCGCAGCGGCAACTTGTACAAGTTCGACGGCTGGGAGCTTATCACATGCTGTTTGTCTTTCCTCTGTCGGCACTGTTTTAGGGAGCCCATTGGAATGGCGAGCGAGATTGGTGCATAGGAAGGCACCTATCGCCCCGTCCGCACCTGTGAAACGGCCCTTGAGCCTGCTTAAGCCGATCTTTGGGCGCGTTGGCATAGTAAGTGCATTTCAGGATTCGCATTTGGTATACCAAATTAATTTTATGGTGCTCCAAATTTTGTTGTTGGCATATATGTTTCGCGTATCACATGCGATTTTGCAGTGTGCTCACCATTGAGACACTGCACATGAGTGCCGCTGGAACCAGTCCGTTTTCGCTGATCAGTGTGGGGCGTTATGAGAAGAACATTAGTAACAAATGACGTTCGGGGTATCCCGATGCTGCTTATGGCGTTTCAGCACGTCATGGTGATGTATGCGGGCGCTGTAGCGATACCGCTCGTTTTGGGTGCTGCACTTGGCTTGTCTAAGTCAGATATAGCCTTTCTTATCAATGCGGACCTGTTCGCGTGTGGGATCGTTACTATCATTCAAGCCTTGGGCATCGGTCCTGTGGGCATTCGGATGCCGGTGATGATGGGGGTGACGTTTACTGCCATTGGGCCAATGATAGCGATCGGTTCCGACCCTGCTGCAGGGCTTTCCGGTATTTTCGGAGCGACGATTGCTGCAGGGCTATTCGGCCTGGCAATTTCTCCGCTGGTTGGCAAGTTGCTCCGGTTCTTTCCACCGGTAGTAACCGGTACTGAGATCGTTGCAGTGGGACTGTCCCTGATGTCAGTTGCTGCAGCCTGGTCCGCCGGCGGCTTTGGCAATGAGTCCTTTGGAGACCCTCTCTATCTAGCAATCGCCTGTGCAGTACTAATTTGCATTTTGCTGATCGTGCGGTACACCAGCGGATTCGTGAGCAATATCTCGGTACTGGTGGGATTGGTCTTTGGTTTTTCAGTGTCGGCCTTCGCTGGCCTGGTAAGCCTGGAGGGAATTCAGGATGCCCCTGCGTTCGGTTTCATCATGCCGTTTCACTTTGGATTGCCTACATTCCACCTGTGGCCGATTGCAGCGATGTGTATTGTGATGTTGGTCACTTTCGTTGAGTCGACGGGGATGTTCATCGCGCTGGGTGAGATCGTAGAGAAGCCGGTGGATGAGCGTACCCTGACTCGGGGATTTCGTGCTGATGCAGTTGGGACTGTTGTAGGTGGCGTCTTTAATACGTTCCCATACACTTCGTACGCACAGAATATTGGGTTGGTCGGGATTACGGGGGTGCGTAGTCCTTGGGTGTGTGCGATGGCAGGGGTAATTCTGATTGTCCTTGGCTTGTTCCCTAAGGTTGCTTACTTCGTAGCTTCAATCCCTCCTTGTGTTTTGGGCGGGGCTGGCATCGTCATGTTCGGGATGGTTACTGCAAGCGGAATGAAAGTCTTGGGTCGGGTAGATTTCAGTAAAGCCGGCAATCTTTATATCGTGGCCATCAGTCTTGCTGTTGGCATGCTGCCAGTGGTTTCCCCTCAGTTTTTCAGTAAGCTGCCTTCCGCTTTGAGCCCTATCTTAGAAAGCCCCATTTTGCTGACCGCTATTGTGGCTACAGCATTGAATATCTTTTTTAATGGTGTTCGCAAATCTGAAGCGGCTGAAGTTGCCTCTGAAAGTAATGAGGTTTCAGCGTAGTGTTAGATTCTGTTGATGCTCTTACAGGTTTTGAATTTGATTTCTGAGTGAAGTGTGCGATGTGCTTTGGCGGCCTTTATGGCCGCTTTTTTTTGCGGAAAAAACTGTATTTTCATGGGTGAATTACGCCGCAAGTTGATGCGTTTTGTTTCTTATTGCACGCGATTTGGGCATGTTTTTTTTCTTGTTTTTTTGCCTTATTATTTGAGCGAATTGCATGGGTTTTTCATGGTTTTTTGTTATTTATTATAGGTTTATGTGTTGTTTTTGCGCTCTTCTTGGCCTGCTACTTGCTAAGTATATTTACTGGTAAAGTTGCCAGATATAAGCTAGGAGAAAGGCATGAATTTCGATTTTAAATATGGGTTGTCTGCTGCTGTTTTTCTCGGTTTTTCAAGCCTGTCTTCAGGGGCTATGGCCGGTATGAATTGGCACTCTGAAAGTCTTACTTATCAGTATGGCAAGGAGTTTAAGGTTGATGCGCGGGTGGTGCAGACAGTTACGCTTGAACATGCAAGTGATTGGAGTTGGGGGGATGTGTACTTTTTTATGGACAATAACTGGTACCCCGGCGGTGGGACATATAACGACGGGCACCATTCGATCTACAGTGAACTGGCTCCGCGGCTGTCACTGGGTAAGTTGTCTGGAACTCCGATGTCTTTCGGGATAATCAAGGATGTGCTGATAGCGTCAAGCTTTGAATGGGACAAAAATGAAAAAAATGGTACGCATGACCAAGTGAATTATCTCTTGGGGCCAGGTTTTGACCTGAGTATTCCTGGGTTTGACTATTTTCAGCTGAATTTTTACTACCGGAAACCGGACGGCGGGAACGCACCGAGCGGGCAATGGCAAGTTTCGCCGGTATGGTCTTACACGTTTCCAGTAGGTAGATCGGATGTAGTATTCGATGGCTACGTGGACTGGGTTGTTAATAACAAGGGCGATTATCACAGCAATGTGCTATTCAATCCGCAGCTGAAATATGACTTGGGCAAAGGGTTGGGGTACACCCCGGCGCGGTTTTATGTGGGAATCGAGTACAATAGCTGGACGAACAAGTACGGAATTAAAGACACTGATGCCTTCGATACTGATCAGAGTGTAACCAGTCTGATTGCGAAATTTAAGTTCTAGTGCTTTCCCTGTGTTGTTGTAAGTGCTAGGCAGTAAAAAGGCCACTATTTAGTGGCCTTTTTACGTACGGCGGTGCTATCTAGGCGCTTGCTTTTTCTACCCCGAATGTTTTGTCAAACATTGCGGCGATGTGCCCCCCGACAGTGATTGGTGCCGGGTAGGATTTTCCTTCTTCGCGCAGCGTGGGAACCACGGAGGCTTCGTAATAGTAGTCAAGGTCAAAGAAGGTTGGGAGAGAGTAGCGGGCTTTTTCTTTGCTGGTATTGAGGACTCGGTGCATGGTGGAGTGATAAAGACCATTGGTCAGCACCGGTACCATGTCGCCGAGATTCACTACAAATGTATTTTCAATGAAGGGGGCCTTAAGCCACTCGCCATCAGCGTTGCGCACTTCCAAACCACCGACTTCATCTTGCAGCAGCAGTGTGATCAACCCCCAGTCTGTGTGAGCACCTGCACCCAGTTGGTTCTCGCGGGCAGTCTCTGGCTGACATGGATAGTGGAGCATGCGGCTGATGATCATTGGCTCCTTCAGACCTTCGTCAAAAAAATCCTCCGGCAGTTGCAGTGAGAGCGCCAGCAGTCTCACGATCTTGCGGCCGAGCAATTCCATGTGACGCATGTAGTCTTCGGTTTGCTGACGGAATCTTGGGTTGTTTTCGGGCCATTGGTTTGGGCCGTGATAGGGTGTCTTACGAATGACATGAGGATGTGATTCGTTCAGCTCTCGTCCCAGCAAGAAGCCTTCTTTCAGGTCAGGTGGGGACCCTTCGTCGAGTGTTTGCGCTGCGATCGGCTCGTATCCGCGCAAGCATGCTGATTTTTTTGAGTTGATCAGCATTTTTTCCTCAAGGGGGGAATCAAAGTACTCCTTGGCTACATCGAACTGGGCTTGTTGTACTTCTACGGGAATACCGTGATTTTTTATATAGAAAAAGCCGGTCTGGCGTGCCGCTTTGTGGATTTCCCACGCTACGGATTTTCGTTTTTCAATGTCGTGAGAAAAACTATCGCGAAGATCAATGACCGGGATGTCTTTGGCTACCGCAGGTGGGGTATATATGATCATGTTCGAATCTCCTATTAAATATGTTCACGCATGTGCCTGGCAGGATATTGGTTGGGTGTTATTTGGGGTGTCAGCGATAGGCTTTATTTGAGTATGCTTGCATCTGTTCGTGACTTTATTGCTGATCTGTCGGGAATATGCCGGACATGACGGTAAATCCAGGGATGCGCTTAACTTCGTCAAGCCAAATCCGAATGGATGGATAATTTTGTAGTGACACTCCGGCTTCATCCGCGAGTGCTATGTACGGGAAGCATGCGATGTCCGCGACCGTCGCATGCTCAAGAGGACAGAGGAATTTATGGTTTCTTTGTCGATTGATCCACAGATGTTGGTCCATCACTGTCAGTAGCGAGTGAGCTTGGGCGCGGCACTTGTCGGCGTCAATTTCATACATGAACAGTTCATGTAGCCGAGCTGCAGAGAGTGAGCTGGTGAGAGAGTCTGCGAATGCAAGCCATGCTTGCACCTCTCCAAGCACCTCTACGGTATCCAGCGGATACCATTTGCGGCTTGAGTCGAAGTTGGACGCCAGATAAACAAGAATTGCCTGCGAGTCACGCAGCAGTTTGTCGCCGTCCTGCAGCACCGGGAGCTGGCCCAGGGGGTTGATACGCAGAAACTCCTGGCTTTTATGTTCGCGCCCTGGATAGAACTCGATTAAATGGGGCTCGTACTCTAGGTCTAGGATTGACAGCATCAATCTAACTTTGAAGCAATTTCCTGACAGTTCGTAGTCGTATAGTTTGAGCATGGTGTTCCTGCTAGATGTCTAGAGTCAGCGTTTTAGATGTGCAGCCGGATACGCAGGGCATAATCAGCTTCCCACTTTCTTTTTCCTTCGAGGAAAGATAAACGTCGGAATGTACAAGCTCACCGTCATCGACTTTGGTTATGCAGGCACCGCATACGCCTTGCTCGCATGAGTAGTCGATATTGACTCCGTTTTCCAAGCACGCTTGCAGCAGCGGTTTTCCGGCTTCGACGGAGAAGCGCTTGCCTGTGGACTTGATGATCACTTGGTAAACACCAGAGGTGACGGATGGCTTGCTGCTGTTGGTTGCAAGGCCAAAGTACTCAAAGTTGATTTGCTCGACAGGGAAGCCCGCTTCATTTGCGAGCGAGATGACGAGGTCGATCATTGGTTGGGGGCCGCAGACGTAAATGTCGTGTGTGGCCGGGTCCGTGTCCTGCAGTAGGTGGTAGAGGGTCTGCCGAGTATCGTCCACGCTAAGACCGAGATGAGGGACGTAGCTTATGTCGCCGTTTCTGAGCCGCTCGGCAAATGCCAAGTGCTCTGTGCTGCGAGCAAGGTAGTGAAACTTGTAGGGGCGTCCCGCTTGTTGCAGGTGAAGTGCCATGCTCAGTAATGGCGTCACGCCGACCCCTCCAGCGATCAGCAGTGCGGTGCGCCCGTCAGAGTTGAGACGAAACTGGTTGGCTGGCAGTGTTACCTGCAGCTTGGTGCCTATCGCTGCGTCGAGATGCATGCTACGTGAGCCGCCTCGCGAGTCCGGTTCATTCTTTACACCGATTACCAATGCGCGGTCTTCGTCAGGTGCGTTGACAACTGAGTATTGGCGGATGAATCCCGCGGGCGTGACTACGCTGGCATGCATCCCGGGATCTATGATCAGCGCGCGGTCGTCATCTGGCTTTAACCAGAACGAGGTTATGTCTGGGGTCTCGATCTCTCTGGCAACCACTGTGCAGGTAAAGGGTTTGCGCGAATCGCTCTCGGTTGGCTGGGGCTGGGCTGACGAGTGGCCTGTATCCGTCGCGATTATCTTTGCGTTTTGGCTGAGGCCGGTACATTGCTCGGCCAGACTCAGCAGTTCCTCCATTACGTGGATAAATGCGACTTTGCGGGCGAAGGACGTTTGTGTTGCTGTGTACAGTCGGGCGTGTACAACAGAGGTTGTTGCCGATTCAGGCTGGACGAAAAGGCGCAGTTTGTCTGGCGTTTCTGTTCCGCCCAGATCGAGTATCAAGCCGTTGGCTTGTATCTCAACAGAGTCTGGTTGAGCTGCGATGACGGGAGCCAATGACTGCCGGGCTTGCATTATCGTTCTTACGGCGACATCCGCAGCCATTGCCGCAGGAGTGCTACGCAGATTGGTCGAGGGAAGCCGCGTCGGTGGCTGATAGTCATTTGAGGTCTGGGCCTCATCGCTCTTATCAAGCTTGACGAACACCAGGCCGTCAATTTCCACACATGGATATTGGCGGACGCAGGCTGTGCTTGGTGTGGCGTTGCGATGGGCAGGAACAAACAGACAGCGTCCAGAACCCGTCTCGTATTTCCAGCCGTGATACTGGCACTTGAGTTGGTCTCCAGTATTTACACCCAAACTCAAGCGTAAGCCGCGGTGTGGGCATCGGTTTTCCCAGGCATTTACCGCTCCGCTGTCGTCACGCCAAAGGGCTAGTTCTTGCCCGAGCAGTTGGGCTTGGTAAACATGGCGCAATGGAAGGTCTTCGGAACAGGCGACGGCCTGCCAGCCTTGGTTAAAAAAATCCATATTCAGACTCCTGTGGGGCTTCAGCGGGCTGTTCCAAACGTTACGTTGCGCGCCTTGATCCAGCGGCGGTAGGCGCTCGAAAGAGCATCCGCACGGACCGGTGTTTCGTACTTCGGATCAAGGGGGAGGCCTTTTGGAACCTGGTTGAGCAAGATCATCAGGTCCTGCCCGAATATCCGCTGCTGGAAGTCTCTGAGTTGCTTGTCAGTGTTAACGTCGTCCAGGTAGCACATGATCGTATGTGCGATGCAGCTTTCTTCATCCACGGGTTGAATGAACAGGCCAAGGACGTCCAGCCGGTTTGGGTCTACTACACAGGTTTTGTAGAGGATGGCGATGAAAGGACGAGCGATTCTGTACACGTATTGCATGTCCACAGGTTCGCTGGCTGCAGCTGATCCCTTCGGCTGGGTAAACCGACAGTTCACTGCATGCACTTCATCTACCTCTTCATGGATCTCGACATCGTAGGCTGTAACTTCGGTCAGAGGCTCAGCGCCAAGGATGTCCGTATGAACGAAGGGGAAGTGCGCCATGTCCAGGAAGTTTTCTACCACCCGTAGTCCGGACGTCGCGATACGAATGGCACCTGCGCTGATTACCCTTCGGTCGTGTTCCTTGAACTCAGGGATATCTGGGACATCACGCGGATTCTCAGATAGCGATACCCAAAGCAAGCCGTACGTTATCTTGGTCAATAGCAGTGGCAGGTCGCTATTTTCCGTTCGCGCGATCAGGTGATCGTTCGTGAGGGTGTAACGGATTTCTTTGCCCAACACCCGGGTGCTGTACTGTTTGCCCACGACGGTTTCTGCAACTGCCGCAATGGGATGCCAGTCATTTAATAGGAAGCTGTTTTCTTTATGCATGTTCATGCCTATTGATAGCCCGGCGCTGCGACCGTTGCGCCGGGCTCTGAAAGGTATTACCCGCGGTACTGATTTATGAATTCGGCCGTCGACATGCTGCGTCGGGCCTCGTGGACTGCAGCGCGCTCTGCGTACAGTTCGCGGATGTAGCTGGCATACGCGCAGCTGTCGGCAAACATGTTGTACTTCCAGCCCAGCCCGTATGCGTTGAGGTTGATGTTGTCAACGGTCATCAACGATATGTTGGTGTCGTCGTTCTGCAGGTAGGCGTCGATAACTTTTCGAGTCACTTCCTTAGTGCAGGCGAGTTTGTGGGCATGCCACATGTCGGTGTGCCATTCGCCTTCGGCAGGGCGGTGGAATGGGTACTGAATGGAGCGGCCTGGGCGGTCGATACCTTTCGCATCCCATGGGCCAGTTTCGAATCCCCACCAATTTAGAGGGCCGTTAGGGGCTGCAGGGCGCATTTGGGCCCAGTGCACTAGATTGCGGTTCAGCCAGTCGTCCGCGTAGCTGTCGTCATTGAATGGGTCGAGTTTGGCAATGGCTTCGTTATCACCGCGCATTTGCGACACGGCGTGTTCCACCTCATTCTCGATCTTGAAAATGCAATGGCTGTAATCGATTGCTACGTTGAACTTCACGCCCCGGGATTCAACTAGATCTGCGACCTGTGCGACGCGGCGATAGTCTTCCGACCACATGTCAACGTGATTCTCGAAAGTAATGATCACGCCTGCTTTCTCGGCATGCTCATAGGCTTTGAGGTAGCACTCCGCAACTTCTTCGTTGGTCACGTAGTGGCGATCCTTGTGTTTCGCCCAGATCATAAAGTTGTGGTAGCGGCCGCCTACCTCGGCAGTGAGGTCGATGTTCTGGTTGATCAGGTGATCATCTAGACCGAGGGTGTACAGGCCACTGCCCGATAGCACCGGCAGGTTGTAAAGCTGACTGCCTTTGATGTACTCATCAAGCTCTTGATGGTCATTTGGAATGCGGTCAATGAAGTCAAACACCTCTGCTTCTTTGACCAGCTTGAACTGCTCAAGAATCGGCAACTCAGTAAGGGATACAGGGTTCTCTTTTGAGGACGCCTGAATGCCGAGACCGGCACAGCCCAGTTTAAACATCTTCTTCATCTACTGCTCCTTTCCGAATTTTTTGCTGTAAGGGCCCTAGCCCCATGATGTGCTGCTAGCGCTCTTCGATTACTTCAGTGAGGAGGGATGCTTTGAACTCTTCGTAACCGCCCAAGGCCGCTTGAGAAAGCTCCCGGTGCCACTTGCGGTACTGGATTGAAATTTTGTCGGTGCTGACAGAGAGTTCGCTGCTATCCAGTTCGATCGGCCACTGGGACTGAATAACGGGGCGGTCTTCTTCAAGGACGAGCTTCTGGAAGGCCAGATGGACGTGGTCAGGCTGGTTGTCTTCAGTGCGTACGATGACCATGAAGTTACGACAGGTCTTTTCGTCTACCGGGCTGGCCGTAGTCCAGAGGATGAACTTGGAGTCGTCTTTCCACAGCTTGATTTCCAGGTTCACCGTGTAGGGCATCGAGCAGCGATAGGTGAAGTCACCCATCGGGGCCTCTTCCGGCAAGTTTTTGTACATCTCTCGCGGTGGCGCCAACTGAAAACGTAGTTCGCCGTTGGTGCGATCAACGTTGACAGTAGGGTGAGTCGCAAAGAAGGGGTCGTACAGGGTGCCCGGGTGCACGAAGGCAAAATGGGAAAAGTCGGTGAAGTTTTCCCAGCGCCGCTCGGCAGACGTTTCCCATAGGTAAGAGTCTGCGACGATCACCTTCATGCCTGGGGTATCCCAGTCCCCAAGGTATGGAATTTCCGTGCAGTTAAACGAACTGTCCAGGCGCACCCAGACAATGCCGTAGCGCACTTCACAGTCGTACTTCGAGATCTTGGCTCGGGCGGGAATCGGACGGTCGGGGCAGGCCGGAATTAGCTTTACTTCGCCGGTTTCGTCATAACGCCAGCCGTGATACGGGCATTGCAGCGTGTCTTTGCCCTCATGCTTGCATACGCTGCCGAGCGACAGGCGCGCAGACCGATGCACACAGCGATCATCCGCGGCGACCATCTGTCCATCCAGGCGGGCCAATACCAACTGCTCTCCCAGCAACTTTACCGACATCGGGCCGTGACCGGAGGCGTTGGCTCGTTCGAACTCGCTGAGGGTACACACTGGGTGCCAAAAGTGGCGCAGATAGCCCTGATGCTCGATCAGGGGCTTCCATTGAGCGGACATTTCGATCCTCGCTATTACCATTGGTTATCTAGAAATTGCATCTGGTATACCAGATTGATAGTCTGAAAAGCATTAAGCGTGCCAATGCTTATGTCTCGGTAGGGGCACCGCTGCGCATCTCTCTCCCTTTAAAGAGGGAGCGGGTTTGCTAGGGCCGATTGCATTGCTGTCATGGACTGGTTTTGTGCGCCATCTAGGTGCGTGCGGCCGGTTTCTGTATCGAGGTGGTGCAGGGTGTGAGCCGGAAACGATGGGCGTGAGGGACGTGTGAATGGTCAGGCGGTTACGGTTTCACTCAGTGTCAGTTACCTATTTCGACATGGTGCATAACTGCGGCTCAATCCGAGAGGCGGCAAGGCGCTTGAGTGTCGCGTCGTCAGCGGTAAACCGCCAGATCCTAAAGCTGGAGGAGGATGTTGGCGCTCCGTTGTTTGATCGTCTGCCATCCGGGCTGAAGCTGACCCCTGCTGGCGAGTTGTTTGCGCGCCACATAGGTGTTGTGCTTCACGATGTGACGCGCTTGCGCTCCGAGCTTGAGGCGATGGAGGGGGTGCGCAGCGGCCATGTCGAGTTAATCGCAGCAGAAACTCTAGCGGTGGACTTCTTGCCCACGGTGTTGGCGAAAATGCGCGACTTATATCCTCGGGTTTCAATAGGGGTGTCGATATCGGGATCTCAGGATATTCCGCACGCAGTCGTCTCTGGTCGTGCCGATCTGGGGTTGGCGTTTGCGCTGCCAAAGCATGAACAACTCAGACAGTTGGCGCTCGGTCACTTTCGCTTGGCTGCGATAGTGCCACCAGAGCATCCGCTGGCGGGTAGGGCTCAGGTGAGTTTTGGGGCGTGCGCAGAACACGACCTGATTCTGAGTAAACCGGAAATCTCGACCAGGCAGCGCCTCGCGCCGCTGCTCAATGCCGGGAGTTTTTCGGGGAAGGCTCGGTTGGAGTCTGGCTCACTGGAACTCGCTAAGCAAATGGTCTTGCGCGGACTGGGGATAGCGTTTCAAACGGGTTTTGGTATCGAGACTCAAATAGCAAAGGGTGAATTGGAGATGCTGCCGCTCTCGGATAATGGGGGCATCGTCTGTGACCTGGGGTTGTATATGCACAGCGGCCGCTATCTGCCGGCGGCGGTTGATGCGTTTGCGAGAATTTTGACTGACGAGATACTGAGTCGCGAACGCGACGAAGTCAGGCAGTTCGGTGCTCTTGGGTAGCGCTGCCAAAAAGGCATCAGGCTTGGCGATATTTGATGCTATTCCTAAGCCGATTGAGTGCGTAACACTGGGCTCGGAAATCAGGAGATGGTCTCGGATCGCTCCGGCTTTTGGCTCGTACAGATCCTATCTGGCGATACAAACAGCGTGCTGTGTGAAGTACCTTGCACCTTTTTGCAACATCAGCGCGACCAGTCATTCAACAAGTTTGTGAGCGCTAGGTGCTGTTGGCTGTGAGAGGTCTGAGCCGCTCCTGATTGCCTACTTGGGCTGGACTGTTTATGCGATCGGTCAGTCCTTCAGTGTTCAGAGCCGATATTTAATCAGGAGTAGCAGACGTATGCGCGCGGGCGAGTTCAAGCGGGTGTTTTTCAGTGTGTTCGGCGGGTTAGGCCTGACGGCAGCGATGAGTGTTAGCGCTGCCGACCCACTTAAAGTTGGCTTTGTCTACACAGGGCCCGTTGGAGACCATGGCTGGACATATCAGCACGATCAGGGGCGAAAGGGACTTGAGCAGGCTCTGGGTGACAAGGTTAAGACGATGTACGTCGAAAACGTTGCAGATGGGGCAGATTCTGAACGTGTTGTCCGAAACATGGCGCAGGGGGGATACGACCTGATCTTCGGTACCTCCTTCGGATACATGAACTCAATGGCCAGTGTTTCTCGACAGTTCCCCGACGTGACCTTTGAGCATGCCACCGGCTATAAACGCAGTGACAATCTCGGGACATACCTCTCTGGCTCGTACGAGGGGCGCTATGTCGCTGGATACCTCGCTGCGAAGATGACAAAGAGTAATATTGTTGGCTACGTTGCCTCCTTTCCTATCCCTGAGGTGATTCGAGACATCAATGCAATTCAGCTTGCTTTGAATAAGTACAACCCGGGTGCGGTAGTGAAGGTCGTATGGATCAGCACTTGGTTCGATCCAGGCAAAGAGTCTGACGCTGCGAACGTGCTGATTGACCAGGGTGCCGACGTTATCTTCCAGCACACCGCAAGCCCTGCGCCCATTCAAGCCGCTCAACGGAGAGGAGTGTACTCTGTCGGATATGCTTCCGACATGGGACGTTTCGGCCCTGACTCGGTAATCACCTCCATTGAGTACAACTGGGAACCTTTCTATGTTCATACAGCTCAAGCCGTATTGGATGGAGAGTGGGTCTCTGATGACTACTGGGGAGGTCTTGCGGATGACGCACTTAAGATGCCGATGAGCAGCATTGTTCCCGAGGCCTATCAAAATGAAGCGCAGGAAATCATCGCGTCTATCAAAGACGGCTCCTTCCATCCGTTCGACGGGCCAGTATTGGATCAGAAAGGAGAGATCAGAGTGCCGGCTGGTGTGAGTGCCAGCAAAACGGATCTGGCTTCGATGGACTATTACGTTCAGGGAATTGCTGCAGAGTTCCCGCAGCGTTAAGCGCGGGCCATAGTAGGTTGGTGCCGCGACGTCTGGCGATCTGCATATTCCCAGCTGGATCCGAGACGTGGGTAGCGGACTGTAGATCTGATCGCTTTTGCTCCCCTAGCTGCATCCGCAGCAGGGGAGTCTCCTTCAAGCAGTGGGGCATGCTCCCCGATAGATCATCTTGAACCAAGAAAATGCCAAGCTTCTGGAGGTGCAGGGATCCAGGAGCCTGCTATGCATGCCTGAGAGTCTTGTTACTTCAACAGCTTCATCGCCAGCGCGGTCATGCGCTCGACGAACTGCTCCTCACTCATCAGCTCCTTGCGATACCACTGGAAGCTGATCGAGATCATGCCGGTCATTGCGCGGGTGGCTGACACCACGTCTTCGCAGTGGAACTCTCCGCTTTGTACGCCGCGCTCGACGATCTGGGTGAGCTTGTCGTCGATCTCTGCGCGGATGCGGGAAATCGCCTTGCGGTCTTGCTCGGCCAGGCTGGTTGCACGCATCTGGGCGCGGCTCATGAAGCGCTCGCCATGGATGCATTCGACCTTCAAGCTGTGGAAGAAGCTCTCCGCACACGCATTGTCGTAACAGTTGCCTTTCGCGCTCATACTGCATCGCAGCTGATGAGCGCGGATTAGACCCTGATAAGCCGTTGAGCAGTACTGACTGCCGCGGTCGCTGTGTACGATCACTCCCTTTGGCTGCTTTCGCCGCCACAGCGCCATGTGCAGAGCATCGCAGGCCAGGTCAGCCGTCATGCGTTCGCTCATGGCCCAGCCAACCACCATGCGCGAGTACAGATCAATGATTACGGCGAGATACAGCCAGCCCTCGTCCGTGTGCAGGTAGGTGATGTCGCCCACCCATTTCTGATTGGGTGCTGATGCTGTGAAGTCTTGCTTGAGCAGGTTCTCTGCCACCGGGAGCGAGTGTCGGGAGTTGGTTGTGGCCTTGAACTTCTTGGCCGCCTTGGCACGTAAGCCTTGTCGCTGCATCGAGGCTGCAACCGTCTTGCGATTACAGCGCAGCCCGGCTTCCCACAGGTCATGGCACAGCCGCGGGGCGCCACTGCGGCCCTTACGGGCGTTATACGCTTGCGCGACCCGCTGATCCAGCTCGGCCCGTTGCTGGCGGCGCGTGGATGGCTCGCGTGAGCACCAGGCGTAGAAACCACTGCGGGCGACACCCAGAACACGGCACATGGCTTTCACCGAAAACGCTGGGGCATGTGTCCTCATGAAGGCGTACTTCACTTGAGGCTCTTCGCAAAGTACGCCGCGGCCTTTTTTACGATGGCCAGTTCTTCGGCTTGCTCGGCCAGGAGCCGCTTGAGGCGGGCGTTTTCGTCGGCCAGTGACTGTTCGCGCTCACTGCTGCTCAGGGTCTGCTGCTGCTTACTGCGCCAGCCATAGAGCTGAGACGCATGAAGACCAAGCTGTTCGGCCGCTTTACTAACGCCAATTCGCTCGGCCAGCGCCAACGCTTCATTCTTGAAGGCTTGGGAGTGACGGGTACGGTTCTGTTTCATCGGGGTAGCGGTTCTTGCCATGGTTCACCTCGTTGCAGTTTATCGCTTAACGGGGTGTCCACTCGTGCTGGGCAAGATCATCTGTGCTGCGGCCGGTGATAATGCACTCAAATCTGTCAGGCAATAGGCCAAGTTGATTTGCAGCTGGAGACACGACGTAAGTTCCTGGCGGGCTGATGTGCTTAGCCAGGCAATAGAATCGTAGTCGGTATGAATCTGACTAGAATGGATCTTTATTCTGGAGGTTGAGGGCAGTCCCATTGATTTGATTGTCAGTGCGTTAAGCTAATTGGCTGCTGTCGTTTTTAAGTTAAAGCTAAGTGCGCCCATTGTTTGGCCGCATTCTGCTATTCAAATGTCTGAAGCTTTGGCTGAGAATATGCCGGGTTTGTTTGTGAGTCTAGAACTGTCTGGAAAATAATTGAGAAATTCTTATATCGTATTATAGTACGCGAACTTCACGCATTAGATTGCTGTTTTCTTTGCGGTGAGATTGGTTTTTGTTTGATAATTACTGGGAGTAAATGTTGTTTTTGCTTTTTGAAAATGGGCGAAAAGACTGAGTGCATCCTATTGTCGCGGATCAGCGTATTCACAATTATTGGGGGAGGTGTGGCTATGTTGCTGTTCCTGGACTTTGACGGAGTCCTTCATCCGGACGCAGTTTATCTGCATAAAGGGAAGATTGAACTTCGCTCTGAGGGTGAGCTGTTTATGTGGGCTCCGCACTTGTTGAAGGTGATTGGTGATGCGAATGTCCGGATTGTGCTGTCTACCAGTTGGGTGCGACATTTGGGATTTCAGCGAGCGCGTAAAGCGCTACCCGAAGCGCTAGGTAACCTAGTCATCGGTGCGACATGGCATTCGGGAATGCGAGATGCGCCTGCCGGGCAACCCTGCTCCTTTGACTTAATGAGTCGGTATGAGCAGATTCAAGGGTACCTGGGTCGTTTGAGCAAACCTGTCGACTGGGTTGCTGTGGACGATGACGTGAGGTGCTGGCCGCAGGAAAAAGCAGGCCATCTAATTCAGACTGACCCTTGGAAGGGGTTATCCTCCAGGGCCGTTAGAGAGAAGCTGCGCCAGTGCTTGCTCAGGCCTGTCCAGTCTATGTAGCGTATTTTCAAAATGGTCTGGTCGCGGCAAGATCTGCAGTTACCTACCGCGACGGCCTGAGGTTCCGTCATTTTGAAAATGCATAACCGTTCGTGTTGACAGCGGCTACTCGCGATAACACTCTGTGCGTGGTAATTATCCACAAGCAGGAGGGTTGCCATGCGTGACACACCGATTAAAGTTCGCGCTCTTTCAGAGCAGGGTGCCCCTATTGACCACGCAGTTGACCTGTCGGGTAAAAAACGAAGCGAATTCAAACTAGAAGCTATGTGCGAAAGCGAGCAGTCCGTCGTGCTTGATCAAGTGAGTTTTGGTCTGGACTCTGACCGCTTCCAACAGTTTGTTGATTCGCTGGGTGAGCAGCCGAAACCTGATGTGGGTCTTCAGCGCCTTATCACTCTGGAACCCATCTGGAGCAAGGCATAATGAGCTAATCCAGGTATTCTGGAGGGCTCGACAAAGCTCTGCCGCCAGCCCGGCACGAGGCTACATATGCATGGACGTTTCTCGCGTGGTTATGATCTCGGCCTCCAGTGACCAATCCATGAACGGTAGAATTCTCGCGATATTTTGCGCGTCATCAATTCCTCGATGTGGCTGCCCCGCAAATTCAATATCATGAAAGTCTAGTGCAGCGGCCAGACTGGTGTGCTTCCGTTGTCGCGTAGTCCGCCTCCAAAGCTTTTTCAAATTCAAGTGATCGTGCTTTAGCAGTGCTGAGTTAGCGCCATCAATTGCGCATTGGATGGTGAGATGATGTAGGTCGTAGTTACCCCAGCTACCCCAGATGAAGCTGTCACCGATGTGGTTCAACCAGGCGTTCATTTGCGCGATTGCATCTGCTAGTGGTGGGGCGCCGTCGACCATTGATTGGGTTATGTGAGTCAGTTGGGTGCAAAAGTCGCTGAGCTGCGGTTGGCGTACAGGCCTGACAAAAAAGGAGCGGGCATCGAGTACTGCGCCCTGACGGGTGGCTAGTGCGCAGCCAATCTCGATGATTTCCATGCTTTGGAGCGTCTGCGGTTGTGTCTCTGACGTGCTGCTATCCCAGCAGGTTGCCTCTAGGTCGACAATAAGAATCGGATGGTCGCTCATCAGGCTGTCGCTCAATCTTTGAAGTAGTTGCCCTGCTCAACCTGACCGAATACGGCGTCCGGCTCATCGGCTTTTCCTGATTGCTCGTCGAACATGTGCTCAACCAAACGCTGGCGACGCAGGGCCGAGAGAGTGTTGAAGAAGCACTGTTCGCACAGGTGAACTTCGTAACGTTCGCCGTCATGTTTAGAGCCATAGCTCCAATGGGCTGTTAGCATGCCGTATTGCGCAGAGCCGCCTGGCGGCGTGGTGGAGCTGCTGCATACATCACACAGCACGTCGATGGTGACGGTTACCATTTTTTCTTCAGTGACTTTCATAGATGACCTGTGTGAACTGCGCTGTTGGACGGAATCATTGACCCTGCCCAGTCTTGCCTTTGAGGCGGTCAACTCGTGTCGTCATTGATGAGGCCTGCGTCATGCTGGCAGCTGATTTGTAGTACCGAGGCTTGGCTCGGTACCGTTAAGCTTGCTAGAACGTTAGCCTACGTAATACGTCGGTTTTGGCCATCCGGTATCGCTCTCAATGGACTAGAAAATACCCATGATGGTCTCGGCTTTGGCTGTTTTGCGCTTGCCTTCTCCCAGCAGGACATAAAGCGTGTTGGAGGTCTCGAACAGGCCGGGCTCTGTGAATGCGAGCATTGCTGTTGTTCTTACCCAGTTACCTGGCGCGAACTTGTGGGAGCTGTCAAACAGCACCTTATGTGCATAGACAAGTTTCGGTTGTAGGCCGGTCGCCCTTACGAACTCAGCAGCGGCCTGCTCAGTCATATCCAAATCTACCAAGATCCAGTCCGCGACTACACGGTAGGGTTTGTGACCGCAGTGCTGCTCGCCCAGCGCGATGGCTTCTTCCAGGGGCAGGTTTGCGCCATTGATAGGCTCGCCTTCACCGCATAACAGGTCGAGGGTTTCCGTTAGTTTATTCATGGTGTCTTCTTTTGGTGAACTTGTTATTGAGTGGGGCGTGCAGGCTGCATGAGCTGTATTTTTGTACAGTTAAATGTTGGCATTTTCAGATAGGTTGTCAATCTCATATTAGCCGGTGGTCGGCCTGCCTCCAGCCCAGTGATAGGCTGGAGGCAGTAACTTCCTGAGCTTATGGTGGCCTGGGTAACCAGTAGGTGTTGTCGGGTCCTGCGCCATCGAATTTCGCAAAGCTATGCCAGTGGGGCTTGTCGTTGAATGCTTGACGGCGGTTGTCGGCCGAAGCGCTCATTGCGTCGGCCTGCCGGATTGTCACTGCAATTGGCATCATCGGCCGTTGCTGGCGTGGACGGAGCAGCCAGTCAAATAGATAGCGCAGTGCATTCGCACCATCTGCCCAGGCGCTGTCGAGTCGAGACAACGACGGCGCAATCAGTTCAAGCCCCAGCATCTCATGGCTAACAAGAAGCCCTGTTTCAGTGCGGCTCCCATCGGGATTTAAGCTGCGCACCTTGCCAAGGTCATGTAGCAGCCCGACCACTGCGGCTAACCAGCGCTCATGCTCTGCAAAACTACTGCCCACGGCATATACGGATTGAGCAACTTCCAGACTGTGTTGCGCCAGCCCTCCGGGATAGCAATGATGGTGCTTGGCGCTGGCTGGAAAACTAAAAAAGGCACAGCCAATAGCAGGCTGTCCAAGTACTTCATAGACAAAGCTCGTTAGGGCTGGGTAAGGACACGACTTCAGCCATTGATCCACAGCCATCACGATCTCCGCTGAGCCAATTCTGCTGATTGGTAGATGGGCCAACGACCGGAAACTATCCGGAGTAACCAACTGGCCGCTGGAACCGAGCAGGGCTTTGCCGTGGCGAGTCACTAAAATGCTCACGGCAATCAGCCCACTGCCAGGCCATTTACCCGGATGATCCTGCAGCTCTAGCAACACGTCATGGCGCCCAAGCAGGTTTTCGACGGTCAGAGAGATCGCTGCATTGATGGGCGAGACCTGATAGGCCTGTTGCGGCTCCAAGCATCCGGTCAGCAAGAAGGAGTCAACAGTCTGAGCGGGAATAACGGGTGGTTCTTGCATGTTCATCAGGCAGCCCCCCACTGATTCAGTGTGCGTTCCAGCCGCTCCAGAAGGTAGGGCAAAACCGCACGACCGCATTCTTCCTCGAACTGCGGCAGTGTTTCCCTGACCCAGGTTTCCAGTGCCGCCAGATTGCTCGACTCTGTACCCTGGCCAATCAGAAAAACCAGTGCATCGCCCTCGGGGATTTGCAGGGCCGCCTGCATGGCACTGGCCAACCGGCGACAGGTATTGCGGGAGAAGTCATGCATGGCTGTGTTCCTCCTTTGCAGGCTGGCTGGTGTTCAGCGTTTGCAGCAACAGCCTCTCCATCGCCGAGCCGTCGCGCCGGGTCAGGTTCGGCACATAGCGGGAATACACCCTGAACAGCATTTCGGTGGTGGTATGGCCCATTTGCCGGGCAATCCATTCAGGTGCCTCACCGGCGGCCAGCCACAGCGTCGCCGCTGTATGCCGCGTCTGGTAGGGTCTGCGCTGGCGCAGCCCCAGATGACGGAGCAGCGGATACCATACCCGTTGGGTCACATTGCGATGTGCCAATGGTGATCCGGAGCGGCTGCAGAACACATACTCGAACTGGCCGGTGGCCTTTTTCTGTTCCTGCAACGCCTCATACACCGGACCGGACATATCAATGCTGCGGAAAGAACCGTCATTTTTGGTGTAGACCAGCTCGTCCTTGACCAGCGCCTGTCGCACCAGAATCTGCCGCCTGTCAAAATCGACGAACTGCCATTGCAGGCCGTCGATCTCGCCGGTTCGCATGCCTGTAAAAAAGCGCACGGTGTAGTAGTTACGGTAATCCTCGCGAACCGTCTGCAGAATCAGTCGCACCTCCTCAACCGTAAAGGGCTCGACATCGGTTCTTGGCACCTTGAGAGACTTGATGCCCTGATAGGGTGAGGTAAACTCATGGCGGTCGGCTGCTTCGTTAAGGATCATGCGCAAAGGCGTCATGATGTGGTTGATTCGCTCTGCTGACAGGGGTTTGCCTTTACCGTTTCTGACTTTGGCGAGATGGGAACGGAAAGACAAAATCTCTGCCTTGGTGATGGAGCCGACCTCCTTCTCACCAAACTCTGGCTTCAAATAGGCGCGCAAGGTGGTTGCCACCGTATCAATGTGCGAGCGCCGCCACTGAGCCTGCATTTCGGCAAACCAGGTATCAGCAAAATCGCTGAACAGCGGTGTGGCATGCTGCCTTGTCACGGCTTTGGGTGCGTCAGCCTCACTGAACTTGCGCGCATTGCTGCTGCCAGGGAAGTACCGCGCATACTCGAAGGAGCCCAGGGTTATCTCGGCTTCGATCTTTTTCAGAATGCCCTCAAGCTTGCGCCGGTTGGCCGGTGTGTCATCCAGTGCCGTCTGCTCGCGACAGCGTTTGTTTCTGTAGCGGAAGTCGAAGAACAGTTTTCCTGTCTGTTCTCGTACACGGATACTAGCCATGCATGACACCTCCATTAGCCATGGGGATAGCAAGAGGGCTGCTGGATGTGCCGCCCATATCGCGTTCTATGGCCTCCCAGATGTAAAGGATTTTGCGTCCACCAAAGGGGCGGATGTAGTGAATGCCTTCGAGCAGCACGCTGTCCTTCAGGCGGTCGCGGATAGTTCTGGCGTCATACTTGATGCGAGCGGCCAGCTCATCAGTGGTCAGGTATTGGGTACTCATGGGTGTTCTCCTTGGGCTTCATATGTAGCCAAATGACTACATGTGTATATGTATAGCTGCATGCGGCGAAGCGTGCAAGCTTTTTTTGTAGCGGATTGCTAGCATTTGAAAATTACTGGTAACGGATGTAGCCGATATGCTTCGTTTCAAGATCAAAGAAATGATCGCCCGCAAGGAGTTCGAGGAGGGGCGGCGCATTAGCATTGCTGAAGTTGCAGAGGGTGTTGGCATCCATCGGGTGACCTTGTCGAAGATGGTCAACCGGCGGGGGTTCAGCACCAGTACCGAGCACATTGATGGGCTGTGCCGCTACTTTGATTGCAAGGTGGGTGACCTTGTGGAGTACGTCCCTGATGAACTTGTCAGGGATCTTGACGAGCAGGGCTGAAGCATCTGAAGGGTACTAAGAACCAGAAACTTATAGGTGTGGCCAAGGTTCGTGGATCAATCGGGGATCAGACTGCAGTGATTGCAGGTATACCTGGTCGGGCCCATTAGCGCTTGAATTGTGTCCAACGGCATACAATCTGACACCATACGATTCACCTGCCATCATGGCATCGCTTGTATGGCGTCGAAAACGCAAAGCTCGCGCCCGGCCACCGCGCCCCGGCGACAAGCACAACACGGAAATAGGATCACAAATGGCAATCAAGAAATCAGACCTCTACTCATCGCTCTGGGCATCTTGCGATGAACTGCGCGGCGGCATGGATGCCAGCCAGTACAAGGACTACGTCCTGTTCATGCTGTTCATCAAGTACGTCTCGGACAAGTACGGGGACTCTGATGACTTTGCCCCGCCTGTCACCATTCCGCCCGGAGCCAGCTTCAAGGACATGGTTGCCCTCAAGGGCAAAAGCGATATTGGCGACAAGATCAACACACAGGTCATTCAGCCCCTGATCGACGCCAACACCCGTCTTGCACGCAGCGACTTTCCTGACTTCAATGACCCGAACAAACTCGGTGAAGGTCAGGCGATGGTGGATCGCCTTAGCAACCTGATCGGTATTTTCCAAAAGCCCGAGCTGGATTTCTCGAAGAACCGAGCCGAGAACGACGACATCCTGGGTGACGCCTACGAATACCTGATGCGGCACTTCGCCTCGCAGAGCGGCAAGAGCAAAGGCCAGTTCTATACGCCATCCGAGGTCAGTCGCATCATGGCCAAGGTCGTGGGCATCTCCCCCGCCAATGCAGTGGCCTCGACCACCGCCTATGACCCCACCTGCGGCTCTGGCTCCTTGCTGCTCAAGGTGGCTGCCGAGGCTGGCAAGCACATCACGTTGGAAGGGCAGGAAATGGACGTGACCACTGCTGGTCTCGCCCGTATGAACATGATCCTGCACGACTTTCCAACCGCCAACATCCTGCAGGGCAACACGCTGGCCTCGCCGAAGTTCAAGGATGGCGAGTCGCTGCGTACCTATGACTACGTCGTCGCCAATCCGCCGTTTTCAGACAAGACCTGGAGCACCGGCCTGACCCCTGCCCGCGATGCACACCAGCGTTTTGCTTGGGGCGAACCGCCGAAAAAGCAAGGCGACTACGCCTACCTGCTCCACATCATTCGCTCAATGAAGAGCACCGGCAAAGGCGCCTGCATTCTCCCTCACGGTGTTCTTTTCCGGGGCAATGCCGAGGCTGTCATCCGCGAGAAGCTGGTGCGGTCGGGCATCCTCAAAGGGATCATTGGCCTGCCGAGCAACCTGTTCTATGGAACGGGCATTCCCGCCTGCATCCTGGTGCTGGACAAGGAAAACGCTTCTGCACGCAAAGGCATCTTCATGATCGACGCCTCCAAGGGCTTCATCAAGGATGGTGCCAAGAACCGCCTGCGTGAGCAGGACATTCACAAGATCGTCGATGTCTTCACCAAGTTGGCAGAGTTGCCACGCTACTCGCGCATGGTGCCGCTGACCGAGATCGCAGATCCCAAGAACGACTACAACCTCAACCTGCCACGCTACATCGACAGCACCGAACCCGAAGACATCCAGGACATCGATGGCCACTTGCGTGGCGGGATTCCAGAGCGTGACCTGGATGCGTTGAGCGACTATTGGAAGGTGATCCCCGGTGTGCGCAATACCCTGTTCGAGTCAGCCGGGCGCGCTGGTTATGCACAGTTGAAACTGTCCATCGCCGAGGTGAAGACCACCATCTTTGCGCATCCTGAGTTCACTGCATTTAATCAGACAGCCACCCAGGTGTTTGCGGATTGGAAGCAAGCCAGCATGCCGCAGCTAAAGGGCTTTGCGAAAAACGGCCACCCAAAGCAACTGATCGAGGCACTGTCCGAGGATTTGCTTGCCCGATTCAAGCCGACGCCGCTCGTCAATGCCTATGACGTGTACCAACACCTCATGGATTACTGGGCCGAGACGATGCAAGACGACTGCTACCTGATATCAGACGCAGGCTGGCAGGCTGGGGCGCAGCCGCGTGAAATTCTTAAAGTCAAGAACAAGGACGGCAAGCTGGCGTGGCCCGAAGCGCATGACTACAAGAAAGGCAAGCGCCGCTTCAAATCCGACCTGATTCCCGCGCCAATTCTGATCGCCCGTTACTTCACCGTTGAGCGCGACGCCATTGAAGCGCTGGAGGCCAAGCTGGCAGATGTCGAGCAACAACTTCAGGAGATGATGGAAGAGAACAGTGGCGAAGAAGGGCTGCTAGCCGAGGTCATTGAAGGCGAAGGCGACAAGCAGAAGATCACGGCTAAGGCCGTCAAAGCCCGCCTGAAGGAGATCGGCAAAGATCCTGACTACGCCGACGAGCGCAAGGCGCTGCAGGACTACGCCGCCTTGCTCGACAAGCAGACCGATATCAAAGCCAAGCTGAAAGCGGCGCAGGATGACCTTGAGGCCAAGCTGGACGCCAAGTACCCCAAACTGACCGAGGACGAGATCAAGCAGCTTGTAGTGGACGACAAATGGTTGGCGACCTTGGCCGATGCCGTGCAAGGCGAGCTGGATCGGGTTTCTCAAACCCTCACCCGTCGCATCCGCCAGCTCGCGGAACGCTATGCCACGCCGCTGCCGACGCTTACCAAAGATCTCGCCACACTTTCAGCGCGGGTGGATGAGCACCTGAAAAAGATGGGGGCGGTATGGAACTGATGCCTGGCTACAAGCGCAGCGATGTCGGCGTGATCCCAGACGACTGGGATGCCAAGCCGCTGGGCGAGATTGGCGACAGCCTCATTGGATTGACCTATCGCCCTTCCGAAGTTCGCAAGTATGGAACGCTGGTGCTGCGCTCATCCAACGTCCAAAACGGGACGCTTTGCTTTGACGACAACGTCTTTGTCGACGCCGATATTCCTGAGCGCATCATGGTCAGGCCGGGAGACATTCTGGTCTGCGTGCGAAACGGCAGTCGCGATCTGATTGGAAAATCGGCTTTGATAGATGAGCGAGCCGTTGGCATGACCTTCGGTGCATTCATGGGGGTTTTCCGTAGTGAAGACGGACAGTTCCTGCGTCACGTGTTTCAGTCTGGCATTTTCAAGAAACAGATCAATGAGCATCTAGGCGCGACCATCAACCAGATCACGAACAAAAGCCTGAACTCCTTCAAGGTTCCGCTACCGCCAACCGACGAAGAACGAACGGAAATTGCACGTGTGTTGAGCGATGTCGATGCGTTGCTCGCTAGCCTGGATCAAGTGATCGCCAAGAAGCGCGACCTGAAGCAGGCTGCCATGCAGCAACTGCTCACTGGCAAGACTCGGTTGCCGGGGTTCAGTGGAGATTGGGACGTCGTCGAATTTGGTGATATCGCAACCATTCGCAATGAGAAAATCCTGTGCTCATCTACTCCGGAGGGCACACCCTGCGTAGAACTCGAATTCATTGGCCAAGCAAACGGAAGGCTGCTTGGATATATCGAGGCCAAAGGTGCGTCGTCTAAATACAGCTTTAAAGAGGGTGACGTGCTCTTCGGCAGGCTTCGCGCCTACCTCAGAAAACATTGGAGGGCCACTTTTGATGGCGTTTGCTCAACTGAGATTTGGCCACTGATTCCTCGCAACGAGCGACTCTACGGTGGCTACCTTCATTTGCTAGTGCAAATGAATTCTTTTGTCGATGCAGCTTGCGTGTCATACGGAACTCACATGCCCCGCTCAGATTGGGCGGTTTTAGGGAAGTTTGAAGTTCAGCTCCCCTCTGTGCCAGAGCAAGCTGCAATCAGTGCATCACTCTCCAACATGGATGCTGAGTTGGAGACGTTGGAAAAGAGACTGGAAAAAACCCGCCAGCTCAAACAAGCCATGATGCAGGAGCTGCTCACCGGAAAGACGAGGCTGGTTGAGGGAGGATATGATGGTTAATTTCATCTTTCGTCTCCTGCTGACATTCAATGCGACATCGCTCCTTCTCATTATTTTTCTCGTTCAAAATTGTCAAGCTCTGGAAAAATTCATTCCCGCTCTTACCCAGTTCAACCTTCCTGGCTGGATTTCGTATGCAGCTTACCTTGCCGTCCCTATCGCACTGACGGGAATTAGCATATTTTTCAGTTCACGCCTTGGCAAGGATGAGTTCAAGAAAGGTGAAGTTGAAAGCATTGAGCACGCGAACAATAGCTTTCTTCCTAGTTATCTTGGCTATTTCTTTGTCGCGCTTGGCATCAGCAATTGGGAGGTTATGTGGTTTGTGTATGTAGTCCTTTTTGTTTTCACATTCCTATCGCAGGCGCTTTACTTCAATCCCTTGTTCCTGTTGTTCGGCTATGAGTTCTATAACATCAAAACCAAAAACGGGACAGCGATATTCCTGATTAGCCGTCATCAGTATAAGCAGCCAGGCGATATTGAGATCGCCACGGCGTACCGTATCAACAACTATACGTTCATTGAGAAGGATTAGGCATGGATCACGTCTTTGCGAGGGTTAAAAATCTGCGTAAAAAGCCATTTTTTAAGCTCATCTCAGACCACACGCTGTATGAAGGTGTGAGCGTAAGTGTAGATTCTTGCGTTGCCTATAGCCCAGATCACAATTTGGATGAAGACTCTTGGTTCAAGATTGAGGGCTTTAAAGGTTATGATTTTTGCTTGGATATTCTCAAAAAAGACTTTGATACAAAAGATTATGACGATCTGAAAAAAGAGAGATTCTCGGAAATCGCATATCTGCTCGCTATCCAAAGTGGTAACTTCTATTTTCAGAAAGTTTCACCGTCGCTATTTATTACGCGGAAATCTATCATTTTTGGCGAAGTGGCAAAAATTGAGAAACCCGAAAATCGCCTAGTCGTCAAGCCGTTGCCCGACGCAATTTACCTAAAAGACTCCGACACCTTAGTCTTTCGCGACCTTGCGGGAATAGCTAGCATCTTCAAGGGGATAGACGTACTTTTCAAGGAGGCCACAAAGGAAGAAGTCACCAAATTCTTGTCAGAGTCATTTATAAAATTGGAAAATTACGGCGTTGACGATGTTTCCAAGCCAAACCGTAAGCGTATTGGTTTGGCAATGACGACGTTAAGCAGCATGTCACAGGAGGATAGGAATTCATTGATTCCATATATCAGTGACTATTGTGAGAACACGCTGACTTACGATGCGGTCACTGGAAAATTCACCATCTGCAAAGATGATGACTTGAAGCAGCTTGTTTACGGTATCGAGCAGCGCTTTTACACCACACTCATCAGTAAAGAAAAGCGGCTAGCCAACTCGGTGCAGACTGTTGTTTAGGGAATCACTGATCAATTCATCTTTGTGCGGTCAACGCGTTCAGAAACGTGCATTAACCATATCAATGGTTAGTTTTTTACCAGATGAGGTCGCGTTTTTGCTCTGATAGCC